>OLSK01000173.1_pt1 | contig 62052 bp, 70 predicted proteins | sample 1672781 | NCBI WGS metagenome assembly OLSK01 (sample SAMEA3136723, study PRJEB25190) | human gut metagenome | biome: human gut; feature: human-associated habitat; material: faeces | place: Austria | collected 2013 | reverse complement strand
GGTAGCCCAGACCACAGCCCATCAGCTGCGCCTCAGAGAGGCCACAGAGCTGCTGCGGGGTAGGGAAGAGGAAAACTTCATCGCCTTCGGCACTGAGCGGTTCGCCGCAGCACCGGGCAAGGTGTTCCACGGCGGTGCGGATGGCCGGAATGCTCTTGCGCTGGGAGATGAGAAAGGTGATGAGCATTTCCCATGGGTCCTGATGCAGGATTCGGATGCCCTGCCCGAAATCGAGCGATTTGTCCAGATAGCTGCTCTGTCCCGCCAAGCTGCACCGCAGCGCGGCATAGTTCCGGCCCAAATCAAAGTAGTCGGCCCAGTACTCCCGATCTGAGCCATACCATGCGGCGTCGTATTGACCATCGCCCAGCGGAGTCAGATAAAGAAGTGCGCTGCCGGAAAGAAAACGGTAGCGCCCGTCGGACAGCTTCTGTGGCCGGAAGCACTGGCCGCTTTCGATGATCTTGTCGAGGTCAAAGTCGTCCTGGATGGCGACGAGCTGATGGGTGAGGGAAACTGTATGCATGGAAAACTCCTTTTTGGAAAAATTGTGGCGATGCCCGATTCGCGGTGGAAACTGGTTTCTATCCGTACCCTCCGCGAGGAGGGTGACGTGGCTCAAAAGTTGGGAGAACTGATTGATAAGATTTCTATCCACGCCCTCCGCGAGGAGGGCGACCAAGAAAGCCGGAGGCAGAGTAGACCAGAGTAGAGAAGATAAGACAAGAGAAGGTAATACACCCCCTTCCCCCTCTGACGAGGGGAGTGACGGCGGCACGAAGTCGCTCGTCGAGGTCAGATTTCTCGAGTTCTGGAAAGCCTACCCGAAAAAGACCGGCAAGCAGTACGCCCTGAAGGCGTGGAACAAGATCAAGCCCACCGCTGAGCTCCACGAGAGGATCATGCAGGCGGTCGACGCTCAGAAGCGGAGCGACCAGTGGCGCCGGGAGAACGGGCGCTACATACCGAACCCGAGCACATGGCTCAACGGCGGCTACTGGGATAACGAGGAGGTGAACGAAGGTGCAGAAAATCAGCGAGATCCTGAGCAGCCCGACAGCTCCGGCCGAGACTGGGGCAAGGGCTTCAAGCCGGCCGACGACGAGTGACCCCGGCAACTGGATCTGGAGCAACGATGAGCGCCTCGCCGGCCGTCCCGGAGTCCCTGAGCCCGTTCCCTGCGAGTTCTGCGGCGCCCTGCGCTACCACAAGGGCATCACGCTCGGCGACCGCATCCTCTGGCCTCCCTACGGAGCCGAGCGATGCACCTGTCCCGAGGCTGTGGCTGCCTACGAGAAGGAGAAGGCAGAGCGCGAAGCTGCTGAGGCCGCAGCCGCCAAGGCTGAGGAGGAGAAGAAAATGCGGGAACGCATCAAGCGCATCGTCGGCGAGTCCGGCATGGGCGACCGTTTCCTGCGGCGCACCTTCTCCACCTTCCAGCTCACCGACGACAACAAGCGAGCAGCGGCAGCCGCCCGGCGCTATGCCGAAGGCTTCGACGCCATGCTGCCGCAGCCCGGCCGTCAGGAACCCGGCCGCAACGGTCTGTTCATAGCGGGCCCGCCGGGCACCGGCAAGACCCACCTCGCCGCTGCCATCGCCAACCACCTGATCGCGCAGGGCAAGCCGGTCATCTGCATGACGATGATCGACCTGCTGGAGCGCATCAAGCGCACCTACTCCACGACCGGCGGCAGCGAGAGCGACGTCCTGAAGATCTACAAGACCGTCCCGCTCCTCGTGATCGACGACATCGGCAAGGAGCCGCCGACCGAGTGGGCGATCTCCACGGTCTACAACATCATCAACGGCCGCTATGAGGCGTACCTGCCGACCATAGTGACCACCAACTACGACACCGAGGCCCTGATCGACCGCATGACGCCGCGAGAAAGCCGCGACAGCATGACGGCCCGGGCCACCATCGACCGGCTCATGGAAATGTGCAGGGGCATCACCCTCACCGGCCAGAGCTGGCGCAGCAGGTGATCGAGATCCGCGAGACTACGCTCAGGGAGGCCAACGCCTACGTCGAGGAGCTGCACAGGCACCACGGCAAAGTCGTCGGCCACAAGTGGAGCCTCGCAGCCTACAAAGACGGCCGCCTCTGCGGCGTCGCAATCGTCGGCAGGCCGACCGGCCGCTACCTCGACAACGGCAGCACCCTCGAAGTGACGCGGCTCTGCACAGACGGCACGCGGAACGCCTGCTCGGTGCTTTACGCAGCCTGCGCCAGACGCGCAAAGCGGGAAGGCTACGCCAAAATCATCACCTTCATCCTCCAGAGCGAGCCCGGGACAAGTCTCAGGGCCGCGGGCTGGACGCTGGAGGCCGCAAAAGCCGGAAAGCCCCGATGGAACAAGGAACGATACGCCGCCAAGCCCGTGCAACTCTCTCTTTTCCCGTCGAAGCAGCCGCCGGCCGAGTACAAACAACGATGGGCGAAAGCCCTGAACCAGAAGGAGGACACGACAACATGAAAAAGGTTTACATCTGCTCCCCGTGCCGCGGGGACTACGAGAACAACATCCAGCGCGCCAAGGAGTACAGCCGCGCGGCTGTGGAGAAGGGCGTCATCCCCGTTACCCCGCACATCTATCTCACGCAGTTCATGGACGACAACGTCCCCGAGGAACGTGAGCTGGCCCTGAAGATCGGCAGCGAGCTGGTGCTCGGCTGCTCCGAGCTGTGGGCCTTCGGCATCGACCACCCTTCGGCCGGCATGGCTGCGGAGATCGAGCTCGCCAAGGCGCACGGCATCCCCGTCCGCAACGGCTTCGAGGCCATCAGCGAGCTGAAGCCTGACGAGGAGCCTGAAAACGCCGAGGAGGACGAGCCTGACATCGGCAGCGTCACGCTGCACCTGCCCGCCTTCAGGGCGATGGCCGTCTGCAACCAGCACCTCGACCACGGCCCTCTCAGCGTCGAGATGGATGGCCGCGTCATCCTCGAGCTCGCCGACCGCCTGATTTCCGATCCGGGCGTCCACATCGAGATCGGAGGCTGAACGCCGTGACGAAGTACGACCCGAGAAAGAACGCGGAGGGCTACAACGACCCGACGCCATACGCAGCCGAAAAACACATGATGGCGCAGATCCGCGGCAAGCAGGCCAGAGTCGCCGGCGGCTACTTCGAGAATATCATCTCGGCCTCGTGCGACTACTACCTCAGCCGCGGCCTCGCCAAGATCGAAAAGACGCCGGAGCCCATGAAGCCCCTCGGCGCCAAGAACCGCAAGGGCCAGTTCCTCGCCTGCTATACCAAGCAGGCCCAGCCGGACTATGGCGGCACCCTGAAGGGCGGCCGGAGCATCTACTTCGAGGCCAAGCACACCGACGACGAGCGCATCGAGCAGCGCCGGCTCACTCAAGAGCAGCAGGACGACCTCGAGGCCCATCACAAGCTCGGCGCCATCGCCTTCGTGCTCGTCTCCGTGAGCCTGACGGACTTCTACCGCGTGCCGTGGCCCGTCTGGCGCGATATGGCCGAGATCTACGGCCGCAAGTACATGACGCACGCAGAGCTCTCCCGCTACGAAGTACCGGCGACGGCCGGCTTCATCAAGTTCCTGCACGGCATCGAGTCGGAAACGCTCGGAAAGGAGGACGCCCATGATCCCACTCCCTGACAAGAAGTACAGCATCATCTACGCCGATCCTCCGTGGAGCTATCAGAACCGCGGCACCAGAGCGGCAGCCTCCAAGCACTACGACACCATGACCATCGAGGACATCAAGCGCATGGGCGTCGGAGCTGCGGGGGGGGGGTATTGCTAACGAGGATTGCGTGCTTTTCATGTGGGCGACCTTCCCCATGCTCCGCGAGGCTCTCGACGTGATCGAGGCGTGGGGCTTCAGCTACAAGACCGTCGCCTTCAACTGGGTAAAGCAGAACAGAAACGGCACCGGCATCTTCATGGGGCTCGGAAACTGGACGCGCAGCAACTCAGAGATCTGCCTGCTGGCGACCAAGGGCAAGCCGAAGCGCATCAGCGGCAGCGTCCGCAGCATCGTCCTCTCCCCGCTCCAGCAGCACAGCAGAAAGCCGACCGAAATCCGCGACAGGATCGTCGAGCTGATGGGAGACCTGCCCCGTATCGAGCTTTTCGCCCGAGAGGCTGCCCCGGGATGGGACGTGTGGGGCAACGAAGCGCCGACACCTGAAGTCAAGGACGCGCCAGCCGACAGCGTCGAGCTGGCCGGAAAGGAGGAAACACATGAACCAGACAACCAAAGAGACCCGGCGCCGCAGCTATGACGCCGTACTCCCCAAGCGGGCCGCCCGCTGCCGCCTGATCCTCGAGACCCTCGGCAACCGTGAGCTCACGGCCAGCGAGATCACCGAGGAGCTCGTCGCAGCCGGCCGGATCCCGTACTTCAACCGCAACTACGTCGCCCCGCGGCTCACAGAGCTGAAGAAGATCGGGATCCTCACGACGGTCGGCCGCCGTAAGGCCACCCGCTCGGACGCCACCGAGGCCGTGTGGGCCAGAGCGGAGCCTTCAGGCCCCACGGGACAGACGGCCGCAGCCTACGCAGACAACCCGACCGAGGCCGAGCAGATGACGCTCGGATCGGCCACCTGAAAAGAAAGGAGAAACCCCATGAACGAACAGAACCAGCGCGACAGCATCATGTCGATGGCCCGCGGCGCCTTCGAGGAGCGCGTCGACTATGAGATGGACAAGGTGATCCAGAACATCCTCGACCCCAACACGAAGGCCACGGCCAAGCGCAAGATCACCCTCACCATCGAGCTGACCCCGGACGACGAGCGCCGCACCATCGGCGTCCAAGTGACGGCCAAGTCTACGCTCGCAGCCACCAACCCCGTCGCCACGGCCCTCTATGTCACCTCTGACGGCAACGGCGAGCTCGTCGTCGCTGAGATGGTGCCGCAGGTGCCCGGCCAAATGAACATGGACGGCACGCAGCAGGAGGCCCCGAAGCTCCTGAAGCTCGTCCAGCACGGATAAACACCCACAACACAGAACAAGGAGGACAACACAATGCTCGCAAAAATGATCGACAAAATCGTCAGCCTGAAGGAGACCAAGATCTTCGAGATTGACGGCCAGACCTACGCCGACGCATCACTCACCCGCATCCCGCCGCACGTCGACCGCCCTGACTGCATCAGCGTCAGCGGACTCGATAGCATCTGCAAGCTGATCCGCACCGAGCTCGAGAAGGTCGGCACGACCATCATGGTGCAGGTCAAGAGCAACGACACCGTCGAGGTGATGACCACCTACCTGAGCGACTTCTCCCGCAACACGCTCTACCGCGCCAAGGCTGACGCCCCGGGCCTGTACACCGGCTTCAGAGGACGCGAGGTAGCTCTGATCGAGCTGCGGAGCCTCTGCATCCCCAACGAGGGCACGGCCTACCTGCTCGACCTGCTGAGCCGCATGACCAACGAGAACAGCGTCAGCACCAACGACAACGGCGTCACGCAGACCGTCGAGGCCCGTCAGGGCGTCGCCCTCAACGCGGTCGTCGAGATCAAGCCCCGCGTCATGCTGCGGCCGTTCCGCACCTTCCTCGAGGTGGAGCAGCCCGAGAGCGAGTTCCTGCTGCGCGTGGATCCCGACGAGGGGATCGGCTTCTTCGAGGCTGACGGCGGCATCTGGAAACTCGAGGCAAAGAAGAACATCGCCGACTACTTCCTGAAGAACATGGGCGATCTGATCGACGCCGGCAAGGTCGTCGTCATGCAGTAAATGGAGCGCCGGGCGGGCTCCGGCCCGCTCGGCTTTTCTGAAAGGAGCAGCACCGTGAAAGAATACGAAACCCTCACCCGTGAGAAGGTCGACGTCGTGCCCTTCGGCTGCGGTATGCCGGAGACCCACCTGATGCAGGACTGGAGCGACAGGATGCTCGACCTGATCCTGAACGGGCCTACCATCAACGGCATCAAGAAGGACGAAGTGCGGGCCATGCTGCGCGAGACCTACACGGCCCTGAAGCAGTACGAGAAGATCGGCCCGATGGCCTCACCCTTCATCAACGACCCGACGGCCATCGTGGCCCGGGCCTTCTCTGAGCTCTACCCCGGCGTCGAGTACGTCGCGCAGTACGTCCCCGACCTGCGGGACGAGACCAACGGCACCGCCTACGGCCTGACCATCTTTCCCGACGACGGCAGCACGCCGATCGTCTGCATCTCGGCCGAGGCGCCCATCAGCGCCGCCCCTGAGCTGCTGGCGCACGAGCTGGCCCACGTCGCCACCCCGGAGGACACAGAGCACGGCGAGAGCTGGAGCGCAGCGTCGGAGGCCATATTCAAGAAGTACAACGAGCTCCTCGACACCATGATCCCCGACGAGCCTGAGCCCATCCTCTCGCCCCACCAGCCCGGAGACGGCGGGATCCTCACCATGCCGCTGCGCGACAACGTCCCGAAGCCTCCGACGGACGGCTGGCAGCTCACCACCTGCCCTGTCTGCGGCGCTGAGTGCTGGCAAACAGACACGGCCCGCCGGATCCTCGTGCTGGAGCCCGACGTCCGAACCGCCTGCACAGCCTGCGCGCTGAAGGGGCTCGGCAAATAATACTGGAGGTAATACATGAACAACGAAAGAAACAACACGACGGCCGGCGGGATCGGCTTCTGCGGCCTTCTCGCCGTCGCCTTCATCGTCCTGAAGCTCACCGGCGTCATCAACTGGAGCTGGCTGTGGGTACTGGCCCCGATCTGGATCCCGACCGCCATCACCCTCGCCATCATCGTGATCGTGCTCGTGGCCATACTGGTCAGAGAGCTGACGAAGGGAGGCCGCCCGTGATGACCACGGAGGAACGCCGGGCCCTGCTGGATCGTGCGATCACGACCTACGGCGCGCCAGCACAAATGGACATGGCCGTCGAGGAGATGGCCGAGCTGACCAAAGCCCTCTGCAAAATCAAACGGGCACAGGCTGGCTGCGAAGTGACCGCAGCGATCGGCAACGTGATCGAGGAGATGGCCGACGTCCAGATCATGCTCGACCAGCTCCGCATCATCTTCCACCGATCTACCGAGGAGATCGAGGAGGCGAAGCTGGAACGGCTGAAAAACCGTCTTGACGGCCGAAACAACTGGCAGGGCTCCAGCCTCCACAAGTGGATCGAGAAGCAATTCTCCGCAGGAGGTGACGGCCATGAATAAACCGCAGCCGCAGACCGGGCAATTCAAGAGAGGAGGCTGAGCCCGATGACAGCAACCGTAGCAAAAAACAAAACCGCCGCCGGCTATTTCCTGTGCAGGAGGAGCGAAGCGACAAAGCTGCTCGAGAAGGCAAAAACCGAGGCGGCCGAAATATTGAAAGAGCTCAAAGCCTTTTACACCGGCGACATCGGCATCACGGCGTATATCAACAGGCACGTCATGGGATACAGCGTGGCGGGAGACCTGACCGTTAACGGAGAGATCTGCCGTAGCTATGACCCGATCGACCTGTGTTTTCTCGAGCTGAATGAGCTCATGATGAAAAGGCTCATAGAAAGCCGAAAGGAGGATGACCCAAATGGCAAAGGATAAGCCTCAGCCGCAAGGCGGCCCGGATCTGGCAGAGTACATCACCACAGCGGAGCCAAAGGCATACGCCGGCAGCGTCCCCGTGTTCTGCGCCCATGACGCCATCGTGCCGATCAAAGACCTCCAGCCGAACCCGAAGAACCCGAACCAGCACCCGCCGGAGCAGATCAAGCTCCTCGCCTCTATCATCAGAGCGACGGGCTGGCGCGCCCCGATCACCGTCAGCAAGCGCAGCGGGCTCGTCACCAAGGGCCACGGCCGTCTCATGGCCGCGCAGCTCGACGACCTGACCGACGCCCCGGTCGACTATCAGGACTACGCCAGCGAGGCCGAGGAGCTGGCCGATCTGACGGCTGACAACCGCATCGCGGAGCTCGCCACCACTGACAACAAGATGCTCACCGAGGTTTTCGCCGACATCGACACCGGCGAGATCCCATTCATGCTCAGCGGCTACACAGAGGAAGAATACGGCAATCTTGTCACGGCTCTGTCCGAAGCTCTGCATGATGACGAGTCGGAAAAGGAGGACGGCGACACCGAGCCCGAGGCGCCGCCAGAGGAACCATTCACCGAACCCGGCGACCTCTGGCTGCTGGGAGACCACCGGCTTTACTGCGGTGACAGCCTGAAGATGGGCGACGTTCAGAAGGCAACCGACGGGCAGCGCGCCGACCTTGTTTTCACAGACCCGCCATACGGCATGGGAAAAGAGAGCGACGGCGTCCAGAATGACAACCAGAACCAGAACGATCTCCTCGAGTTCAACAAGAAGTGGATTGCGCTCAGTTTCTCGATCCTGAAGGAAAACGGGAGCTGGTACTGCTGGGGCATCGACGAGCCGCTCATGGATATTTACGCCTTCATCCTTCGGCCGATGATCGCCGCGAACCAGATCACGTTCAGAAACTACATCACATGGGCGAAGCACTCAGCCTTCGGCGTCAACAGCGAGCTCATGCGGAGCTACCCGAGGGAAACCGAGAAATGCCTCTTTGTTATGTGCGGCGTCGAAGGCTTCAACAATAACAAAGACCATTTCAACGACGCATACGAGGCGATCCTCGATTATATGGTCGGAGAGGCTCAGAAGGTCGGACTCAAGGCCAAGCAGCTCACGGAGATCACCGGCGTTCAAATGTGGGGGCACTGGTTTAGCAAATCGCAGTTCACGCCGATCCCGGAGTGGCACTACAAAAAGCTCCAGCAGGCATTTAAGGGCCGAGCCTTCAGCCTTCCACACGATCAAGTGATGAAACTGCGCAACAAGCCGTCTGAGGCATACCAGAGCATGAAAGCAGAAGCGATGGAGCTGCGCGCCTTCTTCGACAACACACACAACGACAGCGACGAGCATGACATAATGACCGATGTGTGGCGTTTCCCGATCACAAACACAGCAGAAAGAGACGACGCAGGCGGGCACGCAACGCCGAAGCCGATCGCACTGTGCGAGCGGGCCATTCTGAGCAGCAGCCGGCCGGGCGAGCTCGTGGTCGACTTCTTCGGAGGCTCAGGCTCGACGCTCATAGCCTGTGAGAACACCGGGCGAACCTGCGCTATGATCGAGCTCGAACCCAAATGGTGCGACGTGATCGTGCGGCGCTACATCAAAACAACTGGAGACAATAACGTGCGCTGCGTCCGTCAAGGCCGAGAGCTACCGCGCGAGGAGATCGCCGCGATCTTCGAGCCTGACGAGGAAGGAGGTGAGCAGGAGTGACGCCCTGACATAATGAGCGAGAAGCCGATCACACAACGGATCAAGGACAGGCTCGCGGCCTACACCGCCATGCTGAGGGACATCGACAACCAACTCGAACGCCTCGACCGCATGGAGATGGCGATGGCCTCACCGCCCGGCCCTGATCTGACAGGTATGCCACGCGGATCCGGCACACCATCCGACCGCACCGGCATGATGGTGGAGCGGAAAATGGAACTCGAGGAACAGATCGACCGGCTCAAGGCTGAGGAGAAGAAGGAGCGCAACGCCATCGAGGGCCTGATCCTTCAGCTCTCCGATCCCGACGAGCGTGCCGTCATCCGGCTGCGCTACTTCGACCGGGCTGACTGGGAGAGCACCTGCGGCGTCCTGTTCGGTGATCGGCGGGACTACGTCGACAGAGTGGACGCCTATCAGAATAGGACATACAAGATCCACGGCCGCGCCCTGCTCAACCTCACCGCCGTGCTGGACGAGCTGGAGCCCCTGCCTGAGCCGTGGCAGTAAAACGCAGTAAAAGGAACAAAAGGGAAGTAAAAGGAATTGAAAAGCAGTAGCGACCCGTGCTATTCTATATCCTGCAAAAGACCGCCGGACACACGGGCAACGCCGTGACAATTCCGAGCGGCTGACCAGAGGAAAACCAAATAACAACCGACGGCAAGAGGCCGACGGGCGAACCAACGCCCACCGGTCTCTTTTTGCGTATAGGAAGGAGGCGACGGCCATGCCGAAGAACAGCATCTCGGCGCAGCTCAGCAACCTGCAACAGCTCGTCGCTGACCTCGAGGCAATCGAGAACGGCGGCAAGAAGGCCATCAGCAACACCATCAAGGACGTCAAGGCCAGAGCCCCGGGCTGGATCGCTCAGGAGGTCACGGCCGTCTACAACATCAAGAAGTCGGAGATCACGCCCTCGGGCAGCGGAAAGCCGAAGAAGATGGCCGGCAGCATCCAGATAACCGGCGAGACCATTGAGGAGCTCGCCATCACCTACAAGGGCAGGCTCCTGACCCCTGTGCACTTCGGCATGACACCGAAGGCCCCGCCCCGCGGTAAGAGCTACACGCTGAAGGCGTCGGTGCTCAAGGGACAGAAGAAGGTAATCGGCCGCTATCTGAACACCCGTACCCCGGGCGGCCCGTTCTCGCAGCGATCGCACAATATTCTCATGGGGACAGGCAACACCAAGAGCGACGGCACGAGCTGGATCCCATTCCAGCGAATGAGCAAGACCCGCACCGACATCAAGAAGCTGACCACCATCTCGGTGCCGCAGATGATAACCAGCGACCGCACCAACGAGGCCATCATGCTCCGGCTCAACACCGAGACCAGCAAGCGCCTCGAGCACCACATGAAGCGAGCCCTCGGCCTCTAAGCCAGAGCCCACCAGAACGCCGCACAGCGCGTCCACAGCCGCACCCGACACCGAGCCCGGCCCACACCGCCAGACGCGCACAGAGCGCGCCACAGCGCCGCGCAGACGCCTCCACGGCCACGCACAGCGCCGCAAGGTACTGTGACGGGCCCCTCTGGCCTGCGGTGCTGGCGAGCCCAAAAAACGCGCAGCCGGGAAAAATTTTTTTCGGGCCGTTTCGTTTCGCCCGAGCGGCAGAAAGGAGGGAACGCCATGCCGAACCCAACCAACAACAAGCTCGTCGACAGCAAGACCATCGCAGCCCTGTTCGACATGACGCCCCGCCGAGTGCAGCAGCTCACCAAGGATGGCGTCATCGCCGCGGTCAAGGAAGGCAACGCCAACCGCTATGACCTGCTGCCGACGATCCAGAGGTACATCCGATACCTGACGGCCAAGGCCAACGGCCGGGAGCCGTCGAAGAAGGACAGCGAGATCGAGGGCCGGCGTCTGGAGGCTGAGGCTGACCTCAAGCGCAGCAAGGCAGACATCGCCGCCCTCCAGCTCAGTGAGCTCGAGGGCACCATGCACCGCAGCGAGGACGTCGAGGCTGTGATGACCGACCTCGTCTACAATATCAGGTCGATGCTCGTGGCCCTGCCGGGCCGTCTGGCCGTCGACGTCACCGGCGCAGCAACACCCGCCGAGGCGTCTGAGATCATCCGCACAGAGGTCTACAAGATCCTGACGGAGCTGGCCGGTTATAAATACGATCCCGAGGTGTACGCCCGGCGAGTAAGGGATCGGGAAGGCTGGGGCGAGCAGCTCGCCGATGACGCGGACGACTAAAAAAGCCGCCGCGAAGCTCAATACCGCCATCGCCGGAGCGGTCAAACGCTTCGCCCCGCCTGAGAGCCTGACCGTGGACGAGTGGGCCGACAAGCACCGCCGCCTCTCCCCGGAAAGCTCAGCCGAGGCCGGCCCGTGGCGTACCAAGCGCACCCCGTACCTCGAGGAGCCCATGCGGGCCTTTACGGATCCGAAGGTGCACAAAATAGTCATGGTGGCCGCCTCTCAGGTCGGCAAGTCTGAGCTCGAGCTCAACATCATCGGCTACATCATCGACCAAGACCCCGGCAGCATCCTCTACGTCCACCCGACCATCGACGACGCCCGGAAGTTCAGCCGCCTCCGCGTGGCCCCTATGATCCGCGACAGCAAACCCCTGAAGGCGAAGGTGCACGACGTCAAGGCCAAGGACAGCGGCAACACGATCCTTCAGAAGTCGTTCCCGGGCGGGATGCTCACCCTGACCGGCTCCAACAGTGCCTCGGCTCTGGCCTCCACGCCCGCCCGCTATATCATCGGCGACGAGCGCGACCGCTGGGCGACCAGTGCCGGCACCGAGGGCGACCCGTGGGCGCTGGCCGAAGCACGTCAGGCCACATTCTACAACGCCAAGGCGGTCGAGGTCTCCACCCCGACCATCAAGGGCAACAGCAACATCGAAACGAGTTTTTACCAAGGCACGCAGGAACGCTGGTGCCACCGCTGCCCCGAGTGCGGGGAGTACAGCGAGATCGTGTTCGACAATATCCACTTCGACCCGGAGGCCAAGAGGATCCGCGGAAAAAAGTCGTGGAGCCTCAAGAGCGGCGTCTCGTGGAGCTGCCCGGCCTGCGGCTGCCTGATCCCCGAGGACGTCATGCGAAAGCAGCCGGCCAAGTGGATCGCCGACAACCCGGACGCCTACAAGAAGGGCGTCCGTTCTTTTTGGCTCAATGCCTTCTCGAGTCCGTGGACTCCGTGGGAGAAGATCGTCCTCAAGTTCCTCGACGCCAAGGATGACCCGCAGCGCCTCAAAGTCGTCTACAACACCCTGCTCGGCCAACTGTGGGAAGATCGCGGCGACCTCGAGGACGAGGACACCATGCTCGCCCGCCGTGAGGACTACGGCACCCGCCCGGACGGCACCCCTGTGGAGCTGCCTGACGGCGTGCTCGTGCTGACCTGCGGCGTCGACACTCAGGACAACCGCCTCGAATACGAGGTAGTCGGTCACGGGAAGTACGGCGAGACGTGGGGCGTCGTCAAGGGCTACATCATGGGCCGGCCAGACACCCCGGAGGTCTGGCAGCGGCTCGATGACGTGGTCGACCACGTCTACAAGTTCAAAAACGGCCGCGGCCTGAAGATCTCCATCACCTGCGTCGACTCCGGCGGCCACTTCACCCAAGAGGTCTATGAGGCGTGCCGGGCCCGCGTCGGCAAGCGAGTCTTTGCCATCAAGGGCAAGGGCGGCGACGGCATCCCCTTCGTCTCGCCCCCGAGCAAGGTGCCGATCCGTGACAACAAGCGGATCACCTGCTGGCTCTACACCATCGGCGTCGACGCCGGCAAGGCGACGATCATGGCTAATCTGAAGGTGCAGGAGCCCGGGCCAAAATACTGCCATTTCAACCGGCACCCCGACGCCGGTTATGACCTCAATTTCTTCAACGGGCTCCTCTCCGAGAAGCTGGTGCTCACGCGCACGCGCCGCGGCGACCGCTGGGCGTGGGAGAAGCTGCCCGGGCACAACCGCAACGAGGCCCTCGACTGCCGCGACTACGCCAACGCCGGCCTCAAGATCATCAACCCCGACATGGACGCCATCGAGCGCCGCCTGCAAGGACTGGAGGAAAAACCGAAGGCCCCGCAACAGCGACGGCAGCGGCAGCGGCACAACCGGGCCGACGCCTTCGACGACTGGTAAGGAGGACACACCACAATGAGAAAGACCCGCGAACAAATCGAGTACCAGCTCTCCATCAAGAGGAACCGGCTGGAGCTCTACCTGAAGCGAGAGGCCGAGATGCTGGACGGAGGCGTCCAGAGCTACGGCATCGGCTCGCGCAATCTGGCCCGCTACAACACCGACCTCGGATCCATCCGGGCCGCCATCAAACAGCTCGAGGCAGACATCGAAGCCCTCGAGGCCGCACTGAACGGCGAGAAGCCGCGAAAAGCTGTGGGAGTAGTGCCCCGAGACTGGTGAAAGAAGCCCCGAAAGGGGCTTTTTTCATAGGCCGACGCCGGGAGTTTTCGCTCCTTTTCTCCCGACTCGGCCATCTTCACCATGAAGGAGGTGAGCACCATCAGCAAAAGAAAAAGCAGAAGCCGCCCACAGAACAGGCGGCAGCAGCCGCGCCCTGTGAATAAGGGCTACGGCGACGCCGGCGCGAGCTGGCACAAGAAGGCGACCAAAGGCTTCAGAGCTATGAGCGGCAGCCCGAAGGAGGACATCGACGCCAACAACTACACCCTGCGGCAGCGTGCCCGGATGCTTTACATGGCGGCCCCGATCGCCACCTCTGCCATCCGCACCAACCGCACCAACGTCGTCGGCATCGGTCTCCAGCTCAAGAGTCGGATCGACCGCGAGGCGCTCGGCATGACGCAGGAGGCCGCCGACGCATGGCAGGCTCAGGCCGAGCGTGAGTTCGCTCTCTGGTCTGAGAACAAAAGGGCGTGCGACGCCACCGGCGTCAACAACTTCGCAGCCATGCAGCAGCTCGCACTCTCCTCGTGGCTGGTCAGCGGCGACGTGTTCGCCGTCGTGAAGCAGTACGAGCCGACGCCGCTCACGCCCTACTCGCTACGCCTGCACCTGATCGAGGCCGACCGAGTCGCCACGCCAACGACCTCCGGCATCATCACCCCGATGCTGCTGACCACCGGCAAGGCGGCCAACGGCAACACCATCTACGACGGCGTCGAGGTGAACGGCGACGGCCAGATCGAGGCGTACCACATCCGCAGCACCTACCCCTTCGAGCTCGGCAGCACGACGACAACGTGGGCCCGTGTTCAGGCATACGGCGAGCGGACTGGCCTGCCGAACATCCTGCACGTCATGGAGAGCGAGCGCCCGGATCAATACCGCGGCGTCAGCTATCTCGCGCAGGTCATCGAGCCCCTGCTCCAGCTTCGCCGCTACACCGAGAGCGAGCTGACTGCGGCGGTCGTCGAGTCGTTTTTCACGGCCTTCATCAAGACCGAGGCAGGCGCCGGCGACAACCCGTTCAACGAGGTCGGGAGCAGCCTGCCGGAGGTGAGCCGGGATCCTAACGAGTACGAGATGGGCCCCGGCCAGATCAACATCATGGAGCCCGGCGAGGACGTGACCTTTGCAGACCCCAAGCGGCCGGCCAGTGGCTTCAACACCTTCCTGCGCGCCATCTGTGAACAGGTGGGCGCCGCGCTCGAGATCCCGGCCGACCTTCTGCTCAAGAGCTTCAACAGCTCGTACAGCGCCAGCCGTGCCGCCCTGATGGAGGCGTGGAAGGCGTTCCGCATGAGGCGCAAGTGGTTTGTCGATGACTTCTGCACGCCGGTATATGAGATCTGGCTCTCTGAAGCCGTCGCCCGCGGCCGCATCAGCGCCCCGGGCTTCTTCGCAGATCCGGCGATCCGCGCCGCATACCTCGGCGCCGAGTGGATCGGCCCCTCTCAGGGACAGCTCGACCCGACGAAGGAGATCACGGCCGAGATCCTCGCCATCGGCGAAGGCATCACGACCAGAGAGCAGGCGACCATCCGACTCAACGGCGGTCAGTGGGACGCCAACGTCGACCAGCTCACTCGGGAAAACGAGAAGCTGCGCGCAGCGCAGGGGCAGGTCGACCAGAGCACAGCGGCCAGCGGCACGATCTCCGCAGCTCTGCGGGAGGCGATCGTCGCCGAGACCATCAAAAGCATCAAGGAAGGAGACAAGCATGAGAACGCATAACACTCCCCGGCTCTGCGCCGGGCCTCAGACTGCGGGCACGCCGATCAAGTTCTGGAACGTCGCCAGCATCGGCGACGACGAGGGCGAGATCACCCTCTACGGCGACGTCGTGAGCCGTCAGCCTGTTGACTGGTGGACGGGCGAGCCCGAGCCCGGCCTCTACATCGCGCCCGAGAGCTTCATGGAGGATCTCGCGGCCGTCAAGGGCAAGAGCAATATCACCATCAAGATCAATAGCTGCGGCGGCGACCTCTACACCGGCATCGCCATCCACAACGCCATCAAGGGCCTGACCGGCCACAAGGTCGTCGTCGTGGAAGGCATCGCGGCCAGCGCGGCCAGTGTCATCGCCTGCGCAGGTGACGAGGTGCAGGTCTATCCCGGCAGCATGGTGATGATCCACGGCGTCGCCGGGCTGCTCTACGACTACTACACCCTCGCAGACCTGAAGAAGCTCCAGAAGGACTTCGACGCGAGCGAGCGGGCCATCGCGGAGATCTACCACGCCAAGACCGGCATCGAGGTCGACCAGCTCCGCAGCATGATGACCCGCGAGACGTGGATGGTCGGGCAGGAGGCCATTGACAACGGCTTTGCCGACACCCTGCTCACAGACGAAGGCCCCGACGTCACCCTGAGCGCCGACAAGAAGGTGCTCCTCGTCGCCGGCATCCGGCACGACGTCAAGGGCTTCAGACACATCCCGGGGACGATCCCCATCGACAACAGCATCCACGCCGCCCCTGCGGCTGGAAATAAACACGCGGCCGCCAAGAACGACGGCCCCAAGAAGGAGGACAACAAGACCATGACCCTCGAAGAAATGAGAGCACAGCACCCCGACGTCGTGGCTCAGATCGAGCAGCAGGCGGCCGAAACTGCCAGAACGCAGGAACGCGCCCGCATCGAGGCCATCGACAGCATCGCCGCAAGTGTGGGCGACGCACAGCTCGTCAGGGACGCCAAGTACGGCGAGACCCCCTGCACCGCTGAGCAGCTCGCGCTCAAGGCTATGCAGAAGCAGGCGGCCCTCGGTGCCAAGCACCTGAAGGACGCCAAGGCTGACAACGACGAGTCCGGCGCTGCCGGCGTCGGCGCTGCCCCTAACGGCGGCGAGGAAGGCAGCGAAAACGACGACAAGGCAAAGGTGGACGCCATCGTCGGCCTCTACAACTCCACCAAGTCTCAGAACGGAGGTAAGAAGTAATGAGCAAGAGACTGGACGAAAACCTCGGCAGCGTCGGCTATGACGGCCTGATCGTTGCCAACGAGCCCGTCGCTGACGTGTTCACCGTGACCATCCGCAAGGAGGCCACCGCCGCAGCCACCTATAAGCGCGGCACCGTGCTGGCCCTGTATGCCGGCACCGCCGGCGACGGCAAGCTGGTGATCCTCGGCTCCACCGCGACCACCAACGAAACCCTGACCGCCAACTGCATCCTCGCCGAGGACGTGGAAGTCGGCACCACCGCGGACGTGACTGTGCTGGCCTACCGCACCGGCCACTTCGCCCGCAACAAGCTGGCCGTCGCAAGCGGCTACACCCTGAAGGCGACCGACGAGGAGGAGCTGCGCAAGGCCGGCATCCTGCTCTCCGACGCCATCGAATACTAAGAGAAGGAGGACAACAAAATGCCTTTTAACTTCTACGACACCCACACGCTGCTCATGGCCGTGCAGCAGCTCACCCCTGCTGCGACCTTCCTGCGTGACCGCTACTTCCCCACCAACGACGCGAGCGACATCTTCGCCACCGACGACGTGCTCGTCGAGTTCCGTGACGGCAGCAAGAAGCTGGCGCCCTTCGTGGCCCCTCGCAAGGGCGGCGTCACCGTCCTGCGCGCCGGCTACAATATGGAACGCTACACCCCGCCCTTCGTGGCTCCCCGTCGCGTCCTGACCCTCGACGAGCTGCGCAAGCGTGGCTTCGGCGAGGCTCTCTACTCTCAGCTCACCCCTGAGCAGCGCCAGCAGACCCTCATCCTGCGCGACGCTGACGAGCTGGGCGAGCTCATCACCAACCGCGAAGAAGCGATGGCCGCCGAGACCATGCTGACCAATGGCTGCGTGATGAAGCACATCGCCGACGACGTCGACAAGGCCGACGAGATGGAGATCCGTTTCTACTCCGAGGCCAGCAACCCCGCGACCTACACCCCGACGGCCAAGTGGGACGCCACCGGCGGCAAGATCCTGAAGGATCTGGAGGCCATGATCCGTATGCTGACCAAGCGCGGCCTCCGCGCTTCTGATCTGGTCTGCTCCCCGGACGTGGCTGACACCATCATCAACGACGCAGCCGTGCAGAAGCTCCTCGACAACCGCCGCATCGAGATCGGCAACGTGGAGCCTGAGCTGCTGCCTGACGGCGCCGCCATCGTGGCCCGCCTGAACGTCCTCGGCCGCATCATCAGCGTCATCTCCTACGACCTGACCTACACCGACGACGAGGGCAAGGACAAGCTCTACATCCCGTCCGGCAAGTGCGTCCTCACCGCTCCCGGCGCTGGCCGCACCGCCTACGGTGCCGTCTCTCAGGTCGAGCAGAGCGACGGCGAGTTCCACACCTACGCCGGCCGCCGCGTGCCGAAGTATGTGAGCAGCGCCGAAGGCAACAGCCGCACGCTGACCATCTCCAGCCGCCCGCTGATGATCCCCAACAACAAGAACCCGTTCATCGTTGCGGACGTCCTGACGGACTGAGCGCAGCAGAAAGGAGCAGAGCATGATCCAGATCATCAAGGGCACCTTCGGCTACTATAACGGCCGCAAGGTGATCCCCATCACTGAAGCAGATGGCCCTCAGAAGTTCGACGACGAGCTGGAGGCCCGTCTGGTGAAGGAAGGCGTCGCCAAGTACATCGGCGAGCTGGGCGAGACTGCCGAGCAGCCCGCACCCGCTCCCGGCGACGACGCCGACGAGCCTGCCAGCACCAACACCGCGGCCGACGAGGCCCCTGAGTACAACGAGGACATGAAGCTCGACGAGCTGAAGGAAGTGGCCGCGCGCTATGGCGTGGACGCCTCTGCTATGCGCAAGAAGGCCGACGTCATCGCTGCCATCGAGGCCACCAAGGCCGAGCAGCCTGATGACGGTGCCGACGACGAGGAGCCCCCTCAGATCGGCGCCGCCGATCCCGTCTGATGGCCTTCAGCTTCAAGGCGATGGTCGAGGCTGACCGTCGGCGCACGTTTCTCAATCTCGACGAGTTCGGTGAGAAGCACACCGTCGAAGGCAAAGCCATCGCCGCCGTGCTGGACGACAACGCCCTGAAGGAACGCCAAGGGGGGCAAGAGCTGAGCGTCGCGGAGTCCTCTCTGCTGCTTTACGCGGCGGTCGAGGATCTGCCCGCTCGGCGCCCGGCGGGCGAAGGGCTCAACGTCGACGGCCGCGAGTACATCGTCAACGACTGGAGTGAGGACATGGGGATCGCCACCGTGGCCCTCGGCCAGACTGTCACCATGTAGGAGGTGCCCCATGTCCATCGTCAACAGCATCGAAACCGTCCGGGACTGGCTGACCGCCGAGGTCTGCCCTCTGGTCAAGCTGAAGCTCCCCGACGACAACGCAACGGACGCCTCCTACCCATACAAGCTGGTAAACCCGGCCGCGTTCTCGCTTTTCGTACCATCGAAGGACAGGACGCCCCCGAACATCGCCGCGCCGATCCCGTCGGTTTGCGTGCAGATCGTTCAGGGCGACGACGACCTGCTCCAGAGTGCCCGAGACATCAAGATCCGGCTCTGCTTCTCAGCGTGGGATCCCGGCTACCACGGGCCCGACATCTTCAAGCCGAAGGGCGACGGCAGCGGCACCTACATCCAGCAATACAACGAGGCGGCGGCCTCCTACTTCGTGAAGAACGGAGAGGGCTGGCGTGACGCATGGAATTTTGTGGACACAGCTCTCCGGCTGATTGAAAACGCCGAGTACCTCGGCGACCTCCGCGTCATCAAGGAGAAGGGCATCACCTTCGGCCCCGTCACGGAGCAAGACGCCGTCCCCGACTTCTACCCGTACTGGTTTGCATGGGCTGAGTTCTCCGTCGAGGAGACCCTGACCCGCAACCCGAAAAGCTACCAACACCTGCTTTAAGGGCAGCCGCTCGGCTGCTCTAATTTCATGCAAAGGAGGATAAGCAGATGGCAAACGAATACCTCTACGGCGCCTACGGCCACATCGGCGAGACCGCGGCACAGAGCGCCGTGCAGGCGGGCACCACGCCGGTCTATATCGGCACGGCACCCGTCAACCTCGTGCGCGGCTTCGGCGAGGCCGGCATCATCAACGCGCCGATCAAGATCACCAGTCTGGTCGACGCTCAGAAGAAGATCGGCTACTCGTCCGACTGGGGCACCTTTACCCTGTGCGAGGCCGTGTACGCGCATTTCAACAACACCCTCGGGAACATCGGCCCGATCTACGTCATCAATGTGCTCGACCCCTCCGCGGGCAAGCACCGCAAGGAGGCGGCCACCACCAAGGCCCTCACCTTCACCGGCGGCCGCGCCGAGTTCGCCAGCGACAAGATCATCCTCGACACCCTGACCATCGCAAAGAATGACAGCGGCAACTACGTCGAGGGCACCGACTACGCTGTGGACTATAACTTCACCAAGGGCACGGTCATCATCACCAGCCTGAAGGACGACGCGCAGCTCGCCGGCAGCCTGACGGCCAGCTTCAGCGAGGTGGACGACTCTGAGATCGCAGACAGCGACATCATCGGCGGCGTCACCTCCTCCGGCGAGTACAGCGGCCTGAGCGCGATCGCGCTGCTCTATCCCGAGCAGTTCGCGGTCTGCAATCTGATCGCGGCCCCCGGCTGGAGTCACAGCCCTGCCGTCTACAACGCCATGCTGACGACCTGCAAGAAGATCAACGGCCACTGGGACGCCTTCGTCGTGGCCGACCTGCCCCTCGTGGACAGCACCGCGCAGGCGGTCGACACGATCACCAAGGCGATCGCATGGAAGAAGGCCAACGCCTTCACCGGCGAGCGTTCTAAGGTCTACTGGCCGCAGGCTGTGGACAACCTCGGCAACGTGTTCCACCTGAGCACGCTGGCCGTGGTCGAGCTCATGCGCGCCGACTTCAGCCACAATAGCGTCCCGATGGAGACCTGCGGCAACAAGGCGATCCCCGTCATCAAGCAGTATTTCGGCGCCAACGCGAAAAACCGCGGCTTCGACCAGCAGAGCGGCAAGGAGCTGACGCAGAACGGCATCAGCACCGCCGTGGCATGGGGCGGCGAATGGGTACTGTGGGGCGACCATACGGCCGCCTACACCTACGGCGCAGACGTGGATCCCCGCGCGATCTTCGACGTCTCCATGCGGATGCTCATGCACATCACCAACGACTTCCAGCGCGAGTGGAGCCCGGAGATCGACGAGCCCATGACCCGCGCGCTGAAGGATCGCATCATCAACCGCGAGCAGGAGAAGCTCGACGGCTATGTCAGCATTGGCGCGCTGCTCGGATCCCCTGTGATCCTGTTCCTCGAGAGCGAGAACAGCACCACCGACGTGATGAATGGCGACTTCCGCTGGGACATCGCCGTCACCCCGACCCCGCCCCTCAAGTCTGCGAGCGTCTACGTCGCCTACACCGACGCGGGCTTCTCCGTCTACTACGAAGGAGGTGACGAGTAATGGCAAACCTGTGGCTCGACCTGAAGGGCCCCATCCTCGCCGATACCGTCTATGTGGACGGCGTTCTCGCCGCCAAGGACGTGACCATCGCCCTGCCTCCCGTCAACCTTGTGACGGCTGACTTCAAGGCGATGGGAACCTACACGGCGCCGCTGCCCGGCCAGATCGAGGCGATGGAGGCATCCATCACCAAGATCGGCATTGACCTCGGCCTGCGCAGCCTCGTCAAGCTGACGAGCAAGACCATCGAGATCCGCTGGGCGCAGGACGTCAAGCTCTCCGACGGCTCCACCAAGACCGAAGGCTGCAAGGCGTTCCTCCGCTGCGTCTCCAAGGGCATCCCCGGCCTGAACGTGGATCCCGGCAACGCCAGCGAGAACGAGATCGCGCTGGCCGTCAGCCGCTACCAGCTTTTCGTCGCTGGCAACGAATACTGGCTGATCGACCAGCTCAACACCATCATGCGCGTCGGCGGCGTCGACTACGCCAAGGACATCCGCAGCGTCCTGTAACAAGAAGGGCGTCGCCTCCGGGGCGGCGCCCTCTATTTATCGAAAGGAGACACACATGGAAAAGCTGACACTCCAGAACCCCATCACCATCAACGGCAAAAAGGTCAAGACTCTGACCTATGACACCGACGCGATCACCGTGGGAATGTTTGCCGATGCTGAGGCCCGCAAGCTCCGCGCGACCTCCAACAAGGGCGGCGGCAGCGCCGGCGCCTGCGAGCTCGACTACTCCCTGCACGCCTATCTCGCCATGATGGCGATCGTCGCCGTCAACAGCGACATCGACGTCAGCGACCTCGAGCGCATCAGCGGCCCCGACGTCATGGAGCTTATGAGGATCGGCCGAAATTTTACTACGGCGAGGTCGGCGGCACAATCCGAGGAAAGCGGCTCGGAGAGCTCGTCCGAGACTACTCTCGAGCCTTCCACACCTCAGTCGGCGAGCTCCGACGGGAACGCCTGACCGACTTCCTGATGGAATACTACGAGGCAGCCGAGGAGGCCAAGCGGCAACGCGACAAGGCCGCCTCAATGCCCCGGAATAACTTCAGGAAATACAGAAGGAGGTGACACTGATGGCAGGCAAAAACAAGATCATGCAGGCCGTCGTCAGCTTCGCCGGCACCATCGACCCCTCCCTCGGGAAGGCGATGGACAACGTCGCGGGACACCTCGACAAAGTAAACTGGAAGGCCGTTGCCGTCGGTGCTGCCGTGGGCGGCATCGCTGTGGCGACGGGCAAGGCGGTCGTCGAGGCCGGGAAGTATCTGGCAGAGCTGGGCGACGACTACAACAAAGCCATGAACCAGCTCTCTGCATCTACCGGCGCCACCGGCGACGAGCTGGACGCGCTGGGTGAGAGCGTAAAAAACATCTACGCGCAGAACCTCGGCGAGGACTTCAACGACGTGGCCGAAGGGCTGGCCGCTACGCAGAAAGCGAGCGATCTGGCAGGCGAAGCACTGGAGCAGGCCACCGCGGCCGGCTTCGTGCTGCGTGACACCTTCGACTACGACATCAGTGAAAGCGCCAGAGCCGCCTCGGCTCTGATGAAAAACTTCAACATCAGCGCCGAAGAAGCCTACGGCCTAATTGCCACCGGCGCACAGAACGGCGCAGACAAAAACGGCGACCTGCTCGACACCCTGAACGAATACTCGGCGCAGTTTGCGGCCCTCGGCCTGAGCGCCGACCAGTTCATGGGCTCCCTCGTGGAAGGCGCTGACGCCGGCCTGTTCAGCATCGACAAAGTGGCCGACGCCGTCAAGGAGTTCAACATCAGAGCGAAAGACGGCAGCGACAGCAGCGCCGAAGCCTTCAAGGGCCTCGGCCTCAACTCCGACAAAATGTTCGCGGCCTTTGCAGCCGGCGGCGAGACCGCGCAGGCTGCATTTTTCGACACCGTCGAGGCTCTGAACAAGCTCGAGGATCCTCTCAAGCGCAACGAGATCGGCGTCGCACTGTTTGGCTCACAGTTCGAGGATCTGGAGGCGGGCATCCTGCCCGTGCTCGGAGACATCGAGACCGCAGCCTATGACGGCGCCGCCGCACTCCAGCAGATCAACGACGTCAAGTACAACGACCTCGGCTCTGCCTTCGAGGCGGTCAAGAGGTCGGCCGAAGTGGCTCTGCTGCCTATGGCGTCGATGATCGCCAACACGCTGACATCGCTGGCCCCGATCCTGACCGACACCTTCGAGGAAATCAGCCCGGTCATCACCGACACGCTCAACGCTTGTATGCCGTTTGTGCAGGACTTCCTCGTCGGCATGGGCGACACCCTGAAGGAGGTCATGCCGATGGTCACGGAGCTGGCTGCGGGCATCCTGCCACTACTGGCTCAGCTCGTGGGCTCGTTCCTGCCGCCTCTGCTCGACCTCGCACAGCAGCTACTCCCGCCGCTCATGCAGATCGTTCAGGCTATTCTACCGCCGATCGCCAGCATCCTTGCCACCGTGCTCCCGATGCTGACGCAGATCATCTCGACTGTGCTGCCTGTGCTGGCGAACCTGATCGCCGCGCTGCTGCCGGTCATCACCCCGCTGCTGGAGGTTGCCCTGCAAATCGTCAACAGCGTCATCATGCCGCTGCTGCCTCCGCTGATGCAACTGATCGAGGCCCTGCTGCCCCCGGTCGTGAGCCTGCTCAATGCGATCATGCCGCTCCTCTCGCCCCTGCTGGCTATTCTGGAGCCCATCGCAAGCGTGCTCGGCACGATCGTCGGCTGGGTATCGAAGATTGTCAGCTTCGGCTCCGGCGTCATCAGCAAGATCGCGGGCCTGTTTGGAGGTGGAGGCGGCGGCAGCGCCAACGTCTCCGGCTATGCGACCGGCGGCTTCACGAGTGGCCCGTCCATCGCGGGCGAGGATCCGCGCTATCCGACCGAGGCGGTCATCAGCTTCAACCCTGCGTACCGCTCGCAAAACCTGTCCTACTGGGCCGAGGCTGGCCGGATGCTGGGCGCATCCAGCGAGGCCGACTACGAGCCCATCAGCAGCGGATCGGGCACGGCTGTGGTCTATGACCTGAGCGGCCTGTCCTTCTCGCCACAGATCAAGGTCGAGGGCGACACCGACGAGGACGCCCTGATCCGAAAGCTCCGCGACCTCGAGCCGGAGTTCATCGACTTCATCCTCGAGGCACTCAGCAGAAGGGAGGGCGGCGCCTATGTCACAGCAGACAGTCGGCTTTATTGATTATGTGGCGCAGGGCGGCGACACCTTCGACAGCATCGCGCTCGTCGCCTATAACGAGGAGCGCATGGCAAGCGTCATCATCGAGGCCAACCCCGACCTCAGCGACGTGCTGATCTTCGAGGGCGGCGAGGCTGTGCGGATCCCGATCGTCGAGACCGTGGAGACGCCGGAGACCCTGCCGCCGTGGAGGAGGTGACGCCGTGAAGATCCTATACGAAGGCGTCGACATCTACCCGGACATCAGCGTCCACCGCTGCTATCACGATATGTACGCCGAAAAGCAGAGCGACGAGCTGCTGCTCAAGCTCAACGACACCCGCGAGCTGTGGGACTCGTGGAACCCCAAGAAGGGCGACACCATCGCCATCGAGGACGGCGCTGCCAAGACGGGCAAAATGTTCGTCGAGAGCGTCGTCCCCGAGTCCGGCATCATCACCCTGCGGGCCTATTCCGTCCCGCAGTCTGCGAAGGATAAGCGGAGCAAATCGTGGGAAAAGGTCAAGTTCCTGCAACTGGCTCAAGAGATCGCCGGCCGCCACGGCCTGACGCTCGAGACCTACGGGATCACCGACCAGACCTACGACTACGTCGAGCAGAACAACCTCGCAGACTTCGCATTTTTTCAAAACCGCTGCACCCTCGAGGGCGCGGCGTTTCTGGTGTATGACGGCAAGCTGGTCGTCTACGACGAGGCGTACATGGAAAGCCAGCAGCCCGTCGACACCATCACCATCACCCCGGCCAATGACTTCGAGTACCGCGACGAGGGCGCCAACGCCTACGGCTCGGCCGAAGCCGTCAACGGCGGCCTGACCGGCACCTTCGCAGCCCCGAACGGCGGCGACAAGGTGCTGCGCCGGATCCTACCCTTCCGCATGACTGACCAGAGCGAGGCCGACCGCTTCGCCAAGGGCCTCCTCCGGGACGCCAACAAAAACGCGACCGTCGGCACCCTCTGGACGGGCTCGCTGCTGCGAGACTATGCGGCGGGCTCTGTGGTCACGCTGGCGACCGAGGGCGTTAAGTCGTGGGACGGCACGGCCTTCATCAGCCGGATCCGGCACGACTACGTCAAGACGCGGAGCAAGCTATACCTCCGCAAGCCACTGGAGGGATATTGATGAACAGCAACAACCAAATGATCCAGAAGGGCAAGATCTCCAGCGTGGAGGGAAAGGCCGACAGGAACGGCGACAAAACCACGGCCAGAGTGCTCCCGAGCACCGCCGACAGCATGGTCACACGGCCGCTGACGATCCCGTGGTATCTGCGCGGAGAGATGGGAAACCTGACCCCCGGCACGGAAGTCGCCTATGCTATGTTCGAGGACGGCACCGGCATCATCCTCTCCCGCATGGATGGAGAGTGGGACGGTATCGTCCCGGGCGACATCACCGTCAAGAAGGGCGCGCTCACGATGCAGGACAAGGGCATCAGCGTCCCGTCGGCAGACGTGACCGCCACGGGCATCAGCCTGACCGGCCACACCCACACCGACAGCATAGGAGGCGGCACTTCTGGCCCGCAGTAAGGAGGGATAGACATGGCCGTCATGGCATCATGGAACGGCAAGACGTGGGGCGTCTCCAGCCAGAGGATCGCCGCCCTGAATGGCGTCTCCTCCAGCGTCGAGCTCGACACGGAAAACAGCGACGACAAGGCAGGATCCCCGGCCACCAAGACCAAGGCGCTCAAGCTGCAAAGCATGAGCTTCGACTTCGATCTGGCGTCTGCCGTGGGCGGCGACGCCCGGGGAGAGTTCGAGTCGTGGACGTCGCTGGTCGGGCAGTACGCCCCCTTCTATCTGGCTGGCCGGCGCTTCGGCCCGGCCAATCTTCAGCTCACCGGCGTCAGCCTCTCAGACACCACACTCGACAACCTCGGCCGGATCCTGAAGGGCAAGATCACGATCAACCTGACGGAATACGCCGAGGAGGCCAGCAGCAAGAAGGCCAGCGCAGGCGGCTCGAGCAAGAGTTCGTCCGCGGCCGGCGTCTCGTCCTCTGGCGGCGTCGGCCGGCGTCTGAGCGCCGTCACCGTCGGAGCATCCAGCAGCGACAAGGCTGCGAAGAAACCCAACAACGCACAGCTCAAGTAAAGCGAGGTGATCCCATGAAAGCATCCGGCAACGGAGCGCCCGAGATCTGTGTGCAGAACCTCCTCAAGACCATCCGCGGGGAGGTGCCCTATGAGCGCATCAAGGGGATCGACCGCACGCTGATCGACAAGCCGAGCGAAACCGCTGCGACCGATCTGGCCGCCGACGTGGAGTTCCTCGTGGAAACCTACGAGCCCCGCGTGCAGCTCAGTGACTCCGACCTGAAGGCTATGACCGCTCAGGCCGGCGACTTCGAGCTGCGGGCCAGCATCGACAACATCACATGAAGGAGGTGAACAGCGTGAGCGACGCGACAAACACCTACGGCGAGGACATCAAACTCACCACAACAGACGCGAGCACCCTATACAAGACCATCATCACCGAGCTCGAAAAGGGCGCCGGCGAGCCGCTCTACCCGGGCGACGAGCGCCGGATCTTCGGCGAGGCTCTCGTGCCCGTGTTCGTTGCCCTCTACAACAGCCTCAACGACGTCGGCCGGCAGACGCTCCTCCGCTATGCGAGGGGCGAGGTGCTGGACGCCATCGGCGAGCGACAGGACGTGAAACGACTGGAAGGCACACCGGCCAAAACGACCATGCGCTTCTCTGTCTCCACGCCGCAGGAGAAAAACATCATCATTCCGAAGTGGACGAAGGTGACGCCGGACAGCGAAAACTATTTTGCAACCGACGAGATCGCTGTGCTGCAAGCTGGCGCCTACTCTGTGGAGGTGCCGACCTCGGCCGTGAGCAACGGCACGAAGTTCAACGGCTACGCAGCCGGCACGATCACCACCCTTGTCGACCTGATCCCCTACATCGAGTCCGTCACCAATCTGACCGAAACGGCCGGAGGCGATGACGGCGAGCCCTACACCACCGAGGGCGACAACCGCCTCCGCGAGCGGATCCGTCTGGCGCCCGCCAAGAGATCCACCGCGGGCCCTGAACAGGCTTACATCTACTGGGTAATGACGGCCGACAGCTCCATCGTGGACGCAAAGGCCGTCAGCGAGAAGGAAACCGTCAGCGAGACCCTCACGGTCTACGACGGCAAAGCCTTCAAGGGCGGCGGCACACTTCTGACCGACACCCTCGTCGTGAAGGCTCACGGGCAGAGCACGGCGGCGGTCAAGGACACGGACTACACCGTCGACTACGCCGACGGCCTGCTGGCCATCACGCTCAAGGGCAGTCTCGCGGCTGCTGAAAGCATCGACATCATCATCACCCGCACGCTGGAGGGCTGCGTCAAGATCGTGCCCCTGCTGGAAGGCGGCGGGATCCCCGACGCTGCCATGCTGGCGAAGGTGCTGGACGTGGTCAACGCCAAGGACATCCGGCCACTCACTGACAAAGTGAACGCCGTGCCCCCGGAGGTCGAGACCTACGACATCGAGATCGTGTACTACACCACGCCGGAGAGCGAGGCCGAGGTGATCGCCAACGTCGAAGGCACAGGCGGCGCGATCGACCGCTACAACGAGTGGCAAGTCGCAGCCCTCGGCCGGGACATCAACCCCGACCAGCTCCGCAAGCGGATCCTCTCGCCTTCGTGGGGAGAGAACCTGACAGGCGCCTTCCGCGTGGACGTCGTCAAGCCGACCTACAAGGCCCTCGACGACACGCAAGTCGCCAAGTTCAGCGGCCACCTGACTGTCAGCCACAAGGTCGAGAGCGAGGTGGTGTAAATGCGGCTCAATGAGACCGAGATGGTCAAGCTGCTGCCTGCGTGGATGCAGGAGGACGGCGGCGACAAGGGCCTCGCCACTGGCTGCGACATCATCAGCCGCGACGCCTATGCACGCCTGAAGCTCCTGAGCAGGTGGGACAAGATCGACCAGCTCAGCGACGCAGAGCTCGACGAAATGGCGTGGGAGCTGAACATCCAGTGGTATGACAGCACCGCGCCCATCGTAGCCAAGCGGGCCGTCATCCGCAACAGCGACCGCGTCTACGCAAAACTCGGCACCCCCTACGCCGTGGAGCAGATCGTGGCCGACTACTTCGGCACCGGCGAGGTCAGGGAGTGGTATCAGTACGGCGGGCAGCCGCATCACTTCAAGGTGCTGAGTGACAACCCGAGCCTCGTCAACAGCAACCTCGACCTGTTCCTGAAGCTGCTGCGGACGGTCAAGCGCCGCAGCTCGTGGCTCGACGCGATCCTGATCTGCCTGACTGGCGAAATGTTCCTCTATTCCGGCATGGCCGTCAGGGATCACACCCAAGAGGTGCACGTCATGGGCAGCGACGAGATCCACATCTACCACGCGGCCGTCGTCCACGACAACAACCGCGAGACCGTCAGCATCGGCACCGACGCGGCGGTCATCTCAGACTAAGGAAAGGAGATAGACATGGCTGCATTTATCAACAACGACATCACCACCGCCGGCCTGATCGTTCTGGCGAAGGGTGTGGCCGGCCAGAAGATCAACTACACCAAGATCGTCCTCGGCGATGGCTACCTCGAGGAGGGCCAGACGCCCCGCACCCTCACCGGCGTGGTCAGCCCGAAGGCGACCGTCGACATCACGAAGCTGAAGATCAACGGTGACGGCACCGTGGCCGTCGGCGGCATCTTCACCAACGGCGACGAGACCGAGGGCTTCTACTACCGCGAGCTCGGCCTTTATGCCGAAGATCCCGATCCCGAGGTCGGCGAGGTGCTGTACTGCTACGGCAACTGCGGCGATCTGGCCGAGTGGATCCCGCCCTCCGGCGGCGCCACCATCGTCGAGAAAACCATCGACATCGTCACCGCGATCGGCACGGCCACCAACGTGACCGCCTACATCCCCGCCGACGCCTACGCCACCAAAGAGGACTACGAGACCTACAAGGCCATCGCCCTCGGCGCACAGGCTACGGCAGAGGAGGCTCTGGCACTCGCCCGGCAGGCCATCGCAATCGCGCAGGCTGCCGAGGCGTCGGTGAATGACCTGAGCAACGCGGTCGGCCAGAACACCAGCAAGATCGCAACGCTGTGGGACGCCGTTTTCAGCGAGATCACGACCAACCCCTTCCAGATCACGTTTGCAGACCTGACGGGCATCACCCTGACGGCCGGCATCTGGAACAGCGGACTCCAGCGCCTCGAGTGCTAAACTACCGGCCAAAGGCCAGAAAGGAGGCCGCCCATGTATAGAGGCACCACACCAACCATCGCCATCAACTGTGACATCGACGTCAGCGAGTTCGTGACCATGTGGGTAACATTCCGCACGCAGCAGCTCGCCACCTATGCCCCGCCGAAGCAGGTGGAAGTCACCAAGCACCTCGGGGACGAGGGCGTCGACGCGACCGACAAGGTCGTCACCGTCAGCCTGACGCAAGCCGACACGCTGCTGCTCGGCTCTCTGTCTCCCGACGAGGATCAACAGGTGGAGGTGCAGATCCGCGGCAGGACGGAGGACGGGCGCGCGTTTGCGAGCAACATTATGACCGCCCCGCTCAGCCGGATCCTGAAGGACGGCGTCATCTAAGTGAGCGTCGACTTCAATGCCTCGTTCTCTGGCAGCGCGGAGACCTTCGGGGCGAAGATGACCGAGACGCCTGCCCCCATGACCGCCTCTATGAAGGAGACGGGCGGCGGCAGCGCCTCAAACTACGAAGCCCTGCGCAACAAGCCCAAGATCAACGGGCACGAGCTGATCGGCGACATGACGCCGGCGCAGCTCGGCATCACGGACGACAGGCACCACACCCACAAGCAGGCGCAGGCAGCGAAGGTGTGGACAGTCGCCCACAACCTCGGAAAGCGGCCCGCCGTCACGGTCGTCGACAGCGCCGGCACTGTGGTCATCGGGGAGGTCGACTACCTCGACGACAACACCGTGCGCCTGACCTTCTGCGCAGCCTTTTCCGGGACTGCATACTTCAACTAAGGAGGTAAACCCGTGAAATTCCTGACAAGCATTGATCTCTCACAGAACGAGATCCAAAACGCCATCATGCAGCCGCTCGCTGCACCTCCGGCCAACCCGAAGATCGGCCAGATCTATTTCAACAGCATCGACCTGACGCTGTACCTGTGGACAGGTGAGAAATGGATCCCTGTGCCGACCAAGACCTCGCAGCTCGAGAACGACAGCGGCTTTATCACCTCCGGCGACATCCCCGAGGGCGCAGCAGCGTCCACGACTACGCCGAAGATGAACGGCACCGCCGCCGTCGGCACTGAGATGGCGTTCGCACGCGGCGACCACGTCCACCCCAAGGACACCAGCAAGCTGAACACGGACGGCGACGGCTCCAACGTGACCGTCGCCTTCGAGGCATCGGCCAAGCGTGAGGCGCCCACCTCTGGCGAGAAGATGAGCGTCCTGCTCGGCAAGGTGCTGAAGTTCTTCAGCGACCTCAAGACCGTGGCCTTCTCCGGCAGCTATAAGGATCTGAGCGACAAGCCGACGATCCCGTCCGCTGCCGCTGACGTCGGCGCGATCCCCGCAACGGAAAAGGGCGCAGCCGGCGGCGTGGCCGAGCTGGACAGCGGCGGCAAGGTGCCGGCCAACCAGCTCCCGAGCTATGTGGACGACGTCGTCGACGCCTACATCCGCACCGGCGCCACGGCCCTCGGTGCCGACTGGCTGAGTAAGACCTCCGGCGGCGCCGCCCTGACACCTGAGTCCGACAAGATCTACGTCATCCTGAGCGAAGGCGAGTACCAGAACAAGACGTACCGCTGGAGCGGGACGACCTACGCCGTCATCGGCAACGACCTCGCCATCGGCGAGACTGCGAGCACCGCCTACCGCGGCGACCGCGGCAAGACGGCATACGACCACAGCCAGAGCGCCCACGCTCCCGCCGACGCCGAGAAGAACGTCCAGAGCGACTGGAACGAGACGGACGGCAATAGTGACGCCTTCATCAAGAACAAGCCTGCGATCCCGAAGGCCGTCACCAAGACCATCCAGACCCTCAGTGACGCGGCGAGCAAGAGCTTCACCGTCACCGGCTACATCCTCAGCGTGATCCTGATCGACAGCGCCACCAAGGAGCAGGTCATCGGCGACGTCTCTTTCGAGAACGCCACGGCCTCGGCCAACGGCAAAGTCACGGTCACGCTCGCGGCCGCGCCCTCCAACCCGATCCTCGTCATCATCACAAGCATCGCACTGTAAGGAGGCCGGCCTATGAAACACTACGGAGCAGTCGACGACCCGAAGGACATCACGACGAAGGAGTATGTCGACGCGGCTGACAACGCTCTGAAGGTGAAGGTCGACGCCCTGTGGGACTTCGTTTGCACGGACATCACGAGCAACCCCTTCCAGATCACATTCGACGATCTGGAGGGGCTGACCGTGAGATCCGGCATCTGGAACACAGGGCAGCGGAGGCTCGAGTGCTGATGGGAAACTGCTACAACTACACCCCGATCCCACCAGCCGAAGCCTCCTGCATCATCGCGCACCTGTTCGTCGAGCTGGCCCTGCCCTGCTCCTGCTGCAAGCGGGAGGACGGCGTCATCGTCATTCAGGGCAAGACCTACGACGGCAGCAGCGCCCGCGTCACAATCAAAGGCGAGGAGGTGAGATACTACGGCAAGCAACGGACACTCGCGGCCATACGAGCGGGCCAATGTAGGCCGCCCGCCCTTCGGCCGTGACAAACTGCCCGAGATGCAGGTCATCACGGACGCCAAGGAGCTCGAGAAACACACCTACATCAAGACCAGAAACCCGGCCGTTTTCCCGAAGAAGGAGCGGCTCGGTCTGGCGCAGAGGATGATGAACGAGGCCAGCGACCTCGTCGCCGATCTGATGGAGGCCAACGATCTGCTCCTGACGGATCCCGAGGAGCGTGAGCTCAGGTATCGCGCGCAGCGGTCGGCGCTTCGCAAATGCCGAAAGCTGATCCACCACATCGAGCTCGCGCATGAGATCCTCAGCGGCTTCGGCGATGACGCATTTGCATACTGGGCGAAGATGGCGGCCGGCGTGAAGAACCAGACCGCCAAATGGTACAAAACGGATAAAGAGAGGGCCGCCAAGCTGGACGCGCAGAAGCGTCACCAGTGAGGCGGCCCTCGGGGTATGCCTTGTTTTTTCGTGCCGGCTCGGCCAACAACGCCCGCAACGTCAACACCGATGGCACTCTGAACAGGAACAACGCCTACAACGGCAACAACGGCCTGCGCCCCGCTTCGATGGATCGCCCGACTTATTAACCGCCCGGAGACGGACGGCGAACACTGTGCCCCATCATCCAAGGAAGGCATATCCCTCCCGCAGCCGCGGCCGTCTGACCGGCCCGGTCATGGGTAAACACAAGACCGCCGATGCCCCCGGCGGCGCACGCAAAGCGTGGCCGGAGCTATACACGGCGGGGAGACTTTTCAATGGAGAATATCGTAAACAGCACCATCGCGCTCTACAAAGCATACCGCAAAACCCGCTGCGGAAAGCGCGACAACCCGACCGCCATGCGCTACCGCATGGAGGCCATCGAGCGCACCGTCGCCCTCTCTGAGAGGCTCCAACGGCGCGACTATTCCTTCGGGCCCTACTACCCCTTCAAGGTGTACGAGCCCAAGGAGCGGCTCGTCCTCGCCATCGACTTCGAGGGCAAAGTCGTCCAGCACTCGCTCTGCGACAACGTCCTCGAGCCGGCGTTCTCCCGGCGCTTCATCCGGGACAACTACGCCGGCCAGATCGGCAAAGGCACCCACGACGGCCTCGACCGTCTGGCTGCGGCTATGCGCCACTATTTCTTCAGCCGAAAGGCAGCAGACGAAGCAGCCCGCAAGGCTGCCGGCCTGCCGCCCCGGCCGATGAACGAGTGGGACTACGCCGACGGCTGGGTACTGAAGGGCGATTTTTCAAAGTTCTTTTACACCCTGCTCCATTCCTACTGTTACGAAACGGCCCGCCGGGCCCTGAAGTGGCTGAAGGATCCCGAGCTGATCGACTTCGCTGAGTGGCTGCTGTGGCTCATAATCGACAGCACGCCAGACCCCGGCATCCCGATCGGCAACCAGTCGAGCCAACTGCTCGCGCTGCTCTATCTGGACGCTTTCGACCACTGGCTGAGGGATGACCGCGGCCTCGTATATGGCAGGTACATGGACGACTTCTACATCATCCACAGCGACAAGCTGCTGCTCCGGCAGATACTCAAGGAGATCGAGGCGTACATCAAGCCGCTCGGCCTTCGGCTGAACGGCAAGACGCAGATCCTCCCGCTGAAGAACGGCATCGACTTCCTCGGTTTTCACACCTACCTCACGCAGACCGGCAAGGTCGTGAGAAAAGTGCGAGCCAAGAGCATCGACAACATGAAGCGCAAGATCCGCAAGTTCCGCGGGCTGGTGGACTCCGGCAAGATGACACTCGACAGCGTCGTGCAATCCTACGCGAGCTGGACGGGCCACATCTCACACGGCAACACCTACCACCTGCGGCAGAACATGGACGCCTATTTCTTCAGCTATTTCCCGGAGCTCAAACCATCACCGAAAGGAGACACAACTCATGGCCCAAAAACTGAGCAACCTCGCAAACAAGTCGAAGGTCAAGTTCGGCAGCCTGTACGGCAGCCCGATCGTCTGGATCGTGGCCGATAAGAACCACGCAGGCTACCCCTCCAACAGCGTCACGCTCGTGACCAACCAGATCATCAAGATGCTGTGCTTCGACGCGGCAGAACCGAGTAACGGCAACAGCGACCGCCGCAACTACGGCAGCAACCGCTACATCTACTCGAACCTGCGCCAGTGGCTCAACAGCCCCGCGGCTGCCGGCCAGTGGTACACCGCACAGCACTCCGCAGACCAGACGCCGGACTCCTCCCACGTCTGGAACGGCGTCAACCCGTACAGTGGCCTCGCCGGTTTTCTGAACGCCTTCACCGCAAACGAGCGGGCGGCTCTGCTGAACACCACCATCACGGTCGGCAAGAGCTCCACAGACGGCGGCGGGACGGAGACCTGCACGGATAAGATCTTCCCCCTGTCCTGCACTGAGGTCGGCCTGAGCGGCGACCACGTCTGCGGCAGCAAGCTGGCGATCTTCAGCGACAACAACAGCCGCATCGCCACCGTGACGGCCTCCTGCGTCGCCAATTCCAACTATTCCAGCAACCTGGGCTCTGGTGCCGCGTGGTACTACTGGCTGCGGGACGCCTATGCCGGCTCGGCCAACGGCGCCCGCGTCGTCAACGTCGATGGCACTCTGAACAGGAACTACGCCTACAACGGCTACCGCGGCCTGCGCCCCGCTTGTAATCTGTCCTCTGATCTCCTGATCTCCGACTCCGTCGACTCGGATGGATGCTATACAGTGATCTACAATCAGGCGCCCACAGCGCCGTCGTCCATCACTGTCCCGAGCGAAGTGCTCGGCGGCGAGAACCCGAGCATCTCGTGGGCGGCCTCCACCGACCCCGACGGCAACCTCTCCGGCTACGTTCTGGAGCGCAAGGTCGGGAGCGGCACATGGGCGAAGGTCTACAAAGGATCCGCGCGCACCTACACCGACACCATCACCTACGGATGGACGAGCGTGCAGTATCGCGTCAAGGCATACGACGCCGCCGGCGCGGAGAGTGCGTACACCACCAGCGCCACCCTCACCGTCACCAATAACCGACCGCCCGTCATCAGCGGCACGGACGGCGCCCTCGGCAGCTTCAGCACGGCGGCCCCGTCCTACGAGTACACCGTCACCGACGCCGACGGCCATCAGGTCGACGTCGTGGAGATGCTGGACGGCGTGACGCTGCGCAGCTACACCGTGACCCTCGGCCAGACCAACACGCTGACGATCGGCTCCGAGGCGTGGCTGAAGGTCGTGAACGGCAGCCACACCCTGAAGATCGTGGCGACCGACGCCAAGGACGCCAGCGTCACCCGCGTGCTGACCTTCACAAAGGCCGTCACGTCCGTCGAGTTCGAGCAGACCCTCGCTATGGAGGCCGACGCCATGCCGACCAAGGCCCTCGTCAACATTCAGGGCAATTTCCCGGCCGGCTGCACGCTTCAGGTCTGGATCTGCAACAACGGCAACGACGCAAGCCCGACGTGGGAGGACATCACGCAGAAGGCCAGCACCGGCCAGAAGCACTATTTCACCAACCAGACCAAGACGGCCGCAGCATGGGGCGTCAAGGTCAAGGCCAAGCTGCTCCGCGGCTCTGCTACGGAGACCTGCTACATCCAGTCGATCGGAGGTAACTTTGCATGATTAAGCACAGAGCCGACAGCATCAAAAAGCTGAACGACGAACAGGCCGCAGAGGCCAAGAAGGACAAAACCATCGCCGAGCAGGCTGACACCATCGAACTGCTGAAGGGCTGCATCATGGAGCTGGCCGACGTGGTCTACGGCGACGGAGGGGAGGTAACAGCATGAGCAAGATCGTCGAGCTGTACGTCAGGGAGCTGACCCGCGAAGGCTCCACCATGACCATCAACGACGTCCCGAAGAAGCTGCGCAAGCAGGTCGAGGACGCCATCGCTGCCATCGAGGCAGCCGCAAACGCTGGCACCGCGAAGGAAGGGGCGAGCGAATGATCGCCCGGGCCCTCGCGTGGCTATTATTAAAAATTGCAGGAAAGGAGGAGCGTGAAATGCTGGTACGTCTGTATGCAGGCGAGATCATCATGGGCCGCATCACCGAGGACAACGTCCCCGCGAAGCTGAAGGCCCGCGTGCACAAGTATCTCGTCGACATGGGCTACTTCGACGACGTCGAGGAATAAGCCCAAACAACAAGGAGGGCCGCGTCCTGCGGCCCTCCGGCTTTTATGAGGTGACACAATGATCGAAATCAACATCGGCGCGCTCGTCGTCCTGCTGGGGATCCCGACGGCCGTGACCGGCTTCTGCTTCTGGCTGCTCGAGCACAGGATCCAGAAGCGCGAGAAGCAAAAGGAGGCCGAGGAGGCCAAACGGCAGAAAGAGGCAGCGGCCCGAGAGCGTGCCCGTGAAGATCTCCAGATCATCACCATTCAGGGCACGTCGGCAGCCATCGCCCTCGGCGAGGCGACGGCCCGGGCCGTGCAGCGCATCCCTGACGCGCATTGTAACGGGGATATGCACGCGGCCCTCGACTACGCTGCCAAAATCAAACACGCGCAGAAGGACTTCCTCACCAGTCAGGGGATCCACGCGATCATCGACTAAGGAGGTGAGCAGCATGGCCGCAAAGAAGCGCCGGCGCAAGCGTAAAAAGAAAATCGAGGCGAGCAAAAAGCTCGCATACTGGGCGGCCAGCGTGGCAACGCTCAGCGCAGCCAGCTCTCTGCTGCTCTCTGCCTTCGGGCGCGACCCGGTCGGCGAGCTGACCGGCACCATCTTCACCGCCTGCGTCGGCTATCTAATCACATACGCCGGCAAGAGCCTCGGCGAGAAAATCAGCCGAAACCGCCACGGGCTCGACGCCGACGGCAACCCGCTCCCGGATCCGTCCGGGGACACTCTCAACAATGAGGAGGCAAAAGGATGAACACTATCGACATCACACCCATCGTCAACGCAGCCCTCGCCCTGATCGGCGCCGGCGTCAGCGTTTTCCTGATCCCGTGGCTGAAGAAGCAGACCACCGAGGCACAGCGCAAGGAGCTGACCGCGTGGGTAAAGATCGGCGTCGCTGCCGCTGAGCAGCTCTACGTCGGACAGGGCCGCGGCGAGGAGAAGAAGCAGTACGTCCTCGACTTCCTGAAGCAGAAGGGCTTCAAGGTCGACGAGGAAAGCGTCGTCAACGCGATCGAGGCAATCGTCAAACAGCTCAACACTGAGGGCCTGACCATCGAATAACGGAGAGGGCGGGCTCCGGCCCGCCCTTTTCTTGCTTGTAAAGGAGGCAAACCCATGAAAAACCAGAACACCGACGACATCAAGCTGAAGCCCGGCGAGACCGTCACAGACGAGACTCTCGACGAGCTGACCGGCGGGAAAGGAGACGACAATGAGTAACAGCCCTCTGGTGGTCTACACCAAGCTCAGCCCGAACCACTCGGGCAAGCGCACCAAGAAGATCGACACCATCACGATCCACTGTATGGCCGGCAACTGCTCCGTCGAAACCTGCGGCAACCTGTTCGCCAACTCTGCGCGGCAGGCGTCCAGCAACTACGGCATCGGCACCGACGGCCGGATCGCCCTGTACGTCGACGAGGCAAACCGCTCGTGGTGCACCTCGTCCAACGCCAACGACCAGCGGGCCGTCACCATCGAAGTCGCCAACAACGGCGGCGCGCCCGACTGGCCCGTCTCCGCGAAGGCATACGCCGCGCTGCTGGATCTCGTGACCGACATCTGCAAGCGCAACGGCATCAAGCGCCTCGTCTGGTCGACCAGCAAAAACGACCGCGTGAACCACCTGAACGGCTGCAACATGACCGTGCACAGGGACTACGCGAATAAGAGCTGCCCGGGCGACTACCTCTACAACCGCCACGGCCAGATCGCGGTCGAGGTCAACAAGCGCCTCGGCATCACGGACGCAGGCGGCAGCACCGGCGGCCAGACCTCCGGCAACACCGAGACCGGTCTGAAGGTCGGCGACGTGGTCGACTTCAAGGGCACGCAGCACTACACCAGCGCAGCGGCTAAGGACGCCAAGACCTGCAAGCCCGGCAAGGCCACCATCACGGCCGTCGCGGCCGGCAAGGCGCACCCGTACCACCTGAAGGCAATCAGCGGCGGCGGCTCCACCGTTTACGGCTGGGTAAACGCTGCGGACATCTCGACCGGCAGCACCGGCACGGCAACGAGCTACCGCGTGCGGACGACGGCCGACGTGCTGAACATCCGCAAGGGCCCCGGCACCAACTACGGCGTCGCCGGCCAGATCAAGGGCAAGGGCATCTACACCATCGTCGCCGAAGCCGCAGGCCCCGGCGCGACCAAGTGGGGCAAGCTCAAGAGCGGCGCGGGCTGGATCTCTCTGGACTACGTCACGAAACTCTAAAACCGCATAGAAAAGCAGAAACCCGCCCGGAGATCCCGGGCGGGCTTTTCTGTTATGTGGGGCTTTACTCCTCGACGTCAGGATCCGGCGCTTCACCGGCAGCGGCGAGCTCGGCCTCTGTGGGCTGGAACCGTAGCACACGGCCCTCGGAGTCATAGAAACCACCGAGCAGGATGGTGAAAATATCGACCAGCCAGCCGATCCCGCAGGCCCCGGCCGTCAGCAGCCAGATGACGCCTGTGCCGGTTTTCCCGACATAGAACCGATGGACACCGAAGAAGCCGAGGAAGATGCACAGCAGCAGCGCCACCGTCTTGCTTTTCGGTGACGTCGGCCGCTGCGCTGCGGGGATGCTGACCGCGCCCTGCTGCGCGCCGGACTTCCCGCCTGAGCTCGTCGTATATGACAGACCCGTCCCGGGGATCCCGACGGTCGTGTGGCTTTTCCCCGTCGTGCTGACCGTGTGCTTCAGGCCCTTCGGGCCGAAGCTGATGCTCGCGCTCTTTTTGTTCAGGTTTACCCGGACACCCGGGGCCACCTTAAAGCTGCGTCTAAACCTTGTACCCATGCTTTTCCCTCCTATGTGCGCTTTTTAGCGTTTAGTCATCTTTGGCATAATATTACCACGCCAAAACTGGTAAAGTCAATATTGCATAGTCATCTTTAGCATAAAGGGAGGCGAGGGCTGCGAAAATATACAAACCAGACGGCAGGTGCAACATCTCCGGGGAGAGAGTCAGGGAGGAGCGGCTGCGGGCAAACCTGTCACAGGAACAGCTCGCCTACAAGCTCCAGATCATCGGGCTGGACGTCACGCAGAAGGTCATCAGCAGGATCGAGAACGGCAGCCGAGTCGTCGCTGACTACGAGCTGGACTATCTGGCGACCGCTCTCGGCACCACCATCAACCACCTGCTCGGGAAAGAATGAGAAAACCGCACGGCAGCGACGCCGTGCGGCTTTTTTTGTGGAAAAACGCGGGAAAATGTTGAAAATCTGCCGAATTATGCTTGACATTATAGAGCAAATGCTCTATAATATAATCACAGGCAAGGGATAGCCGAGTACAGAAAGAAAGGAGAGCAAAACCGCGGAAAGGAGGCAAAGCCGTGGATGCTGAGCAGATGAAAAAACTGCTCGAGCTGCTGGAACAGGCTCTAAAGTGTGAACAGGTTGCCACCATTACGATCACAATAAAGCCGAACCAAAAGCCCAAGCAGTAAGGTCGAAGGACGGCGGGAAAAATCCCGCCCGCCGTTCCTTTTCATTATAACCACGAAACCACGGCAAAGTCAAGCGGGAGGAACAACATGGACATCTCGATCAAAGTGACCTACAAAAGCGAGGGGCTGCAAAAGCTCCGCAAGGCTGCCGGCCTGTCTCAGTCTCAGCTCGCCGATCTGGCCGGGATCAAGGTGCAGGTGCTCCAGCAGTACGAGCGCGGCGCCCGGGACATCAACGGCGCGAAGCTGCCGACGCTGCTGAAGATCTGCAACGCGCTGGAGTGCAGGCTGGCTGACATCATCACAGACGAGGAGACGCTCGAGCTCCTGAAAAAGTACGAGGAACACTGACACACAGAAGGGGCGGCCGGCGGGCCGCCCCTTTTCTTTTATCACGGAGGGGAACACAATGGGACAGCACTGGAGCCATCTGACGCCGACCAAGCGCATCCAGCTCGACGCCTTCATCCGCGCAGGAATGAAGCCGACGGACATCGCCAAGGAGCTCGGCGTCCATCATACGACCATCTACCGGGAGCTGAAGCGGTGCACCTATGAGCACCTCAACAGCGACTACACCACCGAGACCAGATACAACCCCGAAGGCGCACAGGCCCGCTATGAGGCCAACCTCCGCGCCAAGGGCCCGGATCTGAAGATCGGCAACGACTACGAGCTGGCCGACTACCTGATCGCCAAGATCCGCGACGAGAAGTACAGCCCGGAGGCCGCGATCGGTGAGGCCGAGGTCAAGGGCTGGCCCTTCAAGACCCACATCTGCGCGAGCACCGCCTACAACTACATACGCAGCGAGATCTTCGGCGACGAGCTGACCGTCTCCATGCTGCCGCAGCACGGCAAGCGCCACCAGCCGGAGCGCCCGGCCGGATCCATGCCCCGCAAGCCCGCCGGCCGGAGTATCGAGGATCGCCCTGAGCACATCAACGACCGCAGCACCTTCGGTCACTGGGAGATGGACAGCGTCGAGAGCTGCCAAGGCGTCAGCAACACCTACATCGTGATGACAGAGCGGAAAACGCGCTGGGAGCTCATTATACCGTCGCCGGACAAGACGGCCGCCAGCGTCGTCGCTGCGATTGACGGGCTCGAGGCCAAGTACGGCGACCTGTTCCCGAAGGTATTCAGATCCATCACCTGCGACAATGGCTGCGAGTTTGCCGACGCCGCCGGGATCGAACGAAGCGCCAGCGGCAATGGCACCCGCACCGAGGTCTACTACTGCCACCCGTACCGGCCGAGCGAGCGCGGATCCAATGAGAACCAGAACGGCCTCATACGTCGGCACCTGCCGAAGGGCACCGACCTGAGCACGATCTCCTACGAGGAGACCAAGCGGATCGAGGACTGGCTGAACAACTACCCCCGCAAAATGTTCGGTTATCTGTGCTCCGAGCAGCTTTTCCGGGAAGAAATCGCCCTCATTCTGGCCTCCTGAAAATTATTTTTGTTTTTTTGTGCATTTACTCTTGACAAATGGCCCCGATTTTCCCTGCGCTTACCTATATATATTCATGTCCGCGTCGTAGGTCTCGACCCTTGTGAACTTCGCAAAGTCCGGCGCGATATCGGGCGCGAGCTGGCGCAGCGATTCGGCCAGCAGCTCGGGATTCAGCGTCGGCTCCTGCGCGGATATCGTCGCCTCCACGATGACGCCGCCGTCCTCGACCGTGAAGCCTATGGTCTTTATCGCGGGGCGGATGTCGCTCTCGCCCATGCCGCGCTTGGTCTTCTTCGTTATCACTATCGCGACGCGGGCGAAGAACTCTTCGAGCGCCGCGGCCATGGCGGCCTTGTCCCGCTCGTCGTATTCAAATATGCCCTTCACATCCAGCCACTTCAGCTCCGACACCTTACGCTGCGGCTCATACGCCTCGATAACGCGGATGCCCTCCGGCATCACGGCGTTCATGCGCTCCGGCAGCGTCTCAAGATCGGTATCCGAGGTCAGGCGGAAGTCCATTATCTCGCACAGGCTGCCCGTCCCCACCGAGAGCGGCAGGGCTATGGATATCTGCGGGTGCGGGTTGAAGCCCTCGGAATACTTCAGCTCCAGCCCCGCGCGGGCGAACACGCGCTGCATCGTGCGCATCATGTCGAGATGCGAGATGTATATCGCGCGGCCGGTCTTTTCAAATCTCAGTCTCATTTTATCCATCGCAGCGTCCCCCGTTCATAAGCTTCAGTGCGCCGCAGCCGGAGCACTGGTGGCGGCAGTCCGGCGACAACTCGGACGCATAGCAGCGCTCGCGCTCGCGCACGAGATGCGCCTTGCGCACGCCGACGTCAATGATGTCCCATGGCAGGACTTCGTCTACGCTGCGCTCGCGGTTCGCGTAGAACTCCGTGTCCACACCGCACTTTTCAAAGGCGTCCATCCATCGCTGGAAGGAGAAATAATCCGACCACGAGTCGAGCCTGCCGCCCTGCCGCCAGACCTCCTCTATCGCGTCGGCGACGCGGCGGTCGGCGCGGCTGAGCACGGCCTCGATGAGGCTCGTCTCCGCGTCGTGCCAGTTGTAGCTTACATTGCGCGCGGTGATGCTGGAGCGCAGCAGGTTCACGCGGCGCAGGTACTCCTCTATGCTTATCTGCGCCTCCCACTGGAATGGGCTGTGCGGCTTGGGGATGAAGCACGACGTCGATATGGTTATCTTGACACCGCGGTTTTTGTACTTTGCGTTCATGCGCCAGCAGTGCAGCACCTCGTCCGCCATCTGCGCGATGCCGATTATGTCTTCGTCCGTCTCCGTCGGCAGGCCGAGCATATAATACAGCTTCACACTGTTCCAGCCGCCGGCAAAGGCTATCGCGCAGGTGTGCAGCAGATCCTCCTGCGTGACGTTTTTGTTTATCGCGTCGCGCAGGCGCTGGCTGCCACCCTCGACGGCGAAGGTCAGGCCGCTTTTGCGCACCTTCTGCAGCTTCTCCATAAGCTCGATGGAGAAATTGTCCGCGCGGAGCGACGGCAGGGACAGGCCGATGCTGCGGCTCTCGCAGTATTCAAGCATCCCGTCGCACAGCTCCGGCAGCTGCCGGTAGTCGCTGGTGCTCAGCGACAGGAGCGTCACGTCCTGATATCCGGTGTTTTTCAGCGACTCGATGCCCTGTTTTATAATTGTCTCCGGCTTTTTCGCGCGTATCGGGCGGTAGACATGCCCTGCCTGACAGAAGCGGCAACCGCGCACGCAGCCGCGGAACAGCTCCACGCTCACCCTGTCGTGTACGACCTCGGTGGACGGCACGATCGGCGCGGTCGGGTACGGTGACGCGTCAAAGTCCACGACAATGCGCTTTGTCACGCGCTCCGGCGCGCCGTCCTTCGCGGTATATGACTTGACCGTGCCGTCCTCGTTATACTCGACGTCGTAGAGCGACGGGACATATATGCCGCCGATCTGCGCCGCGCGGACGAGAAAATCGTGCTTGCTCCAGCCGCAGAGCTTCGCCTCATGCAGCAGCGCGAGCAGCTCGTTGTTTACCTCCTCGCCCTCGCCGACGATGAAGAGGTCGATAAACGGCGTCATCGGCTCCGCGTTCGTTGCCGCGGTACCGCCGGCCATGACTATCGGCAGCAGGTTTGGCCTGTCCGCGCTTCTGAGCGGGATGCCGCCCATGTCCAGCATGTCGAGCACCGTCGTGAACGCCATCTCGTAGCCTATCGAGAAAGCGATCGCGTCGAACTCGCCCAGCGCATCGCCGCTTTCCAGCGCGTAGAGCGGGATGTTCGCCTTCTTCATCTCCTCGTACATGTCGCCCCACGGCGCGTAAACGCGCTCACACCAGACATAGTCGAGGCTGTTCATGGTGTGATACAGGATGCTCATGCCGAGGTTCGACATGCCTATCTCATAGGTGTCCGGAAAGCAGAACGCGAGCCGGATGTCGACCTTCGTCTTGTCCTTGATTATCTGATTATATTCGCCGCCGGTGTAGCGCGCGGGCTTCTGCACGCGCGGCAGTATGCGTTCAAGTCTTTTGTCCATTTCAAGCTCCGTCGAAATTGAAATTTGCAATATAGTATTTTTGTATTCTATAATACTTTTCCGTGTTTTGCAAGGCTTACGCAACTGCGGGTTGCTTGCCCGCCGGTAATTTCTGTGCTACACTCGGCTTATGGAGGTGTTCGGTATGGATACAAAGGATGTTATATATGACCTGAGAACGAAAAACGGGCTGTCACAGGATGAGCTGGCGGAAAAGGTGTTCGTCACGCGGCAGGCAGTGTCCCGCTGGGAAACCGGCGAGACGACGCCGAACGTGGAGACGCTGAAGCTGCTTTCAAACGTCTTTGACGTCTCAATCAACACGCTGCTGGGCACGCCCCGAAAGCTGATTTGTCAATGCTGCGGGATGCCGCTCGACGACTCCACTACCAGCAAGGAGCCGGACGGCGCGTTCAACGAGGACTACTGCAAGTGGTGCTACACCGGCGGCGAGTTCACGTATACCAGCAAGGAGCAACTGATAGATTTCTGCGTGACGCACATGGCGAGTAAGAGCTGGCCGGCGGAGCAGGTCAGGGCGCATATGGAAGCTGTCGTCCCTGAGCTGAAGCATTGGAAGAAATGACATGAAACCGGACATAGCAAAACGCTATGTCCGGTTATTTTTCGGGCGGGTATCTACAATATATAATTATCATATAATTATCATCACCGATTCACAGCAGCTCTTTTCTCCGCCCAAGCGCAGGATTCTCCGGCTGCGACAGCAGCAGCCATATCGACGCGACCAGCACCGCCGCTCCCCTGCCCGTCCACATCAGCCACAGCCCCGCCGCCAGCAGCAGCGTGCCGGTAAGCAGTCCGGTCAGCTCCGCGAGACGCATACCGCGTCGTCCGCCGAAAGCCGCGGCGGCAAGCTCCGCGAATATCTGCCCGCCATCGAGCGGGAGCGCCGGCAGCAGGTTGAACGCCGTCAGTATCACGCTCACTCCCGCCGAGCAGAGCAGCCAATCGCTGCCGTAAATCTTTCCGACGTAGGACGCGATGAGCGCGTACAGCCCACCGGCAGCAGGCCCCGCGGCGGCGGCGAGTATGCGCCCGAAGCCGCTCGTGCATCCGGCATAGCCCATGCACAGCCCGCGCAGCTCCGCCTTGAAGCCGCATATGCGCAGGCCGAGCAGCCGCAGGCACACGATGTGCCCCAGCTCATGGATCAGCACCGGCACGGCGACGCAGGCAAGCGTCCCGAAATCCGCGGTATAATAGATCAGCGCCGCGAGGATGAGCGCTCCGGCGCTGACTTTTATTCTGTTGTTGTTCATCTCAGACATAGTATTCAGGATTTATATAGACGTCGTTCAAAAACAGCTCAAAGTGAAGATGCGGGCCAGTCGCGTTGCCGGTCTGGCCTACGCGGCCTATCGTCTGGCCGCGCTCAACCATATCCCCCTCGTGCGCCACGAACTCGCTCAGGTGCGCGTACAGGCTTGCGAAGCCGCCCTCGTGCGTCAGGATAAGGTATTTCCCGTAGCTGTCGCTCTCCCCCGCCGCATAGACATAACCGTCCGCGAAAGCGAAGACGCTGTCGCCGTTGTCCGCGGCGAAGTCCGTGCCGTAGTGAAACTTGACGGTTCCCTGTATTGGGTGCACGCGGTAGCCGAAGCCGGAGGAATCGTACCCGTCCACGGGGCTTGTATATTCAAAGGGTATCTCCGGCATGTCTGTCCGCACGTTTGCGGGGATGGCGTAGCCGTCAAACTCCGTTTGACTCGACAAAAATGCGCTGACCGCCTCCGGCTGCTCGCTCGGTTCAGAGGTCGGTTCCGGTGACGGCGTCGGGGCGGGTTCCGGCGTTGGCGACGGTGTCGGAGTCGGCTCCGGCAATGGGCTTGGCGTCTGCTCAGCGAAGGTCGGTGCAGTCTCATCCGAATCGGGCAGCGTCCGCGGCAGCAGCATCGGCTCCGGCGACGGGGATGGGGACGGCGGCGTTTTATCCTCGCGCGCCCTGCCGAAGACCTCCACAAGCTTTTCCCCGAACCGGCTCTCCGTGATATGGCTGCCGAGCGTCTGCGCAAGCTCGACGTAATCGTCGTCACAGTCTATAAAGTACAGCACCCGCTCGCGCAGTCCGGCGCTGTGCTGCGGCAAGGCAAGCTTCAGCACCGTCAGCAGCACGAATATCCCCGCCGCCGCGCAGCTCTTCCATCTCTTCATGCATATCCCTCCCCCTCGGTTACAAACATATTTCGCTGGGGACAGGCGTATGACTCAAATTTTTTCTTGACAATTTACTCCCTTGTAATTATAATAAGATGGCTGTCTGAAAAGAGCATACTTCGGGGTGTAGCGCAGCTGGTAGCGCGCTTGGTTCGGGACCAAGAGGCCGGGAGTTCAAGTCTCCCCACTCCGACCAAAAGTCCACCGTAGATTAATTTACGGTGGACTTTTTATTATAAATAGTTCTGAAAATTGGAACTCAACGAGGCATTTATAATGAATATTGAGACTGCCAGAATGGTCATTCGTGATTTTACCATAAATGATATAAACGATATGCAGGATATCTTGGGCGATGCCGAAACAATGAAGAATTGCGAGCCCGCGTATACTATTGAGAAAACGGCCGATTTTTTGCAGAAATTCTGCATAGAAAAAGGAGGGGCCGTTGCCGCAGTACACAAAGAAACCGCCAAAGTGATCGGATATATTCTCTTCAACGAGTTCGGCGAAGGCGTATATGAAATCGGGTGGTTTTTCAACAGAGCTTTCTGGGGACAGGGGTTTGCTTATGAATCCTGCAAAGCGGTCATTGACTATGCTTTTGATAAGATGAATGCGCATAAAGTGTTTGCCGAAACGATCGACGGAATCAAATCCGTCAATCTTATGAAAAAGCTTGGAATGAAGCCGGAAGGGATACAGAGAAGCCAAACGAAAGACAATTTTGGAAACTGGGCGGATCTATACTTATATGGTATTCTTTCAGAAGACAGACAGTAACCCAACAGACATTCCGCCGTGGGACGGCAGGTAAACACAAACATGAAAAAAATTCGTACAACTATAATTCTGCTCCTGTGCGTCGCGCTGATGCTGTGCGGCTGCGCGGCGGGCGAGATGAGCCGCCGCGAACCGGTGCGGGAGCTTACGTGCACGCAGCCCGCCGCGCTCTCCGGCATATATCCGGCGGGCGGGTCGAAGCTATACATATTCTCGTCGGACTATGAGGCGGAGCGCACGACCGTGCAGCTCGTTGACGCTGGCTCCGACGCAGTATGCGGCGAGGTCACGCTGGACGGCGTCTGGAGCATCAAGTCTCAGTCCTTCTCCGACGGCCGGCTCGCGCTCTGCGACCGCGCCATCACGCTGACCGACACGATGAGCGCCGACGAGGAGCTGTACGGTATAAACGCCGCGCTCGACGCGCTGTCGCGCACACTCTCCCTGTACCCCGACGGCTTCTTCGCGCAGTTTAAAAACGGCATGGGCGAGGGCGGAATCCGCTTCCTCCTGACGGAGCGGATCGACAGTGACTACGGTGTCGTGGGCTGCGCCTACGAGAGCCGCGAATGGCAGAACATCGCGCTGGACGTCCGCATGGCGGACGGGCTTGACACCATTATCTGCCATGAGCTGTGGCACGCGACCGAGAACCACATTCTCTCGCGTGATTACTCTGCGTTTTCGCCCGACGCATGGGCGGCGCTGAACCCCGAGGGCTTCGCCTACTGCGAGGATCCGACGCAGTCCGACTCGATGCTGGAATGGACGCTGTACAGCAGCAGCCCTGACAACGTGTATTTCGTTGACGGCTACTCCTGCGTGAACGAGCGCGAGGACAGGGCGCGCATCATGGAATACTTCATGGTGCACGAGGACGAGTCCGGTCTGCTGATCGAGTCCCCGGCCATACGGCAGAAGCTCCAGTTCATGTGCGATGCCGTGCGTAATAACTTTGACACCACCGGATGGAGCGCCGTCCGCTGGGAATCACTTTTAAGGTGAATATGGCATAAAAGTTCCTGAGTTTTTTGAAAACTCAGGAACTTTTTTCTTGTTTCACTGCTTGATCTGCTTGACAGCCTCGTTTATGCCCGTGGCCGCGAAGCCGCTGACGATGCCGACCGCTACGGCGGTTATGTAGTCGCCCGCCGGATAGTCCGGCATATATCGCATAGCCAGCACGCCAAGGATGCCGCCCACGACGCCGCAGATGATGGGTATCCACTTGTTATCAAGGCCGCTCGCCTTGACGAGCTGACCTGCAAGATAGCAGATCACCGTTATCGCGGCGACGCCCGCAATTCCGAAATCCATGCTCTCACCTCCCTTCATCATAATCCAAGCTGCCCCAGCGCGTATGCGAGCACCGCGCCGACAAGCAGCCATATCACCTTATCGACCAGCTCCTCCCAGCGCCTTGCGGGCTTGCCGGTCAGGGTCTTGATGTCTGACTTCATAACCGTGAGATCCCGCTCCATGCCGCCCTGCTTCGTGGCAAGCTCCTTGACCGAGAGGGCAAGGTCTGTCAGCGCGCTCTGGTTCCGCTCGATCTCCTCTATACGATGCGTATTCGAGCGGCTGCGCGCGTCAACGCGCTCTATTTTGAGCGCAAGTTCTTCTGCCGTCACCGTTCATCCTCCTATCAGCCTTGACCATGTGTTTGCTCCGGCGACGCCGTCCACGGCCAGCCCGTGCGCGCGCTGGAACGCCCACACCGCAAGCTTCGTGCAGGTTCCGAAGTCCCCGTCCGCGCCGCAGGAGCCGCAGGAATACCCGCGCCCGATCAGCAGCAGCTGCATCGACCGCACCGCTTCGCTCACGTCGCCCTGACGCAGCAGCGGCAGCTGCACCGCGGTGCTGTTCTTCTCCGTACCGGCGGCGACCGCCGCGCCCTGCGCCCAATCCGCGGGCGCATCGCCGTAGCTTATCCAGCCCGGCAGCCCCCACAGCGCCCAGCCGCGATCCTTCAGGCGGGTCCTGACAACACCCTTCGCGTGCCCTGATGCCTCCACGACGTATCCGTCTCCGACGTACACGCCGACGTGTCCGAGCCCCTCCATGAACACACAGGCTCCCGTGAGCTGCGGCATCTTCGCGATATCGCCGCGCCGGACGCAGCTCCGGTACAGCCCGCTCACCGCGACGTCCTGCGCGGCGCAGTACACGGGTGCGCTCTGCGCCGTGTCACTCCAGAGGTAGCCCTTTATGAGCCCCACGCAGTCGTGAACGCGCTTGCCGAACTGCGATTCGAAGTCGTCCGCCGTGTAATGCTCCGGATACTGTGCCCGCTTCTGCGCGAGCAGCGCCGCCGATGCCGTCTGCCCGAAGGTGCCCCACCAATAGGGGCGTCCGAGCTGCGCCAGCGCGTATTGTGCCAGTCCTTCTCCCGTTTTTGTCGTCATGTTCTGTCACTCCGTTTCATGTTTTCGTCAAGTCCTGTAAAACAGAACCCGGATTTGAAATAAATAACGCCGTCGGCGGCATTGCCGCGGGCGTCCGTTTGGGGCTTTTGCCCTCGTATGTATGCTTTGAGCATAGTTTCCTCCTGCATGTCTTAACCAGATATTGCTTCACCATGAATATCTTGGTGAGATAATATCACATCATTTTCATTTTGTCAAGTTAAACAGAACTTCAAATCTACAAAATTTTCTACCTGTCAGTCCGATCTGGGTTTAAAAATGCATACTGCCGTGAATAGGTTTCCTTTTATATGGGGCTATCTACTTCCGTAATCAAGGTGATCTGCTCTTCTACATTAGGTGAAATGATGTTTCAGGCTAGGTATTTCCCTAAATTCTGCAAGTCTTCATTCATTTTCCGGATACTTTCTTTGCATATTCTTGACGTTTATAGCTTGATTCTTTTCGTTTAAACGAGTAGAATATATTTACATTGACGAAAGCGGGTGACGCTATGGAATACATATCGGTCAAGGAGGCCGCGGAGCGCTGGGGTATACAAGTCCGCAGCGTACAAGAGCTGTGCAAGGCGGGGCGCATACACGGCGCGTTCAAATTCGAACGCTCGTGGATGATACCCGCATCGGCGAAAAAGCCGGAGGATCCCCGCCGAACCGCGCGCAGAAGTGTACGCGAAATCTCGTATGGCGACTATCCGAGCCTTATAGCGTACTGCACGCGCATGTCCCCCGGCAGTCTCAGTGGTATACCAATTGGTATAACCAGTCCCGCGGCCATACGCCAATTCAACGCTGAGCAGCTGTATTACACCGGCGAGCTTGACGCCTGCCGCGATATGCTGCGCGACGGCGGCGCTGATCCGGAGACGCTTCTCAGCCGCCTGTCCCTGATGTTGCCGCTGAGCATCTGCCTCGGCGAGACGCAGACCTTCAACGACACGCTAGCGGCGCTGCACGGCCTGATAGATCAGGATTCCGGCAGTGTCTGCTCCCGCGCGGCGCGGCTGCTGCACTCATGCACGGCGCTGGGACTGTACATGCCGCACTTCGTGCCGGAGTGGATCAAGGACGGTCAGTTTGCGGGGCTGCCCGCGGAGCTTATACCATTTGCGATCTACACGCGCTGCAAATATCTTCTCGCCGCGAAGCGCGAGCCCGAGGCCAAGGCCGCGGCGGAGACCGCGCTGAACTTCTTCCCGCCGGACGAGGGCTTCAGCCTGATACACGTATACCTCCGCCTCATATGCAGCGCCGCGCTCTGTGCGACCGGTGACATGCACGGCTGTGAGGAGCACCTGCGCGAAACGATGGCACTCGCCCTGCCGCGCGGCTATATCATCCCCTTCGCGGAATTCCTGACGCTGCACAGCGGACTTATAGAATCCGTATCGCAGCAGGAATTTCCGGAGCAGAACAAACGCATTCTCCAACAGTGGACGCGCTGCTGGAAAAACTGGATGGCCTTCCGCAGCCGCCTCACCATATCCAACGCCACCGCCATTCTCTCGAACCGCGAGCACCATCTCGCCCGCCTGCTGGCCGCCGATCTCACCTACGCGGAGGCGGCGGCGCGGCTCGGCATGAGCGTCGGCAGCGTGAAAAATATGGCCTCGGTCATATACGCCAAGCTCCATATCGGCAGCAAAGCGGAGCTGAAAGATTACGCTTTGTAATTTTTTCAACCGCCAAAAACTTCCAAAACGGCACTTCAAAATTTGACCAATTTCGTCTATTATAAGCGTGTAATATAGTTATGCGAAGCGTGTGCCGTGCGGCCGTCCGGGGGCGTCTCAGACTCCGGGCGTTGAAGCGGCGCATGGTTGTCCATGCCCCGGCGGGGTGCGTCTCAGTCCCCCATCGGCTGCCTGCGGCGGCAAAGCATACTTATTCATATGGTATTTTATTTGGGGAGGTTTATTCGCAGAAATGAAAAAAAGACTCTTTGCTCTGTTTCTGTGCCTGTGCATGGAGATGACGCTGCTGCCTGTCGGCGCCTTCGCTGAAGGCACGGAAGCCCAGTTCGGATTGGCCGCCGGCGGAGCATCCGTCACGTCCGTCAATCCTGTCGAGACGCCCGACACGCATATAACTTTCAAGTTCTATAACGGGGAGACGCTTCTCGACACACAGGTCGTCAACGACAACGGCCAGCTCACCGCTCCGGCGACGCCCGCCATCGAGGGTGGCCGCAAGTTCCTCGGCTGGTATGCCGTCGTTGATGCCACCGGCCAGCTTGAGGCACAGGAGTTCGACTTCAGCACCGCGTACACCAATTACAGCGGCCGCAGCGAAGTCAAGGTCATGGCCAAGTTCGAGGCCGTGTTCTACGTGTACTTTATGACCGTTGACGGGCAGGTGCACTCCACCGCGATCGCAAACGCGGCCAACGACTTCAAGGTCACCCCGCCTACGGACTATGAGCCGAATGGCAAGGTAGTCACCGGCTGGACGGCAAACGATGCGGTATTTACCGCCGACACCGTCGTCACTGCTGACACCTATGTCTACCCCGTCACCGAGGACTGCTACTGGGTCACCTTCAACACCACCGGCGGCAGCATGGTAGGCTCCCGCTCCGTCACCAAGGGCGATACCCTTAACCTCAGGGGCGTCACCGCTCCCACCCGCACCGGCTACAGCTTCAAGGGCTGGAGCACCACTGCGGACGGTGCCAATGTTGTTACCTCCATTGCGCCCACTGCTGACACCACCCTCTACGCCGTCTGGGAAGGCGACAATGTAACTTACACTGTCGTTTACTGGGGCGAGAATCCCAACAACACTGCCACCGAGAATATCCCGTTTGACACGCTTCTCGGTACCGAATCCAAGACCGCCAAAGTCGGCACGACCGTCACCGGTTCCGCCAGCACGGCAAACAACAATACAATCAAAAACTATTTCACATATCACAGCAGTGACAGCGCAGTAGTAAAGGCTGACAACTCGACCGTCATCAACGTGTACTACACCCGCAGGTCATTCAGTGTCACCTTTGATCTCGGCATCATCGGCCGCAAGTCTATGATCATAGGCGATATTACCTACAGTAGCGGCTGGAATGCCACCAAATATGTTCTGACCGCCAAGTACGAGCAGAATATTGAAAGTCTATGGCCGACCGCTTCCAACTTCAGTTCTGGCAGCAATTTCTCCGGCTGGTCCGTGGACGGACTTGACGGCACCGCTACATCCAAGCGCGTTACCATGACCGCCGACCTATGTTCCTCCAGCGGTAAGACCGCAAAGGCAAACTATGATGCTAGTTGCCTTGATCACCTCTATTATATGTTTGAGAGCTTCGATCAGACAAGCCCCGCAAACGGCAATGAGCGCAAACAGTATGGCAATGTCTACTATGATAAGAGCGACGCATATTCGCAGGACGCGAACTCCGGAGGCGGCAATTGGAGACAGAAGGAAATAACTGGCATGACAGCCAGCGGCAAGCACACAGATGTTATAGACAGCGCCTGGTTTGAGCCCACTGAACGTAACGTTTTCCTGTACTACACCCGCAACGAATATGATTTTATCAAAAACAACTATGGTACTGTAGCTTCTGAAAAGGTGAAGTTCGGGGCTTCGCTTGCCGACAAAGGCGGCGAACCGGCTCGTCCTGCCGGCTTCAGCGAGAACGCAGTGTTCAAGGGCTGGTATGAGGTTCCTGTAGGTCAGATAACCGACTCCACTCTGCCCTACGACTTCACAGGAAAGACGATGCCTGCGAGCAAACTCACCCTCTTCGCATACTGGGTCGAGAAGCCCGTCACGCTGACGGTGCAGGTTCCCACACTCGGCGGATATACCGCGTCCAATTACGAGGTCGCCATCGGTACGGTCATCTCCGGCGTGGACGTGTTCAAGGATGCCGAGGCCAAGATCGCCGCGGCAGGCAGAACCGTTCTCAAGTGGGTATACGAGGACGGCACCGCCGTTGACGTCAACAGCGCCATCGGCAGCGACACCACCGTCAAGGCAGTCCTTGAGGGCGAGGTCTACACGCTGACCTACGTCACCGGAACCACCGCCGCGATAACCGACAAAAACAGCTACGAATATGAGGCGCGCGCACAGGTCAAGGACGGCAGCGGGCTCAAGAGCGGCGACAAGGTGTTCGCCTGCTGGACTGACGAGACCGGCAAGGTCTACTATCCCGGCAGCTACGTCACCATGACCGGCAACAAGACCCTCACTGCAAATTACGTTGAACCCAGCGTCAAGGTCACGCTCACCTACCACTCGAACTTTGACACTGACCAGACCAAGACCATCGACGCCGTTCCCAACAACGACAAGGTCACCGTCATGGATTACACCTCAACGGGTCTTCCCTCCCGTCTCGGCTACCAGGTCAAGGGCTGGAAGGATGCAAACGGCGTTGAGTACGCCGTAGGCTCCGAAGCCCGTCTGGACAACGTCGACTCCAACGACCTCTACGCCGTCTGGGAAGCCATCAACGTGGACTACACTGTCGAGTTCTACTACCAGAACGTTGACGGTACATACCCCGACAAGGCAAAGGATGAAGATATCGTTACCCGTCAGGGCAAGACCGACTCCCCCGTATCCGTCACTGATGTGGACAAGGCCGATAAGGAAAACGGCAAGTACGTCTATGACATCAATGCGGCAAACGTCGAGACCGGCACCGTCACCGCGGACGGCAGCCTCGTCCTGAAGCTTTACTTCAAGCTCAATCAGGCAAGCTGCACCGTGAGATACCTCTGGAATGGCACCTATGAGAAGGTCGCCGAAGATGATGTTTTCGACAGCCAGACCGTCAGCAAGACTTTCACCGCGGACCCCAAAACGATTGCCAACTGCACTATCGTCCCTGAGCACAATGTTACCAAGAGCATCACGGTCGATCCCGACAGCAGCAAAAATGTGATTACCTTCTATTATTATAAGAACGTCACCCTGACCGCGAACAGCGATACCCTTGAGTACAACGGCTTTGAGCAGTCCGTCGAGGGCTTCACCGGGACACCGGAAGATGCTGACTTCTCCGCCATCACCGTCGGCGCGACCGGCATCGATGTAGGCACCTATCCCGCAGCATTTGCGGAAGGCACCGTCGGTACAACTGACGCGACCGGGAAGTACATCGTCACCAAGGCAAACGACGGCAGCCTCACGATAACCGCGAAGGCCGCATTCATCACCATCACCGCTAACAGCAAGACCAGAGAGTACAACGGTGAGGCGCTCACCGACAATGGCTGCACCTTCACCGAGGGCGTCCTCGTAAATGGCGACGTGCTTCAGGCAGTCGTTGAGGGCAGCCAGACCATCAAGGGCAGCAGCGCAAACGTTGTCAAGTCCTACAAGGTCGTGCGCGGCAGCGATGATGTCACCGGCAACTACAAATTCACCGACTCCGTTAACGGCACCCTGACCGTCACCCCGCGCGTAGTCGTCATCGAGTCCGAGGGCGGCCGCAGGGTCTACAACGGCCAGCCGCTCACCAATCCCAACTACAAGTTCACCACCGGCAGCTTCGTTGACGGCGAAGTCTCCGAGGTCAAGACCACCGGAACCATCACCGAGGTCGGCAGTGTTGACAACACCATCGTGTACACCACTACCGATAAGTTTGATGCCAACAACTACGACATCACCCTTACCCCCGGCAAGCTGGAGATAACCCCCGTTACCGCTGAAGTGGTCGTCACCATCACCGAGAACAGCGGCAGCGCAAAGTATGACGGCACCGAGAAGACCGTCACCGGCTACGAAGTGACCAGCATCAGCGACCCGCTCTACAAGGAGAGCGACTTCACCTTCAGCGGCGACGCCACCATCAAGGGCACTGACGCCGGTACCTACGACATGAACCTCGCTCCCGAAGACTTCAAGAACAACAACGGGAACTTCAAGAACGTCCGCTTCGTGATCAACGACGGTACGCTCGTGATCTCCCCGCGCACCCTGACCATCACTTCCGGCTCCGACAAGAAGGAATATAACGGCACTCCGCTCACCAGCAGCGAAATCAAAGTCACCGGCGACGGCTTCGTTGACGGCGAGGGCGCGTCCTACACCTTCACCGGCAGCCAGCTCGATGTCGGCAGCAGCGACAACTTCTTCGATTACGAGCTGAACGCCAACACCAAGGCAAAGAACTACGAGATCACCAAGGAATACGGCGACCTGACCGTCACCGCAGTTTCCACCCAGATCGTCATCACCGCGAACAGCAAGACCGATGTCTACAGCGGCCAGGCAGTCACCGACAGCGGCTACACCTACATCGGCAAGCTCGCCGAGGGTGACAAGCTTGAGGTCGAAGTCGTCGGCAGCCAGACCGATAAGGGCAGCAGCGACAACGTCGTCAAGTCCTACAAGGTCACGCGCGACGGCGTTGACGTCACCAACAACTACACCTTCGGTGCAAGCCAGAAGGGCACGCTCACCGTCACTCCGCGTCCCGTAACGCTCACCTCCGGCGGTGGTGAAAAGGAATATGACGGCACTCCGCTCACCAATTCCACCGTCACCGTCGGCGGCAGCGGCTTCGTCGCAGACGAGGGCGCGACCTACAACGTCACCGGCAGCCAGACCGATAAGGGCAGCAGCAAGAACTGGTTCACATACACGCTGACCGAAGGCACCAAGGCTGACAACTACACCATCACTCAGGAATACGGCGAACTGGTCGTCACCAAGAACACCAGCGTGATCAACATCACCGCACAGAGTGCGAACAAGCCCTACGACGGTCAGGCGCTCACCGAGACCCGCTACGACTTCACGCAGAACATCCTCGCCGAGGGCGACGTGCTTACCGCAGTCGTCGAAGGCAGCCAGACCGACGCCGGCAGCAGCGCAAACGTTGTCAAGTCCTACCGCGTCATGCGCGGCGAGACCGACGTCACCGACTTCTACACCTTCGGTGAGATCGAGAACGGCACTCTGACCGTCACCGAACGCAAGGTCACTCTGACCAGTGAGAGCGCCGATAAGCCCTATGACGGTACCCCGCTCACCCGCCCCGATGTCACCGTCTCCGACGAAGGCTTCGTTGACGGCGAGGTCAGCGACATCAAGGCCATCGGCACCATAACCGACAAGGGCAGCGTCCCCAATACCATCACCTTCACCGAGGGCGAGAACTTCAAGGCCAGCAACTACATTATCGTCAGAGAGACCGGTACTCTCACCATCACCGCTGACGCGACCGAAGTTGTTGTCTACATCTCCGGCAACACCGGCACCGAGAAGTATGACGGCACCGAAAAGACCGTCACCGGCTACAAAGTGACCAGCATCAGCAGCGACCTCTACAAGGAAAGCGACTTTGCATTCACCGGCAATGCGACGGTCTCCGCTACCGACGCCAGGGCGACCTCTTACCCGATGGGTCTTACCGCAGGCAACTTTGAGAACAAGAACGATAACTTCAGCAAGGTCACCTTCGTCGTTTCCGACGGCTCCCTGACCATCGATCCGCGCACCGTCACTCTCACCAGCGAGAGCGCGACCAAGGAATACGACGGCACCCCGCTCACCCGTCCCGATGTCACCGTCTCCGGCGACGGCTTCGTTAAAGGCGAGGTCAGCGGCATCAAGGCCACCGGCAGTATCACCTACTACGGTGAGGTTGACAACTACATCAAGTACACCAAGAAAGCAGGCTACAAGGATTCCAACTACATCGTCACCCCCGAGATCGGCAAGCTGGGCATCACCCGCAGCTCCAAGGAGCTCAAGGTCGTTGCGAACAGCGGCACCTGGGAGTATGACGGCAAGTTCCACGCCGACGGCGGCTACACCGTGACCTTCGGCGAAGAGAGCTACACCGTTGCAGCCGGCGAATCCGCCAAGCTCTCCACCGGTGATACCGTCACCGCGATCATCACCAAGCAGGTCAAGAACGTCGCCGACAGCGCAGACGGCAACAACGCCATCGTCACCCTGACGATAGACAACGCCGCGCAGTACGCGAACGTATCCCAGGCCAACGGCACCCTGACCATCACCGCAAAGCCCCTGACCATCACCGCCGACAGCGCGGAGAAGGTCTATGACGGTCAGCCTCTCACCAAGAACAGCTTCACCAACACCGAGCTTGCCGAGGGCGATAAGCTCACTGCCACCGTCACCGGCAGCCAGACCAACGTTGGCAGCAGCGATAACGTCGCCTCCGCCGCAGTCATTATGGCAGGTGAAGAAAACGTCACCGCAAACTACACCATCACCTACGAGAAGGGCAGCCTCACCGTCACTCCCGTGACCGACGAAGTAATCGTTACCGTCACCGAGCACGGCGGCGACTACCTGTACGACGGCGGCGAAAAGGTCGTCACCGGCTATGACGCCGTAAGCAGCAATCCGCTCTACACTGCGAACGATTACAGCTTCAGCGGCGACGCGACCGTCAAGAGCACCAACGCGGGCAGCTACGACATGGAGCTTGCTCCCGAAGACTTCAAGAACACCAGCGCGAACTTCACCAATGTCACCTTCATCATCGTTGACGGCAAGCTCAACATCGCACAGCGCAAGGTTCTCATGACCTCCGCTGATGACGAGAAGGTCTACGACGGCACTCCGCTAACCAACTCCACCGTTACCGTCACCGGAGACGGCTTCGCTGAGGGCGAGGGTGCGGCCTACACCGTGACCGGCAGCCAGCTCAACGCAGGCAGCAGCAACAACAGCTTCACCTATGAACTGAATGAAGGCACTCTTGCCGCAAACTACATCATCGAGACCAAGGAAGGCGAACTCACCGTCAAGCCGATCCTCACCGAGATCACTATCACCGCAAACAGCGGCGAGAAGATGTATGACGGCTCCGCACTCATCAACGGCGGCTACACTTTCACCTCCGGCATCCTTGTTGACGGCGATGTGCTTACCGCAGTCGTCGAGGGCAGCCAGCTCAACGCAGGCAGCAGCGCAAACGTCGTCAAGTCCTACCGCGTCATGCGCGGCGAGACCGACGTCACCGCAAACTACCGCTTCGCAGAATCCGTTGACGGCAAGCTCACCGTTACCGCGCGCAAGGTCGTTATGACCTCCGCGGACGACGAGAAGGTCTACGACGGCACTCCGCTCACCAATGACGAGATCACCGTCACCGGCGACGGCTTCATCGAGGGCGAAGGCGTCACCTATGACGTCACCGGCAGCCAGCTTGACGTCGGCAGCAGCGACAACAGCTTCACCTACGAGCTGAACGAGGGCACTCTTGCCGAGAACTACATCATCGAGACCGAGGAAGGCAAGCTCACCGTCACCAGCCCCGAGCAGCACATCGTCATCACCGCGAACAGCGCGGAGAAGACCTATGACGGCACTCCGCTCACCGACGATGGCTTCACCTACACCGACTTCGTTCTCGCCGAGGGCGACGTGCTTGAGGCAGTCGTCGAAGGCAGCCAGACCGACGTCGGCAGCAGCGTGAACGTCATCAAGTCCTACCGCGTCATGCGCGGCGATGAGGACGTCACCGCAAACTACATCTTTGACGACTCCGTTGACGGCACCCTGACCGTTACCAAGCGCAAGGTAACTCTCACCTCCGGCACCGCCTGCAAGATCTACGACGGCAAGTACCTCACCTGCAACAAGGTCGAGGTCGGCGGAGACGGCTTTGTTGAAGGCGAAGGCGCGACCTACGATGTGACTGGCAAGCGCAAGGACATCGGCTGGAGCTACAACGACTTCACCTACAAACTCAACGACAACACCAAGGCCGACAACTACGAGATCACCGTTGAGCGCGGCTTCCTGTACGTCAAGGATCAGGCTGAAAAGCCCAAGACCGGCGACAGCAGCGACCTTCTCCTCCTGCTTGCCCTCATGAGCATGAGCGGCGCAGGCGCAGCGGGCACTGTGTACCTCTACCGCAGAAAGCGCGAGGAGCAGGAATAAGCTCAAAATAGCAAAGCACTAAACTAAACGAATCCCCTCTGCAGTTTATCACTGCAGAGGGGATTTCAACTTATACAATTATATAAGCGCATAAGCGCGCCGCATCAAAATGCGGCGCTGTCCGATGCGGGCTGTGTTTGATTTTCAAATTAGTTCACATAATGTTGTATACGTAATATTATTTACATAAGCTTATATCAAGCTGCTCAAAAATACACATAAAAAGTGTCAAAAAGCCTTGAAAAATCAGCATTTTTAGCCGCTTGTGTTTTTCCTTTCTCTGTGTTAGCATAGATGACCCACGGATATTGAAAATGGAGGATCGGCGCGCTGCGCCGTTTTTTGATATGGACGAGCATAGGATTCAACGCAATGCAATAACCGAGGGCAGCATCCTCAAGCAGCTGATGAACTTCTTCTTCCCCGTTCTGCTCGGTATGCTGTTCCAGCAGCTGTATAACATGGCCGACGCGGTAATAGTCGGCCGCTTTGTCGGCAAAAATGCGCTCGCCGCCGTCGGCGGCTCCGCCTCACAGATACTGAACCTCATCATCGGTTTCTTCACCGGCCTGTGTTCCGGCGCTACGGTCATCATAGCGCAGTATTACGGCGCAAACGACGACGAGGACGTCAGCAAGGGTGTACAGACCGCCATAGTTTTTGCGGCCGTCTGCGGCGTTATAATGACCGTTGTGGGCATTGTGACCGCGCCGTGGCTCCTGCGCATTATGGATACTCCGGAGGAGACTATGGCCGACTCCGTGAGCTATATGCGCATCGTCTATATGGCGATGATCCCTGCTATGATCTACAACATGGGTTCGGCCATACTGCGCGCGGTCGGCGATTCGAAGCGCCCGCTGTATTTCCTCATCATCTGCTGCGTGCTCAATGTTGCGATGGATATCGTCGCCGTCGTCGTATTTGATCTGGCTGTTGAGGGCGTCGCCATTGCGACGAGCCTTGCCCAGCTAATCAGCGCCGTGCTCGTCTGCCGCAGCCTGATACGCAGCAAGCAGAGCTACCGGCTCGAGCTGAAAAACATACGCATCGAGGGACGCATGATGCGCCGCGCGGTGCACATCGGCCTTCCCGCAGGGCTTCAGTCCGTGCTCTACGCCGTCTCCAACATGATAATCACAGCGTCCATCAACAAGTTTGGCACGGACACCGTCGCCGCGTGGGTCGCCGTAAACAAGATCGACGCGTTCAACTGGATGGTTCTGAACGCGTACAGCATCTCGCTGATGACCTTTGTCGGCCAGAACTATGGTGCGGGGCTGTATGACCGAGCACGCGCCAGCCTGCGCGACTGCATGGCGCTCGGCATGATCACGACTTCGCTCCTCTCCGTGCTGTTCATGATGACCTGCCGCTTCTTCTTCGGCCTGTTCGTTGAGGACGAGACGGTCATGGTCATCGCGGTGCAGATACTCGGATTCATGGCACCGTGGTACTGGACGTACGCCCCGATCGAGATATTCGGCGGCGGCCTGCGCGGGCTTGGCGACACGCTGATACCCACGATCATCACCGCCGCGGGCATCTGCCTGACGCGCGTCATCTGGATATACACCGCCGTCCCGCGCTGGCACAGCATCAGCACCGTCGCGCTCAGCTATCCGCTGACCTGGGGACTGACCGCCGTTGCGTTCGTGATATACTACTTCGGTTTCGTACGCAAGCGTCTTATGAGGGCTAACGATGGAAAATGAACTTATATGCCTGTGTGACCGTCCGGAGCTTATTGAGACGGCGGCGCAGTGGTTCCACAAGAAATGGGGTGTGCCGCTGGCGGCATATCTTGAGAGCATGAATGACAGCCTCACGGCGAGCGCTGTCCCACGCTGGTATGTGATGCTCGGCGGCAACGGCGAGATAATCGGCGGGCTGGGCGTTATAGAGAACGATTTTCACGACCGACCTGACCTGCGGCCGAATGTCTGTGCCGTATATGTCGAGCCTGAGCACCGCTGCAAAGGCATCGCAGGGCGGCTGCTGGAGCGCGTATGTGATGACATGGCGGCACTCGGCGAGCCGGTGCTGTATCTTCTGACAGACCACGACAGCTTTTATGAGCACTACGGCTGGGAGTTCTACTGCATGGCAACCGGCGACGGCGAGGAAACGCCGAGCAGAATGTACGTACATAAGAACACCGACAAGCATTGAGCTTGCCGGTGTTCTTTTACACTATGTAATAAGCGGAGTTGAAAATCGATTTGTAATTTTTCTCCCTCAGTCGGCTGCGCCGACAGCTTCCCCATCAGAGGGAGCCAAAAATGTCTGCTTAGCTTACGTGATAAATAAGAAAACAGCCGGAGCAAATGCTCCGGCTGTTCAAAACAAATGAATTACTCGTTGATGCCGATGACAACACCGGAACCGACGGTACGGCCACCCTCACGGATAGCGAAACGCAGACCGGTCTCGATTGCGATCGGGGTGATCAGCTCGACGTCCATGTCGACGTTGTCGCCGGGCATGCACATCTCAACGCCTTCGGGCAGGGAGATGACGCCGGTAACGTCGGTGGTACGGAAGTAGAACTGAGGACGGTAGTTGTTGAAGAACGGGGTGTGACGGCCGCCTTCGTCCTTGGACAGAACGTAGACCTGACCCTTGAACTTGGTGTGGGGGTGAATGGACTTGGGAGCAGCCAGAACCTGACCACGCTCAACAGCCTTCTTGTCGATACCACGGAGCAGGCAGCCGACGTTGTCGCCAGCCTCTGCGTACTCGAGGGTCTTGTGGAACATCTCGGTACCGGTAACGGTGGTCTCGGTGGACTCGTCCTTCAGACCAACGATCTCGACCTTGTCGCCGATCTTGACGCGGCCACGCTCAACACGACCGGTAACAACAGTGCCACGGCCGGAGATGGTGAAGACGTCCTCGATGGGCATAAGGAAGGGCATGTCGGCCTTACGATCGGGAGTGGGGATCCAGGTGTCAACAGCTTCCATGAGGTTCTTGATGCACTCGAACTCAGGAGCGTTGGGATTGTTGGACTCGGAAACGAGAGCGTTCAGAGCGGAACCACGGATGATCGGGGTGTCATCTCCAGGGAAGCCGTAGAAGTCGAGCAGCTCGCGGACTTCCATCTCGACGAGCTCGAGGAGCTCTTCGTCGTCGACCTGGTCGCACTTGTTCAGGAAGACGAGGACGGAAGGAACGTTAACCTGACGGGCGAGCAGAAGGTGCTCGCGAGTCTGAGCCATGGGGCCGTCGGAAGCAGCGATAACGAGGATAGCGCCGTCCATCTGAGCAGCACCGGTGATCATGTTCTTGATATAG
>OLSK01000171.1_pt1 | contig 62201 bp, 47 predicted proteins | sample 1672781 | NCBI WGS metagenome assembly OLSK01 (sample SAMEA3136723, study PRJEB25190) | human gut metagenome | biome: human gut; feature: human-associated habitat; material: faeces | place: Austria | collected 2013 | reverse complement strand
CACGGCTAAACGCAAAAGAGCGCTAAAGGGGTGCGGGGGAAAACAAGAGTTTTCCCCCACATGCAACATATTAAATTCGAATGTGCTGTTCCTCCGAAACAGTCCGGTGGACTGTTTCGGAAGCATAGTGCGCCTTTTGAAACGAGCTTCGAAAAATCGCGCAGTCCCTTTAAATGTTCATGACGTTTTTATTAACCAGTATGCGTAAGTTTCAGCGTGAATGCTGTTTCAAAAACAGTCCACCGGACTGTTTTTGAGGAAAGGCACTTTTGTATTTAACATGTTGCTAGTGGGGGAAAACTCTTGTTTTCCCCCACACCCCTTTAGCGCCTTTTGGACGTTTGACTGCGCGCCGGCGCGCAGAGTTGCCGTGCTTTCGCACGAAGTATCCGCACTCTGTGCGGAGGTTTCGCCTAACGGCGACAAGGGCTCTGCCCTTGACTCCCGATAGGGGGTTGCTCAAAGTTGAACACTCGCCGCTAAATTATAGTTTTCCCTCACAAGCAACGTTCCGCCTCTAAACAACAATTTATCACTCCATGCAGCTCGAAATCCAAACACAACATACACAAGTTTCCCGATCACACTAATCACCCAATTAACCTAAACAAAACTAATTGCCACCATTAACTTATTTAATATCCACAATTTCACGCGCGATTTTCATATGTTTATCACATTGACACAACCTTGAAATAGGGCTATAATTATAGTAGCCAGGGCAAGCCCGCCCTATTCAGGAAGTCCCGATTCTTCGGGCATGTATGGAGGAACACTATGATAAACTTTAAGAAAGCCGCAGCCGGCGTCCTCGCAGCAGGTATGATCCTGTCGCTGACCGCCTGCGACGAGGAGTCCGGAACTACAGTAAGCGGCTCCGGAACAAGCAACGCGGCTCCCGACGCCAACGCAAACGCCGTTGTCACCACCCCGCTCGTAACCACCACCTACGACACAGACCCCGCCGTTATCGACGCCGCTAAGGAGGCTTCCGCAAGCCTCGACAACCCCGACCTGAAGGTCGACAAGCGCATCAAGTGGATGGCGTGGTGGGATATCGACGAGACCACCGCGGCAGCCGAAATGTTCAAGAGCGTCTACGGCGTTCCTGCTGCCGGCGACGACCCCTCCCGCGAGGGCAGGATCTTCGAGTACATCAACGTAGCCTACGGCGAACGCTACGACAAGCTGGCTACCGCTATCCAGTCCGGCGACTCCCCCGACCTGTTCCCGTTCGAGATACGCGACTTCCCCTACGGCGTTATCAAGGGCAGATACCAGCCCGTTGACACCATTCTGAACCTGGAAGGCTCCAAGTGGGACGGCGCCCGCGACGTACTCAACCAATTCCGCCTCAACGGCAGATACTACTGCGCTATCTACGAGATATCCTTTGATTCCCTGCTTTACTACCGCAAGAGCGTCCTCGAGGGCGCAGGTCTGAAGGACCCCCGCACACTGTTCGAGAACGACGAGTGGACCTGGGATACGTTCCTCGACATGGCAAGACAGTTCCAGCAGTCCGGCGACGGCAAGTACGTTATCGAGGGATACAACCCCGAGAACGAGTTCGTTGTTTCCACCGGTACGCCCATCATCGAGAACGACGGCACAAAGCTCATCAACAATATGAACAACGCTAACGTAGAGCGCGTTATGGACCTGCTCTCCACTCTCCAGAAGGAGAACCTCCGCTACCCGCTGCACGAGCTCAACGGCTGGTCGGTCAACCCCAAGGCGTGGGCGCAGGGCGATATCCTGTTCTACGGCAACGGCGGCACCTGGGAGTTCGAGGGCGATTCCGGACTTAACAAGTTCGCACAGCGCTTCGGCTGGAACGACGACGAGATCTGCGTAGTTCCCTACCCCCGCGACCCGCAGGCAGATAAGTACTACCACTTCATGAAGCAGGACGCTATGATGTGGTGCAAGGGCTCCACGAACGACGCAGGCGTTGCCGCATGGATCGACTGCTCCGTTACCTCCTCGCTCGACCCGGCAGTTACCGCCGCTTCCAAGCAGCAGAGCAAGGACAAGAACGGCTGGACCGACTACAACCTCGACTTCATCTACAGCCAGACCACCCTGGACGGCACCAGCAAGCTCACGCCTATCTTCGATTTCAAGAACGGCATAGGCACCGACGTAGCCGACGCAGGCAAGGCTGAGTCCCCGGTTGAATCCCTCACCAAGACGGTATTCCTCACCGGCGAAAAGACCTACACTCAGCTCCGCGAGGAGAACTTCGCCACCATCGACACACGTATCAACGAGCTTAACGACGCTATTTCCAAGCTGTAATCAAGCGTTTCAGGACTCATAGAAACGACCCGGCGCCATCTCGGTGCCGGGTCGTTTTTTACAGTTTTTTCAGCGCTGCGGTTATCTCAGCCTCAACGTCGTCCTTCAGAGATCGTATACGAACAAGGCGGCCGCCGAAGATCGCGTTCTTCAGCGCGTCGTTCTTCTTTGCGCGCTCGGATTCGTGGCTGCGGTCGTCAAGCTCTATCATCAGCACGATGTTCATGTCGTAGTCGCACAGCAGGAAGTCCACGTGCTTCGAGCGTATCTTGTTGAACCACTTCTGCCAGTCCTTCGTGCCCTTCTTTATCGACACGATGTCCGCTACGCGCACCTTCGGGCATATCTGAAGCTCCAGCTTGTCCGCGATGGGCTTCAGAATGCGGTAAAACGCCCGCTCGCGCTCTGTCAGTATAGTTTCGTTCAGCTCGTAGGGGAGCTTCTCGTGCAGCCGTATGTATATCCATATCAGTATGGCAAGGGCGACTATACCAAGCCCCAGCCACAAAACCCAGTTATTCAGATTTATTTCTGACCAGTTCATGCAGTACCTCCGGAACGATGTAAAATAGAATTATACCACATTCGCCGGGGCATGTCAAGTGATTTTCCGGGTCAGTTTACTTCAGGACGCGGGGTATTTCGCTGTAGGCGTACCTCGACCAGAGATACCAGTTATCCCCGTCGCCGTACATAAGCCAGCACGCCTTCGGAAATCCTCCGTTTGGCAGGCTGTACCAGACATCCGGATCAAGCTGACCTATTGCCATGTCGTCAGTGTACCCCTCCCCGCGGAACTCTGCGTTGATGTCCACCAGCCACGATTCCCAGGACATTTCCCAGGTCTGGAGGCTGTCCCAGGGAGACAGCGCGCAGCCGTCCTCCCCCGCCGGAGCCTCCATGGCGCGCCCGAGTATCTCCGAGGTTACGCCGCGGTACTCCAGCACGGTGAAGCTGCGGTTCGTATCCTCTCCGGTGAGGAAATCAAGGTACTTTTCCGTGAGTACGTCAAGCGCCTCCTGCTGCGGGAGCGAGCCGTCGCAGCTTACCACCGCCGGGCATGTCGAGATAGTGTACTCCCCGGAGAGCTGCTCCGGCGGGAGCGTGAATCCCGCGCCCGGAGTGAGCATGCAGCGCTCATCGGTGTGACCCAGCGGGCTGAGATAGAATCCGTCCTGCTCGCCGCGCCTGCCGATGGTGTAGTACTCGCAGCCGGCGGCGCTGTCGGCGGAAAATCCGTTTATGCCGTAGTATGTCTGCGGCATGGAGGTATACCCTGCCTGCTCCTGCGGATTCGCAGGGTCGAATTCAAACGTGCCGTCCGGGGCGGCTAAGGTCTGAGGAGCTTTAATTATGTCCTGCTCCACGCCGCTGACTGTCAGCCCTATGTACATGCGGGTGCAGTATATTTTCCCGCCGTCGGAATACGCGTCGTCGGCGAGCAGCCACACGCATACGTCGTCCAGGGCGTAGGGGCTGAGGGTCATTTTTACGCTGCCCTCTCCCTTTGCTGGAACCTCTGACAGCTCCAGCTCCGGATAATCCGAGCTGTTCCAGGGCGCTTCGTAGTCCGTGACTCCCAGCATTTCCGCAATAGTCGGGGAGGATCCCGCAGCGTCAGCGGAAACTGCCGAGGTCTCCGGTCCGGACTGCTCCGCGGTTGTCTGCGCATGTGCGTTGTCCTCCGTCGGTGAATCAGCGCCGGTCTGCGCTGAACCGCTGCACCCGGTCAGAAGCGCCGCAGCGACTAGTAATGTTATGAGTTTCGTATTTTTCATATGATCACCCTCCTTGCCTTTAATGACAGCCGCACGGAATAAAGGTTACATCAGCGCCGTGAAATTCACCGAAAAAACCACTCCGGCGAAGAACGACGCCAGATTCGCGCAGATGGCGTAGAAAACCGCCCGCACCTTGCCATTTTGACGGCTGTACTTCCCGATGAACGCGCTGTAGAAAACAGCCTCGAACGTTACCACGATCAATTCCCCGAACATGTACGCGAACAGGAATAGCAGGAAGCCGTACCGGATATTGACCAGAGCCAGTATCATGTTCAGCAGCACCTGAGTAGCGAGGTTGACCGCCGCGAAGAACAGCAGCGTTTTCTTTTCCCAGTAGCCGAAGATCAGAGCCACGACAAGCTCCACCGCAATAGTGATGAGCACCCGCGCCGCGAATTCCAGCAGCCATATTCCGACATTATAGGACTGCTTGATGTACAGCAAACTGTCGGAGCGTGAGAGGTCGGCGGTGAAATAGCTGTTGAACACATAGGTGCGGCAGATATCGCTTGCGATCACCCTGCCGCTGTCCGGGAAGTACGCCAGCACTATGAAGTCATCTGGCGGCAGGTAGGTCATCTCAATATTCTCCCGGCTGACGTCCCACAGCCTGTTGAAGAGCGCGTAGCCGTCCGGTGCGGAGCGTCCGGCGTAGTCCGCGAACGCGCGCACCGCCTCCTGCTCCTGCGGGGTGAGTTCCCCGAACCAATCGCTGTAGGCGTCCTCGGTCAAAAGCTCCCCGAGCGAAGGCTGAAAACTCCCGCGTGCAAGCACCGCGGAATAGCAGGTCTGACCGTCCGCATTGCGGAAGCTTATACTCACGCTCGGTTTGGGCCCGAAATCTGCTGCGGCGTTCAGCGGAATCGCCAAAAACAGCGCCATGCTGAATAACAGCGCGTAGATTATCCTCAGTTTCTTCATGCTGCCGCCTCCTGTATCAGCCGATTTTGTTTGCAGCTTAATTATAGCATATTTTTTTCTGACAGTCAATTACAGAGCGGTGACAATATGGTAACAATTCGGTAACAGACATAACCGAATTGTAATTATTGCTTGACTTTTATGGGTTGCTTTGTTATAATAAAAATTGGAAGTTTTTATATTTAAAAAGGAGGAAACTTATTGTGAAGCTGCTGCAAAAATTCGTTTCACTTTTCTCGGCTGCCGCGATGCTGTCAACGGCTGTGAGCCTCGGCGCCCGGGCTGAGGTTTCAGGCTCTGAAAACGACGCCCCGGAGGTTATCACGCTTGTAGCTGATGGCGACGCTTCTGAGTACGGCTATGTTCACTACAAGTACATCGACGAGAACGGCAACGAGGTAACGCCAAACCTTACCCCGACCGGGACGCTCGCCTATCACGGCACCCTGCCGTCCAAATACAGCATGGTCGACCGGGGATATCTCCCGGCGGTAAGAAACCAGGGTTCCGAGGGAAGCTGCTGGGCGCATGCCGGCATGGCTATGGCAGAATCAAGCATGATAAAACAGGGCTATGCGTCCGCTTCATCGGTTGATTATTCCGAGAAGCACCTCGCCTGGTTTGCTGTAGGTGCCACAGCACCGCAGGGTGACTCCCTCTACGGCGATTTCTCAGGTCTGGGCGCACCCACCGCTTACTCCGCAGGCGGCAACATGGTCGATATTATGTTCACCATGATGTCCTGGATAGGCGCTGAGGAGGAATCCAACGTTCCTTACGCGGACTTCAACTCCGGCGTTGACGAATCCTACCGCTATCATTCCTACGCGCACCTTCAGAATGTCAACCTGTATGACGAGAAAGACATCAACTCCATTAAGGAAGCTATCATGCGCGACGGCGCGGTACAGATCTCCTACTACGCATCTTCAAACTACCTTACAAAGAACTCCGGCGAGTACACCGCGTATTACTGCCCAAATGGATATACCTCCAATCACTCCATAACCGTGGTCGGCTGGGACGATAATTTCTCGAAGAGCAACTTCAGGACAGGCGGCACCCCCAACAACGACGGTGCATGGCTGTGCAGAAATAGCTGGGGCAGCACATGGGGCACAAGCGGATACTTCTATTTGTCCTACAATGACGCCACAGTAGGCGAGTTCGCATCTCTCACGATGGAACCTACCACTAATTACGGCAGTATATACCAGTATGACGGCGGCTGCCTTCGCCAGAACGGATACATATACTCAACCAGCCGGGTGTCGCATACCAATATCGGCGGAGGCGCGAATGTATTCACCGCCGACAAGAACGACGAAATAACGGCGGTCTCCTTCTACTCCGCAGAAGCGGGCTGGAACTACACCATTAATGTCTACACCGGTCTGACCGGCTCCACACCAGACACCGGCACGCTTGCCAAATCCGCGGTGATTTCCGGCACACAGGAGTACGCGGGTTATCACACGGTAGACCTCCCGGTGAGCGTTCCCGTCAAGGCTGGGGAGAAATTCGCCGTTGCAGTAGACCTCTATGACAAAAACGGAAAGCACTACGTCATCACTGACAGATACAGCCCGAGCACCGGACTTTCATTCTACAAGTTCTACAACACTTGGTCTGACTGCACCACAAAATATAAATCTAACGTAAGAATAAAGGCGTACACAAAGGCGGTAAAAACCACGGTTCCACAGAACGTAACAGCTTCCGCCGGCGACAACAACGTAAAGCTCACCTGGGATAAGGTGGACGGCGCTACCAACTACGTTATATACAGCTATGCAGACAACACCTATACAAAGCTTGGCTACTCCACCACGAACAGTTTCACCGCTTCCGACCTCATAAACGGCAAGAAGTACGGCTTCATCGTCAGGTCGTATGTCAGCGGAAAGTGGAGCGACTGGTCGAACGACGACGCGGTTTACGCAACTCCGAAGGCATCAGCAAACAAGCCGCAGAACGTAAAGGCGGTTCCCGGCGACAAACAGGTAACAATCACCTGGAACGCTGTGAATGGCGCTACCAACTACATCGTTTACAGCTATGTAGACGGCAGCTATCATAACCTCGGCACCACCACTTCCACCAGTTTCACCGCAAAGAACCTCGTAAACGGCAAGAAATACGGATTCATCGTAAAGGCGTGGGTAAACGGCAAGTGGAACAACTGGTCCGTTGCAGACGCTGTTTACGCAACTCCGGTTCAGAACACCAAGCCCCAGAATGTGCAGGCAGTCCCCGGAAACGGTCAGGTAACGCTCACATGGGACGCTGTGGAGAACGCGGAGGACTACGTGGTTTACAGCTACGTCGACGGCGGCTACCATAAGCTTGGATATTCCGACGTAAACAGCTTCACAGCTACCGGACTCACAAACGGCAAGAAATACGGATTCATCGTAAAGGCATGGGTAAACGGCGGCTGGAACGCCTGGTCGAATGACGACGCGGTTTATGCAACTCCGGTCGGCGGCACGGACGTCCGCAATGTAAAGGCAGTTCCCGGAAACGGTCAGGTTGCGCTCACCTGGGATAAGGTATCCGGCGCGACAAACTACGTTATCTACAGCTATGCAGATGGTAAGTACACCAAGCAGGGCTATTCCGATACCACGAGCTTCACCGTGACCGGTCTTACCAACGGCAAGGAATACGGATTCATCGTGCGCTCCTACGCAAATGGCACTTGGTGCGGCTGGCAGCCTTCCGACGCTATATTTGCAACTCCGGTGAACGCAAAGCCGCAGAACGTTCAGGCTATGGCAGGCGATAAGGAAGTCCACCTGATCTGGGACGATGTTGACGGCGCTGAAGAATACGTTATCTACAGCTATGTTGACGGCAACTACGCAAAACTCGGCTACTCCGAGTATTCCGGATACACTGCAGAGGGCCTTACCAACGGCAGAAAATACGGATTCATAGTAAAGGCGTGGGTAAACGGCAGGTGGAACGACTGGTCGAACGACGACGCAGTATACGCTGAGCCTGTCGGCGCGTTCGATAAGCCGCTGAATATTAAGGCGGCCGCCGGCAATCAGGAGGTTTACCTCACATGGGGCGAGGTAGATGGTGCTGAGATGTATGTTGTTTACATCTACGCCGATGGAAAGTACACCAAACTTGGCTACACTGAAGATACCGGCTACACCGCAGAGGGTCTTACAAACGGAAAGAAATACGGCTTCATTGTCAAGTCGTATCTTGACGGTCAGTGGTGCGGCTGGTCCCCGGCTGACCTAGTTTACTCCACCCCCAGGGCGTAAGTGATGTGCTAATTAAATAACTTTAAAGCCGCAGAGTTTATTCTGCGGCTTTTTCGACAGACTGAAGCATCTATACAGAAGCCTGTATAGGTGCTAACAAGATTGGCTCACCCTCGTCCTGCTCTAAAGGAAGATTGGGGTAGAGTGTTTTGTGCCCAAAGGGTAAACAGATATAGGACGTGAAGAAGATTAATATAAAAGCTTCACAGCTTGACACCTTCACACTACTCCTGCTCAGCCTGCTCCTCAATTATGAGAAGTACATTTTCATCAGCGATAAGCTTTTCCAGCTCTGCGGCAGATGAAACTGTCACACTATGGTATACATAGCTGTCATTAAATAAACCGTATGTCAGGCAGTTGTCCAGGACAAAATTCTTGGTTACACTGTGATTCGCATTGCGCAGCTCCTCCCAGAAGCCATCAAAGCTATACAAACCTTTGAACTGCGTCCTATAAAACAATTCCGTATTGAAATAACCCGAGGCAGAATGGCTATACATTGTACCCGAATCTTTGCTCCATTTTACATCGGTATAGCAGGATATGCGCTCATAAACATCATCGGTTGCCGCTACCCCTCCCGAAACCACATCGTTTGCTGTTACAACGCACAATGTATTTCCGTAAAGGCTTGTTATCTTATCCCAATCTGACACTCCAAGTTTTTTCTTGTTCCCGTTGCTGACATATAGCTTGTCTGTTCCGGAAGTCATTGTCTTGCCGTCGTTCACCGATTGAAACAGAAAGCGGCTGTCGTCAGAGAGTAACTCTATCTGCGCTTTCGTCAACTCAGCGGAGAACGCGCCATATCCATTTTTCAGCGTATTGCGAATATACAGTTCATTAAACCCAAGCACTGTTAATTCATCATAAAGAGCTTGGTTCAGCTTATAAGCTATTTCGGTTCTTAGGCTGAACATACTGCGATAATCGTCTGATACAATATACTTATTGTCTGACGGATTTTCGGCTGAATTATTCTCAAAAGCAGGGTTTGGAATAATATTGCTGAAATAATCATTGCTCAAATAACGCCTGTACCCCTTTGAACCGCCAAAATTAGTTTTGAGATAGCGCAGGAAAACGTCTGTTCGTTTATCAGACAAATCCTTGTATTCCTTATAGCTTCCGCCTTCATCATCGAACAACACATGAGAAATTACAGCGGGGATCGCATATTTTTCTTGTATCTCAAGGGATATTTCCAGAATGTTTTTGCCGTCAACCGTAGTGTTCCTGGCTGTTTCTGAGTCGTAAAAAAGAAAGTTGACACATATCTTTTCGTTTTCAGAAAATTCCGACAATTCCTCGGAAAGCTGATCCGTCACATTAACGGCAGCGGTGATATTTCCGTTCACTTTTGCTCCCGGGTATTTTTTGAACGAGCCTGCATATACTGCGCAGCCGTCCTCCGATACACTCACGATTCCCTTAACGCTAAGGCTTCCGGGAACCATAACATATACATGCCCATAAACCTCAAGTCTGCCTTTTTTGCTTATAGCGAGTGCCCCATAATCGTGAATATAACCGCTCTTGCCAACAGTAAGCGTACCATTCACAGGATTCACCTTTGCGTCATAGTCCACCAAAAGGTCTCCAAGAACGGTAAGCTTTGCACCATTAGTGATTTTCAGCGTCTTTCTTATCTCCAGCGTTGAATTCTCCGGCAGTATTACATCACGGGATATCGTGACGGCCGAAGTAGTGTAATAATATGAGTTCTCTTTTAACTCAGTCTTTCCATTCCATTTTACAGCAGGAGTATTTTTTCTTGTGAAAGCATGAGGATTATACTGATGTATTACTTCATTCATGCTGAAATCATAAGCACCTACAGGAAATACTATTGCTGACATAAAAATTGCAATTGTTAAAATGCAAGAAATAAACTTACGAATCCAATGTTTCATTGTACATCCAACCTTTCATTTATATAACCTACCGAAAATATCATATCCACTTAAAGGGATAATCCATACGATTTCAGGATTTCCGTATTCTGCGCTTTGCGGCGTTCGATCTCAAGCAGCACCTTGGGGTGTATCACAGGGTCGTTAAAGAATTCATAATGCTCCACCGCTCTTTGATGTTCCTCCTCAGTGGTGGGTATGGTGCCGTTAATCTGACTTTCTAGCATACCCTTCAATTCTTCGTCATCAGCTACAATATATAGGAATCCTTCATCAGCATTACCACAACCGCCAAAGCTTAAGTCTCTATCGAAATTGTTTATACAACAGTTATACCCTAATCTTTTGAGATAACTTAAGCTTGAGCGAATATCAACAGCGGTGCTAAGCTGTGGAAGAATATGCTTTCTCGTCAGTTCCAGCGTATAATTCACTGCATCGTACAATGAAGACTCACTATTCTCATCAAACATAAAATGACATATGCTTTGTCCATATTCTTTGTCATACTCAGATTTTGGGGTGGTCATCCAATAAAATTTAGCAATTGTATACAACCAGTCGCAATTATCTTTTGGCGACACACCCAAATCAATTTTATGCCTATAAACAGTGGCAATACCGCCTATAACATTAAATGCTTTCTTTCCCCGATCAGGGCACCACTCTTCCATATACGATATGATGTGAATAATTTCCCCTCCCGGAACAACCCTAACAAAATAAGGATATTTGCCCTTTATCAGCTTAAATCCAAGCGGTTCGAGAGCCTCACCGAATACCCGCTTAAATGCCGCTTTAAGCGTGACCCTTTTCCCTGCGGCATTTTTGAAGTAAAACGGCTGGACATTCTTATTTTCACCCGCCAAGTTCATCAGCTCATTGAAATCCGCGTAAATGTAATCCGGATCAATTTTGAGTTCCTCCGCCATCTCCACCAAAGTTTCCTCGACAAATACTGCATTTTTTGCCACTGTTTCGGAGAACTGCTCCCATGTTTTGCCTTCTGCCAGAAGCGGCTTCCAAAATTTCTGCTTTCCTCTTTTCGGTTTTTCAACGCCATATCCCGAGGTGTCCCCGACAGCAACCCCATCCTTGCCGCCGTTCGGAGCGAAAAGGTGAATATACGCAAAGTCGCTGTCTATCACATCCATCATAAACGCGCTTGTTTTCAGCGCCGCCGACATATTCATTGCGTCGTCACCCGCCTTCAGGCGGTCATCCTTGTAATCCTTGTTCACTAACGTAACCCAACCATCGCCGAATGCAAACACATACGAATGTTCCGCCTCGTCCTCCGAACACGGCACAAACCCGTGATTTTTCATAATGCCACAGAAAGAATTTATAAACTCTATCCTTCCGACGTTATCTTTTACGTGTACTGTTGTTGAAAATCTACCCATAACGACCTCCTCAAAATTGTTATACTGTTACTGCTATATTATAACAAATTACAACTAATTTTTCAATTGATATGGGAAGATATGTAAATAAAAGCAGAAACAGCATAGACACATTCATTCAGTGCGTGGGCTTACAGAAGTTCCGGGAAATGCTCAAACACCGTGATTCCCTGCTGAACGCGAACCAGCAGACACTAATCGACGAGTACAAGCAGATAAACGCCGAGAAGCTCGAGGAGATACACAAGAAAATGCCACTGGGCGGGTTGTCGTACTAATAATTAGAGATTAGCCTAATAGAGAGCATTATCTTGATTATTGTTACGACTCCGGTTCCGTCAATAAAAGAGCTTTGGCAAGTAGCAGTTGTAGATGATTTATCCAAAATACTGCTTTTGCGTGCCGAGTCCATATCAAAAAAACTAATAGCATACGCTGATACAGCGCATACAAAGAATACAACAAGCGCAAGAACAACCGATATATACTCACCTCCATTTTCTTTTTGAGGTTTCCCTCTATACAGTAAACAGCAATTTTCGACAGATACTTGCATATTTTCTTTTTCGAATCCTTTATTCTACTTTTTGCACAGTTTCAGCGGTCGATATCAGTTCATCTTGACCAATATTGTAACCTGACAAATAAATCACATAGTCGCCACAATCCCAAATTAACACGTTTATTCCATGATATGTTTGAAAAGTCAACCCTTTGCAGCCGTTTACTATTATTTCAGTAGGCATGGCCATAGCTTTCTCAGTATTAAGCCAACAGCTTTCACCTTGATAATGGTCTTTTATCGCTTGACTAAAGCCAAGCACGCGATTTCCATTGACTTCGTGATACTCAACCAGATATTCATATTCATTGTCAAGCAGGATATTCTCAGAATACCCGCTCAAATCAATGCCCAAGCGGTATTTATCCTCCAAAGTCGTCGGTGCGCCTTCAATATCCAATGCCACCAGAAAAGAATGCTCTCCCACGTCGTGGAGCTGATATTTATCCCACATCTTATAGATGAGCAGGGTCGCTCCCGTAAGAAAAGCGAGCAGGATAACCGTGATAATCGCGAAAGTAACGGCTTTCCTAAGAGGGACACGCTTTGTTTCCCACTCTGAAACACCGCCCCCGAGCAGTTTCCTCATTCTTCTCCGAAACCGAAGCGAAAACCTGTGCTCGGGCATTCCGTCATACATGGCAAGCTCGGCGTCAAAATCGTTTTGGAGCGCTAGGGCTATAAGCTGATTGTTGTTCATTGGTTATTCTCCGTATGCTTTCGTGAAATGATTTTTCTTGCTCTGGATATTGAGGAATGCACCGTGTTTATCTTCATATCCAAAAGCTCCGATATCTCGCCCGCAGAGCAGTTTTCAACGAAGGACAGATACGCGATATCCCTTAACGCGGGCGAAAGAGCCTTGATGTTTTCGACTATCTCCTCATACGCCAGCTCGGATAACACGCTGTCCTCAACACTCATACCGTCAGGTGTTTCCTCGTCGAGCTCCGCTTGCCTGTTCGACTTCGAAACCATGTTCAGTGCAATGCCCCTCACTATAATAACAAGGTAAGACACGTTTTCCTTGCATGAATAGCTGCGGAATTTCGATAAATGGTTAATTACCCTCAAAAAAGCGTCGTGAACCGCATCCTCGGCGCTTTCCCTGTTGCGAAGAATCGCGTATGCCGTTTTGAACATAAGCTGTTTGTACTCATTGTAGAGAAACTCGACAAGCGCCTTGTCCTCCCCGCTGTTCATCATTGACAGATAGAATTGCAGCATATTGTTAACCCCATTCAATGTTAATATGATATATTTAATTATATCATTTCAACAATAAAAATGCAACGCCTTTCTCCGCATAGTCCAAAACATATAAAACTGCTGCCACTTAAGAAAAACGTGATGTTGTATAATAAAACTTGACACCCCACGCTCAAAAGAATATACTACGAACCCCCAAAAACGCAATGAGCCTGGCGGAGTAGATCCGGCAGCTTCGAAGCGAGGTAAAGCAGCTGAACAAAGAAAACAAACGTAGAATGGTTCGATAGGCTCTCAAATGTGGACGGCTGTGAAAATTCTCTTCAGCGTCAGGTTATACACACATTTGTGAAAGAAGTTTTCCTCTGGGACAACCATGCAGTGATTGTCCTCACGCTGAACAACACACAGGAGACCGTCACATTCGAAGAGATACGGGAGTTTGAGCAGTTTTCAGATGAAACGCAAGAACCGCTCCCAGACGAATCTGAAAGCGGTTCTTGTAATATTAGATTTGGCTCCCCCGACTGGACTTGAACCAGTGACACCCTGATTAACAGTTTGGGTGTTGAAAACGCACTATACACATTATACAAGGTTGATGAGCATTTGTCAATACTGCTTACCAGAAAAGGCAGCAGGAACCGTCAAATTACGCTTTTTATCTCCCAAAGGTGTATAATAAGTATTGCGAAACAGATTTGTTTTGTAAATACAACATATGGGAGCAAAACATGATATCAAACATTTACAAAGAATTTATGCTTGAGCAAAAATTCCGAAACAACACCGGAAAAACGATTGAATGGTATCAAGACAATCTGGAGAAGTTTTTCATCTGGCTTGATACTGACAATCCCGCTAACCTATCGCTTGAGAATTTCAAGCAGTATGGTGTCTATCTCCAAGACAACGTAATCAAGCACAACGGCGATAAGCTGTCAGACTCGTCTGTACAAGGTTGCCTGAGAGCTGTAAAAGCGTTCTACAATTTCGCAATCGAGCAGCAGTACATAGATGATTTCAGCAGGAAATTGAAACTCCCAAAAGTACATCATCGTGAACAGCAAATCCTTGATGACGAAGAAATCGAAACCCTGTTCGGCTGCTTTGGAAACAGCGAAACGGATACCCGCAACAAGTGTTTTATCGCATATATGCTTGACTGCGGGCTGCGTAGAGGTGAACTCACCAAAATAAACATAGGTGATGTGGACATCAAGAACAAGACTACCATTATTAAGGGAAAAGGCGGCAAGCAGCGTTTCGTTCCTATGGGTTCGATGAGCTCTTCCCTGTTGAGCGAGTACATCAAGCTCTATCGCAGCAACGCCGGTCTGACCTCTCCCCTGTTCATCGACAATAATGGTGATCGCTGCTCGGACAATCTGATAAAGCAGCTATTCAAACGGCTCAAAGACCGAAGCGGTATAAAGCGACTGCACCCGCACCTTTTAAGGCACACTTTTGCAACGTACTACATCGCTGACGGCGGCGATCTGGAAACGCTCCGCCTGATACTCGGTCACGCAAATATTCAGACGACTCAACGATATCTGCACATGGCGTTTAACCTCAAGCTCCAGAAATCACGTCATACATCACATATCGACAAGCTGTACAAGATGTAAATTACATACACACCAAAGCAGAGAAGCAACCCTTCCCTGCTTTTTCTTTTTTCAGTTCTGAAAAAAGAGCTATATAATACTTGGTATGGAGGAAAATATGGAAAACATTCGTGAATGCTTTAAAAGTCATATGTTAGATTTTGGGAAGTGCTTTAATCATAACCGTAGAAGAGGTAATTGTTGCATTCCTTATGATTTATTCAAAAGAATTTTGGACGAATACATGGAAAGTGACTATCAAAAAGAAGAGGAATTTGTATTAAGGGAATATATTCCCCTAGGTGAACTGTATGACCGAAATAAAGCGCTCGCCTATGCCGAAGCAAAAAACGCCAGCATAGAGGATATTATTACTAGTATCGCTTACGGGTTCATACCAATGCTCCCAATATTTATTTTTGATAAGGCAGTAGAAAAGTTCGGACTGGTTTTATGGAATGTTCCTGAACCATGGGCTATAAAGAGATGTTATAGGACTTGTCCTTTGGGTGATTATTGTAACCGTGTAATGATATATACCATTGCAGACAAGCAATATTGCATAGGGCAGTTATTATTGAACCGTTACTGGCGCAGTATAAGTAAGTTAGACATGCCAGATTATACCGATTACGAATTGTGTTGTATGACTCTTTTCGATAATTCATCGTCACCTGAATGGTCTGCGTTTGCAGAGATTTCAGATTTTGAGATGAGTTTTTCTTGCAAGGAACATCAAGGGTCACTACGTAATGGAAAAATCACTGTGCCGTTCTATCACCGATGCATTAATACTTACATTGGAGGGAATGTTATACCGCGTTTATGAAAGCAAGTTACATACACACCAAAGCAGAGAAGCAACCATTCCCTGCTTTTTCTTTTTCAGTCCTGCAAAAAATTGTGCTACATATAGCACATCGGGCAAAGAAAAGAGGTAAACATGAAATCCTTTTTCAAAGCGATAACGCAGCTTATAATCTACCTTATAGCAAAGAAGAAAAGGGACTAAAGGAGGACAACGTGAAAAGCGAAAGATGGCAAAACTCAAAATCAATTTTATTATCTTATCAAGATTTTAAAGACGAGCTGAGAACCGAACGTCAGTGGGCAAAAGCAGGATATCTTCCGGTGTCCAAGGACTGCGGAAAGAAACTCCGTCCCTCACGCTTTTCTACTGGCTCGGTTAATACCCTCCCCCGCTATCTTCTGCCAGAGGAAGTCAGAACTGCAAGCTCCGATGAGCTGGCGGAATATTTTAAGCCGGAGCGAGAGCGCAAGGCAGCACGGGACGCCGAACGCAGAGCAAGACTCAAGCGGGAACGCGAAAAAGAAAAGGAAAAGGCTCGAATGCGCCTTGCATTGGATGAGCAACGGGAAAAGGTTCTTGCTATTACACAGCCTGTTGAGCTGCCTGCCAAAACATCAGGCGGTATCGTAATAGATACAGAAACAACAGGCTTGTGTGCTGGAGAAGATGAAATCTTGCAGCTTTCCATAATCAGCGAAAGCGGTGAGAAGCTGTTCGACAGCTACTTTCGTCCCCTGCACAAGTCATGGAGCGCAGCGCAGGCTGTAAATAACATCTCCCCAGATATGGTAGCAGACGCACCGAGCATTGCTGATAAAGCTGCCGAAATCCAACGGATACTAAACTCCGCAGATACGATTATTGGCTACAATACACCTTTTGACGCAGATTTCATAACGGCTGCTGGATTGATTATCCCGGAAAGAGCTGAAATCGTTGATATAATGCCGATTTTCGCAGAGATTTACGGTGAGTGGAGCGACTGCCACGGCGGCTATAAGTGGCAGAAGCTCACGACCTGCGCTGCGTACTATCACTTTGACTGGAGCAGCATAACAATGTCAGCTCACAACAGCCTTGCAGACTGTTTTGCAACGCTTCACTGCTACAAGCACATCTTCAAGTGAAATTGTGCTACATATAGCACAACAATCCCCTCCGCCACAGAGGTTCACATATATTTCTCCCCGATGAACGCAGCTTAACCGCTGCGTTCGATGAAAACCCTCCCGAAAGGGATTATTTATAAAGGAGTATTACAATGTTTTCAACTCACACAAAGACAGGAAGAAACAACATGGTTGGCTACACAGTAGCGAAAATTCGTAAGCAGCAGCTTATAATCAGTCAGCGCGAATTAGCCGACAGACTTAACTCACTTGGCTGGGACATAGACAAGAACGGAATACAGCGTATCGAATCCGGTGAGAGGTTCGTAAACGATATGGAGCTTATCTATCTGGCGCGGCTCTTTAATATGACCATTCCAGAGCTTTACAATGATGTCCCCTCTATCGACACAATCTCGTTCGACACAAACGAGAACAGCAAAGGTTAAACGCTCTACGGAGCTTTAACACACGGCATGGGTAGCTCCCAACAGGGCGGTATTTCCTCTTTCGCCGTCCCTCGCCGTGTTATATATCAAGACTGAAAGAGGAAAAAAACGTGCTTTACTGCACAGAAAGAGGTAAATCATGAACTTACAGAAGATTAAAGGCACTACTCCCGAAAAGCCCAAGAGGAAAACAAAAATCTCTGATGATGGCAAACTCGTTTTGTCCTCATTTTTGTGGGCAATCCCGGTAATGGCAGTGTTTGTAGCTTTAGCAGCTGTCTGCGGCTGGTTTCTTAATGACGCAAGCCAGCTTATCGGCTCAATAGATACAGTCAATACCGCCGTAGCTGCTGTTTATGATGGCAAAATCATTGACAAACGCATTGTTAATGCAGATACAAATGTTTTTCGTTCCTCCGAAACAGAGTACCGTCTATATATAAATGTTGATTATGAGGTTGACGGCAAGCAGCAGACAACGACAAAATATTTCTGCGTACCTGAAAGCACATATCTCTTATACGACATCGGTGACTATTTCAATTCTCACAGCTTTGAGATTGAATAATACAGAAAGAGGTACATATGAACGAAAACACCGAAGCACAGACAAACATCAGCCCGGATTACCCTTTGAACTTTCTGCTTGCTGTTGACAACAAGTACAGAACGTACTACATTCCGGCTGATATTGATGAAACGATAGAATACTTGCTGCACATCATTTTCTCCAACACGCCGAATGACGCGGATATTCTCCGCAAGCACTTCAAGTACGCCAAAACATACGCTGATATCGCCTGCGAATATCAGGACACCGCAGAACACATACAGCAACTCGCCAACCGCGCTATCGGGAAATTCCAGTATCCCACTTGTATTGACTGTCTGGGAATGGGTATTTTTAAAGTAATCATGCGCTATCGCGGATTTTATGGTGGGTTCAACGATGATGTTCCGGATTTCGTTACACCAGTAACGGAAATCAACGATCTTAATCTATCCGTTCGCAGCGAGAACGCATTAAGGCGTGCCGGAATAAATACAATCGCCGATTTGGAAAAGATGACAACCAAAGAGCTTTTAGGCATTCGCAACCTCGGCAAACGCAGCTATGACGAAATAGTAAGTATGCTTAGGCTGTACAACATCGGGCTGCGGGAGGAAGAATGATTTGAGGTAGCTCCTCATTCAGCGCATAAATGTGCTACATATAGCACAAATCGAAAGAGGATAATCACATGAACACGGAAAAAAACAACGAGCCGCAAGAGCTGAAATGCCCGTTCTGCGGCAAAACCCCGGTCTATGGAGTATTCGTCACATCGTACTATTTCCGGAAAGAGCATAAGCTGTACAATAGCAGCGAAAACCTTATCATTCCGGAAAGTGAAAACACCGGCGATATTATCGGCTATCCGATAGAGGAAATTCCAAACCCCAGCATACGGATAGCAAGTTTCCGCTGCGGCGCTTGCAACCAGAATTGGCTATCAAGCGAGTACAAAATCGTATCTGAGTCAAACGGCTCATGCTCTTTTGTAAAGAAAGATATGAGCAAGCCCAGAGAACCAAGCAGTACATTCTACGCTAGATTCATGGACATCTGTAAGAAAAACGGCGTAAAGCCAACTCCTTTGATTAAATCATTAGGGTTAAGCACAGGTAACTTGAAAAAGTGGTCTGAGGGTTCAACCGTTAATTCAGACATCGTTAAAAAGCTAGCTGCGTATTTTGGCGTATCACCCGGTTATTTCTTTTCAGAAGATGAAGAACAGCCGATTGCTGGCAGCGCATTAGACAAGCTGTGCAAATCCGCAGGCGGAGGTGAGTAAACATGGCAGAAACCAAATTCGGCAAACGAATACGCTCTATTCGTCAGAATGCGGAATGCAGTCAGAAAGAATTCTGCACAGTGCTTGACATACCGCAGTCCACGCTGTCCGCATATGAAACCGACAGAATGCAGCCTACTGTTTCAACTCTCATAAATATTGCGACCAAGTTCAATGTTTCGCTGGACTGGCTTTGCGGTATTGACAAAACCAACGGCGGCAAATACATAGATAGCAAATCAATCGGCTTACGGATAAGGACGCTGCGGTTAGAGCGCAATTTAACGCAGACCGACTTTGCCAAGATGATTAGTAAATCGCTGCGAACCGTCCAGAAGTACGAAAACGGCGAGATCGAAATCAATATCTCAACTGCAAATGATATTGCCCGCATTCTGGACGTATCTGCGTCTTATATTCTCGGTAATGATGATACGGTTTTATCATCTCAATTGCCTAAATTTCCTCAAACGTTTTACGAAAAGCTAATCTATCTCATCGAGGATAAGGGAATAACCAAGAACAAGCTGCTGACAGACTTGAAACTTAACCGTAACTCGTTCGGGAACTGGCAGAAACAAGGCTCAAAGCCCAGAGCAGAAACAATGGAGAGGATCGCGGAATATTTTGAGGTCACTCCCGAAAGCCTGACCAAAGACAACACGGAAATCCAGTATCTTCCGACAGCGAAAAAGCTCATAGCGCAGCCAGCACCTCCGACAGTCAAGCTCAACGGAACTAATTTCACCGCAGAGATACCCGCTTACGTTTTTACGGAGCTTATGTCGGTTTTGCTCGAAAAGCTGGAGAAATAAGGAGAAACAACACATGAACATCAAATTTGCTAACACCGCGCACGAAAAGGCGTTTTACAAGCTGATTTCATCAATGAAAAAAGACGATTGCTACCACAAGGCGGTTGCATATCTGCTTACGCTCGACAATGTTTGCCGAGAGCACATCACCGATTTGTTCGACCTGAAAGAAGATATTATTCTTTTCGATGGGTTAAGGAAGGGCTGGCAGACAGGGACAAGCCTTAGAACAACAAGGCTTGCCTACAACCTTTGGTGTACATACATTGACGAAAATCCAAAATATAGTACGCCGGACGAAATATTCTGCTGTTCCTACGCTCCGTATTATTTCGAAGCCATTATGCTACGGTATCCGGAATACCTAGAGATGAAAGAGGTGTAAACATGGCGGTTAATCTTACAAAACCATTTCGGGGTCGCGAGTACACCCCTGTCCACCTGATGGATGAAGAAGAAAGTATTCAGCGCAGCTCACTTACTACTACTGCTGCGCCCGACAAATTGCCCAGCTACACACCCGAACACATAGCGTATGAACCCGATGCTCCGGAACAGAGCGCTGACATTGATGTATCTGTCGTCCATGCTGAAAATGCTCCCGCTGTCGTTGAAAAGCCAGACCTCAACGTTTACATGAATGAACTGCTTGAGGGAATAGAAAATGCAGACGCTGATACACGAGAAAAGTTCATGAACGAGTTCTTGAAAGCGGCTAAAATGAAAAAGAAGTCTATAAAAAAACATGGGAATGAACTTCTAGATGAACGAGTTCATGCTTGTTTAATTGGCTTAGTATTTGCAGTTTTTGCACTTGTTGGTTATTTCTTTCCTACAATTATCGAATCAATAGGCTCAATCCTAAACGAATCAGAAACAGAAGCAATTTCAGTGCTATTAGAGCTTGCAAATCACATTCGTCCGCTTGTAATATTCATCGGATTTCTTGGAATGTTGGCATCATCAGTTCGCCTTATTCATAAGACATTGTTTCCTTTTTAAGCCGGAAAGAGATAGCTACTCTGACGCAGCAATAGCCTGCTGCGTTGCCGGTTAAAAACCTAAGGCTAAAAAATGTGCTACATATAGCACAAAACAGAAAGAGGTATAACATGGCTGTTAATCTTACAAAACCATTTCGGGGTCGCGAGTACACCCCTGTCCACCTGATGGATGAAGAAGAAAGTATTCAGCGCAGCTCACTTACTACTACTGCTGCGCCCGACAAATTGCCCAGCTACACACCCGAACACATAGCGTATGAACCCGATGCTCCGGAACAGAGCGCTGACATTGATGTATCTGTCGTCCATGCTGAAAATGCTCCCGCTGTCGTTGAAAAGCCAGACCTCAACGTTTACATGAATGAACTGCTTGAGGGAATAGAAAATGCAGACGCTGATACGCGAGAAAAGTTCATGAACGAGTTCTTGAAAGCGGCTAAAAAGAAAAAGAAGTCTATGAAAAAACATGAGACTGCACTTTCAGTAGAAACAGTTCATGCTTGTTTGTCTGGTTTAGTATTTGTAGTTATTTTACTTTTCGGCAGTTTCTATCCTACAATTATTGAATTGACAATCGGTCCAATCCCAGAAACGGGAGCAGTTTCAGAAATATTTGAGCTTGCAAATTTCTTACGTCCCGTTGCATTACTCACCGGAGCGCTTGGAATAGCGTTATCAACATTTCGCCTTATTCGCAAAATATTGTTTCCATCTTAAACCGGAAAGAGATAGCTACTCTGACGCAGCAATAGCCTGCTGTGTTCCCGGTTAAACCCAAAGGCTAAAAAATGTGCTACATATAGCACAAAACAGAAAGAGGAAAAAACATGAAATCTATCGCACTCTACAACAACAAAGGCGGGGTTGGAAAGACAACCTCGACAATCAACATCTCGCAGCAGCTCGCCCTCAAGGGCAAGACCGTACTGGTCGTTGACCTGGACGGACAGGCGAACAGCTCCCGTTTCTTCACGGAGAACCCGAAGCCCGGACTTGCCGACGCACTCGTTGACGCGGCAGCAGCTCCTGAGATTGCACTCTGCACCACACGATACGACAATATCGACATTATCACAGCAACACCGGAGCTGAACAACATCATCTCAAGGTTTGGTGCATTCGCCGAAGAACACCAGCGCCAGCAAACAGAAAAGATTTTTTCTTTTTCAGCAATGCCGTGGTATTCTGGCAGGAAATACGACTATATGCTGATAGATATGCCCCCGGCGCTCAACGCGCTTACAAAGAACATTCTTAGCTCCTGCGATTATGTATTCGTTCCGATCGAGCTGGGACTGTTCTCTATTCAGGGCATACCGACAGTTACAGATATAATAAGCCGCTGCGGAACAAAGTTCGGCGGCTGCTTTGCAAACAGGTTCGACAAGGACAACCCCTCTGACGTGCAGCTCCTTGATATGCTGCGCAGCAATCTCGGCAAAAAAGCTATGGACAGCGTAATCCCATACAGCCGGGTAATTAAGAACTCGATAAATTTCAGCGTTTCCGCTGCGGAATATATGAACTGGACATCGGCGTCCGACAGCTTTAAAAAGCTGACAGATGAGATTCTGGAAAGGGTCGGTGAGTAATATGTATATTAAGTATGCCGACAGAAAAAAGATATGCGAAAAACTTGCCGCCTACCGTGTTGGCGAAATCGTTGCAGTTCTTACAGATACCGAATGTGAAGATGGCTTAATCGAAGCTCAAACTAAACTCACGATTACAAGTATCAAAATAAGAGATAACATATTTGTTCCTGAAATACTTGAAAATCAGCTGAGCAATTACGTTTCAGACTGTGACGAATACAATTTCATATACACACTAACCCCTATCGACTCTACTCCGGCTGGGATTTATGATTTCAGCTCAAGCGAATTCGTAAGGGCTGACGAGTTTGTCGGCAAAGACTTTAACAGCATATACAGAGCAAAGGAAAAGAGAAGAAAAAGGGCTGCTGCAAAGTACTGGGGAAAAGTTGTCTTGCTTTTGGCAGCTGGGTTCATATCATACACGGCTATAATATCGCTCTTATTGTTACCGATATTTTGGATATGTGAGATACCTTTTTTCACAGCTCCTTTTCTGGCATTGGGTATAGCTTTTTTTGCAATGCTATTCTCAATGCTTAGTGAAAAAATCACAGGAACTTTTACAAAGCTCACAACAAACCACTGCATAGCCAAAAGAAAGGACAGATAAAAAATGGGTAAGTTCACGTTTAACACGTCCATAGGAATGGACATGAAAGCTGCGTCCGCCGACAGCTTTGTTGATAACATACAGATGATCGAATTTTCGGAAATCAAGCAGAACAAGGACAATTTCTACACGCTCTCGGAGCTGGAACTGCTGGCAGATGATATCGAACGTCAGGGACTTAAGCACAACCTTGTTGTGTGCAAGGACAGCGCCGGGGCTGGATACTGGCTCATCAGCGGACACCGGAGATACTCCGCCATTAAGCTGCTCATCGAGCAGAACAGGCTGAAAAGCACCCTTGTTCCCTGCTACGTTGACGGCGAACGCACACAAGCTGAAGCAATGCTCAATCTGATTATGCTGAACGCAACGCAGCGTAAATACACAGACGCAGAAACGATGGCGGAATATGAAATGCTCAAGCAGACGATACAGCAGCTTGAGGACGAGGGCAAACCTGTCAAGGGACGTATCCGGGAAATCATCGCGAAAACGCTGAACGTATCACCGGCACAGGTCGGAAAAATCGAGAACATACGGAACAATGCTATTGACGAGGTACACGAAGCGGTCAAGAACGGCGAAATGTCCATATCGACTGCGAACGAAGTCGCAAAGCTCAATCCCGCAAAGCAGCAGGAAATAATCAGCAGCAAGCCCACCGCCGAAATTACGCATAGGGAAGTCAAGCAGCTCCGGGAGCAGGAAAAGGAACCCGAACCCGAACCGGAAAATGATGATATCATCGACACAGCGCCTGATACTCCCGAAGAACCCTATGACGATCCGGATGATACCGATGAATACCCGGAGGAAAGTGAACCGGAAGCACCTGAAGATACAGAAGATGAAAATAGCCAGGTCAAGGCTGAAGAAAAAACGCTCAAGCCAACAGCCCAGGCTAAAGCAGCTCCGGTAAGAATAACAGCTACCTTTTCCCTTACCGCCGATGAGGTATTAGCGCTCTCCGACTGGTTTGACGAAAATGCTTATCTTTCTCCGAGCTGCGACACAGAGATTTACGACATCTCTGTAAGGCTATCCTCGTTCCTCAAGGAACATGGAATTGTATCATAAAATGCGCAGATTAAGTATTGACACAAGATGTCAATTATGCTATAATAGTTCTAGCATTGAAAAAATGCGAATAAAAACAAGAGGTGATTATATGAAATCAAAATTTTTCTTTTCAGTCCTGTCAGCTGTTTCAATCGTTGCAGCAGGAACTTGCCTGACCGCCTGCTCATCAAAGCCTACTATCGACTTTGAGCAGTGCGTCAGTGCCGATTTCACAGGCTATGAAAATGAGGGAAGCGCAATTATCCACACAGACAACAATTACATACTCTCGCTTCTGGGAGATATGAACACGCTTTCCGCAGCCAGTCTGCTGAGCAGCTTTTCGATAAACCCGGTGGAAAACAACGGAGAATTATCTAACGGCGATGTAATAACCGTTACCGTCAACACCAGTCAGACCGCCCTTGACAACGCAAAGGTCAATGTAAAGAATACAGAGCTGCATTTCACAGTTGAGGGGCTTGAGGAAAAGCCGAAAATTGACGTTTTCTCGGACGTAAGTCTGAATGTAAACGGATCCTCGCCCTACTGCACGGTTTCTGTCGAATACAGCGGCAATCAGTGGCTGAGTTCATATTCGTTTGAAATAACAAGTTCAGACGGAACTGAAAAAGAAACCTACTGCAACGGAGATAAGGTAACAGTAACGCTTAGCCAGGATGCGCAGGACAGCCTGAAATCAAAGGGCGAGATTGAAGAAACCTCGCATGAATATACCGTTCAGGCGGACAGTTCATATATACTCTCTGCCGGGGACTTATCCCCTGACAGTACAGAGGTATTAAAGTCTAGGATAGATGAGTACCTAAACGGTAAAGTTGCCGACATATTAAGCGGTTCAGATAATACAGCAACCTGCTATGTTATTTCCGGAGTATCCGGAATAAATGCAGGAACGCTTGCAGCAAGCAGTTGCAGCGTTACCGCGATAGATAATCTTAGCTTTAATTCTGCATATGCAGGAATAAAAAGAGAAAAAGGCGCTTTCGGAAACATCATCGAAACCAAGTGTGCATACTTTTTCTACAATGCCGAAATAGCTTACAAAGCTAATTTCGCTTTTGAAAAAATAGATGAAACTGCAAAAGGCATTCTGGTGGTTTGCATTACAGACCCTATAACAAATTCCACTGGCGAAATACAGTACAAGGATATTTCGCTTGGCTCCGGCGCAGATTATCAGACAGCCTACGACAAGAGAATAAACGATAGCTTTTCCAAGCTGTTCTAACCGAACGAAAGCCAAAAGTACATTAAGCCGATTACTCAAAAAGTGATCGGCTTTTGTGCTATATGTAGCACAAATAAAAAAACAGGAGGATACAATATGCCCATGTCAGACGAAGCAGCTTCGGCTGCATTATCCGCTGCTCAAAGATCCATGGAGATAACAGCCGAAATCATTAAAGTGATTGCGCCAGCTATTCCTAAGCTATTCAAAGGAGCGTTAGATGTTACAAAATCGGTAGAAGATTTGGTATCGGAAAAAGCACTTGCACACACCGATGGCAACATATCACACGAAAAACTGCTTGCTACGGCTAATAAAATAGGGTGCTCAACCCTAAGTACAGACAATTTCCCGGCGGCAGATATTCCTGCAATTACTGTCAAAGCCAAAGAAAGTGGCATTCCGATTACGATTATCGGTAATGGAGATAATCGTTCGATTGAGTTTCTTGAACGCGACAAAATAATCTTAAAGCAAATTATGCAAGAGGTTATGGCAGACCGCTTAAAGCAAGCTCCGCAAAATGTCAAGTCATTCACTGTCAGCCAAAGTAATATTGCCGCAATCAAAGAACAGTTCGACAAAGGAGGGGTTGAGTGCCAGTTTGCCCAGAGCGCCAGCGGAAAAATATACTGTATGTATCCTGCTGCCGAAACTGAAAAGGTTGCCACAATAAAACAGGAGATTAAGTCAATCCAAAGTGGAATAGCTGATAATTTCAAAGCTGAACGTAAGAACGGCGTTGCGGTCATGGAGGACACGAAGCTTGGAAAAAGTATTTCGTTCGTTAACGAAAAAAACAAGCCACTTACCAAAGCTCACGTCATGGAGGTAATGGAAGAACAGTTTAGCTATACTAAATCTCAAGCAGAAATGGCAGCAAACAAATTGTGTGATGACCTTAAACTGGACAAAAAAACCTTTATTGCTCACAACGAGCAGCTTGATAATATTAACGCATTTAAAACCAACATCAAATTTGATAGTGACAGCATACTGCTTAAAGGTAACACCTTTTCTGCTGTTAATTTCAAAGGCGGTACGGGTACTCATATTTTTATCACGAACGGAAACAAAGGTGCAGCTCTTTCTCCGTCAAGTATGACCGAAACTGAAATGAAGAACATCTGCATAACCAGCTTGAGTATGTCGGAACAGCAGGCTGACGAAACTGTCAAGAAGTCCTTAAAAATCGACAGCCAGATAAATTCCAAACTCAAAGAAACCACTATCTTCCGTGACGGCGGCACCCAGACGGTAAATATAAACCGCACCTCTCATTCTTCCTTTTCAGTCATGGTGGGTAAGACCAAAAGAATGTACGATTTCAATGATAAGGACATTGCCGCAAAAATGTGCAAAGACCTCGGCATAACAGAGGGCAAGGCTCAAAACATCATAGATAAGGCGAAAAAGCAAGGCACGATCGGCAACAAGGTACATGACGGTCTTAAAAAGGCTACCGATACCATTAAGCCCAAAATCAGCGAAATCGGAAACATCGGCAAAGGGGCTAGACGATGAAGAAGAAACAAGACCCCTTAATGCTGCTGATATACGGCATAATCTTAGTATTCGTACTTTATTTTGCCGCTGGCTTAGGAACAGCAATGGATATATCCGTAAACGAAAAAGGTGCTATGGATTTCGGTAAACTGAGTGAAAATCTCGAATCTACCATAATGAATACAGACTTGGTTCTCTCGCACCTTACCGATACCGAAACTTTCGGCTTTAAAATTACGCTTATCAGCGCTATTGGCATATCGCTGTATGTGCTGCTGAAAATCACTACTAAGAAACGATTACACCGCAAAGGCGTTGAGCATGGCTCAGCGCGGTGGGCTACTCCAAAAGAAGAAAAATCACTTGCAGACAAGCCTGAAAAGAAAAAGACAGGCAAAGCGAAGCAGCCGACAAAACCAAAGTCACCATTTGAAACGGACAACAATATCTTGCTTACGCAGGAAGTCAGAATGTCACTGAACACACGGCAGCACAGAGAAAATCTGAACGTGCTGGTTATCGGCGGCTCCGGTTCCGGTAAGTCGAGATTTTACGTTAAGCCGAACATCATGCAGCTTAACACATCGTATGTCGTGACGGATCCGAAAGGTGAGCTGCTGCGTTCCTGCGGACGGCTGCTGAAAAAAGCCGGCTATGATATCCGTGTGTTCAACCTGATTGATATGTCGCACAGCAACAACTACAACCCGTTCAACTACGTTTATGACCGCGATGGCAACGTTAATAAATCCTATGTCCTGAAGATGATAAACTGCCTGATGAAGAACACCAAAAAAGAGGGTTCATCTGGCGGCGACCAGTTCTGGGACGATGCTACACAGGCGCTGCTGCTTGCAATATCGTTCTATCTTCTTGAAAAGGCAGAGCCGCAGGACAGAAATTTCGGCATGGTCATGAAAGTCATGAAGCTGGCGGAAATCAGTGAGCAGGACGAAAACATGAAGTCCCAGCTTGATGAAATGATGGACGAGCTTTACGCGGAAAACCCTTACAGCATGGCAGTCACTTACTACAAAGACTTCAAAAAAGCTCCTGCTGAAACGGCAAAATCAATCCTTATTTCCGCTGCTGTCCGGCTGCAAGCGTTCAATCTGCCGGAAGTCGGAAACCTTACCTTTACGGATAATATCCACCTTGATACCCTCGGCGATAAGAAAACAGCGCTGTTCGTAATCATTCCGTCCTCGGACGCAACATTCAATTTCTTGGCGGCGATGATGTACACGCAGCTGTTCGATACGCTGTACGATACGGCGAACTTTAAGTACGGCGGCAGACTCCCGGTACACGTCCGCTGCCTGCTTGATGAGTTCGCGAACATCGGAACGATACCGGATTTCGACAAGCTCCTTGCAACAATGCGTTCAATGGAGATTTCAGCGAACATAATCATTCAGAATTTGGCACAGCTCAAAAAAATGTATGATAAATCATGGGAGATTGTCACAGGTAACTGCGACAGTCTTTTATTTTTAGGCGGACAGGAAGCAAGCACTCTTGAAGCAATATCCAAATCTCTTGGCAAGGAAACAATAGATGTTGTTTCACAGAACCGCACTCGTTCCCACCGAAACAACTCATCATCGGAAAACAACAGCATTATGGGACGTGAGCTTATGACCCCGGACGAGCTTAAGGTAATGCCGCCGATGGAATGCGTTCTTATTATCAGAGCATTCTATCCTTTTCAATGCCACAAGTTCAATATTGAAAAGCACCCCAACTACAAGTATCTCGAGGACAGCAATAAAGATTACGCTTACGAAGTAGAGAAAATCAAAACGCTGTCCATGCCTGATAACGCCGAGCTGCATACAGAGCAGCTTGAACCTAAAGACAAGATATCCATACCTGACATAGAGGAGGAAAAAATGATGGCAGATATAGACATTCCTGATGAGGAAGACATCAATGTAAACAGCAGTGTTTCCATTGATGATGAATTCGCACCGGAAGCGGAAACGGAAGTCACTCCGACAGAAAAACTGTTCCAGGTGGACAGCATGGAGGACGAGGATCTGCCGGACGACCTTCAGGTACTTAACCTTGACAAGCCTACCGTCATTACCGAAGATGATTTGTTCGGCTTCGAAGATGATGATAGTTCAGACCTTTTCTGAAAAATGTGCTATATGTAGCACAAACACTTTGGATACTTCCGCATGGTGCGGTTGTACATATATATTTATTTTTTATAGGAGGTTTTCTGATATGGAAAACAACAACACACCCGCTGTGAAGAACACAGCAAAGCACTCTGTAAAGGGCTTTATCGCAGCTCTCAACGCAAAGCGCAAGAAGCTCATGCTCTCCATTTCCACTATGGTGGCTATGAGCATGGTAACTGCTATCTCTGCGTTTGCTGAGGGCGGCGGAGCAGGAACGAGCAATGCCGGAGAAGAACAGTTCAACACCGTCATTCAGTTTTTTGCTACATGGATCGGACGTATCGGTCTTGTTGTCGGCTTTATCGGCGCAGTTATGTTCGGTCTGGCAATCAAGAACGATGACGCAGACGCAAAGACCCGTGGTCTTATGACGATGGCGTCCGGATTTGTAGTCTACGCTGTAACATTCGCGCTCGATATGTTCGGCATTACCGCCTAATCATCGCTAACTCTTAACTACGCGAACAAGACAAGTGATTGTGTGCTATATGTAGCACACTTTTTTGTTGCATAAAAGCACACAATGCTTGCACTTTAAGGAGGGAGATACTTGACTAACTACGACCAGTGTCAAGCTACTATAAAGAACATTGTAAGTCAAATAAATTCAATGATGGCAGCTATCATTGAACTGCTTGGCGACAATTCTCTCATAGCAAACATATCATCGGATAATAGACTTTCTAACCTTATCAGTGCTATTCAGGGAACCGCCCTGATTTTATGCACCTTATTCTTTTTACTTGATTTCTTTTCCAAATCACTACATCTGCAATGGGTAACATGGGAAAATGTACTCATGCTTTTCTTAAAGTTATTTGCTGCCAAAGTATGTGTAGAAAATTCCGTCTGGATAACAGACTGTATATATAAAGGCTTAACCTCAATGGTTGATACGATAAGTAGCTCGTCTGGATTTTATGTTACATCAATAATAAAAGACCCCGAAGCAGACTGGCAATCAACATCATTACTTTTTGTAACTCAAAGCGAAGCCTATCAAATCTGGAACCACGTGGACGCAGGCTTTCTTAATTTCCAACCTGTTTTATTAAACATGAGAATACAGATACAGGGAATAATCATGCAAATCATTATGGCGATAGCAAATGTTATTGTGCTTGGAAGATTATTTGAAATCATAGTTTACACGCTTATTGCTCCTGTTCCACTCTCAACTCTTTCATGCGATGGATTAACAGATGTCGGCAAGGGTTTCTTGAAATCCTTTGCTGCCGTTAGCATACAAGCAATAGTTTTGGTAATCATGTTTGTGGCATATTCATCAGTCATTACGCTGTTAACGAGCAATTCCAGTATTATGGGGTCAGGGTTTGGCGGAATAATACTCACTCTAACTCTCGGTCTTGGCGTTATGCAGTCCGGACAATGGGCAAAGCGAATATGCGGAGCAATGTAAAGGAGAATAAACGGCATGATTGAAATAAAAGTTCCAAAAGAAATCACCGAATATAAGTCCAAATTCATGTTCGGGCTTACTGTTCGGCAGTTCATTTCTCTCGCCGCAGCACTTGGAATATGCGTCCCTCTCTACATATTTGGAAAAGATTTTATGCCCGAAGACCTTGTGTCATGGCTTATCATGCTGATAGGCGCACCAGTTCTCGCATTTGGATTTTTCAGGTTTCACGGCATGACTTTTGAGCAGTTTTTACTGCTCATATTCCGTCAGAAATTCGTTGAGCCGCAGCGCAGAAAATACATAGAGCTGCCTGTGTTCTGGTACTGCCGGGAGGAAATCATAGAAGAAGAAATAGCTCATCAGACCGCCGCAATCAAACGGCAGAAAGGCAGGAATAAAGATGGCAAGTAATGCAAAAGAAACGGATAAGCTCCGCCTGGCAAAGAAGAAAAAGCCCAGAAAGACAAAAGAACGTTCCGTCCGCAAAAAAGTAGCACGTTCAGTTCAGGACACTATCCCATACGAGCACGTTTGCAACAACTATATCTTTGAGGTGGAGAAGAACCATTATTCAAAGACATATTCTTTTTCAGACGTGACCTATACTGCTGCCAGCAACGAGGAACAGGAGCGTATCTTCCTTGCATACGGCGATCTCCTCAACAGCTTTGATACAACAGATGATATCCAGATTACGCTGCATAACAACGTCATAAACGAGCGCGAATTTAAGGAGCGCATACTGCTGAAACACATGGACGATGGTTATGACGAATACCGTGACGAGTATAACGAAATGCTGCTTGATAAAATGCAGCAAGGACAGAACGGCATTACCACCAAGAAATATATCACCGTGACGGTAACAGCAGTTGACCTCCAGACAGCGCAGCAGAAGTTTACCACAAACGAGCTGCACATGAGAGCTTCGTTCCAGAAGATAGGCAGCAACCTTGTACCTCTCAAAGCGAACGAACGTATTCGTATCATCGCGGATATTTTCCGTGGAGTAAACAAGGATATCAGAGCAATATCTTCATCAGAATTCAATCGCGGCGCAGAAAAATCACTCTGCTGCCCGGATTACTTTGAGTTTAAAAAGGATTACTTCCTGTTTAACGATACATATGCTCGAATGTTGTTCGTGCGGCAGCTTCCCAGCTCGTTGCAGGATAAAATACTTAGCGATATCTGTGAAACCTCTTTACCGCTGATTGTAACTGTAAATATTGCTCCTGTCGATCCGGCTGAAGCACAGAAAAAGGTAAAACGTCAGCTGACAAATATGCGTTCGAACAAAATCCAGGCTGAAAAGAAAGCAGCCAGACACGGCGTTGTCAGTGACGTTATTTCTGATGACCTGAAACAGTCCCTCGCCGAAGCTGAGGAGCTGCTTGACGACCTCCAGAGCAAGAACCAGAAAATGTTTCTGCTAAATCTTGTCGTTATGGTGACAGGCAATTCCTTTGACGAACTTGACGCGAGTACGGAAAAGATAGAAGCTGTATTCCGCAAACACGTCTGCACAAGTTCCCGTGCTGATTTCCAGCAGGAAGATTGTCTTGCAAGCTGCCTTCCTCTTGGAAATTGCCGCCTTAATGTCAGACGTACTCTCACTACCGAAAGCGCCAGCGTATTCAATCCGTTCAATTCAAAGGAGCTTTCACAGGTCGGCGGTATGTACTACGGTTTGAACCAGACTACCAACAACCTGATTATCTTCAACCGCACATCTCTCACCAACGCAAACGGATTTATTCTCGGCTGCCCCGGCTCCGGTAAGTCATTTTCTGCAAAGCGCGAAATGTTTAATGTCTTTCTCGCCAGCAACGATGATATAATCATCGTTGATCCGGAACGTGAATACACAAACCTCGGCAGAGCTTTAGGCGGCGAGCTTATATACATCTCCGAAAGCAGTCCCTCTCACCTCAACCCGCTGGAAATAGCACCTGAGATGTTCAGCGCAGATGATGAGGATCCGATAAGCAGCAAGTATGATTTCTTCCTTTCGTTCTTCGAAACGATAATGGGACGTACCGGAATATCTCCGGAACAGCGCACAATCATCGACAACTGCCTGCATGAAGTTTACAAGGACTACATGATGGGTAAGACAAAGGAAATGCCCACTCTTACGGACTATTACAATATCCTTAAGCAGCAGACATCTGAAGAAGCCAAAGCCCTTTATATGTCGCTGGAGCTTTATGTAAACGGCTCGATGAAGGCATTCTCCTATCCCAGCAACGTGAACGTCAACAACCGTGTCGTTGTGTACGATATCAAGGATTTGGGCAAACAGCTCAAACCCCTCGGCATGATGGTCGTTCTTGAAAATCTGTGGGACAAAATCGTCCGCAACCGTGACCGGGGTATCAGAACGCGAATATACATAGACGAGATTTATCTTCTTTTCAGAAATGAAGAAAGCGCAAACTTCCTCTATGAGCTTTACAAAAGAGCAAGAAAGTGGGGCGGTATCCCGACAGGTATCACGCAGAACGTTGAAGACTGCTTGAAATCCGATACGGCACGTTCCATGCTCTCCAACTCGGAATTTATCCTCATGCTTAATCAGGCAGCAAGCGACAGGGATCAGCTCTCGCACCTGCTTAAAATACCGGATACCTTGATGAATTTTGTCACAGGCGCACCCGCTGGCAGCGGACTGATATACTGCGGACTTAACGGCAGCTTGCCGTTTAAGGACGACTTCCCGACAGATACAAAGCTGTACAAGCTTATGACAACAAAGTTTGGTGAATAACCATGAACAACCTCAATCAGCCCAGAACAGAACTTCACAAGAAGCAGAATACCGATAATCTATCCAAAATCATAAACCGAACTGTCGATAACCGGCGGGGCAATATGCTGGATATGACAGACGGCAGAAAAATAAGAGGTGCTGATTACTCCGGAAAACGCACAATTTACCCCATGAAAGGCAGCCGGCGAATATCTCCTCGAGAATTTGCAAATTCACAAGCAAAGCGCTTTATAAAAGTCGCAACGAACCCCGGAAAGAAATACAGACTGCCAAAAGTAAATACTGCTGATAAATCATCGCTCGATACTCTGGCTTTTTCGAACAGGAAAACATCTCCGAACAGCCGAAGCAGGATGCTGGATATGTCAGGAGGTCGCGCCGCGCCCACCTCTGGCAGAATGCGGACAATCTACTCCAAAAAAGAAAGTCGGCAAATCTCGCCCAAGAAGTTCGCAAACACCAAGTTCCGTAAAATCAATCATCGTAACCTCAAGATATCCAAGAAGCACTACAAAGTGCTTAAAAACGGGACTGTGGAGAAATCCGCGCTGGAAAAGAAAAAGTCCAAAGGGCTTAACAATGCAGTCAGGATTGACAAATCCCGACTGCATTTTAAGAGAGTCGATCCACGCAGATTAAAAAAGCGGAACTACAATCGGCTAAAGCAGAACACCAGTTTCAAGTTGCCTGGCAAAACAGAATGGTACAGTAAAGAGATTAAATCACCATTTGGATTGACTCAAAAGACATTTGGAGCTGTAAAGAAAGTTGCAAGCACAACTGCTGACATTAGCGGAAAAGTCATTTCGACTATCAGCCAGTCTGGTGACGACACCTCCGGAACTGGGGCGCTCAAGCTGGGTTCAGATATCTATACCTATGGCAAACAGGTTACCAGCACCAGCGGAAAAGCTCTAAAAAAGAGCGTTAAAGGTGTTCGAAAAACTGCAAAGGGAATAACAAAAGTTGTTGACCCAAAGCAACGGCGCGCTCTGAAGAAATCAGTAAAACATCAGGTACGACAGATAAACAAATCTGTCCGCAACATTAGCAGGACGACCTCTAAGGTCGCGAAAAATACTGCAAAAGCTACTAAAGCAGCGACAAAGGCAGCAACGCAGGCAGCCAAAGCAACTGCAAAAGCTGCCCAAGTTACTGTAAAAGCAACAGTTTCAGCGATTTCGAAAGTAGTATCATTTATTGCGTCAACATCGCCATGGAGCTTAATAATTATAGGCGTTATTCTATTGCTGATTTTAGTCGTGATGATGATAACAAGCCTGATTTCAAGCGCTGGAGGTACTCTTGATGGTGGAGCAGCATGGGTAATGGGAGATGAAAGCCAGACCACCAGTAAACCCGAGGATGTTTATGAAAACTACAAGGGGTACAAAGACGATATTGACACCATTATCAAAAATGCTGTTATAGATTCACTCAAGGATTCAGTCACGGGGTTCTGCGCGGATAATCCCACTCCGAAAAAAATAATCTCCTATAAGAGTAAGACCATTAGCTCTGGCAGGCTTTACCCGGCGTATCATAAGGATACAACGATAAACGGATACATTGACAGGTTTAAAATTGAAGATGAGGACTACATTGAAATGCTATCCACCTTATTTGTCCTTATGACGAGGGAAAAGCAGCAAACGGAAAATGTCGGCGAGAACGAAATCTTTGAGTTCATATTTAAGACCGAAGATATTTCCGAGTTCATTGGTTCGGTGAATAATAACACATCTCGCTGGGGCGATACGTTTTTTATCAAAACTGATAAGAATGAAAGCCCTGTATCCTGTCCCGGCGAAAACTGCAAGATTAAATATAAATCTGACCGCTGTGCTTCTTACACGGACGCTGATGGACACAAGCATTACTATTGCAAAGGTCACCCTTATTGCCCTATAAATCATACGGAAAAGAAAGTTTCCTTATACAAGGTAACAGATTATTACGATAAATCGATTGAGGAGATATACAATTTCTCCGAAGCCGAAAAAGAGCGTTATAATCTATCCAAGACGATCATCTCAATGCTGATTGAGGAATATGGTTCAGAAGCGGAGGGAGCATGAAACTATACAACTATTTTTCAAGCAAAAGCATAGGTCAGAGAATACGTCTGATAATCGCTTTTGTGGCGCTGCTAACATTCTGCTTTTTTATCATAAAAGGCAACATTTTTGATAAAAAAACAGATACTCCAAATCAGGCTACCAGCCAGACCGAAATCATCGAAGTCACGACCTCGGAAGCAACAGCGGAGGTCACACAAACAACCGAACCGCCAAGTTTTCACATCAGCCTTATTGATGTGGGAATACTTGTTGCCGTTATCACAGCTTACACTATCCACAAATTACGCGAACGAAAACGCGAGAGGAGATAACCCATGAATATATCAAGTCAGATCGCAAAGCTCCGCGAAAAGGCAGAGCAGAAAACATTGCAGCTCATGGAAATAAGCGATAATATCGCGAAGTCCAAAGAGCAGATAAAAGTGCTGAAAAAAGATATCGCTTATCTTAATGAGCAGATTTCAGCGCTTGAAATGAAACAGCTTTCTGAAACGCTTACCAGCAACGGTATCACAAAAGCGGACATCGAAGCTGCTATCGCTGCCGGGCATTTCAAAAAGCCCGAACCCACCGAAAACGTGCCGGCTGAAAACGCGCCGGACACACCTGCAACGGAAAGCAGTACAAATACACCGGAGGTGAACGCAAATGAAACTGGTAGTCGCTGAAAAGCCGTCAGTAGCCCGTGATATCGCTGCCGTAATCGGCGCTGATGAAAAGGTCAACGGCGCACTGAAAGGCAACGGTTACATTGTCACGTCAGCCCGTGGACATCTCGTCCGCCTGAAAGACCCGACCGAATATGACGAACGCTATCAGAAATGGGCGCTCAACGACCTGCCTATCGTCCCGGAATTTGAGTTTACTCCGGTTTCCGGTGCAGAGGATTGCCTTGATGCGCTTACCCAGAATATGCTTAGCAGCGATGTCGATGAAATCATCTGCGCGACAGACGCGGGACGCGAGGGCGAATGCATATTCCGGTACATATACGATTATATCAGCTGCACCAAGCCGGTTAAACGGCTCTGGATATCCTCGCTTACTGCTGAAAGCATAAAGCAGGGATTCAATAATCTTCTTTCCAGTTCGGAAAAAGACAGCGTGTACGCTGCCGGACTCGCCCGTAACAAGGTAGACTGGCTGTTCGGCATGAACCTCTCCCGCTTATACTCTATATATTGCAGCGCGAAATGCTCCGTAGGCAGAGTGCAGACCGCCGTAGTAAACATGATAGTGCAGCGCGACCGTGAAATCGCTGCTTTTGTAAAAAAGCCGTATTTCAAGCTGAAGCTGGAGAACGGTGCGGAGTGGTTTGACGGAGAGGTGGACAGCTTTGCAGAACAGAGCGAAGCGGAAACGGTCAAGGCAAAATGCGAACATCAAGTTTGCACGGTCAAGAGCGTTGATACAAAGCTGAAAAAGGAAAACCGCCCGCTGCTGTTTTCCCTGACCTCGTTGCAAGCTGAAGCTAACGACAAGCTGGGATTTTCGGCAGCGACAACGCTCACGATAATGCAGTCGCTCTATGAAAAGAAGCTGCTTACCTATCCGAGAACGGACAGCAACTACATAACCGATGATATGGCTCCCAAGCTGGAGGGACTGGTGAAGAAAGTGCGTTTCTTCGATGAAGCAGCCGCCGATGAGCTGATACTCACCGGGCTGAACATTGATACGCGCGTAGTCAACAACGCAAAGGTCAGCGACCATCACGCTATTCTCCCGACAGAGTACATCGACAAAGCCGAAAAAATCGAGCTTACCAAAGAGGAAAAGGCTATCCTTGACATGGTGATAAGACGTTTCCTCGCAGTTCTTAGCCAGGAATACCAGTACAACGAAACCGCAGTAATCTTCGATGTTAACGGCGAAACGTTCCGCTGCAAGTACAAAGTCCCTGTCAAGCTGGGCTGGAAAAGGTTCTACCCCGGTCAGGACGAGGACAACGGAAAAGCGGACTACACCGAGGGAGAAAACTTTGAAGCAAAAGACCTCACCATTTCCGAGTGCGAAACGCAGCCGCCAAAGCACTACACGGAAAGTACATTGCTTAAAGCAATGGAGAATATTGACCGCCGTATCGAGGATAAGGAGCTTAGCAGCTATGTTTCCGAGCGCGGCTTAGGCACTCCCGCAACCAGAGCTGCAATAATTGAGCGTATAATCACGGTAGGATACATAAAGCGAAGCGGAAAGTCCCTCTTAGCCGAAGAAAAGGGTATCAAGCTGATTGATATTCTTCCCGAAAATGTAAAGAACATCGAAATGACCGCCAGCATGGAGCAGCAGCTTGCCGCGATAGAAAAAGGCAGCGAAACCGCCGAGAACGTCATAGCGCAGACAATACAGAAAGTGCGTGATATCATAACGCTTGAAGCCGGACGGGAACACGTTTCCCTTGCTCCCCCGAAAATCTCCCTGGGAAAATGCCCGAAGTGCGGCGGCAACGTATACGAATTTACCAAGAACGGCAATACAGTATACTACTGCGAAAACTCCCCGGCTAAATGCTTTTTCCGGCTCTGGGCTGATGATAAGTTCTTCACGACAAAGGGAAAGAAACTTACCTCCAGCATAGTGAAATCCTTGCTTGCAAAGGGCAAAGTCAAATTAAGCGGCTTAAAGTCGGAGAGAACCGGAGCAACCTATGACGCGATTGTTTCTTTTTCAGACAAGGACTACAAGGACGCAAAAGGTAATCTCCACGCTGCTTTTTCAATGGAGTTTGATAATTCCAAAAAACAGCAGAAGACCAAGGATAAAAAGAAAGGCGGTTAAGACAAATGTATTTTTTCCGGGTCGAAATCAGCAGCTTTGACGATGAACGCAAAACTCTTTTCATCGTCCCCGAACAGACTGAGGACGATTTTAGCTCTGTACCATTTTCCGAGAAACAGCTTACGCAGACGGCGGCATATAAGCAGTTTGTTAAGGAAACCAAAACTAATGTCGTTGACGTAAGCTATGAGCTTTTCAACACTCCCGAAACTGTGACCGCCGAAATTACAGAGGAACAGTTCGAACAAATACGCGCTGACGGAAAGCTCGAGCGCATTGACGGCAATGAGCTTAGCATTGTATCTGGCAGCAAGTCAGGAAAAGGCGGCAAAGGCGGCAACTTGAAGATGTATGCGCTCATCGGAGCTGTTGCCGTTGTCGTAATAATACTGATTGCAGTTTCAGCCACCAAAGGCAAAGGCGGCGATGAAACCTCCAGTACCGGGGAAACAACCGCCGAGGTAACGGTTGAAGCAACAGCCGAAACCACACAGGGAACGTCTGAAACATCAACGGCAGAAACACCGGGTAATCCCACACATGAAATTACCACACCTGCTACTCTGGAAACGAAAGATGTGTATGTTGACGTTCCGTATACTGAGCAGGCAGCAGCCACTACCGAGGAGACCTCAACACCAAATACGCAGCAGACCAGCAGCGGCAGCAGTTCAGGCAGCTCCACTACATACACGATTTCTTTCAACGCCAACGGCGGTACCGGAGAGCTGGAAAGCATAGTTTCTGAGCCGGATCAATATGTAGTGCTGCCTACTGCAAGCGAAGCAGCAAAGAGCATATCAAGGCAGGGATATAAGCTCATCGGATTTACCGATAACAGAGATGTGGAGTATCCCTTATATGACTATAAAATGCCATATCAGAACATCACTCTTTTCGCTGTCTGGGAAACCGAGGAATACAAAGTAACCTACAATTCCAACGGCGGCACAGGGCAGCTTTCCGTTGCTGCCGTGAAATACAGCGAAGATATCCCGCTGCCAACCGACATTGCTGTATATAAAGAGGGATATGAACTTGCCGGGTGGAGTACGGACAAGAACGCTAAAAACCCTGTAAAGAGCATGAAAATGCCCTATGAAAATACCACTCTCTATGCTGTCTGGTCTACCAAAAAGCAGACCGCAAAGCTAACAATGCACTACGATGACAGCGTTATGGTACGTTCCGTGGAAATCGGCTCGGTAATAGATATGGAGCAGGATTTCGGCATTACCAAAGACGGATACATCATTTCAGGCTGGTATTTCGAAAATTCACCGGGCAGAATAGAGTACCTCGATGTTGAGCAGGACACAGAGGTTTACGCCAAGTGGCAGCCTGCGGAATACATAACAATAACCGTTGACCGCAGCTACCTCAATCAGAAGCCGGAAAGATACAAGGTCAGCCTTGATATGAACGGATACGCTACATTCAAAATGCCGAAAGTAAATGACCGGAGCAACGTATACGACCATGTTTACGGCTGCACATACGGGTTCTCCCGCAAGAAACAGACTGGCGAATATGGCTCAATCGAATATTACAGCGACACAGAATACCAGTTCAGCAAGGACACTACCCTATACCGTGTGCTTAATATGTACGGAGGTGGCAAGGGAACAGTCAATGACCCCTACATCATAGATTACTACGACCAGCTCCTTTTACTGGCGGAAAACAAGGCAAAGGGATACTTTATCCAGACTAAGGATATAAAGTTCCCCGGAGAGATTGACCGCCAGCCGATCGATACCGTTCGTATCGGAAAAGGATATGAAAGCAAATACTACGACCTGTTCGTGTATGACGGTCAGGGCTATAAGATAACCGGATTATATGGTGACGGCGGCTTGTTCGGAACAGTAGCAGCAAGCACGATAAAGAATATTGTGATTGACGGAGCTACAATATCCGTGGCGGGTACCTCAACATCGGACTACGGAATACTCTGCAACAGAGTTACAAGCTATGCTTATAATTCCGCCGAGGGTTCCGAAAAATATGGCACAGGAAATACCCGGTTTGAAAACTGTAAGGTTTTAAACTGCAAGCTGTATTCCGACAAAACAGCGCAATATATCGGCGGTCTGGTCGGCAGCGGTGGAGAGCTTAATAACTGCTATGCATACAACGTCCTTTTAAGCTGCAAGGGCAACACTGCTGGTGTCGGCGGTATCGTTGGAAACGCTTGCTTTGTCAAGGGAAGCCTTGCAAACGTGATAACGATAGAGGGCAGCAGCATTACAGCAGCTGGCGGAATTGCCGGTTCAGCTTTCGGAACGCAGTGCTGGAAAAACGGCAGCAAAGCGGAAATTACAGGCGGCTCGATATTCGGCTGCGGCGTAAGAGGGTTCAGTTCTTCCGGGGCGCAGTACTGCGGCGGCATTACCGGACAGACCACATCTAACGCTACAGGAGCTTACATCAAGAGCTGCTACGTTGCAAACATTATCCTCAATGGCAGCAGCAACGGCAGCATTTCCGGCGGCGATAACCTCAACAATGGATATGCACACTCAATAGCGTTCTGCATTATCGACAAGACAAACGGTTATCCCAGCGTTGGCGGCAAGCTCGTTAATTCACACGAAAAGACAAGAGTGCTGACCGTTCCGGCTGACGGTCTGACCGTAGACGGCGTTCTTTCCGTGCTGAATGCGTCCGGCAGCGGATACACCGAATGGCAGCGCAGCAAGGACAAAAACAGCGGATATCCATTCCCCGGCGGTATTACATTTTAACAGAGATTGTGCTACATATAGCACAAATTCGGAAAAGGAGTATTTATGTTCAACAGGTCGATTATCATGGGCAGGCTCTGCAACGAGCCTATCATCAAAACCACTCCGTCCGGGAAGTCGTTCGCGACTTTCCGGGTTGCGGTGGAACGTGCATACGCTCCCAAGGACGGCGAACGCGAAACGGATTTCTTCAACATACGCGCGTGGGGCGGCAGAGCAGAGTTCGTATGCAAGTACTTTCATAAGGGCAGCATGATTATGCTCGAGGGCGAACGGCAGCAGCGCCGATATACCAACCAGAATGGTGAGCCTGCTATCTGGGACGAAATTGTTGCCGACATAGTCCGCTTTACCGGAGAAAAGGCGCGGAACGAACAGGCTGATGAACCGGCAGCCGTTCAAGACGTACCCGCTTACGATCCGCCCGATTTCCCAGACAACACAGGCGTTGAAACAGACCCTTATCCGTTCTGAAGGAGTATATTATGACGGTAGCCAAATTGATAGAACTCCTATCTTCGTTAAATAAACAGGATCAGGAAATTGAATTCAGGGGAATGGATTATTTTGTTTGTGAAATACATAATGTCATTGAATGCTCAGATGGGGTCAACACGACATACGTTTTAACAGACGGGACGTTGCCTAATATTGATGCAGCACTTCAATCTTTAATAGCAAATACCAAATAAATTCGAAATTCTCCAAAAAAATCTTGACTTTATCGCGTTAATGTGATAAAATACTATTACAGGAGGTTAATATGGCTCGACAGACACGCGAAGAAAGAGAGCAGGAAGTCCGTAAACAGTACGAAGCAGTTACTGACAGGCTCTACACCGACCGACAGGCATTCAAGGATTTTCTTTCTTTTTCAGGCAAGCACTATAAGCTCCCGGCAGAGCATACAATGATGATTTTCAGCAGTAATCCTAATGCGGACATGGTTACGGATTACGACACATGGCAGAAGCTCGGCAGGCAGGTCACACGCAATCAGAGGTCGATGGCGGCATTCGAAAATGGAAAGCTGCGGCACTACTTTGACATATCCCAGACAGAGGGAAAGCCGATAAGACCCCGCTGGCACTTTGATAAGAATACAGCTGCTGCGTTCACCGCAGAGGTTTCTGCTCTTGAGGGAAAGCAGTTCAGCAGCATTACCAGCTGCGTTGACTACTTTTCCGACAGCCAGACCTACGGTCAGATAGCCAACCTGACAAACGCTCTGAACGTGGACGCAGCCAAGCGCAGGGAGTTTTCAAAATCGGTCAGCACTATGGTTCGGGCAATAGTAGCTGCCCGCTGTGGATACAACAGCAAGTTCAATTACAAGAGCGACCCGCTTGACCTGTCGGCGCTGGATATGCTGCACAGCAAGGCAGAGCTTGAAAAGCTCACAGATTTTATTCAGATAAACGCGAAAGCAGTTCTGCTTTCGATGGAAAAGACCGTAACAGAAATTCAGAGGAGGAACAGTTATGAGCAAGGACATAATCAAGGACGGAATTCGCCAGATATGGTGCGAGGAGGACAACAGGTATTACCCCGAGATAATCGAGGAGAACGGCAGAACGTACAAGCTAGACCCGAAAACGTTCGTGTATCTGGAGGAACTGTCGCTGGGGCTGACGGACGAGGAAGAAGAACTGATGAAGCAGCCGATAGGGCGGTACGGGGCAGCATGGCAGAAGTTCATGGAGGAGAATTACCCGTACGAAATAACCGGGCTGAAGGGCAGAATGAAATGGGAGCTGATACCCCGGCAGATAGACAAGGAAGCCGAGGAAATGGCGTGGAACATGGAGCAGGAGTACGCCCGGAAGTATCCGCGCCCGACAACGTTTCTGGAAATCGCAGCGTGGGAGAAGATGAAGCAGCTCGAGGTGGATCACCGAGTGATGACCGACTTGGTTCTCCAGCACAGAGCATAAACAAAACGGCAGAAGCTGATACAGCTCCTGCCGTTTCTCTGTCTGATAAGAGCTTTGCGGAACAGGTGGACGAAAGTCTTAATGGAACGCTGCCTTTCTATACAAGCCTTAAAGTGTGTGACACTCCAAAAATACTGCTTGATGTCGGCTGCGAACAACTTCCTATGCTTTACACGCAAAAGCATTTAAGAAATGCTATCAAACCTATAGATGAAAAAAATCATCAGCATGGTCTTTCAGTAGAACAGATAAAAAAGCTCCCGGAACTTCTTTCCAGTCCTGCAATGGTTCTTGATTCGCCAAATCGCAAAGATAGCCTTATTGTTGTTACGACAGAACTTGACACAGAGGACAATCCCATAATTGCAAGCATAAAACCTAATGGCAATGGAAGATATGAAATTGAAGAAATTAGTTCAAATTTCATAACTAGTGTATACGGAAGAAATAATTTCCCCGAATATCTCAAAAAGGTTGTTAATTCAAACGACCTGCTATTCTGCGATAAAACGAAAAGCCAAGAGATGTTTGAGAGATGGGGAGAACAGTACTCCGAATTAACAAACACTCTTGACTTCAATGTTATTATACACCAAAGTCGCAATATTGTCAAGGGTTTAGAGCCGGAAAATACAATAAAAAATCAGGAACAGCCTGAAAGATGGGGAGTCCAATCCTCCGAATTAACAGACGTTCCTGACCTTGACAATAGTATACACCCAACAGACGAAAATGTCAAGGGTTCTGCCCCGGAAAATGACCTGCTAATTGCAGCCGACGCATTAAACAGCTACGCTCATACGCAGCTGCTTTTCTATGACGCGAACGTTCGCGAAGCGTCCCAGAGCAGCAACCGGGACGCTTTCAATACTGCCGTGGGCACAGCGCTGGATAACATCATCTCCGATGTGGTATCCGAACGCCTTTCCCCCGAGAGCTTTTACAGAAGCTGCACCATGAAACAGTTTATGGTTCTCTACAAAGAAATGCTCGAGGATCAGGAATACAAGGACAAGTTCACGGAAAAGCTGGCAGACAAACTATACGAAGAACACCAGCGCCAGAACGAGGTTCGAGAGTACGCTCATGCCAACGGTATTCCTTTCCGCGAAACACCCGCTGACCCTGACGAGCTGTATGACCCCTTTGCCTATGACGGCAGCATGAGTATTGAGGACAGCATATTAGCAGCGGATGCGTATAATCTGGAGCAGTTCATGACTGAACACTCCGAAGTTCTGAAATCATCAGCGTTTTCTTTTTCAGCAGAGGAATTTGACAGCCACTTTATCGAACATGCTGGAAAGCTTTTGAGTGAATATTCCGCCGAACACAGCTCCGAAAGCTGGTACAAGGATATGCTGAACGACCCCGAACATCTCAAAAAGGTGTCAAATCTGGTCGCTCCGGGTATGTACAATGAGCTGCGTGAGGAAATGCAGCAGAAAAAAATCACATACCCCGCCGTGTATGTAACCGGCAGCTTTCAGCGCAATTTCGACGTACAGAGCGTCGGCTTTGAGATAGGCAAGTCCTACACCGTTGAGGAGTTCAACGCTGCACTCAACAAGGCTAACGAAATCTGGAACAATGATGATAGAAATCAGGACAAACTCAACAGCGTTAATGTTTCGATATACATGGACGAGCAGCACAACGCGCACAGCTATGAGGTTGAGCTGTACGCTATGTACAAGAGCATAGGCGAGGTTATCGACATGAAGCCGTCAATCAAGCCCACGGGCGAATTATCCGAGCTTAAGGCGGCTGTATCGGCGATAGAAAACCCTGTTCTCAATTCCGATGAAATCCCCTCTGACATCGACAAGTTCTATGTAGACAAAAATACCGAAAGCGTTACTTGGGTTTCTTACAACCCTGAAAGTTCCGCAGGCGGTCAGTTCGTTTACACCTATATGTCCTTTGACGATATCTTCGAAGCAATGGAAAAGGACGACCCCTTTGAATATCTTAGAGAAAATTGCAGACAGGAAGTTCTTGACCGAGGTGCAGAGGGCTTTGAAGAAGCAGCTGAGAAGTTTAAGACCGAAAGCCAGGATATATCTAGTCAGGATAAGGACTATCCGAAAAACCTCGTTGCGCTGACAGAACCGAGATACGCAATCTATCAGCTGAAAGATGATGAGGATTTAAGAGAGTACCAGTTCTCTGACAGCGAATATCTCCAAAAACACGGAATGTACGTTGACCGCGAGAACTATAACCGCGTTTACCGTGGTAGGCTCAAGGAAAACGAAACTCTTGAAGATATATATGAGCGTTTCAATGAAAATCACCCGCAGGATTTCCACGGACATTCTCTTTCGGTCGGGGATATCGTTGCTGTAAAGCAAGACGGTAAAATCACCGCTAATTTCGTTGATACGGTTGGTTTTAACGAGATACCGGACTTCACCCTTTCCCGCGAGGAACGCAAGGCGCGAAGAACGATTGACAACCTCAATCTGCTTGCTGAAAAGCAGCTTTCAAGCGATGAAATGGACACTCTGGGCGATAAGCTGTTTGACTACGACAATGCCCCCAAATACAACGGCATAACTAATTGGACTATGGGTGAAAGCCTTCATGCTGATGATTTTGAAAGACTGACGACCAGTTTCCACAATGGCGAGAACATAAACGCCGAGATTGCAAAAAAGATATACGGTAATATGTCGTATTTCCGTTTCAGTTATCCCTCTGATGGTGTCAGCAGCATTGAAATTTCATCGGAGAAAACAGACAGCGGAATAACGTTACGCACAAAAGGCGGATATGAGGTGACACATTCATGGGAAACTCTCGGACAAGCTCTGCTTATTGCCGCAAGACAGGAATTCAAAAGGCATGAGCAGCTTGACAGAGAGTATTTTCTGAACGAAGCCAAAACCCGGATAAACGAATATTCGCAGAGAGAATTCCATGATGACGCTGATTTCTCCGACTTGTGGAAAGTCCCGCTTGCCTACACCACTCACGAAGATACCGAGGTTGAAGTGAGCGCTTATGCTGACCTCGAGGACAAGAGGATAGTAACGATGTACGGCGATAAGGTTGCTGCTGAACAGAGTTTCAAGAACACTGATGATATGATTTCCGCGCTTGGAAACCTTGATTTCAGCGAACTGACAGCTATATCAGAAGAAACCGTGCAGCAGCTCACACCAGAAGAAAATCGTGCTACATATAGCACAAAATCTGACGAGCAGGAAGAAAAGATATGGAAACCCTACATAATTGCTGACCTCAAGACATGGGCAGACAGCAGCAGCGCCGCAGCACCGTCTACGCTGGAGCATTTCGACACGTTCGAAGAAGCAAAGGCGCGGTTTGACGAGCTTAGAAGCCAGCCGTACAACTCCGAAGAAACCCGGAACGCAGACGGCAGCCCTTACGCGCGACTTACCCTCGGCATTGAAACGAAAAATGGTGCAGTCGATGTAATCCATGTACGCGGCGGTCAGAACTACCTTGTGGACGATTTCACGCGCCAGTCCTCCATACTCTCAAATGCCAGCGCAATGGAGCTGATAAACAAAGCCGAAAGCGAGATAGGATTTGACCGCGTATTCAGCTTTAAGAAGCTCGACAATGGCAGCTACGATAACGGCACAGACCTTTCTTTTTCGGACTGGAACAATGAAAACCACATATTCGCAGAACAGCCGCAGCAGAAGCTCCCGACTATCACTTGCAACTGGAGTGAAAGCCCTGAATTCGAGGACGGCAAGACCTATTCTGTACTTGAATTTGACACCATAATGAAACAGGCAGACGAGGAACATATTTCCGCAAGAAAAGCCGGTCTGGAGAAATACGGTTCAGATGAGGAATGGGAAAGCGCCGATAAAGACGACTACTACCGCTGGCTTGGGTACGATAAGACCAACTTTACCGTTAATCTGTCGAACGGTGACAGTTTCACCGAAAGACAGGACATTGGTGACGGTTACGGCGGTGTGATTGATTTCCTTTCACAGTACAAAACATACTCCAAAGCAGTTGAAGAATTAAGGGCGGCTGCCAACAGCGAACAAAAGCAGCAGCTCACAGAACGTTCACAGGAACGTGTGCAGGAAACCGAACGCAGCCAGCAGAGCAGTTTCCATATCACAGATGAAACGGATATAGGAACAGGCGGTCTGAAAACCAAGTTCCAGAACAACATAGCGGCAATAACCACCCTGAAAACAATCGAGAGCGAAAGCCGCAGCGCAACTCCTGAAGAACAGAAAATACTTGCAAAGTACGTTGGCTGGGGCGGTATGCCGCAGGCGTTCGACCATGCTAACGAGCAGTGGAGCAAGGAATACAAGCAGCTCCGCGAACTGCTCACCGATGATGAATACAAGGCAGCAGCGGAAAGTACCCTGAACGCGCACTACACCTCTCCGGAAATCATCGGCGCGATGTACAAGGCGCTTAATAACTTCGGGTTCAATGGAGGAAACGTGCTGGAGCCTGCAATGGGCGTGGGCAATTTCTTCGGCTGTATGCCGGAGAGCATGAACAATGACAGCCGGCTGTACGGTGTGGAGCTGGACAGCCTGACAGGGCGTATCGCGCAGCAGCTCTATCCGCAGGCAGATATCCGGGTGCAGGGCTTTGAAAAGTCCGATTTTCCGGATAACTTCTTTGACGCGGCGATTGGAAACGTACCGTTTGGAAACTACGGAGTAGCAGACAGACGATACGACAAGGAGCATTTCCTCATTCACGATTATTTCTTCGCGAAAACGCTGGATAAGGTCGCGCCCGGCGGCGTGGTCGCATTCGTGACCTCAAAGGGTACGCTGGACAAGACAAATCCCAAAGTCCGCGAATACCTTGCGAAACGCGCTGACCTCATCGGCGCGATACGGCTGCCGAACAATGCATTCAAGAATGCAAACACCGAAGTCACCTCGGATATAATTTTCTTGCAGAAACGCGAGAAAATGGCGGTCGAAATGCCCGACTGGGCGTATACCGGGCGCAATTCAGACGGAATGCCCATAAACCAGTACTTTATTGACCACCCAGATATGGTACTCGGTAAGTTGGAATACACAACCGGAGCTTACGGACAGGAAGTCACTTGCACTCCCATTGAGGGCGAAAAGCTGTCAGAACAGCTTGACCGGGCTGTCGCAAAGCTCCGCGCCGATATGAAAGTACAGAAGCGCGAAGAACGTCAGGACAAGGAGCGCGGCATTATCCCGGCAACTGCGGACGTGCAGAACTTCACACATACGCTGGTTGACGGTAAGCTGTATTTCCGCGAAAACAACGTAATGACTGAGGTCAAGCAGACCGGAAAAGACCTTGAACGCATGAAAGGGCTGCACGGTCTGCGCCAGACATTACGCGAGCTGATTGACGCGCAGTCCCGCAGCTGCTCTGACGAGGAGCTGCACGGCTTACAGGCAAAGCTGAATACGCAGTATGACAGCTTTAAAAAGGAATACGGCAGCATTAACGACAGGCTCAACGCGAACGTGTTCCGCTGCGATGACGACTACAACACCCTCTGCTCCCTCGAAATCGTCAACGCTGAAAAGAAAACCACACAGAAATCAGACATATTCACGCAGCGCACCATAAAGCCAACTGTCGATGTTACGCACGTCGAAACATCACAGGAAGCAATGCAGGTGTCGCTTGATATGAAAGGTCGCATAGATATAAGCTACATGGCGCAGCTTTGCGACAGAGAGCCGGAACAGGTCGTAAACGAGCTTGTCCAGAGCAACCAGATTTATCTCAATCCCGAAAAATACGTTGAAAGCGAACCCCTTGAGGGATATGAGGAAAGCTCCGAATACCTGTCCGGCAACGTGCGTGAAAAGCTCCGCGCTGCCGAAAGAGCCGCAAAGGATAACCCGGAGCTGTTCGGCAGGAACGTTGCCGGGCTGACCGATAATCTGCCCAAGACTATCGGCGCAGGCGATATTACAACGCACCTCGGCGCGTCATGGATAGACGTTCGGGATTACGAACGGTTCCTGAAAGAGTACATCGGGCGTGACCTCCCCGGAGTTACGCTGCGGCGCACTTCTGCCGGAGAATATAAGGTCGAGAACAAGACCTTTGACAAGAGCGTGGCAGCCACAAACACCTACGGCACGGAAAGAATGAGCGCGTACCACATCTTTGAAAATCTGCTCAATCACCGTGACGTAACAGTAAAAGACCGCGTTGATTTAGGCGAGGATAAGTACAAATACGTGGTGAACACCAAGCAGACCCAGCTTGCAACAGAAAAGGCGCGGCAGATGAACGAAGCCTTTTCCAAGTGGGTATGGGCAAAGCCTGAGCGCCGCGACAAGTACGTCACACGCTACAACGAGCTGTTCAACAGCATTGTTGGACGGCACTTTGACGGCTCACACCAGACATTTCCGGGAATGTCCCCGTATATCCAGCTCAAGCCGCACCAGAAAGACGCGGTAGCCCGGGCAAAGTTCGGCGGCAATACGCTGCTGGCGCACTGCGTGGGTGCTGGTAAGTCCTTTGAGATGATAGCAGCAACCATGGAAAAGAAACGTCTGGGACTTATCAACAAGGCTTGCGTGGTCGTTCCAAAGGCGCTGGTCGGTCAGACCGCAAACGAATGGCTGCGGCTCTATCCGCAGGCAAAAATACTTGTAGCAGGCGATAATGATTTCTCAAAGGATAACCGGCAGAAATTCATCGGTCGCTGCTGCACAGGCGATTACGCTGCCGTGGTTATGAGCTATGAACAGTTCGAAAAAATACAGATGTCTGTCGAGTACAGGCAGCAGTTTCTCCAGCGCGAACTGGACAGGATACAGTCCGGCATAAAGGAGCTGAACCCTTACCTCGACAAGACCAGCATAAAAGACCTCCAGCGCGAACAGAAACGCATAAAGGTCAAAATCGAAAAGCTGCTCGATACAGCCAAGACAAAGGACACCTCCCTCACGTTCGAACAGCTCGGCTTTGACAGCCTTGTTGTCGATGAAGCGCACAACTATAAAAACGGTCTGGTCGTATCGAAGATGAACAACGTGTCCGGCGTACAGACTACAGCGGCGCAGAAATCTGAGGATATACTGATGAAAACGCAGTACCTCAATGAAACCTACGGTACAAAGAACATACTGTTTGCAACGGGTACTCCGGTGACGAACAGCATGACGGAGCTGTACACCATGCAGCGTTATCTCCGTCCGGATCTGCTCGATAAGGCACGACTCCAGACGTTCGACGACTGGGCGGGTAACTTTGGAGAGGTCGTATCACAGCTCGAACTTAAACCCGCCGGAGATGGTTTCCGCACGAAAAAGCGGTTTGCGAAATTCACGAACCTGCCGGAGCTTATGCAGATGTACAAGGAGTTTGCGGACATACGCACCGCAGATATGCTAAAGCTCGATGTGCCTGAGCTGGAGGGCGGCAAGCCGCAGACTATCGTTGCAAAGCCGAACGACTTCCAGGAAGCGTATATGCAGGTACTTGCACAGCGCTCTGAGGACATTCACAGCGGCTCGATAGACCCCGCCGTGGACAATATGCTCAAGGTAACTCACGAAGCGCGCCTGCTCGGTCTGGACGCGCGTGCGATAAATCCTGAAGCTGAGAACACCCCGGACAGCAAGGTAAATCTCTGTATCGACAAGGTAATGGAGATTTACAAGAACACAGAGGAGCAGAAAGGCGTTCAGGCTATCTTCTGCGACATCGCCGTCAATTCCACGGACGGCAAATTCTCCGTTTACGACTACATCAAGGAGGAACTCCAGCGCAGAGGTATCCCGGCTAACGAAATCTGCACAGCCGGTGACGCGAAAGACCAGAACCAGCGCAACGAGATGTTCTCGCAGCTCCGCGCCGGACAAAAACGCATAGTGCTTGCGTCCACATCGAAGCTCGGCACAGGCGCGAACATACAGACCCGACTTGCTGCGCTGCACAATCTTGATATACCATGGAAGCCCTCTGATTTGGAGCAGCGCAACGGTCGAATAATCAGACAAGGCAACCGTTTCGGCAAGGTCGGCGTATTCAACTACGTCACGGAGAACACCTTTGACGCGTACATGATGAACATAATCGTGACAAAGCAGAAATTTATTTCGCAGCTTATGTCCGGAAAAACTCCCGCAAGAACGTGCGAGGACGTGGACGATATGGTACTCAATTACTCCGAAATGCAGGCTCTGGCAACCGGAGATCCGCGCATAAAAGAGAAGATAGAGCTTGATACGGAAGTGTCCCGTCTGCGAACGCTGGAGAGCGAACACTACAACAATCAGTATAAACTTGAAGATGTTATTCTCAATCGAAAGACAGACCTCAAAGGAATGCAGCAGCGCGTTGAATTTGCGAAAGGCGATAAGGCGTTCGCAGAGGAACAGCTTGCAAAATCCGATGAATTCAGCGTAAAGCTGGACGGAAAAATCTACACCGAACGCAGCGAAGCAGGCGAGGTTCTTGCGAAAGAAATTGTGCAGTGCATGGCTCGGCATGAGGAAAAAACACTAGGCGAATACAAAGGCTTTGAGGTTTCTATAAACACAATGTCGAATCCGGTGTCTACCTATGCACAGGTAAATCTCAAGCGTTTCGGCGGTCTGACTTACAGCGCCCAGGTCGAGCTTGACAACAATCTCGGCAACATAACGCGAATGGAAAATCTCCTGAAAAACGGAATTGATAAGGAGATAGCCCGCTGCGAAGAACGCATAGAACGCGATACGTCTGACATCAAAGCCGCCGAAGAAACTCTCGCTATGCCGTTCGCCCTCGCTGACGAACTCCAGCAGAAAGTCGCACGTCTGGATCAGCTCAACGCTGAGCTTGACTGCGGCAAAAATGACGAGGTATTCCTCAACGATGATAACGACCGCGAAGAAGAAAAGCCCAGCCGCAGTCAGGGAATAAAGCCCGATACACCGTCAGCAAGACCGAAAAGATAAACAGTTTTCAAAGCCCCGTCAAGCTCTGGCGGGGCAAATTCTTTTTCAGAGAGGAAGATGATTTATGTCCGAAATAAACGATGAGCTTATCCAGAAAGCCCGGAACGCAGACCTCGCAGATTACTTCTTACGCAACGGATATGACTGCGAAATGAAATCAAAAAACGAGCTGCACGTTAAAGGACACGGCGGACTTTTCGTCAACACGCAGACGAATAAATGGTACTGCTTTTCGCAGGCTGGGGACAGTCGCGGCGGCGGTAATCCGGTCAACTGTCTGACTGACGTACTCGGTTTTGATTTCAAAACCGCAGTCGAACATCTGTCCGGCGGCAGACTTATCTACGAAAGAAAACAGAACGCCGAAGCTCCTTTACCGGAGAAAAAACGCGAGTTGGTTCTTCCGGAAAAGAGCGAGGACATGAAAAAAGTTTTCGCGTATCTGTGCAAGACGCGAATGATAAAACCGGATATCGTTTCCGAACTTGCAAAGTCCGGACTGCTCTATCAGGACAAAAAAGGAAACGCGGTTTTTGTTCACAAAGATGACAGCGGAAAAATAGTCGGCGCTGAAATTCAGGGAACAAATTCGTTCCAGCGTTTCAAAGGAGTTGCGCCCGGAACGTCAGAAAGTGTGTTCACTTTCAAGCTCTGCGACAAACCAAATTCGTGCTACGTTTTCGAAAGTGCGATCGACTTGCTGTCATTTAAGCAGCTTGCAAACCCGGAAAAAATCAAAAATTCCATGCTGGTTTCTATGGCGGGATTAAAGCCGAACACGCTGAAAAATCTCGCGGAAAGCGGAGTAAAATTATATAGCTGCGTGGACAATGACGAAGCAGGAATTAAGTTCACACAGAGCAACGGACTTACTCCTTGTCGAAGAATTCTTGAGGAAAATGGCGTGAAAGATTACAACGATCTGCTGAAATCTTTGACGGCAAAAACGCAGCAGCAAACCCAAACTGCTCCGCGAAAAAAATCACACTCGCACCGCTGATTTTTGAAAAAAATCACATGAAAAAGGGTTTCAGGGATTTGCCCTGAGTTGGTTGAAAAGAGCTGCCTGTTCACCGTAAAATTTCGGTGCAGAGCTGAAAAAGAAAATTCATTTTTCGTTTCAGTTCTGGCGATTTTTCCGCGAAACTGCGAAAAATTTTTCAGGCGGCTTTTTTCAGTTTGCTCGGCAAACTGTAACGGGTTCTAGGGTGTCCCTAGCGAGATGGCATATTTTGGCACGGCGTAGCCTTGCCAAAATTGCTTATTGAGTATAAGCAGTTTTGCGCACCCCCTCGATTTACCCCCCGATAACCGTCCTAAAAATACTCGGAACTCATCATTTTGCAGGACTGAAAAAAGAAAGCAAAATCGGTGAAAATCTGAAAAGCTGAAATTAAAAACCGAAAAGCAAAATGTCCGATTGGAGGAAATACAATGAGCAAAAATCAGTCAACATCAAACGCGCCTTCCAACAAAGTCAGCGTAACATTTCGCGTTGACAAAGGAGTGCTTGAACATAACAACCGCACTTTCATTGCAAAGAACGTTGTTCGCGAAAGAGTACCAGACAACATCATCTACAAGCAAGAGGATATTCGGGCAAAATATCACGAAATATTCGACAAGGCACTTGAAGAATATAACACAGGAAAAAGAGCCGACAGAAAAATCACTGACTACTATGAGCATATGCTGAAATCAAAAAAGGAAAAACCTTTCTATGAAGTGGTGGTTCAGTTCGGCGATATAGAAAACTGTGGGTTCGGTCAGCGCAACTTTGAACAAGCAAAACAAATGCTTGATGAATACATGAAAGAATTTGAGAAACGAAACCCGAACATGAAAGTGTTCAATGCGGTCATGCACCTTGATGAAGCAACTCCACATCTCCATATCGACTTTCTTCCGGTATGCCACAATCAGAAACAAGGATTGTCAACGCGAATATCAATGAAAAAAGCCCTAGAGGAACAAGGTTTCATATCAAGTTCAAAGCGAATTTCCGAATGGGCAGTCTGGGCTACTGCTGAAAAAGAAATCATGACTAGCATTCTTAAACGTCATGGATTATCCCGTGATGTGAAAAATGCTCACTACGCTCATATGGAATGTGAAGAATATCGTCAGTCAAGAAAGGAACTCGAAAAGCTCAACAAGCACATCAACGAACTGAAACAAAAACCTGACGCGGAAATCACGCAGGAAGAAGTCCAGATGATAAAAAATCAGAACGACTTCATGCGTTCCGAAATCGTAAAACGTGATGAAAAAATCCGGATTCTTTCCAAGAAAGCCGGAGCAAGGTTCGTTCCGTTCGAAGTGTACTCCCCGGATAAAATGCAGTTCATCACAGACGAATTGCAGCGGTCAAATATCCAGTTCGTTGAAGAAAGCAATACTCTCTATATTCCGGACTGGGCTACAAAAAACTGCTGCGCTATCGCTGCAAAGTATCAGTTCCCAAGTAAGTCAACCGGAATACATGACGAGATAAAACTCGACATAGATACGCTGGTCTACTCCTGCGAAAATTTCCCGCAGCTCCTCGACAAGCTCCGGGAAAAAGGGTACGAAATCAAAGAGGGAAAATATCTCGCAGTGAAATCTCCGAACGCACAGAGATTTGTCCGGCTGAAAACTCTCGGCGAAGATTATCTCCCGCAGAACATCGAAAAGAGGATTGCTGACCGCGATAAATTCCCGAAACAGGTTCAGGCTCGTTCCGCAAAGGCGAACGAAACCGAGCAGCGTTTCTACTCTACGATCACGCAGACCGTCATCGCAGTCCGCACTTTCATGTTCCGTCCGCAGAAAACAAACCCGAAGAAGATTTACTCCTTTGAGAACGATAAGGAAATCAATCACCTGTCGCAGCAGTTACTCACCATGCGCGATTTTAATTTGAATTCTCGTGACGATATCTACGAAGCCGCCGAACGCAGCCAGAAGAAAATAGACGATACACTCGCGCAGATACGAAAGCTCACAGAGGATATGCCAACGCTCAAATCAGATATCGCGCAGCTGAAATTTTACTTTTCAGCCCGGCAGAATAATTCAGACGCGATGAACCAAGTCAGACTTGCCGCCGCAAAAGAGGTCGCAAACAAATACGGCATCACCGGCGCGGAAGAAATCGAAAATCTTGAAACACGTCTGCGGCTATCGCCGACTTACATCAGCTCACTGAAAAACGAAGTATCAGAGGAGCAGATGAAACTGAGCCGCATATCAGACCTCGTGCATACCTACGAAAAAATCATCGAGGGAAACTACATCGACAATCTGGTTGCCGCCGAACGCGAACGCAGGCAGCGTGAAGAAAAACAAGAAGAAAAAAAGCAGGACAGAACTCCAGACAAGAAACAGGCAATATGAATTATCCCGGTCAGCGCCGGGATTTTTCTTTTGCAGAAAAATGCAGCTGCCGTTAAGGTAGAATGTTCAAAAACAGAAAGAGGAAATCATATGAACGCAATTTTTCAGCTACTCAACCCGAACAATACAGTATCCGTAAATCGTCCCCTGGCTCACGCTATCGGTCTGAACGAAGCGGTAGTTTACGGTGCGCTTGTCGCAAAATACTACTGGTACTCTGACCGTGGTATGCTCGATGACGGCTGGTTCTACTCTACCGCTCCGGATCTTCAGGAGAGTACCGCGCTCACTGAGAAACAGCAGAAACGCTGCGTAGACGCGCTCGTCAAGCTGGGACTTCTGCGCTGTGAGCTGCGTGGAATGCCCGCTAAACGCAGCTTTTACATAATTGAGGATATCGACCTTATCCAGAGCCTGATTGCTGCTGGTGAAGCTGCTATGCGCCAAATCAAGCCTGCTGCTGCGGAGAGCTATGAGAAAAAGCGCAAGACCTCCGCCGAACCTACAGAAAGCACTGCCAGAATGAACGAATTTCTTGCAAAGGCGTTCGGCGGAACTATTCCCGCTGCTGAACAGCCCTCCGATGTTGCTGTAACTGAAAAACCGCATAACAAAGCCGTTCTCCCCTGCTCCGACAAAAGGGCGGAGCAAGCACAGCCGGAAAGTGAAACCTTGCTCCGCCAAAAGGTAGGAGCAAGCTCAGACGAAACGTCTGAGCTATACTCTAATAAAACTAAAGATAATAATCCTGATATAATCAATCCATCTATCACGCGCACGCGCGAGGAACCCGAAGAAAGCTGCGTTCCGGCTGCCGATATGATTGATGGGATGGATTTTGAACAGCTTAAGGAAGAAAGGGCTTGCTATGCCCAAATCGTCCGGGATAATACTGACTATGATATCCTTGTCGAGCAGTTCCCGGAACAGGCTGACGAAATCAACGAGCTGATATCCATAATGGTCGATGTGATATGTTCGCAGAAAAAGACTATCCGGGCGAACGGCGAGGAAAAGCCGCATGACGTAGTGAAAAGCCGGCTCCTTAAGCTCAACAGCAGCCATATCGAATACGTCCTTGCAGCGCTGAAAAAGAATACCAGCGATGTGCGTAATATCCGCAGCTACTTGATAACCGCGCTGTACAATGCTCCGGTCACTATGTCCAGCTTTTACAGAGCCGAAGTCAATCACGATATGTTCGGGAAACGCTGATTTTTCTTTTTCAGCATGGAAACAATTTGGAGGTTAAATAATATGTCTATACCTAAAATCAAAATGTCAAAATGGAATAACGATGAAATTGCTATCGCGAATGTAATTGCAACAAACTCAAATGTTTCTTTGAATACAGACCCGTTATTTTATCAAATAATATTAAAAGCCGTTCGCAAAAGCATAAAAGATGGCTTTCCCATTAATAAATACCGATTAGGTGAGGTTCCTGTAAGCAATATGGATCATATGGTTGCATATTTTCATAACATAGCTGAACTTAATACTAGAAGCATGCATGAAATAATTTTTATATGCCAAAACAATTCCGATAAAGCTATACCGTATGCTTTATGCAATGACGGTGATGGTGACTATATAGAGGAAAGAGAAAACTGTTTTAGTGCTGTATTTCAAACAGAAAAACCGCAACAAGGCAAGCAAAATCCAGTAAATAAGTTTTTGCGAATAATGGTAATTTCGGATTTGCACTCTTGGAGTAGACAGGAACTAGGGATGATTCGTGATTACGATTATCATTGCTGCGTCCTATTAGGGGATATACCACTACAGGCTCTTGAATTAATTCATGATGTTTCACATGAGCAAATTTTTGGAGTTCTTGGAAACCACGATGAGCCTGACCAGCTTAAGCGCTGTGGAATACCTGACCTAAATGGAAAAGTTATAACGGTCAATGGCGTAACGATTGCAGGACTTAGCGGTTCCCATAGATACAAAGATGGAAACCATGTTATGCTCTCCCAGAAAGAAAGTATCTCAGCTGCAAAGCAACTCCCGCCAGCGGATATTCTAATATCTCACGACACCGTATATCATATCATGGGTAGAAAAGACAACGCACATTGTGGATTAAAAGGAATTTCCCAATATATCAGCAATCATAAAACAAAACTGAATCTTTGCGGTCATTACCATGAAAATTCAAGCAAATCATATAAAGGCTGCGAGATACGTTGCGTTTACGGCTGTTCTTTAATAGACTTTTGCTCAAGAATGCATAAATGTGAACGTGTAAGCAGAGAGGTCAGACAAATCTTTTGACTTATTTCAGTCAAAAGATGGTTTTGTATATGGAACATAAAGCATGAGTAATAACAAGCAAAATTATAACGGACAGTATATACTGAAAAACCGTCTGAAAGAACTACGCGCCGAAATGAACTTATCGCAGACTGCTTTCGGAAAAATGGTCGGCGTATCCAAAAACTCGATAAGCTCGATTGAAACCGGGAGGTTCTGCCCTACCGCAAAACTGGCGCTGCTCATATGCAAGGCGCTGAACGTAAGGTTTGAGGACGTCTTTTATTTTGACTGAAAGGGTGAAAACATGGCAATAAGCGAAAGAATACGGTTTATTCGAAATCTGCGCGGCATTACGCAAAAAGCGCTCGGAATATCAGCAGGACTGCCTGAAAAGACCGCAGATATCCGCATAGCGCAATATGAAAGCGGCGTGCGCGTCCCGAAACAGGAACTCACATCACAGATAGCTGACGTGCTGGGAATATCCCCGAACGCGCTGAACGTGCCGGATATTGATAGCAGCACCGGGGTAATGCACACGCTGTTTACGCTTGAGGATCTGTACGGCTTTGTCATCATCGAGCATGACAGTCAGCCGGTTATCAAGCTCAATCCGAACTGCGAAAAATACCCGCAGCTACACCGTATGCTCCTTGATTGGCTTAAGAAAAAGCAAATGCTTAGCAGCGGAGCTATTACCAGAGAGGAATATGACGATTGGCGATACGGTTACGTTCCAGAGGACGATACTTGACAACATTGCTCTATTCGGGTATAATGGGATTGGACAGGAAAGCTGTCCAATATGTTTGATTACTCATCTCATCGTTGGGCGTTTCGCCGCCTGGATTAAAGAGCGAGTGTTCTTATCGTTGGGTATTCCGCCACCTGGACTAAAGAGCGGGTGTTCTTATCGTTAGGTATTCCGCCACCTGAATTAAAGAGCGGGTGTAAAAGTAATCAGCAGAATGCCGGGGAAACTCGGCGTTTTGTGCTACATATAGCACATTTTCTTTTTCAGGCTTGACAATAGGATAAATTTCAGCTATAATAAACAGGCAAGACAAATATCTTGCAGCGGTTTCCTCGCCGTGCAAAAATGGGAACGAATAAAGATGGGCGCTCTACCATGTAAAACAAGTGAGAACGATCAAAGATGGGAACCCCACCATGTAAAACAACCGGGAACATTCAAAGCTGGGAACCCTACCAAGCGAAGCAGGATAAGCCGTGTGAAAGCACGGCTTTTTTCATATATAGCTTGACAAAGGCAACGACATCGGGTATAATGAGTACAGGCAGATATACTGTCTGAGATGGATGATTGTACATCTCCTCTGAACGGTGTTTCGCTGCCGTTCGCTTAATGAGAAATATGCGGCGTGTTATCTTTAGTGGTGTTACGCTACCCTCCAGTCAATGGGAAAACGCGAAAAAGCAATCATCAGCAGAATGCCGGGGGAACCCGGCATTTTGTGCTACATATAGCACATTTTCTTTTTCAGGCTTGACAAACAATCAGCGTTGCTGTATAATGAGTGGGGCGTAAATGAACCCTATCGCGCCTGCCGTCCGGCGTTCCCAAATTGACGGATGGATGGAATGTGCCTGCCGTCTGGCGCTTTTAAATTGACGGAAACAACCTCGATCCTCCCGTTTTTCGGGAGGATTATTTATATCTAGCTTGACAATAATGCGGACATCGGGTATAATGAGTACAGGCAGATAAACTGTCTGAGATGGATGATTGCACATCTCCTCTGAACGGTGTTTCGCTGCCGTTCGCTTCATGAGAAAAAGGCGAACTGTTGTTATGGTGATTCGCTACCGTCCGCTTATCCACAACGGGAAATGCGAAAAAGCAATCATCGGAAAAATGCCGGGGTAACTCGGCATTTTGTTATGTATAAAACACGTTTCCCTTTCAGACTTTGTAATAATTTCTAGCGCGAATGGGTTGACAATTCGCTAAGTATCGTGTATAATATAAGCGTAAGGTATGTTAATCCTTACGGCGATGTTCCTTTCGTTTAAAGTGGGAACTTTAAAAGCGTGTGAACCCTACCGTTAAGTGGGAACTTTAAAAGCGCGTGAACCCTACCGAGAAAAGGAACAGAAAAGGCTGATTTTTCAGCCTTTTCTTTTTATGAAAGGAAAATAAATGTCAGAGGATAAATTTTGTTTATATAATGTCGATTTAAAGTACAATCGTGAATTGGCAAATCACGATGATAATGTTATCTCTAATTCCCCTCAAATCGGAAAAGAACATCGACCATATATCGGAATTCTTGTGATGATAAATGACAGGCAGTATTGCGCTCCTATAACAAGCGCCAAGCCAAAGCATAACACAATGCCTAAAAACTTTGATTATCTTAAAATTTATGATAACAAAAAACTGATATCAGTCATAAATTTTAATAATATGATACCTGTTTGTCAATCTGTAGTACAAAAAATAGACATTACGGTACATAAAAATGATACTCCACAAGTAAGGAATAACAAATTGTTATTAGCTAAAGAACTTGACTGGTGTCAGAATAATTCGGACGCTATAAAGAAAAATGCTCAAAAGACATATAATGCTGTTATTTCCGGAAATACAAAAAATAGCAATCTAATCAAACGTTCATGCAATTTCAAAAAGCTGGAGGAAGTCCTCGACAGATGGGTTGATAAGGAAATACAGAAATGCAATGATGTCCTTAAAGAAAATCCAGACCTAAAAGCAAAACTTAACGCAGCTGCAAAGAAATATGAAAAGAACCATAACCTTACGCCATTCGACGGTTCATCTACAGCTGGCGAACGACACGAAAGACGTATAAATGTCCTAAAGGCAAATCCTGAACTCATGTCAGAGTACAAAAATGCAGTAAAAAATCACACTCAAAAACAAACTGAACTAAAACCCAAGACCAAGCATAAAAGATAATTGTGCTACATATAGCACAACCCCTCCCGATATCGAGAGGGGAATTTTTCTTTTTCAGACTTGACAAAAACTCTGTTTCTAATTATACTGTATATATCATCTATAAACAGAAAGGAAGATGAAAGATGAAAATACTACTTAATTCGGGAACTCCCCTGAAGAACCAGATAGCCGAACAGCTCCGCAGCGAAATATCAAGCGGCAAAATCAGCGCCGGACAGCAGCTCCCCTCCGTACGCAGTCTTGCAAAAGACCTCAAAATCAGCATAATCACGACTGTAAAGGCGTATGAGCTGCTGGAACAGGACGGATCCGTGACATACATTCCAGAGCATGGATACATAGTTACAAGCCGGGCATAAACGTTTCAGCAGCAAAATTGTTGTCACAAACGACAAAAACCATGCGTAAATTTCGTGAAATATCACATACCAAATAACGCCATTCGGGTCGTTAAGCGGTATTGACATTTTGAAACGCATGGTGTATAATATTAGTGCAATAAAAAACACCCGACTTGTGTGTGCGTGTACACACACACACACAAGCTATCGAACAGATACTGCGAATATCTGAACGACTTTTACGAGTGCCTTCTATATGCTAAATTCTGCGCCCTTTTTTAATTGGACGTTTTTATTGTAGCATATTGAGATACATTTTGTCAAGAGCTGTTCAGAAAGTGCTAAGGTCTGGGCGGCTCTTTCTCATCTAGATTGAGTATTGAGTAGGGTTTATTGCGGAAGCGAGTTACCTCGCTTCGTACAACTGAATCCCTCCGTGCGAGAACAACTTTTCTGCTGTTAGGACTTACGCCACGAAGATCGACACCGTTTCCATTCACGAAGCACGATCCGAGCGAGTACCCCGCTGTGAAGCAGGTAAACAGAGCAGTCACACCAGCCGCAGGATACGGCAAGAAAACAAGGGCGCTTTCGCGTTGATTATTCCGCGTAACAACCGCGTCAAAGTTAAAAGCGTAACACAGGAGTGAAACAATCGTATATAATCACGGGGCGGTATCTGTTCCAGCAGAACGCTGCTCCGTGTCTTATACAAAATCTCTTATATAACAAAGAGATTACACCACTTAAACAAGCTGTGTAATCTGTTTGTTATATGTTGGCTCCCCCGACTGGACTTGAACCAGTGACACCCTGATTAACAGTCAGGTGCTACTACCGACTGAGCTACGGAGGAATATAGAAACACAGCAAGTTTTTGACTTGCTGTGTTTATTTAGGTGTCGGCGCCTATCTATCTTCCCGGACAGTTGCCCATCGAGTATTGTCGACGCAAGTGAGCTTAACTACTGTGTTCGGAATGGGAACAGGTGGACCCTCACCGCTATCGGCACCGACTGTATGAGAGAGAACTCTCAAAATTGAATAACGAACATGAAAGAGACAAGACATAAATCATTGAGGTTTAAGCCCTCGACCGATTAGTATTCGCTGGCTGAACACGTTACCGTGCTTACACCTTGAACCTATCAACCTCGTAGTCTACAAGGGGTCTTACTGCTTACGCATGGGATATCTTATCTTAAGGACGGCTTCACGCTTAGATGCTTTCAGCGTTTATCCGATCCGCACTTAGCTGCCCAGCTGTGCCACTGGCGTGACAACTGGTGCACCAGAGGTGCGTCCATCCCGGTCCTCTCGTACTAGGGACAGCTCCTTTCAAATATCCTGCGCCCACGACAGATAGGGACCGAACTGTCTCACGACGTT
>OLSK01000169.1_pt1 | contig 62334 bp, 78 predicted proteins | sample 1672781 | NCBI WGS metagenome assembly OLSK01 (sample SAMEA3136723, study PRJEB25190) | human gut metagenome | biome: human gut; feature: human-associated habitat; material: faeces | place: Austria | collected 2013 | reverse complement strand
TTACGCGCTGGTGCGCAGAAGCGTGTACAGCCGTCTCAAAAAGAAAAATTTAAAAATATCATGAAAAAGTCAAGACTAAATTGCAAAAATTCATAAAAAATTTCAAATAAGACACGCGACGCCTTCCTGGAAAACGGCTTCGGCGGTCCGGAAGCCCAGTATTTCACGGGGATAGTTATTGATCCAGTCTTCGACCTTTTGGATCGCTTTCGCTGTGACTTTCCGGAAGTCTGTTCCTTTCGGGAACCAACGGCGGATCATTCTATTCACATTTTCGTTTGATCCTCTTTCGTATGACGAATAGGGGTGACAATAGTATATCTTTGTCCTGTTGCCTTTGCGGCGACAGGACTTTTCCATTCCGGCACAGTCAGCGAATTCGGAACCGTTATCGACAGTGATCGTTCGAAAGATTTTGCTGAAATTTGCGCCGTATTCACGTTCAAGGCTATCCAGGACGCGGACCACGCTTCGGGCGGTCTGGTCGCGCATAGGACGAATGATTTCCCGTCTGGATTTTCTTTCGGTCAGAACCAGAAGGGTTTTCTTTGTTTTCTTCTTGCCTTCGACACAGTCCATTTCCCAGTCACCAACGACCGCGCGATCGTCGATTTCTTTCGGGCGGTTTTCGATACTGGTCCCAGCCGGTGGCCGCTTCGCTCTCTGGACTTTGTTATACGGGCGTTTCTTTTGGCCTTTGACAGGAAGGTTCTTGTTCGTGACAGTCAAAAAGACGCCCTTGTCGATATAAGAATACAAGGTCGATTCACAGATCGACGTTTTGAATTCAAGGCCCTTTTCCTTGATTTCGCCCAGGACAGCGGCCGGCGAATAGCCTTCTTCGGCGATCTTCTTTTCGATATGCTGGGCCAGTTCGTGGTCGTTTCCGATTTTCAGGTCCGGACCTTTTGCGGCCAGGTGTTCGCGGTAAGCCGCTTCGGCCATTTCCGGACTGTATCTTTCTTCTTCGGTCAGGTCGGAATTCGTATGAATATAACGGCCGCGCTTGATTTCGTTGTAGATCGTTTTCAGGTGAACGCCGATTTCGTCAGCGATTTCCTGTTTGTGGCGCTTGTCCTTTAACATTGTTTCTATTTTCAGCCTGTCAGTCCAGGACAGGTGTTTGAATCTGCGCTTTTTCATTTTGATTCCTCCTGATATGCAAAAAAGCCCCGTCCGTTCATGGACAGGGCTTTCGTTTTATTGTTTGGTTGTGCGGGCGATATATTCGACCAGTGCTTCTTTGATAAAAGCGTTTACACTCATACCGGCCGCACTGGCGGCTTGAACGATCTTTTCTCTGTCGCCTTTTGGAACTGTTATTTCGATTCGGTCATAGGATTTCTTTCGGAAGCGTTTGTTCGCTTCAATTTGCGCTTGTGCCATAGTGTAGTCACCTCTTTCTGTCGAATATTATATAATACCGGTATTATATTGTCAAGGGGGGAACAAAAAAATAAAAGACCCTGGCGGTTCAAAGGTTCGCCAGTGGTCCGTTGTGTTATTCGCAGTCTTCGGACAGTAACCAGTCGACGGTTACGTCCAGGATTTCAGCTATTATCATAAGTTCATAGTCGGCGACGAAGCGCGTTCCGATTTCGATTCTGCTGACGCTGTCGCGCTCCATAGTGATTCCGGCTATTTGTAGTTTGGCGGCGAAGTCGGCCTGTGACAGCCGCTTCTTCAATCGTGCTTCGCGGATTCTGTTTCCGCTGATGTTCTTCCGGCCTTTATAGTCATAGATTTTCAAGTTGTGACCTCCTTCCCGAAAATTTTGTGTTAATGTTCAGCGTCATTCTTGTTTTTAACACATTTTTCACGTATAATTATGTTAAAGGTCAGAACCTTATAAAGTTTACAAGTAGGAAGGGGGGATATAATGCGAATAGTCGCTATTATATTCGGAATCCTGGCCGCGATTGTCGATCTGATCCTGGTGATTGTGTCGATCGCGGTTCCGGAAGTATCATTGTGGGGCTGGATCGTCGTCTTGACCATTGTCACCGTTGGGCTTTTTTTCAGTGCGAACAAGGTCAAGAAGCAGAAGGAAGCCAGACAGGCGGTACAAGTGGCCAGAAACACGCCGTTCATGGAAGAAACCGCGATTTCAGCGATCGCACAGGGCGAACTTCCTGTTGTAACGGGGACGCCGGTTCTTTTGGAAGAAGGCGAAGTCGCCCATTATTACGCGCCGGCGACGAAGATCGTCACGAAGAACAAGGCTGTCGGCCGAACCGGAAGCGGTGCTGGCGTCCGTGTCCGCGTTGCGAAGGGCGTGTCGGTAAACACTGGCGGCGGTTCCAGTCGGACGGTTTACGGCGAAGTGACAGAAACCTATTCAGGCGCTATCGTTTTAACGAATAGGCGGATCGTCTTCATTCATAACCAGGCCGGTTTCGAATGTAAGATTTCAGCATTGACAGCGGTGACACCTGTCGACGGCTCTGTCGTCGTACAGGCCGGATCGAAGACATATCAGTTTTCAGTCGCGCGACAGGACCTTTTCGTGTCGGCTCTTTCAATGGTCACCGGAAAATAAAAAAGGCGGTCAGGGAATATCCCTGGCCGCTTTCCTTTTGCCGCTATGCTTTTTTCAGGTTTGCCGCATTGACGGCCGCTGTGACTGTCTTTCCGATACCAATGACCACACGGTCGCCGTCGGCTTCGATCACGTCATATTTGTCATAATAGGTCTTGAAGGCTTTCCCTGTGTAGGTGACAGCTTTCAGGACCTTTACTTTATCACCCTTCTCGAAAGACTGGGCGGCCTGGGTGTCTGCCGGAATTTTGATTTTCTGGCCGACGCGGATCAGGTTCGCGTTTGCGATCCTGTTATAAGCCGCGATCTTCTGATAGGTCGTCCCGTACTTCTGGGCGATCTTCGACAGTGTTTCGCCAGCTTTGACAGTGTGGATCACTTCGCCAGTGGCCGGTTTATTCTCTGCCGGCCTTTCGGCACTGGCGCCCAGGCGGCGGTTGACTTCGGCCGCGATTTCACCGTGGCGGTTATACAGGTAGTCGCCAGGACAAGCCTTGTTTGCATAATCGCGGTGAACGGTCATATTGCACCCGTTCAGGTGATTCATACGGTCCTTTTTGTTGGTGGACCACACAAGGCGTTTGATCCCGTTTCGCTTGCAGATGTCAGTCACCAGGTCAAGAAGCGCGGCGAACGCCTTTTCATTGACTGCGTAAGGGTGCTTTGTATCGGACGCGACTTCGATCGTGATCGCTCTGTTATCGTTGGACGCGGAAGAACTACACCAGGAACGGTCCTTTTCTTCCACATACATTCCGATTTTGCCGTCGAAGCCGATCCCATAGTTTGAAGACGCCTGTCTGGAAGTAGGCGTGAAGATGTTTCCCAGGGTTTCGACCGAACACTGGCCAACGACACAGTGGATCGTGATCGTGTCGATCGCGTGATTTCTGGGGCTGTTCTTATTCGGGGAAATGCGTGTATAGCTTACAAGTGGGCTGTTACTCATTTTCGTTCCCTCCATTTCCGGCCATGAAGCCGATCTGGACATTTCCGGCGTTGGTTGCTTCCGGCTCCGATACGTTTTCCACATTTTCCACGGAACCGGTGTTCAAAATAGCAACGAACTTCGTGAAGGCTTCCTTGATGTATTTACAGGACACAAGCAGAACGGCGCCAATGATGACCAGGTCGGCGAAAATGTCCGTGTATTCGTCAGGAATAGTCCAGCCGACTTCGTTTGCAAAAATCGGAAGTGCAGTAATAGCCGTACACAGAAGCGTCAGGCCAACGACGAAAACAAGGATTTTCAAGCCGCTTGCGATCAGCTTTTCGCGGTCGAAGTCTTCCTTCCTGATTTTGATGTTGTACCACAGGGAAAAGGCGACGTTTGCCAGGTATGCACACAGGAAGACCAGCATAGCCCAGCCGATATTTGTCAGGTTTTCAAGTAATGCGTTAAACACGTTTATACCTCCTTCGTGTCATTGTAGATTTCAGGACCATATAATTTCCGAAGTTTGATCCGGTTTTCGGCCTTCGCTTTGCTGAAATAAAAGCCGGTCGCGGTGGCCAGTTCGCCGAAGACCGAAGGGATCAAATACGCCAGGGGCGCGGTGTCGCTTGTTTTCCATACAACGGCCATAGTAAAAGCCGACACGACAAGCGTGACGGCTCCGACTATGGTTATAATGATTTTGGAAAACTCGCGTTTCTTCTTGCGCGATTTCACCGGCTTTCCAGGTCCTCTATACGGTGATTCGCGACCTTGATTTTTTCCTCAATAACGGCCGTCTGTTCTTCCAGTTTGAAGGTTCGTTCCACGACGGAATTGTGTTTGTCGACCTTCTTTTCAAGAAGTTCCAGGCGGTAAGCGATAAGGGCGGAACTCTTTCGGTTTGCGAAGTATGTTCCGGCCAGTGTCCCGATCAGCGACAGAACGCCGACAATGATTCCTTCGGTCATTCTGTCACCTCCGTCCAGCCATAGACGCCAGGTTCCCAGACGTTCGCGTCGACGTTAGATGTCCAGTGTTTCCCGTTGTGGGACACTTTGTCGCCGCTGTTGTAGGCGTCATGTGCGCCGATCGGCTGGGACCATGCCGGCCATTCTTCCGTCGGATCGCCGACTTTCTTCCAAAGGGAAGCGGTGGCGTCAGGCGTCCAGTCGGCTTGTGAAGTGTGAGCCTGGACACAGCGGAAAAGTTCGCCGTTATACTGGCGGATATTGCCGACAGCATACGCCACAGGGTAAGCCCAGGACGCGAACTGGCTGACGTTTTCCGTTGCGGTTGTGTCGTCGATCTGGCCAGATTCTGCCAAAGCGACGAAGGCGATCGAAGTCGCGCGCAAAGCGGCATTGACAGGATTTTGTTCTTCCTGGGCCTTTGCCTGGGCCATGCTCACGCTTTCGCATTGTGTAGGGTCAAACATTTCGAATTCCTCCTTTCGTTTAGGCGAAACGGATCGTCGCCTGGGTGATTTCTATTTCCTGGGTTCCCTTCGTGATATAGAAGCGATAGCCCAGGCCATAGCCTTTCGCGGCGGTCGTATTCGTGAAGACGTGGACAAGTCTGTTCGCCTTGTCAGTGATGTCTACCCACACCGGCGAAGTGTCGAACGGGTTGTTCGTGACTTCCAGGTGAAGGGTTGCGTCTGCCGGAATCGTCGCCGGATAAAGGGAAACAAAGACCTTCTGAACCAGGGCGTCCGTATTGAACGCGCGCGCCGCCGCGATACGGCTGACGGTGCGGCTGAACGTAATCTTTCGCGTTGCGCTTCCGCCGGCGCTGTCGGTGGCCGTGATCGTCAGGACGTGGGTTCCGGAAAGAAGCGGAAGCCATACACTGGACAGGTCGACGGTATTCTGGGCGCCGCTGGTCGCGGTATAAGTGCGAAGCGCGATCGTCTTGGTTCCGTTGGTCAGTTTTTCCGTGACCGTGATCGTCTGGGTGGCCGCCTGGGCGTCTGTGACCGTGTACTGGTATGTAAACGGCGCTGTTTTCGCTCCCAGATTTTGATCCGAACCGCTGATCACGGGCGGCGTGTTGTAGGAAATGGTTTTTGCCGATCCGGTACAGTAACCGGATTCAAGGCCGTTCGCGTCGACTGCCTTCACGCGCGCCGTGTAAGTCGTGCCGGACGTCGGAACTGTGTCGGTGAAGGTCTTCGCCGTAGTGATACCTAACTGGACATAGGCGCCGGAATCAATCTTCCTTTCCCAGACGTAGGAAATGGCGTCGCCCTCCGGATCGGTAGAACCGCCCGTCGAAAGAACCAGGCTGTTTCCGGCTTGCGGTGTGCCGTAGGAAATAGAAGAAGGATCAGACGGCGGCTGGTTCCACTGTAAGATATAGGCCCCGTCGGTGTCTGTTGAATCGGATACCAGATTCCCAGATTCCAAATACAAAGCCGGCCGAACGCCATAGTAGCCATAGTACGCGCTGACGTGGTTCAGACTGCCGTCCGTGTAGACACGGCGCGCATAGTTCGCGTCGCTGGCGTTCGGGGTTCTAAGCCACCAATACCAATAAGAAGACGCGTTCAGGCTGGAATTTGTATATTCCGAATTGCTGACAGCTTCGGCGGTCGGGTAGCACTGGCGGCGCGCGGCGCTGGAAAAGTAGGACCACAGGGCCCCTTCGGCCACGCTGTTTTCGTTGGACAGGCCGACTTCGGTATTTGACAGAAGAAAGACCTTTCGGGTAATGTCTTCATAACCGCCGCCGTCGGTGACGGTATTCTTTGCGACACGGATCACGGCGTCCAGGATAGCTTTTCGGAAGTCTGCTTCGAAGTTAGACAGGAATCCGGCTTCGGTGTCGTATTCGTTGTAGTTGCTCCACACGTTGGCGTTATTCGGTGGTGCGTCGTAGCTGTGACGCGCGGAATACCAGGACGCGGCCTGGCTGTTCAACCACTGGTCGATATTAGACTGGGAATAGCGGTTGTTTCCGTAGCTTTGACGGCTACTGTTCGGGTTCGAAGATTCCTTCGCGTCGAAGCATTTCAGGGTGATCATTTTCTCGGCTACCAGGCCCGTTCGGCCGTTGGCCGTGTCCTGGGTTCCCACGATCCACCTGATCACTTTCCCGTTGTATTTTGTGTTCGTCGACTTGACAACGCTTCCAACGGGCAAAGCGGATAGTAATTTTGCCATAGGTTAATCCCTCCAATTCATTCTTGAACAGGTTGAAGAACAGGTCGTCCGTCTTCCTGATCAAGTGGTAACTGTTGCCGTGTTCGGCGTGACCGGTCCACGAAGAATAGGATTGAAGAATCGTTTCGAAGTCGATCCGGCCTTCGTCCAGAAGGTGACGGTATTTCTTCAATTTCCTTCGGATTCGGTTCTTGCTTTCACGGCGGACTTTTCTGACGACTTTTCCGGTGTCGGTCAGATAGGTCCTAAATCCCAGGAAGTCGATTCCCTGGGTTAAGGGGAAAATGGCCGTCTTTTGATTCAATTCCAGTCCTAAAGGGACCAGATACTTCTTGATTTCTTCCAGACAATAACGAAGATAGTCCTTGTCGGGGTGAATCAAATAGAAGTCGTCCATGTAGCGGCCGTACATTTTGATTCCCAGACGTTCCTTGATCATGTGATCCATTCCGGACAGGTACAGAACGGCGAACCACTGTGAAGTATGGTTTCCGATCGGGATTCCTGGTCCTTCGGTGGAATCTATGATCATATCCAGAAGCCACAAGACGTCGCGGTCTTTGATAAGCCGGCGAAGCTGTTCTTTCAGAACGTCGTGATTGATACTGTAAAAATACTTTCGAATATCGCATTTCAGGACCCAGCCGTCCGCCCCGTTCTGTCGGTAGTACCTCGACATGAAATATTTCAGGCGGTCAAGTCCGAAGTGCGTTCCTTTGCCTTTCTGGCTTGCGTAGTTGTCGTATATGAAAGTTTTCGAAAGGTACGGTTCCAGGACATTATCGCAAAGACTGTGCTGAACGATTTTGTCGCGGAAGCTGTTATACATGATCAGTCGTTCCTTCGGTTCTTTCACAATGAAGCAGTTATAAGGCGACAGGCGGTATTTGTGGGCCGATAACATGAAATGAACGAACATAAGGTTTTCAAGGACGTTCACTTCGTATTTGCAGACCGCATATTTCCACCGTTTACCTTTGCGCGCTTCTGTATACGATTGATATAGACTGTTAAAGTCGATCACCTTCGCGAAGTCAGAAAGATTCAATGTCTGGTCTTCGCTCAAAATAAAAATCCTCCTTGACGCTTACAGTCCGGCCGTCACAGTAGGAAGGCCATTCGTCGTCAATCTTGTGTTTACCGTGGCCTTTCCGGCACTTCGGAAGGAAATGACCTCCTTTGTTGGGGTACTCTGTTTTCAGGTTCTTCGCCTTACTCGGTCGCGTTTTCCACCAAATCCGGCCGAACGCCATTGTTGCCATTGTACGCGTTGTTGTTGTTCAGACTGCCGTCCGTGTTGACATTGCGCGCATTGTTCGCGTTGCTGGCGTTCGGGGTAACAGGTCATTCCCTAAATATCATTACACGCTTTCCGGTATAGGGTCCGACGGGGCGATCGCTTCGGCGGTGTCCTGTTCGGCCTTGTACCATTTCGCGGTCATGAACTTAACGTCCAGGGTCAACTTCGTCCAATAGTCAAAGGTGTCCTTGTCGATATAGGTTCGCTTCTTCGATAATTCGATCATGTGAAGCAATTTCTTACACTCGGTCAAGGCGGCCCTTTGTAGACGAAGCCGTTCTGTCCGGTCCGCTTCTGTGCGGATCGGAAATATTTCGTTTGCTTCCAGTAGGTCGTCATATATGGCCATGACGTGGCCCTGAATCTTGTTTGTGATCGAAAAACGGACGCGCTTCGGAAAGCGGTTCGCGTTGTCGGTCAGGTCCAGGGTGTAGTCGATCAGTTTTTCGGCCACCGGAAGAACGTGAAGCGGACTGTCATTTTTATTCGAAGTCCGCTGGTAGTTTCTTCTTGTTCCCATAGATACACCTTCGCTTTCGGATATTTTCGACGGTTTCCGGATCGCCGGAATAGTCGAAGCCATAATCACGAAGGACGACGGTTTCTTCCTGTCCTTCGTAGGTTACGCCACACAGGACCACGCTGTCGCCCTCACAGCGGCCACAGACGGGCCGAATTTCTGTGAATAGGTTCGATATAAGGCAAGACGTTTCCGACGGTGTGGCGCCGATTCTGGTCATAAATAAAGACGGTTCAGGGATTGATCCAGAATACCTTCCGGAATTCCTGTTCCGTCGTAGCCTTTCCAGTATTGAAGCTGTGCAGGAACGAAAGTGTGTGTGACGGTTGTTCCGGTGAATCCGGTGTTTAACTGTTCAAGGATCGACTGAATGTCGTTGTCCTGGCGCCGCTGAACCTGTTCCGTGGTTTCGCCGGTCGTTTCGTTGATCGTTGTTGCGGCCTGGGTATGAAGCACAGGCGCGGCGTATGCGGTCATTTGCGCGGTTGTCACGAAGGAACCGACGCCCACCTGGACAGATACGGCCGCCGCTTCCTGGTTGGTGATAAAGACGGCCAGGTCGTGAATGTGGACCGTGTCGGCGTCCTCTTCAAAGGTTGTCGCCGGAAGGACGTTGTCGCTGTCTTCGCCGTCAAGCCAGCCATAACAGAAAAGAATTTCGTTTCCGCTGATGTCCAGGCCGAAGACACCGATTTCCCTGATCCAGACATTTGCTTCCAGACCTTCGTTTGTCACCTGTACCGGAATTTGCATGATCGAAGGCGAACCTTCGACCAGTTCCTTTTCGGACAGGCTGGCGCTGACGTTTTCCGCATTTACAAGATCGGTCAGTGTGTTAGGGCTGACCTGGGCGACGCCGCTTCCGGCGGCCGCGCGTGTCAGTATCAATTTTTGTCCGGACGCGATAAGGGCCGTTAGGGCTTCGCTTCCGCCGTCCGTGACAATGGACTTGAATTTTGCCATTCGTTTTTCCTCCTTACGTTGCCGGCGTGTATTTGTGCCGGTTCATTGTAGCCATAGCGGAACAGGCGGCCGTTTTGGCCGGCTGGTCGTCTTGTGGAATATCCGTCCGCAAGCGAAGAACCAGATTCGCCGGAATCATTTGTCCCAAGGTCGCCGCCAGGGCGTCGCGCTGGGCGTAGCCTTCCAGGCGGATTCTGATATATAAATCGTAGGCGTTTTCGTTTAGGGTGACTGTGAAGTCTTCGCTGACCGTTGCAAGGTATTTCAAAAGGGTCCTGTAAGTATAGGGAAGCTGATCCAGGTACTTAATCAGGATTCGGTCGCGGCGATCCTGTAATGTGTCCCCAGGCTCCACAGAAAGCCCCAGAATCTTTTCCCAGCGTCCGCACCCATATTCGGACAGGGACACCAGAAAAAAGTCGTCAGCGGCCGATTTTACGTCACTGACGGCCTTTTCGAATTCGGGTTGCTCCGCGTTGGCGATCTGCTGAAACTCAATCAGTTCTTGCAGATAGCGCGGCCAGTATTCTTTAAGAACCATTTGTCACCACCCCCAGAACCGGAATCGCATTTGAAGCCAGGGAAATATTTTGTGTTCCGCCGTTGATTTTGGTTCCGGTGATGTCGATCACGCCTTCGACATTCAGGACCTTTGTTTCGATCTGGCTGACGCGGACGACAAGGTTTTCTTGTTCGTCCCAGGTTTTGGCCAGGCTGTCAAAGTAGTCCTGAATAGCTTTCTTCACAGACGTTTCGACGGTCGACCAGGTGGCCGAACCGGAAAAAGTCAGCGTGAAAGACACGTTGATCGTGGTTCCGGTCACACCTTCGACCGTGACGACGTGTCCGATCGGGGCGATACCGTCACCGACGCCCTGGTTCTGAACTGGATCGACGACTGTTTGAACGCTGTTGACAAGGTCGGAAGAAGGGATTCCCCAGTCACTATTTACAAAGACGATCTTCACGGTTCCGCCGCCATTCCATACAGGAAACACTTTGACGGCGCCGACGCCTTGAAGAAGTTCGACCTTTGTTTTGTAGTCGGCCTTATTTCCGCCGTATGACTGGGCCTGTAAGCTGTCCATATAGCGGTCAAGAAGGTCTTCGTCGCTTTCTTCGTCTTCACCGTTGATCAGAATGTCCGCAAGTCTGGCCGCGCCCAGTCCTTCCACGTAGTCGATCGGGAAAAGGTTCCCCTGGTACTGGTTGCCGGCCGCGCCTGGTGTTTCACACAGAAGGCGAAACTGTCCGGTTGCGATCTTTTCGGTGACGGTATAGTTCAGATTGTCACCGGAAAAACGCGTTCCGATCGGCACGTCCATAGCGGCGCCGTTTCCGTCTTCAAAATAGCCCTTTCGAATTGCGGCGGTTGCCGGTGTTCGGAAGATACTTCTTTCGCGGACTTTCTTTGTCAGGTCGTCGCCGGATTCCGTATCAGGAAAAGCGCGGTCCATAAGGTAGGCCAGTTCGATATACATGATCGCCAGTTCGGCCGCCGCCGGCGCTATGGCGTCATATACGACGGAACCTTCGCGTTTGTCGATAGAAGAAGACACGCGGTCCAGACAGCGGTCCATAATGTTTTCGAAGGTCATATCCTCATACATTCGCGTTCACCTCGCTTTCAATAGGTATTTCGCCGAAGATAGTTTCGGCCGTGAACTTCACGGAAGCGGTTCTTTTGTCAATCTGGGCCACTTCGAAGTCTGTGACGTCGGTGATCCGGCTGTCTGCCAGAAGGGCTTCGCGAATTACACGTTTTATTTCACTTGCAAACACTTGAAAGCTTTTCCCGACAACGGCGTTCAGTTCAATTCCGTAATTCCAGGAATAGATCAGGTATTCGAAGCGTTCTGTTTGCAGTATCTTGTAAATGGCCTGTTTCATGGCTTCCGTTTCATCACAGAAGCCACCGACGCGGCCGGCGTCGAAGTCGATTTTGAATGTTCTTGTCGGCGCTTCGGCGGCGGTCTGAACCTCCACGTCTTCGCCGATCGTTACGTTTAACGCGTTCGGTATCATAAAATCACACCCTTCCCAGGACAAGGAACGCCTGTCCGCCAGCATTTCGCAGAAGGACCACTTTGTCACCGACGGCCAGGCCGTAATAATATTCGGACTTTGCGTCGGTGTTGGTCTGGTAGTTGCTTTTCAAGGTGTGGGAATGTGCCGCGAAGGACGCGTCGCCGCTTCCACCTGACTTTTCTTCGGTGGAAGGGCTACCCTTGACGCCGGTGTGGTAGTGGGTAGGATAGAAGCCGGCCTGGAATTCCTTCATAACCACAATAGCGTCGCCGGATATGTCGAACCGGTTGTCGACGCGGATCGTTAATGGCGACGTCTTCGTCACGGAACCAAACAGAAAAGCCGTCGGCATACCGGCGTCGTTGGTCGCTTGTGCGACTTGTTTCATAGTTTCAAGAAGTCCCATATTACACCACCTTTAATTTCAAGGACATTGTTTCTTTCAAAAGGTCGTGCGTGGCTTCTTCGACTATGAAGAAGGATTTCACGCCCACGGCGCCGATCCCGATATACAAGGCGCGGCCGGCTCTGACTGACAGGTCCGCGATTGCGCTGACGCTGAAAGATCGCTTCGGTCTGTTGTATAGTTCCAACATTTGTCCGCCGCGTTTCTTGATCTGGGCTTCGTTCATGTCTTCGTCAACCACTTCATAGTCTTGCAGAATACCCCACAAGGTCATATTTTTAGAATCCTGGAAGATATAAACGTCACGTTTTCCGGTCTTCTTGTTGTCCTTGACCAGTTTGATCTTGTTGTAGGCTTCGGAATCAATTTCTGATTCGTAGGTGAAGCCGGTCGCCAGACTGCCGTCGCCGACAAAAAGGTCCAGTTTTGCCGTTTCGACGTCTGTCAAGGTCAGTTTCCCGAAGTTATCCCACAGGACGAACATTTTTCCTGTATTGATCAGGGTGTAGTCGATAGCCTTCAAGACAATGTCGAAAAGCGTCTGGCCGTCTTCAATCATAGACGGTATAGAATATCCGGTGTTTGCCAGGCTTCCGGTTTTCAATTTGAAGTCTTCGGCGATCTGCTTCAATACCTGATCCGCACGTTTCCCCTTGAAAACATAGGTGTCCTTGTTTTTCTTCAAATACCAGGTCTGATCGTAAGCCGTGATCTGAACCTGTTCCTTTTCGTTCTGGCTGATTTTTACGACGTAGCCATAAAACAGTCCGGTTTTATCGTCTAACAGGGTGACGATTCCGCCGTGGCTCCACTGTATTTCGTCGTTGACAATGGCGGTCAGTTCCAGGGAAGCGGGGGAACCGGACCGTTTTGTCGACCATTTCGCGCCACTGACAAGCGTCGTTATATCGAACGCCGCGCCTGTGACGTTATTCTGGTATTGAATACGAATGGCCATTATGGAATTGTGAAAACCTGGCCAGGGTAGATCAGATTCGGGTTCTTTCCGATCGTCCCCTTGTTGGCGTTGTAGATTTTTGTATAGTCGCTTCCCTTGCCATAGAATTTCTTCGCGATATTCCACAGGCAGTCGCCTTTTTTGACCGTATAGGTTTTCGATTTCTTTTCAGGCTTTCCGGCTCTGGCCGGTTCCTGGGTTTTCGCCGGTGTGTTCTTCTTTTTCGGAAGGACAATTTTCTTCGGCGACGTGTCTTTCCATTCGTACAGTTTGATCGTATAGTACAGGTCGCCCAGTTCGCCGGACCGTTCTTCGTATTCGAAGGATTCGATCCCCATTCGAATATTACAGTCCAGGTCTGTTCCTGTTATCAGGAAGCGGACCGGCGTTTTGCTGTCCCTGGCTTTCTGGATTGCCTGAATAATAGAAATAGGGTCCCGAACCTGTCCGGTAGTGTACGGCGCGGAATCGGCCGGAAAGAAACTTTCCCAGGACAGAATCCGAAGGCCCTTTTTACGTAAAAGAAGGACTTCGCCCAGGTCAAGCACTGTTACACGCTCATTTTTCCCAGGCGAAGACACGTTCAGTTTCGCCGGAAGGACAGGAATGTTGATTTCCCGTCCACCGACGATCAGTGTCATTCGGTAGTTGCTCATTAGTTATACACTCCTTCCGCCGCTGCTGTGAATTCGTCTTCCAGCTTGCTTTCGATTCGTTCGACGACTTCGTCGACGTCGACCTTTTCGCTGATCTGGGCTTCGACAGCCACAGTCGGCGTCAAGGTGACGAAGTTCTGGACATAGCGCATTTCGGCCACGTCGCGAAGGAATTTCAGGTCTTCATCGGCGATATTTACGTCGCTGTCAATCTTTCCGACCGATCCCACAGAATCGACTTTCCCGACGTCGTTTGTCCCGTCGACATTCCAGTCCGTGGCGCCGACGTCAGACTTTGCCTGTGCGGCTTCCGCTTTGGCGTTGGCATAGGTCTTAGACAGTGCGGCCGTAGCGTCAGCAAGTTCTTTTTTCGCCGCCGAATAGGTGGCGTCACGCTGGGCCTGTGCGGCTTTGATGTCCGATTCGTACTTGTTCAAGGCGTCTGCTCTGGCTTGCTTTGCGGCTTCATTTTCCGCCTTCGCTGTCGTGGCGAAGGTTACTTGTTCGACCGCGTCAATGCTGACACCAGGAATCTTGTTCAGTAAGCCGATAAACTTGTTTATGATGTCGATCGCGCCGTTGACCATATTTTGAAGGATTGTCAGGACGTTTACTTTCATATCGCCCATATATCCGGCTATGGCCACGCCGGCCCTTTGCCAGCATAGTTTCAGCTTGTCAATCAGGTTCGCGATCCAGTTATAGGTTGCAAAGAACGCCACCTTCAAGGCCGCCCAGGCGACCACAAGGGCCGCTTTGCAGATTTCCCAGGCGTTTTTCACGCCACCGACAGCCTGAATCATTCTGTAAAGCGCGGCGACGACAACGCCGACCGCAAGGGCGATCCAGAAAAGCGGATTCGTCAAAAGCGTCGTAAAGAAAGCCTTCGCGGCTCCGTCAGCGATCCAGGTTGCGGCCGTCTGGATTCCCAGCGCCACAGCATAGGCAAGGGCGGCACTGGCCAGGCCCCAGAAGATCGGGGCGATAGTGGACCAGTTGTCATAAATCCATTGTGCGCCGGAACCGATCGCCTGAATAACAGGCGTAAAGGCTTCCAGGGCGATATTTTTCGCGATTGTCCAGACCTGGGCGAAGGTCATAGGCATAGCTTCAAACTTCGCGTTGATTTCGTCAGCAGACGCCAGCATGGCATTTTTGACGATCGTCGAAGTGATCTGACCGTCGGCGGCCATATCGCGAATTTTGCCGATAGGTACGTCAAGATAGTCCGCGATCGTCTGAATGATTGTCGGCGCCTGTTCGAAGACGCTGTTCAATTCTTCACCACGAAGGACACCGGAAGACATGGCCTGTGTAAGCTGTAACATAGCCGCGTCGATACCGGCGGCCGAAGTGCCGGCGATCGTGAACTGTTTATTGATCAATTCTGTAAACTTGATCAATTCGTCGTTGTTTGAAAAGGCGTCCTTTGCCATGATACCCATTTTCGAAACGGCGTCAGCCGTTGTCTGATAGGCGGCGCGGGACCGGTTGGCGGATTTCATAATCATAGACTGTAATTCGTCCGTGGTTTGAAGTCCGTCGTTCATTATGTCCAGTCTGGCCCTGGTCGACGTCATACTGTCCGCAAGTTCGATCACCTTTTGGACACTGATCGCCGCCAGGGCTGAACCAATAGCCTTTTTTACAAGGCCCCAGGCGGAAGCGACCTTTCGGGCGCCTTCCTCTGACTGGCGCTGGCGATTGTTGAAATTATCAACCTGGCCGGAAGCGCGACCGGCGGCCGAAGCCGCCCTGTCAAAGTTGGCCCCAGGGTTCACCTGGTCCGACAGTGCGTCCGTGGTTTCCAGGGCGCGGTTTGTCCTCGATACTGCCTGAAAGATTCGGTTCAGCTTCGAAGTCATACCGTCGCGAATGGTCATTTGTGTAGCGACACCGGCCACGGTTCATCACCTTCCTTTCTTGCCTTTCCGTTTCGCTTTTTGTGCTTCTTTCTTTTCCTTTTCGATTTGAAGGTCAATCGAAGCATAAATAAAAGCCCGTTCCCGAAGGGGAAGGGCTACAAGCGTACTGGGAAGGATTTTCAACCGGTGCAAGGCGTAATGTGCGTAGACAGCTTCGCCGTCCGCGTCAGCGTCCACACCTCCACCGGTGATTAGTTTTTTGCTTCTTCGCGAAGGTCGTTCACGTCGTCAGAAAAGCCGTTGACTTCCTGGACACCCAGAAGAAGATCGACGAACTGGCCAGGCTTCAAAAGGACGTCGATCAAGGATTCGGCGCCCATGACACCGAATTTCGCTTGAAGTTCCGCGTCTTTGAAGTTTGGGTCCACACAACACGCAATCACAAGGCGGTTGTTGTAAAGGTCCTGATCCGTTTCCGTGGTCTTCTGGTGTGTCTTCTTGTCGAAGGTGATTTTCTGGCAAGACTTACGAATGGCCTTGTTTTCGCCTTCGGTGATCGACTTAATCGTGAAAGGAACAGGGAAGCCGCTGACCGCGACTTCCGCTGTTGCCTGAATATCGTCCTGGTTGGACATAAGGAATTCCTGTAATTTACCCATTTTGTTTTCCTCCTTTGATAGCTTAGAACTTCGTGAACGGTGTCAGAATGTCGAAGTCTTCGAAAGTGAAGTCGGCGTCTTCGTCCAGGGCGTCGTCAGAATCGCCGTCCAGTTTCGCAAGGACGACGGAATCCAGATTGCAGTCCATAAGAAGAACCGTCTGTTTGCCAGCCGAAGATTCCTGGTCGTCATTCTCGACCACCATATCGAAGTAAACGTCCTTTCCGGTTTCCTTCCACTGGCGAAGCATTTCGCGGAAAAGCGGCGTCATATAGTAAAGCGTCATGGAACCGCTACCGTTCGCGCCGGTTGTCTTGTGGCCAGTCATACGCTTCCCGATCGCCTTGATTTCGGATTTGCTCTTTTCGACGTTCGCTTCGATCGTCTTCGCGTAGAACAGTTCTTCGTTGTTGCCATTGATTTTCGCATAGGCGCGGCCTTCCTTGCCGGAAATGGTATCAGGTGCGTTCAAAGTTTTCATTGTCTGTCACCCCTTTCTTAGTTTACGACGACAGTCATGTAAAGTTTTTCCATGCTGTCGTTCGGCTGTAAAGCGCAGTCGACCGCGACGTCGCGTTTTCCGTCGCCCTGGTTGACAGTGATGTCGTCGGACTTGAAATTGCTGATTGCGTCGATCGACTGATACTGATTTGCAAGCGCCACAAGGTCAGCCTTGAAAAGCTGTCGGCCGGTGTCGCTGTTGGTTACAAGGCCGATATAAGATTCGCCGAAGATTCGGGCGACGTCATTCGCCCAGCCGTCCATAACGCGGACAACGCGGTTCGACGTCCAGTCGGAAGACATATTCTGGCCGATCGTGACAAGGCTGTTGATGTCAGTCAGAACACGGGCCTTTCCGTTGTCGGCGTAGAATGTGAATTCGCCGGCCTTGATAGCGGCTTCGAACTGGGACTTCGTATATTTAATATCGACGTCCACAGCGTCGTCATAGGCCGTATTTGTCAGGGATTCGTTCACTTCCGCGCCGGCGGAAGCGCCAGTCACCCAGGCGACGGCCTTGTCGCCGGTCAATGTGGTTCCGTTGGCCAGGATAACGCCGTTCTTGACATTGATCAGGCCCATATTGTCGCCGTCGTAGTCGTAAAGGACGCCGACGATCTTTCTTCCTTCGTCGTCACGAAGACGCTTCACAAAGGCGCCATAAAGGGCCTTGACGTCGGTATTCGTGCCAGGATAGCCGATCACATTGAAGGATTCGACTTCGAAGGCGTTCAGGGCGGCCGTGTGCTTTGCGGCGTTGACAGTGGCGTTCGTTCCACCGGTCAAGGCGGTTGCAGTTGCGGCCGTAAGAGTTGCCGCCGTTCCGAAGGTTACGAAGTCATTCGCTACCAGGGAAGCGGCGCCACCGGATTTCGCGACGGTCTGGCTATCCATAACCGCGCCGTCAAGATAGGTCACGACGTCGACCTTTGTCGCGTCGTCGACGTTGGTGATCACGGCGACCATGATGTCGTTTCCGTGTGTGCCACCATATTTCGCGGTGACAGTCATTCCGCCGACGGTTGCGCTGGCCTTCGTGCCGCCACCGTTTACGCGATAGATCAGAAGGGACTTCGCGCGTTTCAGTGCTTCGCGAACAAGAAGAATGTTCGCGTCGGTAGGATCGTAACCGAAGACTTTCAAGCTGGTCGCGTTGAAGTCGGTCGCGGTCATAGTGAAGACCTTGTCGTCAGGTCCCCAGTTAAGTTCAAGGGGAAGGGCGGCGACGCCACGGCTTCCCATTTTGGCGTTGGTTCCCATGCTTACAAAGTTGATGTAAGCACCAGGAAGAATTTTGTTCTGTACTGTGAAAGTACCACCACCAATAGGCATAGGTTACACCTTCCTTTCAAGAAATTCGGTCACAAGCTGGATTGCCTGTTCCCGTGTGTACTGCTGGCCGTCTTTCAGGATCGCCGCCACGGCGTCCCTGGGAAGGCCCAGCGTTGCGGATTTGACCAGTTGTTCTTTGCTGAAAGTAGGTTCCGCCTGGTCAACGGAATCCGTCTTTTTCTTTGTTGCCATTATTCGATTACCTCCGATCTGATTGTGTTGTCCTGGTCCAGATAATACATAGTCGGAATCACTTCCGGCGTGATCACAAAGTAGAAGTCCGCGTCAAAAAGAAACTGATAGACGCGGCTGTCGTCGTCCTTTCTGGCCGTGACGTTCGTCAGGCGAACCAGTCGGGAACGGCTTTCTGTTTCGACCACAGTCAGGGATTCGAATTCGTCCAACATTTTTTCGGACCATTCGTTGAAGTCAAGATTATCCTTCGACGCCAGGAAATAAAGAACTTCAATCTGGACATGACGCCGGCGGCGCCGATCCAGTTTCTTTTCCTGTGTCGCTTCGATAATTCCGACGAAGAAATTCCCGTCAGAATCCTTCGGGATTTCATTGACGAATACGTGTCGATCGGGCCACAGGCCGACAAGTTTTTCGGCGACAGCTTCAAGGAAGTTGTTCAGCGTCATTCTGTGCCACCTCCGTTCATGCGTTGACGAATGATCCGGTCCATTTTTCGGTTCAGTCGTGCCGCCTGGGTTGTCTTCGTGCGTCTTATAGCGCGCCGAAGGGTGAAATGACCGCGAACATAGCCGCCGGCCGGTCCGACGTACATTCCGCCGTCAGGGTCGTTTCTCTGGTACTTGAAGAAATTTCCCTCCCAGTGGCCAGGAACGAAGTGACTTCGGAAGCCGTATTCAAGCGGCTTCGCATAGTCAAGATTGTTGAAGACGTCGATTTTGTACGAATTACCGGCGCGGATCGCCTTTGTTCCGCTTTTGAAGTTGCGTCGATAGTCGCCAGTGTTTACGATATTTTCTTCCTTGCAGATTTTACGGGCCTGGTCGCGCGCGTAGCGTCCTTCGCCGACGGCCAGACTGTCCATTATTTCAGGAATGTCGTCTTTCAATGCCTGAATCTGATTCTGGAAGGCCAAAAGTTCAGAATTGTCCACGCTCACGCCAGATCACCGTCCTTTACTTTGATTTCTTGATGTGTCGCATAGACGGAAGGACGGCCGATCACTTCGAAGGTCAGGTTTCGACCACTGGAAGGATCGTCCCGTCCGAACCGTTTTACGACGATTGTATCACCAGGAAGGACCAGAAGGTCCGGACTGGCGAAAATGACAGCGTCATAATCGACGTTGTTCTGTGCGTCCGTCTGTCTGCTATTGTCTGAACCTGTATACGATAGCGCGCAAATGATACCGTCGTAAATCACAGAAGGGGAAGACGTTGAAATGTTGTTTTTCCCTCTCTGTGACGTTGTACGGCTCACGGTGGCGGTGTCTTCGTAGGTCAATTCGATTGCGGCGCGTTCAGCGCTTGCGTTTCCGAAGGCCATAGGATCACCACCTTAACACGCGATATTCGTTCAGGACAGTTTTCCACCCGAAGAAGTCGCCGCTGTCTGTTCCCAGGTTGAAGGTGTTCGCCGATCCGGAAGAACCGGAACCGGTGGCGAAGGAAGTCTGGACGTCACCACGCTTCACAGACGCCACAGGACCGACGGCGGCCGTCGTGGTTCCCAGTCCGGCCGATTTGTAATAGCTGACACACATGACGATCAAGACGTTTTCCAGACGCGGCGGAAGGGTGTCCTGATTGATGTACGACAGGATCATATCTTCGACTGTCTGAATAACGAATTCCAGAACGTCGTCCTGATCCGTCGTTGTGATTCCCAGAAGGGCCTTGACCTTAGAAAGGCGGCTGTCCTTCGACATAAGAACGCGAAGGACGTCCGCACGTTCAAGATCAGTCAGGCCGTCCAGGGACGAAAGAATCTGTTCGAACATAGTTCCACCACCTTTCGGCGGTTCCGCTTTATTCGTCGCCCTGTGCGGCTTTGATCAGTTCGACGATCTCCGCCTTTGTGGCGCCGTCAGGAACCGCGATTTCGGCGTCCTGGGCGACTTTCAGAAGTTCGTCCTTGTTCATCTTCGACAGGGGCTTTTCGTCGCCCTGTGCGGCTTCCTGGCCGTCATAGACAACGAAGGAAGGATTCTTTCGAAGCTGTTCAGCGACCATTTCGGAATTCGGTTCCAGGATCGCGCCGGTTACAATACTTTTGAATTTTGTGTTCATGTTGCTACCTCCTATAAAGGTTCCGTCACTTACGCAGTGACGGAAGTTCCATACCAGAAAATAAGGTCAGGGGTAAGGGCCTTCGTGCCGTAGTCGAAGAACATAGACACGCCATAGTCGTTGGAAAGAGGAATCTTTTCAGGCTCCTTGTAAGGATAGATAACCGCCGGCTGTGCGATAGCGCCTTCGATCATGGCGATAGCGTGAACCGTAGTGGTCTTCGTCTTACTGTCGGAAGTCGCTTCGGACGTCACAGGCAGATTGATAGAAGAATATACCCTTACACCGTGGAAAATAGCGAAGTCTTCGGCGGCCGTGTCCACGTTGGCGTTGTTGGTGCTTTTGTCAAGGTAGTTTCTGGCTTTGCCGTAGGTAAGAGGATCAAGGACAAGGCGGATCATGTTACGGGGAACGCCGCGAACATAATCGTTCTTGACACTTTCCAAAGTCTGAATGATACCTTCCAGAAGGTCTTCGATTCCGGCGTCGCTGGCCGGCGTGTAGGAAGTACCTTCGGCCTTTGCCTGGGCGAAGAAGGCGGTATCGAATTCAGACGCCACAGTGTCGACGTGGTTGTCGGCACGTCTGGCCATGATGTTTCCGACGCCGAAAGTGTCAAGGTCGAACTTTGCGGCTTCTTCGACGATCTCCTTGTGGGTGTTAAGGTTTACGGTAGTAGGCGGAACGGTGATCGCGTCGCCCTTGCCGGCAGTTCTTGCCGTACCGTAAGGCTGGGAAGCGCTGTTCTTGAAGCGCTTAAACTCGACGGAACCGCTGGCAGGATTGCCAGTGTACGCCTGGGACTTCAAGCCCTGGGAAAGGGTGTCCTTCTGAATGTTGCTGATCACAAGGCCGGAAAGTTCGGCAAGGTCTACCTTCGTAGAACCGGACTGGATCAGGCTGATTGCTTTTGTTCTTGCCATTGTAAATCATTCCTTTCTGATTTTTGGTTTGTGTGTTTTTACAAGCAAACGGGGCCGTCTGCTTTTGCGGCCGGTGCGCCAGGTGCGCCAGGCTCGGCCGGCTTTGCGCCTTTGATTTCAGGGGCGCCAGGTTTCGCCGGTTCAGTGAACAGATAGCCTTTCGATTCCTTGATAGGCTTCAAAAGGCCGTCAAGGTCTGTTTTCAGGTTGCCGGCGTCGTCGACGTCGATTTTCTCAAGGTCCAGAAGGCCGATAATGTCCGAAGGGTCGTGAACTTTCCCGTTCAGGGCCATTCGAAGGGCGGCGTTCTTGCTGATCTTCTTGATTTCGGCGTCATGGTTGGTTTGAAGGGTTGTGATAGTGGTCTGGGCCGTCTTCACGTCTTCGGCGATCTTGGCCGGATCGCCACTTCCGCCGATTGCCTTCAACGCTTCGGCGGCGGCTTTCAATGCGTTTTCCGCGCTGGTTTTGCCGCTGTTGGCGCCGTTGTACTTTTCGGCCGGAACGAAACTTCCGTCGTTTCCGATAACCAGGTCGACGTCCTTTCCGTCTTTGCCTTTTCCTTTCAGCGCTGTTTCAACCTGTTTCGTCAGGTCTTCGCCCAGAAGATTTTTGATTCCTTCAATGATCATGTGTGATCTCTCCTTTCTTTTCCGCTGTGTTTATCGTGACTTCCACACGCTTTGCGGTTCCGCCTGGTCGCCGGACGGGTGCGGCTGTTTTTTATATGAAAAAGACACCACCAAAAGGGTGATGTCTGATTCAACGCATAAGAAAACGCCGGTCGGAATATCCGATCGACGCTTATTCAGGGTGATATTTGCATTTCAAACAGATTTCCTTCTTGCCGTCCGTGAAGTCTTCCGGCTTCAAGTCCTTCGGAAGGAACCTGTCGGGGGTTGTCTTTTCGGCGACCATTGAAATATCGAAACAGTCGTCGCCGTTGACCTGTCTTTGAAGGACAGGACAGAAAACAGTTTTATTTTCCATTCTTCAAAACCTCCATAGCGGATTTTGTCTTTTTGTCGAATTCGTCCTTCTTGAAAGAAGTCCGGATCACGTTGTCGCCGGTCCGCACATACGAAGCGCCTTCTTCTGAATAGTAGTTCAGGAAGGTTTCGCCTGTCCAGTGACGCCTTTTCAGGGAAAACGCCGCGTTCTTGATGTAGGAAACGGCTTCTTCCTGGGTGACGCCGTGGCGGCGTTCGTTTATGTGCGCGACGTCAAGTGTCAGGGCGGAAGTATCAATCTTCGCGGCCGGAACTCTGACGGTTCCATATATGCCGGTAGCTTTGATCTTCTTGTACGTCTGGAAGTCGGCTTTCGTCGCTTCCGGAACGCGCCCTTTGTAAGAATAAAGGCCTTTTAGGTCGGACCATTCGTCGGGCTTGCTATATTTCAAGCGCTGGAAGGTGTCGACGTCAGAAGGTGCGTCAGCGCCCAGGCGTTCGGAATAGGCTTCGAACTGTTCCAGGTCTGCTTTTCTATTATACACCTTTTGTCGCTCAACCTCAACCGATCCCTGACCGTTCCTGGCCACCTGTTCGTCGTACCATTCTTCGTAAGTTTTGGCTTTCGGCATAGGTTGACCGGAATTATACCAGTCCAGGGCGTCGTCTGGGTCATATTCTACCGTAGTACACCGACAATTCGGGTGTATCGGCGGATAATTGACACCGACTTTCGCTTCGCTGACTTTGAAGTGTTTCCCGTCCAGGCTTCCGCAGACGTCACAGGTTCGGACTTCCAGCGTCGCCATGAATTCATATTGTTCGACGCCGGCTTCTTTGTATGCGGCCCGATCTGATTCCGCGTGAATATGCGCGGTTTCTGTCCTGACCAGGCGTTCGGCGTTCTTGTAGGACTGGCCCATTTTGGCCGCCAGGGCGGAAGACATGACGTTCACGCTTTTTCCCTGGATAAGTCCCTGGGTCAGAACTTCCCTGGTGTTGAAAAGAAGCGCCTGTTTGTTCTGCCATAGGCGATCGGAAAACATGGCGCCGGACCAGGGATAAGAAACGACGTTTTCAATGGCCGCATAGTCGATCTTTGCGATCTCGTTGAAGAATCCGGCCCTGGATTGAAGGTCATAACATTTCTTGTAATAACCTTCGACGAAGTCGTCGCCGAACTGGTTCTTCATTTGTGCGACACCTTTGTCAAACAGGTCATTCAGGATCAGGTCGATTTGACCTTGAAGGGCTTCCAGTCGGGAAATAGAACTGTTCGCCGACAGGGCGTCCAGTTGTACCGTCAGAAGCGCCTTGACCTTCGGGTCCTGGATCGTAGCGATATAGTCCACATATTCCGCCAGACTTGCTTTCCATTCCTGGAATTCCTTCCGGTTCAGAAGACGGACGGCCTGATCGTATGTAAGGCCATACTTGCCAGCGTACTTCGAATAGAAGGCGCTGATTTCGCGCTTGATAGCCTTCGCGGCGGATTCGTATTCCTGGAACAGCTTCGCCGTCAATGCCGCGTCGTGAAGGTAGGCTTCTTCGGCGCGTTTCAAGGCTCTTTCTGTCCAGTATGCTTCATTATTCGTCATTGCCGTCACCACCATTCAGGCCGGCGCTGTCGCCGCCTTCCTGGCTGTCGTCGGCGCCCATAGCGTGATTGAAAAGGCCGTCGCCGTATTCTTCCATAGCGGCTTTCTTTTCTTCGTCGATTCTGGCCAGTTCTTCGTCGACGTCTGTGACCCACGGGTGATTTTGAAGGATCGTTCGTTTCGACAGAAGACCGTTGCTGTTCACGGCGTTGTTGATAATGTCTGTTTCGTTGACCGGAAGGTCCATATTGAAGACAATATCGAATTCTTCGTTTGTGAAGTCGCCCTGGCCGGTGATCTGGAAGTAAACGTCAATAAACAGTTTCAGACGACGGAATGTGTCTTTCAGTTCTGTTCCCAGGGAATCACAGTCAGCGTCAAGGTCCATATAACGGAAATTGATCGCCGTTCCGCTGGCGTTCCCTAGGTCAGGGTCCTTTGTATCGACAGCGGCCGCAAAGTCGAACAGATCGCGGCGCTGTTTGTCCAGGAAGGCCATGACAGCGTCGATATTTAGATCGGCCTGTAATTTGTCCACACCACCGTCAGACGTGACCTTGATCGCCATGTGTTCTTTCAGGTCTTTCAGAAATTCAGCCAGGTCTTGTCCGCCATAGTTGCGAAGAATATAGATAAACTTCGCCACGTCGCGAAGAACGTCGGAAGTGACGGACGTCTGCCAGTTGATGTCGTCGATCAGGTCCTTAATATAATAGCAAAGGGGAAGTTCTTCTTCGTTGTATTTCAGCCAGGCGATCGGACATTCTTCCCAGTTGTACGGTTTATTGTCAACGACGAAGTGTGGTTCCGTATAGTCAGACGCTTCGTCACCGTGTTCCTTGTCGACATAGAAGTTTCCGGCGCCGGTTCCGGCGAAGGTGTCCGTCTTGAACCATTTCACACCACCAGGCCACCAGAATTCTGCGTGTGTGATGATGTGTTTCCTGGTCCCGATATAGATGACCTGATCATAAAATCGGATAAAGGCGTCCAGTTCCGTTCGTTCAGCGTCGCGCCACAAAGGGACAAGTTCGGTCGAAGGAATACGCATAAACGCCAGTTTTCCGTCCCTGAAATAGGGCTGAATCCAGGCAATGCCGGACTTGATCGCGCCTTTCCCCAGGGATTTAATCTTCCGGCGGAAGGTCTGGTCAAAGACTTTCGTCAATGCTTCGCCGTATGCGCTGGTTTTGGTGTCGACCGTCCAGGGCTTCGACAGAAGGTAGTTCGCTTTCTGGTCGACAAGTTTCTTCAAGATCGGGTGTTCGATCTTCGTGTTTGAACGGTTCGCAACGTCAACCGTCTTTCGCTGGACGTCGCTTCGGTTCCTGTAATAGGATTCAGCTTCAAGCATGATCGCGTATTCAGGGGACGCCTTGAATTCGCGTATTTCTTCGCTGACGATCTGGGCCAGCGTCATTGTAGCTTTTTCGGGGTCGGACAGAATCATATTGATCCGGTCCATAACAGATAATTCGGCCATTTTTTACACCTCACTTCAATACTTCGATAGAAGAACCACGACGAAGACGTTCGACCGAATAGCGAAGGGCGGCCATAGCGTCGTCCATAAATTCGACCGGTTCGTCTATGTAAAGACCGGACGTCGGGTCCTTTTTCCATTTCCATTGTTGGACTTCTTTCAGCACATTCACGCATGACGGGTGAATGTGGATTTTCCGGCCTTTCAGCCAGTCGATTTGTGCTTTCACGCTTCCAGGCTCTTTCTTCACAGGGTAGGCGCGGAAGCCAGCCTTTGACCAGGTCTTGATCCTGTCCGGTTCAGCGGAATCGCAGAACATTTCGACACGTTGGTCGACTTTGTTCTGTTTGGCCAGATTGATAATTTCTTCGGTGTCCTTTTCAAAGACATAGATTTCAGAACAGATATACACTTCGCCGTCTTTCCAGCCGACGCCCAGAATGGCGTCCGCGTGGTTATAGCCGAAGTCCTGGCCGTAATAGAAGGCGTCGAAGTTGTCTTTTCCGGTCTTGAAGTCGTGGACTTCGAAGTTCGTCAGGATCAGGCCGCCCAGTTCGCCCCATTCACCCAGGCCATAGACGCGATAACCTTCGGGGTCTTCTTCCTTGCGCCGCTCCATACGGCGAAAATAGGCTGGGTCTATGAATCGGTTTGTCTTATATGTTGAATGGTGGGCTAGGACGTCGGGATCGGCCTTGTCGAAGTACCGCCCTTTGATCCAGTGCGTCGCGCTGACTGGGTTGAACGTCATTGTTATCTGGTAGTACAGATTCGGATTCAGTTCGTTCAGATTACCACGAAGACGGTCGTCCAGAATGTCAACGTCTTCGGAAAGAAGTTCTGTCGCTTCTTCACACCATATCCAGACCAGTTTTCCGTTCTTGAAGGTGATTGACTTCACCTTTTCACGCTGTCGCTGATCCTTGACGCCGCGAAAAATGATTCTGTTTCCGGTGATCTTACATTCCAGCGCAAGCGGATTCAGCTTCACTTTCCAGAAGCGGTCGGCATATGGGCCGAACATTCTGTATATTGCCGCCTGTAATTCGGCGAAGGTACTGTCGCGGTTCGTTTCTTCAATCTTACGCACGACAAGAAGGTTCGCGCCGGTATAGGCCGGATCGGACAGTTTCGCGATATAGTCCTGGGCGATATTCACAGACTTTCCAGAACCGGCTGAACCTTTCAAAATCCTATATCGGCCGCGCCATTCATTGACAGGGCGGAAGACAGGGTTAAACTGTGCCGACGCTTTGAATTCAATCTTCGCCGCCGTAGTCATAATTGATCACCACCGTAACAGGGACATTTGCTTCGGGATTGTCTTTGAACATTCCCAGGTGACGGCCGCAAAGTTCAAGCGCTTTCAGCTTGTCGCACAGCTTGACTTCGCGTTCGATTGCCTGTTCAATGACAGGATCACCGTTTTCGTCGAAGTCCTTATGTGGGACATATTTGACCTTCATTCCGGCGATAACTGCCAGATCGTCGTCGCTGGTGTCGGGTTTTACTTCCGCAGTCTGTAAGTCAAGGACGTCCTTCGGGTTCACAAAGGCGATTCGTCCCAGTTCACGAAGAACGCGGTCAGCATTGATTCCGGTTCTTTTGGACCTTTCGGCCATTGCGGTTTCTATGCGCGCGCGAATTTCAGGTTTCGTCAGGTTTTCACTTCCGATACTTCCGGCCGATTCCACAGAATATCCGGCGCGGATCGCGGCCTGTGTCGCGTTCAGGTCGACCAGATATTCTTCACAGAAACGGGCTTGTTTCGGCGTCAGCTTTGCCATGATTCACACCTTCCTTTCTGATTTTCGGTATTTCCTCTGAATTCGGGTACAAAAAAGACGCTCCCGAAGGAACGTCTTCCTGTACCCTATATCAATAGGAGGGTGGACGCGCAAGTCCACAATGATGTTATACCATATATTTTTCCTGTTGACAGTTGCGTATAGTTGCAAGTAGTTGCAAACAGTTGCACATAGTTGCATAAATTTTTATTCGCGGAAGGCTTTTGACCGTTCAGCCCTGGCGAAAAGCCTGTTCAGGGCGATTTCTCTTTGTCGATAGACGGTTGTCCTTTCGACTTGAAGGAATTCGGCCGCTTCGTCGTATGACCTGTAAGGGTAGTACAGGGCAAGAAGGACGCATTTCGAACGGGTGTCCAGGGTATAGACCAGGTTTTGAACTTCTGTGATCTGTTGAAGTTGGCGTTCCAGGTTGCCGATCGCTTCGTTTGCTCTTTGTCTTCTTCGGTCGCGCTTGTCGACCATGCGAACCAGTCTTCCGTCTGGGTCAGGTGAAGACTGGACGCGGACGCCGGCGTCGGATAACTGGCTGGACGGGTAAGCCGATTCAAGAATGAATTCCAGGTCGGCTTCCAGGGCTTCCTTTTCGGCGGCGATCTGTGCTTCTATGACACGCGCTTCCTGATCATGGTTCCGAAGGATTTCCATGACCCTTGTTCTGACTTTGCTTTCTTTGGGTTTGTCCATGTATCTTCACCGCCTTTCCCCAGTCTATTTTCAGAACGGAATATCTTCGTCGGTCACTTCGAAGCCTTCGGACGTCATGGCGCTTTCGGCGTAGCTTCCGGCGGCGCTTTCCTTTTTGGCGTCCGCAAAATAGACAGAATCGGCGACGATTTCGACGGCCTTGTGTTTGCCGCCGTCGTTATCTTCCCAGGATCGGGTCTGTATGCTTCCGACGACCGCGACGCGCTGACCTTTGGCGAAGTGCTTCGCGACGAATTCGGCAGTCTGGCGCCACGCGATAATATTGATATAGTCGGCCTTGTCGCGATTGAAACGGCGGTCGACGGCCAGGGTGAACGACGTGACGGCCGTTCCTTGTGGCGTGTATTTCAGTTCGGGGTCGCGTACCAGGCGCCCCATAAGTTGACACTGATTCATTGTGTTTCCTCCCTTCGGGATCAGAATTTCTTTCCGTGTTTGTACGGGCGGCCTTCATTGTAGGCCATTTTGATTTCGATTACTTCTTCCAGGTCGATTCCCATGTGTCCGCAAAGGTCCGCGATCCGGATCACCGCGTCAGCCAGTTCGACGGCCACGCCTTCGGGCTTTCTGCTTCTGTACTTGCAAAGGCTTTCTTTGCCGTACATAAGACATTCGGTTTCGTCTTGTGGGGTGCAAATAAAGTTGTCGCTTTCGTTACAAGCGAACCAGATGTCGGGGTTCCCGTTGCGTTCTTCTTCCAGGGCTTCGGAAAGTTCACTGTGAATCAGTGCGATCGCCGTTCCAAAAGGAAGGGGTGGTTCCCAGAATCCGTGTTTCACGGCGTTTTCATGTGCTTTCGTTACAAGTGTTTTGATTTCCATATCGTTTTACCTCTCTGTATCAGAAATAACTTTGATTCGGACTTCCTGGCGGCCGAAGCGAAGGGCGTCTTCATGGTTATTGAAGAATACGTCGATCTTCTGGCCGCTTATGGCTCCGCCGCGATCCTGGACAGTCCGTTCGCCTATGCCTTCTATGTAAAGGATAGTACCTGGCGAATAGACGGACCAGTCGGCCGCGATTGTGACGCCTTCTTCGGCTATGGCTCCGCTGGCCGTGTAGACGATATCGTCAGGGCGATTCAGCGCCCATTTTCCGCAGCATATTTCACAAGGACAGTAAGCCGTCGCCACGGCGTCGATCCATTCTTCCGGTGGTGTGGTTGGTTCATTTTCTACAATGGCCACAGACGGCGCCAGAATGGCCGTGGTTTCGTTTAATTCTTCCGGTAGGATAATTCCTTCGGCGGCCTCTTTATCGTCAGCCAGGGCGAAGGACGCGCCCACCAGGACCATTCCCAGGGTGATTGTAAACAGTCCGATCTTGAACCTTTTCAGTCTTGTCATTCGTTTTCACCGCCTTCCACTTCGTCGCCCCAGGAATCCCAGCCAGGGGCGGTCTTTCTTGCAAATAGTTCGATCATTGATCCCCCCCCCCGCAAGCTGAACGATCCTGTCACGGGTTTCGGCCGGCTTTTCGCTGTGACGGCCGATCGGGGCGTCGATTATGCTATGGACTGACGCTGACGCGCGCTTCGGTTTGCCTTTCGTGGCCAGAAGGCAGATTTCCGCGTTTGCGCGTGTCCAGTTCCCCAGGCCCCAGAACCAGGAAGGCGCTTTTCGGTTTCGCTTCACCCAGACGAAGGCGGCTGTTTTGTACTGGAAGCCCCAGCGCCGGATCGTTTCAAGGGCGACGTCCAGATTCGGGAATGTGGCCCACAGGAACAGAAGACAGTCGTCTTCGGCTATATCCTGAACCGGAAGGGAATAGATGTCTTCCGGCTTCATTGTGCGATAGTGCCTTTCGACGTTTCGCGTCTTTCCACCGGCCGCGTAGTTCCACGGCGGATCGGCGTATATTACCGAATATTTCTTTTCCGGAAACGGTATCATTCGGAATCACCTTCTTCCGGAATTGCTTCGAAGCAGTCACAGCGGACGACACGGTCGTCGCCAGCGTGAATCGGGGAAGGAAGGCCGGCGTCGGTCCGTTCTATGAATTTTATACAATAGTCGCCGTCGCGGCGCTTTGCCTTGTCCTTGACGTATTGAATATGACGGCATTTCTTACACGAAAAGTCATATTTCCACTTCGGAAGGTTTGATTTCTTCTTTTTCATTCAGGCCACCGCCTTTTCGGCTTCTTCCAGGGTAAGGAATACGCTTCGGCCTATGTCGTTTTCGGTGAACTGGTACGTCTGGAAGTTCGCCTTTATATTTCCGCGAAGCACGTTGAAGAAGAACAGTCTGTCGGCGTTGATTCCGATAAAAATGACCTTTGCTTTCACCGGCTTTCGGCGGTATATGACATAGACGTCACCGTCCAGGGCTACCGGCGGAAGTAAACCGCCGGCGGCCTTAAAATCGGCCAGAAGGTCGCGCGCCAGGAAGTCCATGACGCCTTTTCCGATTTCGTATGTGTGCCGGTGTTCGTTGGCGTGATATGCGATCCTGGCTTTTATGCGGTCCATTATGGCGTTTTCGTTTTTCATTACGACACCGCCTTTCTGGCGGCCAGGTTTTCCGCTGACCGTTTGTCACAGTAAGCAGAAAAGGCCATTTCGCGGATCACGTCGGGGATCAGAAGTGAAAGGTATTCGTCGCCGTAGCCATCTTCGCCCCATGTGCGGCCGGCGCTTTTGTTGGCGACTTCCAGTTTTCTTCTGGCGTAATGCTCTAAGTATGCGAACAGGTCTTCGTCGATTTCGAAGCCCATTTCTTTTTCGACTTCCAGTTGAAGGGCGGATTTGTTATCCATTGTTTCGACCTCCTTTCAGGCTGTCCGGCATTTCGGACGGAAGGTCCGCCTGGTGGATCAGGACAAGGTCGCTTCTGTCCACCAGGGAACCGTCGTGAAAGTGCGCGAAGGCGCCACTGTTCAGGTTGACCGCTGTGTTCGGCTTCGTCGTTTTGATCAGGGCTTGTCCCTGATGTTCGAAGACGTCGCCGGCGGCGCATTGCTTAAAAGTCGTCTTCTTCATTGTCGTCACCGTCTTCCTGACCTTCGGCGACTCTGCGAAGGACTTCTTCGACAAGCTGTTTCGAAGTGAATTCGGCCAACAGGGCGGAAGTGGAAAGTTCAACCTGGTCAGGCTCCACGGATAACGTGATCCCAGATTCCACGAAGAAAGCCGGCCGAACGCCATAGCTGCCACGGTACGCGCTGTTGTAGTTCAGACTGCCGTCCGTGTAGACAGTGCGCGCATTGTACGCGTAGCTGGCGTACGGGGTGATCAGCCACCACCAGTCGTCAAGTTCAAGAAGGCCCTGATCGGCGTATTTCTCATACATGGTTTGCGTCAGAAGGGCGATCTTCGCCTGAATGGTTCCGTAGCCTTCGCCGCCTTTATGGTCGGCCAGGGACCAGTCGGCCGTCAAGATGTCCTTTGAACGGATAGGCCCTTCGGCCTGGTCGAACGTGGCCAGGAATTCCGTGTTCAGTTCACGATTCAGGTTTGAAAAGCGCCAGTCGTTCGGATTTGCGGCCGGCTTTTCCGGTCTGGTCTTGAACGGCTGATCTGCGAAGTGGCGGTCTGCGATACAGGTATCGGCGATCAGAAGGGTTCTTCCGTCAGCGAAGTGTTCCAAAACGCGGACGTCAATCGGTCCGGCGTTGAATACGGTTCCAGGTGCAAGGTCTTTCAGTTTTGCGCGTACAGTCATTTTTTGTATCCTCCTTCAAATTCTTCGATTATGACTTCGACACGGGGGTTCTTCGGGTCCACAGCGAAGTCGTCGGTAAAATGTTCAATGTGTTTCCAGCCGTCATTTTGGAGAACGCCGGCATGGACAAGGCTGTCCTGAATGAACTTCTTCGCGAAAGCGATATTGTCTTTATCTCTCCGGCGGTTCGGCTCGATCCAGGTGTAATGTATCACCACGGGACGGGTGAAGCGGACGCCGCGAAGCTGGGTTTTGATCATGTAGCCGATCACGTTTTCGGCCTGTTTCTTCATGGCGGCGGCCTTGTATTTGCCTTTGGCGCCGCGTTCAGCGTCCACATATTCGTTCAGTCCTGGCAGAAGGCCAGGGATTGTCAGTTTATAGTGTTTCACTCTGTCACGTCCTTTCAAGCCCCAGAAGGCGCTTCGCCTTGTCGCGGCGTTCTTGTGCGTTCTGGGTTCTTCTGGAATCTCCGGCCAGTTTCAGCCTGATCGGACACATTTCCAGAATTCGGTCATAAATTCGGGCATATCCCAGGGACGACGGGTTTTGAAGGTCGGCCAGGGAAAGGTTTGTCGTGACGATCAAGGGCTTTCCGGTGCGGCTTCTGGCGTCTATGACGTTGAAGACCTGTTCCACGGAATAGGACGTGTCCCTTTCGACGCCCAGGTCGTCGATGACAAGAAGGTCATATCGGGACAGCTTGTCCAGGAATTCTTGTTTGTCTTCGCCGAAGCCTTGAAGTTTGTTCAGGATTCGGGGAAAGTTCGTCACGCTGGCGCGGACCTGTTTGTCGATCAAGGCGTTTGCTATGCAACAGGCCAGGAAGGACTTTCCGGTCCCGACGCCGCCATAAAACAGAATTCCGATATTGTCGGCTTTCATTTCCGGCCAGTGTTCCACATAGCGGCGGCACACGTCGGAAATTCTGGCGTTGCGGTTGTCGTCCTGGGTGAAGTTCTGGGACAGGTACGACGGATCAGTGATTCCGTCTTTGCGAAGTCGTTCGCATTGCTTCCGGAATTCGGCGGCCTTTTCTTCGGCTTCACGTTGGCGGCTGGCTTCTGATTCGCATTTGCACAGGTGCGGAACGCGAAGCGTTTTTTCACCGATCGTGATGTCGCCTTCTTTCCTGGTTCGGCACTTGCCACAGCACAGGAAGCCTTCTTCGTCGCGGTAGTCGCCTTCGGCGCCATTGTTCGCCCTACCTCTGGCGGCGATACCTTCGACAGCGGCCGTCCAGATATTGTCGGCCATGATTATTCACCGTCGTCCAGGAAGTCTTCGCCATCGTCGTAGTTCTTGACGGTGGTCGGCTTCGGGGACGGTATAACTTCGGCGCGGTCATATTCGTTCCAGCGTTCACCGCGAAGGAATGTCGCCGGATATGGAATAAAGCGGCCGTCGTCCTTTGTCCACTGTTCAGAACACTTCCAGCGTTCCACACCCTGGACAATCTTGTTTGTCAAGTCTGGGTTAGGGCGAATTTGATTCCAGACCTTCACGGCGTCTTTCTTGCCGACTTTTCGTGGATAGACTGACCAGAACTGGTCAAAAGTGTCGTCCACTCCGGCGCCGCGTTGCGCCGATACTCGTTTTCGTTTCTCGTTTACGTTTTCGAATACGTTTTCGTTTACGTTTACGGAAGAATCTGCTTGCATTTGCGCGCAAGTGTTAGAATTATCACTTGATACCTCTTGACTGCAAGTGTTATCAAATTCTTGCGGTAGTGGGTATTTGGGTTTTGTTGCGCGCCTGTTCTGGTGTTTGTCCCAGGACAGAAGTTTCAGATATTGCCGACCGTCTTCGGCTCTGTATGTAGCCACAAGGCCACCGTTCACAAGTTCAGCCAGCCAGGAAGACACCTTCTTTTCGGTCGGTACGTTCAGCGGAAAGAGAAGGGAAGCAAGGATTTTCGGGCTTCCGTAGTACAGGCCGAAGTCGTCCGCTTTTACGATCAGACGATAGAACAGGACTTCGGCTTCCGCCGATAAGTACGCCAGACTTTCAGACGTACATATTGATTCTTTCAAAATGCGGCTGGGCATTTATGACACCACCTTTCACGCGTTTTTCTGACAGGCGCGGCACATTTCACGGCCGAATTTGTTCATGGAATAGCGGCGTTCAGCTTCGCTGATAGGGCCGCCGCACACGGGACACGCGGCGCCGCCTGTCTGGGCGCTGTTTTGCGGTTGTGGTGCGGTTCTTTGCTGTTGGTTGGTAGATTGTCCACCCTGGGCGTTCTGCCCGTTCGTGGCGCTCTGTGTGGCTTGTGGCGCCGGTGCGTGTCCGTTCATATTGAAGCGGACTTTATTGTTCCGGTCGACGATTACCAGGTCACAGATTTCGCGGCGTTCGTTATAGGCGATCTTCGATACCTTGAACTTCGTACTGGCGTAGCACTTGAAGACTTCCTTCTGACCCTGGCGTTCGGGATAGAATTCACCGTCAGCCAGTTCGACATAAATGAAAGGGCCTGTATAAAGTTCGCGGCCGATCCCGACGTTGAAGCCGGCACGTTTGAAGCTGTCGGACGCCTGGCCTTTTTCCTTTTCGGTGTTGCTCTCTGTTCCGACGTCCTGTTTTCTGACCCAGGTCTTTTTTTCGTCGTCCCAGATGTCGATATTACAGAACAGGTTTCCGTTGATTACTTCGTGGGTTCTCTGCCAGTTGCCAGGCCCGAAGACCTGGTCCAGGATTCGCATATCGACGCGCGCGTCCTTGTAAAGCAGAAGGACGGCGCCGACGCGGCCGGTCTTTGCTTTGCTGACCGACTGAACGCGACAGTCAATGTCTTGTTCGGTAAGAAGGGGAATCGAAAGTTCTTTCATTGCGGTTCCTCCTTATTTGATTTGAAGGTTTCGGTTCTCCACAAGGGAAGCGCCGGACACTTCCTGGCCGGACTGGATCGCCTTCTTGATCGCGGTCTTGTCCGGTTTCGTTGTAACGGTTTCAACAACGAAGTCAGCCGGAAGGGCCTTTTCGTCGTCAATGCTTACGGCCACAGACTTTCGGAAGGAAACGCGAACCTTTGTGGTTTCGACCTTGTCACGGCCGGCGGCGTCCAGACACGCGGTCAGGACATTCTTCAAATAGTCGATTCGCTTTTCGGTCTGCTTGCGGCGCTTTGCCAGGTTGGCTTCTTCGGCTTTCAGGTCGCCGATAAAGACTTCGGAATTCTTGATGTAGCAAGCGACAGCTTCGCTTTTTTCTTCGAAGGCTCCGGACAGTTCGTCCAGTTCTTCGGCGTTCAGGATTTCGCCGGTTTCTTCGTCGATTTCCAGGTTGTCAAGGACCTTCAAATACTTGTCAGTGATTTCGTACAGGGTGTTATTCATTTTCGGAACCTCCTTCCAGGGTAGCGACCTTCGCTTCAAGGTCTTTCACTTGCTGATCGGCTTTCTTGTAGCGGTCGAACCAGTCGTTCGAACACTTCTTTTCATAGTCCAGATCGCTTTTCAGTTCAGCGTTTTCGATTAAAATATCCAGGACGAACGCCTTCACGGCGTCGGTGTCATAAAAATTCAGTTTAGCCATTGTTTTTCACTCCTTTTCGTGATATACTGTTCGTAGACTTTTTTGAAAGGGCCGTTTCGGTTGTTGTGGTGACGACGAAACGGTCTTTTTCTGTTTCTTCAATGGTGATCTTGCGTTCACCAAGCAGAAGAAGACTTTTGACGGCTTGTCCGACCTGGACGGCCGACAGTGTCGCGGTGTACTTCATGTTTTGACCTCCTTTCCGTAGGATTTCGGAAGGCGCCACCTACAAAGGCGAAGCCGGTTCCAATGAACAGAAGGCCGAAGGTTCTGACCGTTCCTTCTACCAGGGACACCGCGTCGGTTTCTATGGCGCCGATTGTTCCCCAGGCAAAGAAGAAAGCAATAGCCGCCGCCAGGGCTGACGTCCTTCTGATCGCCAGACGGATTCGGCGTCGTTTCCGCATGGTTGCTCTGTCCGGTGTCATTTCTTGACCTCCTTTCTTTTCGGACCACTGCCGCGACGGCGAATGTTTTCCTGGTAGGTTCTTTGTGCCAGTACCGGATCATAGGCCGGTCGCTGGTTCTGATCCAGTTTTCCAGTCGCGCCGCGTTTCAGTTCGACATACAGTGTTCGAAGGGCGACGCCCACTTCGTCAGAAATGTCGGAAATGGACATTCCTTTCGCGTACAGGGCCGCGATTTTCTTTCTGTTGTCGAAGGTGATAGACTTATAAACTGCCACGTTCTCACGCTCCTTTCCGTTTGCGGCCTTATAACCACGTATCGCCCTTGTCAGGATCGCCGTTGACCTGTTCAATGTTTGGGTCGAAGATTACGACAAAGCGGTCTTCGTAAAACTTTTCAGAAATGACGGTTACTTCCCACAGAATATTCCAGTCTGTCAGTGTTCGGATCAGGTCCACAGCGAATTCCGCTTCCGCGATTTCGCCGTCGGTGCTGACCAGAATTATATTCTTCGCTCTGCGTTTGTTAGTAGCGACGACGATTCTTTCAAGCATTTTTCTAATAGTCATTTTCTTCATTTTTAGGGTCCTCCGTGGTAAAAAAAATAAGTTGCGAAGGCTCATTTGAACCTTGCAACTTAATACTACTCCTCACAAATTTAAAAATATCATAAAATTTTCATTGCAATTTATGAAAAGATGTTGTATAATAATGATTGTTCCGCACGAGAGCGGGACAATCAGATATGCGGTCGTGGCGGAATTGGCAGACGCGCACGGTTCAGGTCCGTGTGGGCGACCATGGGGGTTCGAATCCCTTCGACCGCACCAAGTACAGTGACCATTTAGAATGCATGGTCATGAAACCCAGTCGTTGACTGGGTTTCAGCGTTTTTTGACGATGGATTACCGCGTAAATGAATATACCGACTTAGGGATGCAAAACGGGTTTTTCTGCGAATTTTGAGATTTGAACCCCCACGGAATCGGGGAAGACGAAAAGCGCAAAGAAAACCGAGCGAAAAAAGTAAATATTTTTGAGAAGAATCAGATAGAAAAGTAACATTTTTTATCTGTTTTTTTATGCCCTTTTACAGATGTAAAAATGGAGCAGCAAGCAAACGACAGAGAAAGCAGGTGAGAACATGATGGAAAAAGAAAAGCAAAAGACAGGCACTGATATGGAAGGGGTGCAGCTGGTGGCAAAGGGGCTGCTGAGTACCGAGATACGCGATACCGAGTATGCACCATTCATTATCAGCCATCCATTCGCAAACAGCGGCATCGTTTTTCTTCCCAGAAAAAACGGACGGGAAATGCTGGACATTACAAGCTCGGAGGAAAACCGCATGCAATGGAGAAAGTATCTGGACAAGCGCATCGATCAAGCAGAGTCGGTCTTTCAGATCTGCTGTATGATGAATAAGCCGTACCTCCTTACATTTCTAGAATACGCGCAGCCTCACATAGAGCAAAAAGAATTTGCACAGCTTCTCGCTCTTTGCTGGATGCAAACGGAAGCCCCGAACCAAGATGTGAATGTATCCCAAAAGGAGTTTGTGGAAATGTTTCAAGAGGCAAGCGCAGAGGATCTGATGAATCTTGACGAGCGCCGAAAGCTTGCGGAGCTTCCGGACGAAATTGAAATTTATCGCGGCGTTACCGAAAAAAACAAGGATAATATCTTTGCCATGTCATGGACGATGAAACAGGAAACCGCAGAATGGTTTGCAAAGCGCTTTGGAAGCAAGGGAAAGGTATACCGGGCAAAGGTTCGGAAGACAGATATCCTCGCTGTTTTCCTTGGGCGAAATGAATCCGAGGTCATCGTTGATCCGAAGAATCTAAAGGAGATTTCACTATGCGAACCAGCTATTACGACAGCCGTCGAAACGGCGGAAGAAGATCAATATAAAGAGATAGCGAATCAGGAAGGAGTGATGCAGTATGATTTTTAGAGACGGTCTGCATAAGCAGGCTTTTCATGCGGCGGCAAAAAAGCAAGAGGAAAAAAATTACGAGCTGCTTGCCGCCTTGTATCTTTTAACAGCCGATGAAAAAGTCTGGAACTGTGCAAAGGATAAAGTCCGAAAGGGGCGTATTTTCTTTGAGGAAATCCGGATTGGAAGTGTAAGCGAGGAAAGCTACTGCCTGTATGCGGCGGCAAAAGACATCTATCTTGGCACCGAAAACATTCGGCTGCGGGATCTTGGAAACCGAAACATGATGAATCAAACGGTATATTCGCAGATAATGACTGCAGTTTCCATCTGCAGATTCGGCATTGCGGTTATCAGAATAGGAGAGACAAATGAGAAAAGATATCCAAAGACTGCGCGAGCAGTATCCAAAGGGAAGCAGAGTTGAATTATTGGATTCTGTGACGGATCCGTATCATCCGCTGCCTGCGGGAAGCAAAGGCACTGTATGGGCGGTGGATGATGCCGGGCAGCTTCATATAAACTGGGACGAGGGCGGAAGCCTTGCTCTGATTTACGGAATTGACAGTTTTCGCAAAATCGGAAGCGTCGAAGAATGCGAAGCGAAGGCCGTTATGGAAGAAGGACTATCGTTTGTGAAATAAGGGTTGGAGGTGACGGTAAAAACAGAAACGCGGCAGATGCCGTATGTGTATCAAATATTTTGACATGTTTGCAGGAATCGGGGGATTTCGGTCAGGTCTTACAAAGACCGGCGGCTTTACTTGCATCGGATATTGTGAAAACGACAAATATGCGAAAAAAGCCTATGAGGCAATCTATGATACGAAAGGAGAAAATTTTTATGAAGATGCAAGAACGATACAGCCGGAAAGCCTGCCGGATTTCGACCTTCTTTGCGGAGGATTCCCTTGTCAGGCTTTTTCAATCGCTGGAAAACGGGGAGGATTTAGCGACAGCAGAGGAACCCTATTTTTTGAGATTGCAAGAATTGCTCGGGTTAAGCGACCTGCATTTTTGTGTCTTGAGAATGTTCCCGGACTCCTGTCGCATGACAAAGGCAGGACATTTCAGACCATCCTTACTGCGCTTTCTGAGCTGGGGTACGATGTCGCATGGCAGGTGCTTAACAGCAAGGATTTCGGTGTCCCCCAAGCAAGAAAGAGAGTGTATCTTATCGGATATCTTAGAGAGCGATGTCTCGGCGAAATACTTTCTTTCCGAGACGCAAATGCGGCGGCTCCTGTGCAGCTCGTCGGCGGGTGCGAAGGAAACCGCATCTATGCAGACAGCGGAACCGGGATTACCCTCACAAGCGGCGCCGGAGGTTTCGGGGGAAAAACCGGACTCTACCAAATAGCTTTGCCGATTAAAGTCGCGACAAAAGAGGGCTTTCAAGAAGCCCATCCCGGTGACAGCATCGACCTGGCCTATCCGAATCTCAACACACGGCGCGGCAGAGTCGGCAGGCAGATCGCACATACCGTCCTGCCAAGCGCTGCGCAGGGGTGCTTCTTCATCGACCTAAATGAGGATGCAAAGCTTACCAATCATGCAAGATGCATCACCACAAGGCAGGACAATACATTCAGCCATCATAAGGCAGAAAAGTCCGGCGTCTTTGTGGAAAGCGAGGCGCCGCGCGCCGTGATCAGCCCCGCAAAGGAAAAGACGCGGCAAAACGGACGACGGATCAAAGAGCCGAATGAGCCGATGTTTACCCTGACCGTTACTGACCGGCATGGGATCCTCCATCATGGGCGCGTGCGAAAATTAACACCGCTGGAGTGCTGGCGACTGCAGGGCTTTACCGACGAGCAGTATGAAAAGGCAAAGAACGCAGGCATTCCCGAAAGCCAGTTATATAAGCTGGCGGGAAATGCCGTCAGTGTTCCGGTCATTACGGCGCTCGGCGAAAAGATAAAGAGGATTTATGAGGAAATGGAAAGTGAGGGATTGAGTTGAGAACGGAAGGGAAAAGAACTTTGCAGCAGGAAGAAAACCTGCTTGCTGTGGTGTTTGTCGAGCCGCATAAAAAGCCGGTGATAAGAAAACTTCGAAATGAATATGAGGATATCAGCCACGCAGTCGGCGGCCTGATTGAACACATCTATCAAGAGGATGGAACGATCCTCGTGGCCAATGAAGAAAGCAAGCTTCTTGGCATGGATGGGAATCGGCGTCTAAACGACGGAAAAAGCATCCTCGCAGGCCCGTTCTTTGTGGTCGGAGATGACGGCGAAGATTACCGATCGCTGACCGAAGAAGAAATCAAAAAGTACATGGAGCGCTTCGATGAGATCGAGGAAATCACACCGGAAGAGGTCGCAGGCGATATGTGGATGACAGTCACGACCTTTTCGTGGTAGTTGCAAGGGAAGGGGAAAACGAAAAAAGAAAAAATAGAAATCCGGGATTCATATGAAATCACCGATCAGCTGGGTTGGCAATAAAAGCAGCATCCTGAAAATTCTGTATGCGCTCTTTCCGGCGGAATACGAACGCTATATCGAGCCGTTTGGCGGCTCCGGTGCGGTGCTGCTTGGAAAAGAAAGGCCGGACCGTTTTGAGGTCTTTAATGATTTTAACGGCAATCTTGTGAATCTGTATCGCTGCATGCGGGATCGCCCGCTGGCGTTCATTCGGGAGCTTGGCTTTTTGACGCTGAACGCGCGGGAAGACTTTCATGAGTTGCGAACGTTCCTGCAAAAAGAAGAAAGGGGAAATGCTTTTGCGGACGAGGAAGCTGCGCTGACGAAGCTCCTTCTTCCGGATATCACCGAGGAAGAACGAAGGCTGCTTCTAACGGAAAGAACAGGCGACTACGACCTGAAACGGGCGGCAGCTTACCTGAAGCTTCTTCGCTACAGCTACTGCAGCGGGGGCAAAAGTTTTGCAGGGGTGCCGTTTTCGATTCGGAGTCTGTTTGGCATTGTAGAGGACTTTGCAAAGCGGATGGACCGGGTGGTGATTGAAAATCAAGATTTTGCGGTTCTGATTCGTCACTATGACCGGGAGAACGCGTTTGTTTACTGCGACCCGCCGTACTACACCAGCGAATATGTCTATGATATCGCCTTTCAAAAGGAGGATCATGTCAGGCTTTCTGAGACTCTCAAAACCATGCAGGGAAAATTTCTGCTATCGTATAATGACTGCCCACAGATCCGAGCGCTATATAAGGACTGCAACATTTTCGCATTCAGCCGCATGCATTCGATGGTGCAGCGCTACGAGGCAGGAAAGGAGTTTGGCGAGATTCTGATCGCAAACTATGACTTTTTCGAGCGGGAGCGGGAGCGTCCGCAGCAGGTGAGTTTGTTTGATGAAAACTTGGATGAAGAAAAAAGATTAAGGGAGAGGATTTTAAGATGAGAAAAAAAGAAGAAACGATGGAAGTTGTGATGCTGTGCGTGCCCACGGAGATGCTAAGGGAAGCCGGCATCCGGGAGGAATCTGTGCTGGAGATGTATGTTGATGGAAACGCCGTCATCATCCGAAGCGGAAACGACTTTGCGGATTTTGTCTGTGAGAAAGACTGCACGGGCTGCCCGCTTTCCGGCAGCAGCTGTGAAAACAAAGAAACGATGGAAAGGGGTGCGTAAAGCAGTGTGCAAGAAACCAAACGAAAAGGATGGCGGCGCACATGAAAAAGAAGATTTATCTATCGGCACCGCTTTCGAAAGGAAACCTAAAAAATCACCTAAGCCGCTTTCTGCGCTATGCAGGCTATACGATGAAAGAGGGCGCACTTCCGGTCGCAGTCCATTTTTATGTATTTGGAGAAACGGATGATCTGCAGGCGGACAGCGCTGCAAAGATCTCCTTCGAAGAGCGCTTCAGCCTAATCTGGTTCTGCGATGAAATGTGGGTGTTCGGTCCGGTCATCACACAGGATATGGAGCGGGAGATTGAGTTTTGCGAAAACCTCGGTATGAAGGTCCGATATATTACAGAAAAAGAAGTCACAAAGAAGATAGGGGAGAAAAAATCATGAAGAAAAAACGAATGCTGATCCTGCTGATCTTGCTGGTGCTGCTGTTTTGCTTTGCGGAAAACGCCTATGCGGCAGGCGATGTGTCATCTGCCATCCAGCAGACATGGAAATCCGCGCAGACGCAGGTAAAGGCCGTTGTGGATAAGGTAGTGTTTCCGGTCATTGACATGATCCTTGCGGTACTGTTTTTTGTTAAACTCGGTACGGCATATTTTGACTATCGCAAACACGGTCAGTTTGAATTTACGGCACCCTGCATTCTGTTTGCGTGCCTGCTCTTTACCCTTACCGCACCGCTGTATATCTGGAGTATTCTTGGGTAATTCCAATCTTTCCGTAGACTTTCCCTGCAAAATACGGTATCCTGTGCCTGAGAAAAAAAGAGAAAGGAAGAAGGCCATGAATACCATGAAAAGAATTTTCAGCGAGGAAAGCCTGACCTGCGTGCCGAAAAGCAGGGCGTACAAAAAGGCGCTCGCCGCGCTCAGTGATGCCGCGCAGGATATCTCCGCACTCTTTGCGGGAAGCGATGCAAACAGGCTTTTTGAGCGCTATCAGGATGCAAGCGCCGAGGTGCAGGAGCTGATCTGCACCGAAGCCTTTCGGCAGGGCTTTCATCTCGGCCGGGAATTGCAGGAGGAAATAGCAGAATGGGAACGGGACTGCGAGTAGGCAGTCTTTTTGCATGCGGAAAAAGAGGAAGCCCCTCTTTTTCTGTTTGAAAGATAAAAAACGAAAAGGAGAGAGCAGATGTTTGAGTGGATCGGGGATCAGATTGGGAAAATCATTTGGAACAATCTGTTGATGTGGCTGTATGAGACCATCTATCAGGCAGCTGCAGATTTTTTTGCGATGATGGGAAATATGGGGGCGGAAATCTTTGACCTCTCGTGGGTCGCGGCGGTGGTGCAGCTTTTCAGTCTCTTTGGCTGGGCGCTCTTTGGCATCGGGATGGTGACGGCTGTGTTTGATGCGGCGATTGAGTACCAGAACGGGCGCGGCAATTTAAACATGACAGCCCTGAATGTGCTGAAGGGATTTTTTGCAGCAGGCCTTGTAGGCGTACTTCCGATTGAGCTTTACCGGTTTTCCATCTCGCTGCAAAACACATTGTCTGGTGAGCTTCTTGGAATTTTTGCAGAAGACGGAAGCGGCGGCTTTTCGGGAAAAGTCGTGCAGACGCTATCGGGAAACTTCCTGATTGAAGATCTCACAGAAGTGACCCTGCTTGCGGTATTGATTTTAATTGCCTTTGCCTATGCGATCACAAAGGTGTTTTTTCAAAATATCAAGCGCGGGGGAATCCTGCTTGTGCAGATCGCGGTCGGCTCGATGTATCTATTCAGTGTGCCGCGCGGATATACCGATGGGTTTATTCAGTGGACAAAACAGGTAATCGCGCTGTGTCTGACGGCATTTCTTCAGACCACGCTTTTAATGCTTGGGCTGATGACCTTTCCGGGGAATAAGATCATCGGTATCGGCATCATGCTTGCCGCAGGTGAAGTGCCGCGCATTGCCGGGCAGTTTGGAATGGATACCTCCGCGAAGATGAATCTGATGAGCGCAGCGCACAGCGCGCAAAGCGCTATTTATCTAACGCGCCTATTTGCAAGACCATAACGAAAGGAAAAACGAATGAACCGTATTTACCTATACCCAAAAAACCTAAAAGAAAAGGCAAATCTCTGGCTGTGGAGCCTTAGGGATTTTGCCATCTTAAGCGTAGCGCTTCTTTTTTCTGCTGTCGCGCTGGCGAAGCTCGGAATTTTGCTTCCACTTGGGATCAGCCTTGGCTTTGCATTTCTGACCATTCGCCTCTCCGCATACACCGTCCTTGAGTATCTCTCGTGGTGTATGCGGTTTTTCGTTACCGGCCAGCAGCACTATGACTGGAGGTGAGGGAAACATGAAAGAAAAAAAGAAGAAACCAAAAAAAGAAAACAAGCGAAAACGACATGGGAAGAAGAAGGCAGCCCTGCAGGCGTTTCTTGGGTTAAGTGATTTCACAAATTACGGCTTGAAAGCAGGCGGCGGTACCTACCTATTCTTTCGGGTCAATCCGACCAATGTCTCGGTATTATCACGGGAGAGTGTGGAGATCAAGGAACGCCATCTGATGATGGTGCTTTCCGCGATTCCGGACATCCGAATCCTGTGCATAGACGCCGCCGAACGATTCGATGAGAACCTTCGGTATCTCAAAGAGCGAAGCAAAGAACATCCGGATCCAAAAGTTCTGCGGCTTTTGAAAAAGGATATGCAGTTTTTAGACCGGATGCAGCTTGAGATGGCAACCTCCCGGCAGTTTCTGTTTGTAAAAAAGCGCAAAGAAGAAAACGATGCCGCGGAATTTGCGGAAGCAAACCGTATCGAAAAGATCATCGCAGAGCAGGGCTTTGAAGTGCGAAGGCTCAAAAGGGGCGAGATCAAGCGCCTGCTTGCTATCTACTTTGATGCGTCGCTAAATGGACAGGCCATGCCGGATTTTGACGGCATGCAGTATTTTAACTTGGAAGGAGAGGAAGACGATGCGATGGAAACGAAAAAATAGAGTGATCACAGAAGAAGAACAAGAAGAAATCCGCACCAAAGATTTCTTCGATCTGATCACGCCAAGTGCGCTGCGCTTTTTCACCGGATACTACATTCTCGGTGATACCTACCGCATGGTATGGGCGGTGAAAGAATATCCGCCGTCCACCGAGGCGCAGGCGGTTTTCTCGCAGCTTGCGGACCGAAACGGCGTGACCTTAAAGATTTATCATCGGCTGGTTGAACCGATCGAGCAGCGAAAGATCATTCAAAACGCCGCGCGCAAAAACAAATTAAAATCCGGCGGCAGCGATGTGAATGAAACGATTGAGGCCGCGGGAAACTTAGAAGATGTTGTGACCCTGCTTGCCAATCTCAGAAAAGACCGCGAGCCGCTCCTTCATGTAGCGGTATTTTTAGAACTCAAAGCACGCTCGCAGGAAGCGCTCCTTGCGCTTGCGGGCGAAATTGACATGGAGCTTACGCGCTGCAAGATTACGGTAGATAAACTGATGCTTAGGCAGAAGGAAGGGTTTTTATCGAGCCTTCCGTTTGGCGAAAATATGTTTGGCGATCTCTTTGAGCGGGTGCTTCCGTGCTCGTCGGCTGCAAATCTCTTTCCGTTTAACTTCTCCGGAAAAACCGACCCGAAAGGGCTATATATCGGGCGCGATAAGTACGGCACGAACCTGCTGGTGGATTTTGACCGCAGGGCAGAGGACAAGACGAATTCAAACATCCTGATCCTCGGCAACTCCGGACAGGGAAAGTCGTACCTGTTAAAACTGCTCCTTGTTAACACCAGAGAGGCCGGAAAGCAGATCATCTGTTTAGACCCGGAAATGGAGTACCAGGAACTCTGCGAAAACCTTGGCGGCACTTACCTTGACTTTCTTAGCGGCAGGTATATCATCAACCCGCTCGAACCAAAGATGTGGGCAGAGCCGGATGATAGCGATGAAAAAGCGGAAAAAGAAACAGAGGATATCCCGGAAGCGTTTCGCAAAAGCACGCGCCTTTCGCAGCATATCGCATTTCTAAAGGACTTTTTCCGCTGCTATAAGGATTTCAGCGACGCAGAAATCGATACGATTGAGATTCTGCTGGCGCAGCTTTACCGGAATTTTGGCATCAATGACTATACGGATTATGCACGCATGCGGCCGGAAAACTATCCGCGCATGCAGGACTTTTATGCGCTGTGTGAGGAAGCCTATGAAAACTACGACGTATCGAAAAAAGAAATCTATACCGAGGAAACCCTGCAGCGGGTCTGCCTTGGGATTCATTCGATGTGCGTGGGTGCAGAAAGCCGCTTCTTTAACGGTCATACGAACATCAAAGCAGATGACTTTTTGTGTTTTGGCGTAAAAGGCCTGATGGATACGAACAAGAAGCTGAAAGATGCGATGCTGTTTAACATTTTATCGTATATGTCCAATCTCCTCTTGTCCAGAGGAAACACGCTGGCAGCAATCGATGAGCTGTATCTGTTTTTATCGAACATGACAGCCATCGAATACATCCGAAACGGCATGAAGCGCGACCGGAAAAAAGATTCCTCCATTGCGATTGCCAGTCAAAATGTCGAGGACTTTTTAATCCCTGCGGTCAAGGAATACACCAAGCCGCTCTTTTCGATTCCGACGCATCAGTTTCTGTTTCACGCCGGGCAGATCAACGCAAAAGAATACATGGACGCGCTGCAAGTCGAGCCAAGCGAATACGAGCTGATCAAATACCCGGAGCGCGGCACCGCCCTATACCGCTGCGGCAGCGAGCGGTATCTGCTGCAGGTGATCGCACCGGACTACAAAGAAGCGCTGTTTGGAAAGGCAGGGGGAAGATAGATGCAGATGGTCTTAAAACGGCTGGCCCTTGCCGTAATCAGTGATAAACGGGTGCGGGAAACAGTGCTTGCGATTCTGTTAGGCTTTCTGCTTTTTGCCGTCATGCCGGTCAGCGCGCTGTGCGAATTTTTTTCAGAGGGCGAAGATGCAGAAAATTTCTTTGAAAGCATCGCAAGCAGGATGCCGGAGAGTCAGCAGCGGGAGTATGAAAGAATGGAGTCGGTGTTTTCCGAAATCGAAAAGGCGCTTTCCGAAAGAGATCTTAGTGGCAGGGCAGAAGAAGCGAAAGCCATCTATCTTGTGTTTCTCTATGACAAAGGCGAGCAGCCGGGCTTTGCGGAAAAGCTTGCAGACTGTTTTGAAAAAGGCGGGGATACAGGTGCACTGCTCGAAGAACTCCGAAAGGCGTTTGGCATTTCTGTTTCGGATGATGACCTAAAGGCACTTCTTAGCGCCGAAAGTGCAGATGTTATCAATCTCAGCGGCTATGAAAATCCAAAGACGAAGAATGCACACGACCTTGCGCTATGGGCAAAGCGTGCAAAAACGGGCGGCTGGGGCTATGTCTGGGGGACTTACGGCGAAGTGCTGACCGGACGGGCCTTTCAGCAGAAGCTGAAGCAGTACCCTGCGGAAATCGGTGCAGAAAAGAAGTTCATCAGCGAAAATTATCTTGGAAAACGCACGGCAGACTGCGTCGGCCTTATCAAGGGCTATCTGTGGCTGAATCCGGAAACGAAGAAAATTGAGTACGGACGCGGCGGACACGCTGATGTCGGTGCAGACGGAATGTTTGAGAAGGCAAAAGAAAAAGGAACGATTTCTTCGATGCCAAAGATCCCCGGCATTGCGGTTTGGCAGAAAGGGCATATCGGCATTTATGTCGGAGACGGCAAGGTAATCGAAGCTGCCAATACGCGCGCAGGTATTTTGGAAACAAGACTGTCTGCGGGAACATGGACGCACTGGCTAAAAGTGCCGGGCGTCAGGTATGAATGATCAGCATGGGAAGTGCAAAGCCTTCCTGTGCTTTTTGCTTTTTTGAAAGCAGGAAAGGAGAAGCTTATGGAGCTAAACACAACGCTATTTCGCAAGGAGCCTCGTTTTGATACGAGGCTGTGCAAAGTGGAAAAAATCTTAGAGCTGAGCGGCAGCGACTTTGTGCATCTAAAAGAAAATCTTTTGGATGAGTACGAATTTCTTACCCGGTATCGCGATCTGATGCGGCTTGATCAAGACGATATCGCGCACTGCCTGATGGTGCTTGGCGATGGCTATGAGGATGCCATCCTCATTGAAGCAGAGGGCGCAAGCTACGCAAGGTATGCAGCCTTTCTGCCGCTGGTTCGCATGGCTGTCGAGGCGCAGGAAGAACTTCCGATTGAGCGGTATGAGCCGGCAGCAGAAAACGAGATGATTTTGGGAGGTCTCAAATGAAGAAAGTGAATATCAGCATTGCATACGAAGAAGAAAAGTATGCAGCGCTAACGATGTACCTTGTGCAAAAGGGCATGAACTTGGAAACGGAGCTGACCGCAGCGCTTGACAGTCTTTATGCAAAGCAGGTACCGCCTGCGGTTCGAGACTTTGTGTCGCAGCGGATTTCTTCCGAGCAGAAAAAAGAAAAAAAGAAACAGGATAAGGCGCAGGTACAAAGGACTGATTCCGTTTGAGAAGTCAGAGATTCGGCATCGAAATGGAAATGACGGGGATTCCCCGAAAAAAAGCAGCCGAAGTCATCGCCGCATATTTTGATACGCATGAGGTGTATGACGGCGGAAGTTATGATGCGTACCATGTGACGGACGGGCAGGGGAGAAGGTGGAAGGTGGTCAGCGATGCATCGATTCATCCCACTGCGCGTGATGGAGGATCCGCAAGTAATTTTTACAAGGTGGAAGTGGTTTCCCCAATCTGCCATTATGAAGATATCGAAACGATACAGGAGCTTGTGCGAAAACTGCGGCATGCGGGCGCCTGTGTAAATCGTTCCTGCGGGATTCACATTCATGTGGATGCGGCGCCGCACAGCGTGAAAACCCTTCGCAACCTTGTAAATATCATGGTATCGAAAGAAGATCTGCTATATAAAGCGCTTGCCGTCGATGTCGCAAGACAGGATCACTACTGCCAGAAAACGGATCTGAGTTTCTTAGAGGAGCTGAACCGAAAGAAACCCAAAAGCATCGAAAACTTTGAGCGGATGTGGTATCACGGAGACAGCAGAAGCTTTGATCATTATGATGAGAGCCGCTATCATGCGCTGAATCTGCACAGCGTGTTTTCAAAAGGCACGATTGAGTTTCGCTTGTTCAACGGGACGATGCACGCAGGAAAAGTCAAAACCTATATCCAGCTCAGCCTTGCTATCAGCCATCAAGCCCTTGTGCAAAAGGGCGCCTCGCACAGCCGGACGAAAAGCACGAACGAAAAATATACCTTTCGTACATGGCTTCTTCGGCTCGGCATGATCGGCGAAGAATTTCAGACGGCGAGGAAGTTTCTGCTGGAAAACCTCGAAGGGAATATCGCATGGAAAGACCCGGCGCAGGCCGAGCGGCAAAAGGAGCGCCTTGCTGCAAAGCGCATGGAAGAAACCGCGCAAAATATGCAGGGCATAGAAACAGAGGAAGCGCCGGAGCAGGAAAGTGAAACCGAAACGCAGCAGGACGAGGGATTTACCATGCAGATGTTTTAATTGGAATGAAGGAGAACAAAATGAAAAAGATGAAAATTTATGCAGCATACGGAAGCAACTTAAACCACGCGCAGATGCGGGGACGCTGTCCGGATGCGAAGTATCTTGGCTCTGCCATGCTCAAAGATCAAAATTTGATTTTTTGCGGGCAGCCGGATCACAGCTTCGCGACCATCGAAACCATGGAAGGAAAGGAAGTTCCGATTGGACTTTGGGAGATCAGCGCGCGGGATGAAAAAGCGCTTGACCGCTATGAAGGCTATCCGAATTTTTATCATAAGACGGTGCTTCCTTCTGTGCTTGACGGCGAGGAAGTTCATGCGATGGTATACATCATGGATCTTGCGATGCCTGCAGGACTTCCGTCCGCTATGTATTACGACATTGTTGAACAAGGCTACCGGGACTGCGGACTGGATCCGGCGTATCTTCAGGCGGCGCTAAAGACCAGCATGGAGCGCGTGTACAGCCTTACGCCCGCGCAGGAGATGAGCCCGGGTATGGAGATGCTGTAAGCACGAGGCGTTTCGCAAGAGAAAGCCCCAGATTTACCCTGTGTCCGTCTTTCAGAGGAAAATGGATGCGGTGTAGATGCCACCACCCCAAAAACGGCGTGTCCGCGCGTTTGGGAGCGAAAGGAAGAAATGCAAATGATGCGAAAAAAAGAGAGCAGCCTTGCTCTTTTTTGCTTGCAGGAAAAAGAGGCGGGGGCAAAATCGCCCCTCGCCTCGCTTACCGGAGCCCCGCAATGCGGGTCTCCCAAAGAGCTTCCGAGATTTTTCCTTTCGGTGAACATAGGGGTTAAAACGCAGAGGGGAAATGCGAAAAGGAGTCAAAGCGGAGAAAACCTGCCGCGACTTCCGCAAGTTAGAAGAATACGCAAAGGAGTCAAAGCAAATGGAAACCCAAAAAAGAAAATTTGCGCTGTGGATTCGTGCAGAGACAATGGAAACAATCGAGGCACTGTATAAAAAAGATAACTGCAGGAGCCGCTCGGAGTTTATCGAAAAAGCAGTCCTCTTTTACAGCGGCTATTTGAGGGCAGAACAGACGGATGGATATCTTCCCGCCGTCGTGATTTCTGCCATGCAGGGAAGCCTTGGACGTTATGAAGATCGCACCGCAAGGCTGTTATTCAAAATGGCCGTCGAGCTTTCGATGCTGATCCACACGGTCGCAGCGACAAACGAGATCGAGGAAGAAAGCCTCAGCCGGCTTCGTGGTATGTGCGTACGCGAGGTAAAGAATCTGAAGGGAAGCGTCACCTTAGAAGATGCGGCGGCTTTCCAAAGGGGCGATACGGATGGCTGATATCATCCTAAAATGCCGCTATTTATCTCCGCGCGCCAAAAGTCATGCCGGAAATCTCATCCGCTACATCGCGACCAGAGAAGGGGTAGAAGTCATCGACAAACGGGAAAATTATGTCGGATACATTGCGATGCGGCCGGGCGTCGAGAAACGAGGGGTACATGGACTTTTCAGCGCAGGAGAGGAAAAACTTTCCCTCTCCAAAGTCGCAAGAGAGGTGGCATCGCATGAGGGAATCGTCTGGACGAATATCCTGTCCCTGACGCGAAAAGACGCCGAGCGGCTTGGCTATGACAGAGCCGAGGCATGGCAAAATCTTCTGAGAGCAAACACGCACCGGATGGCGGAGGCCATGAAGATTCCGGCAGGTGATCTCATCTGGTACGCTGCGTTTCACAATGAAGCGCATCATCCGCACATTCACATGATCGCCTATTCCAAAGGGAAGGAACCCTATCTCAGTGAAGCCGGGATTCAAAAAATGAAATCCGCTTTTGCACGGGAAATTTTCAGAGAGGATCTGCTGCCGCTTTACGCCATGCAGACCGAACGGCGCGAAACCATCGGAAAAGAAACCGAAAGAATGCTTTCTGAAATGCGAAGCGCGCCTGCCAAAAATCCGGTACTGCTTGCAAAATTCACCGAGCTATCGGAAAGGCTTAAGAGCCTCAAAGGCCGCAAGGTCTATGGCTATCTTCCGGGCCCGCTCAGAACGCTTACCGATGAGATTCTGACCGAGCTATCAAAAGAAGATGCCCTTGCTGCCTGCTATGCAGCGTGGCAGGAAGGACAGCGCAGCATCGAAACCATCTATCAGGATGCGCCGCGCAGGGCGCAGAGTCTATCCGAAAACAAGGCGTTTCGAAACCTCAAAAACAAGATCATCACCGAAGCGCTTTCCTTTGCTATGCAGGAGCTGACCTTTGAAGAACCGCCCGAAGCGGGCGAGGACTTCTTTCCGGAAACAGAGGAAGAACCGATGCCCAAAAGACCAAAGCAGGAAGTGGCAGGAAACCTCTCGCAGCTATTTGAATGGTACTTTGAAGCAAAAGCCTGCCTCTATGATGATCCGGAAAACGAGCGCTACGACCCGGAAAAAGGGGAGCAGCTGTTGCGGCTTTCCGCAGCAGGCGGCCTTGAGGTCGCCAAATACCGCCTCGGCATGGAGCTTCTTACCGGAAAAAACTTCGGAAAGGATGCCGAGGAAGGGCTTGCTCTCTTATGGGAATGTGCAAAGCAGGGGAATCAGTATGCGCAGTATCAGCTCGGCAGGGTCTATCTTGCAGGTGTGGATGCCGCACGCGATATCACCCTTGCGGAAAGCCTCTTTAAAAGTGCAGCAGATCAAGGAAATTCTTTTGCCATGTACAGCCTCGCCAAGATGCACCTTACAGGCCTTGCGAAAGAAGCAAGTGAGGCTCGGGCGATAGAACTTCTCATAGAGTCCGCAGAAAAAGACAATGTGCATGCCCAGTACCTGCTTGGAAAGTTTTTCTTACGCAGGGAGCATGTCCCAAAAGACAGCCAAAAGGCTGAAACACTGCTTAAAAAAGCGGCGAAAAACGACCATGCGCAGGCAGAGTACCTGCTTGGGAAAACCTATGCGCTCGGAAAAGACCTGCCGAAGGACATGACAAAAGCCCTACGGTATTTAAGGCGTGCCTGCAAGAAGAAAAACCAGTATGCGCAGTACCAGCTCGGCAAAATGTATCTATTCGGGCAGGGCGTCATCCGCGACGAAGATGCAGGAAAAGCGTTTTTACTTAAGGCGGCCGCGCAGGGAAATCCTTACGCTAAGCTGATTTTGGAAACCTACCGTCCGCATCGACCGGCGGTGCCTGCCGGAATCTACATCATGCGCCTTGCCGGGTATTTTACGGAGATTTTTCCGCCGGGGAACCTGCGCATACAAAAGCTTACCGAGCAGAAACTGCGGGCGGAAATTATAGAACGAAAGCGGGCAAGAGGGCTTCGCACAACGCATGGCCAGCAGTTTACGGAAGAACCGTAGGAAAGGAGAGTCTATGAGCCAGTACATTCCGTTTACGGAAGAAGAAAAACTCCGCGCAGGAAGCGCAGACATCGCAGAGCTTCTGCGTGGTCAGGGAGAAGAAGTCCGGCGCAGCGGAAAGGAACTTGTCTGGATAAAGGACAGCGAAAAGATCAGTATCTGGGGGAACCTTTGGTACAATCAGTACCGATGTGAGGGCGGAAACAGCATTGATTTTGCAAGAAAGTTCTTAAACCTCAGCTACCCGGATGCGGTTAAGCTGCTGCTTGGCGAAAGCCGTGAGGGCATAGTCTTAGCAAGCAGCAATCGTCCAAGAAGCAGAGAACAAAAGAAACAAGAAGAAAAACCATTCACACCGCCAAAGAAGCATCACGACATGAAGCGCGTTTTTTCCTATCTCATCAAAACGCGCGGTATCGATCCGGATATCGTCCTCAGCTTTGCAAGGATGGGGCTGATTTATGAGGAAGCAGGCTATCACAACGCTGTCTTTTGCGGCAAAGACGAAAACGGCGTGATGCGGCACGCCAATAAAAGGGGAACGCTTCGAAACAGCACCTTTAAGGGAAATCAGGCGGGGAGTCTGCCGCAGTACAGCTTTCACTACAGCGGAACCTCCGATACGATCTATTTCTTTGAAGCGCCGCTTGACATGCTTTCCTACATCAGCCTGCAGAAAGAAAACTGGCGGGCGCATTCGTATGCCGCCGCCTGTTCGGTCTCCGATCAGGTGCTGTTTCACCAGCTGAAGCTGCATCCGAACCTCAAAAAATGCGTGCTGTGTCTTGATAACGACCTTGCAGGCTACCGGGCAGGCGAGCGAATCTGCGAAAAACTTCTGGAAAAAGGCTATGAAGTGGAAGTAGACTACCCAAGAAAAAAGGACTGGAATGAAGAGCTCTTGCACCGGCAGGAACAGGAAAAGGAGAGCGCATTATGCCCGGCTATGAGTTATTGATTTTATGCGGCGGCGCGTTCCTCGGACTTCTGATCGTCATCGAAAGTCTTTCCGAACGAACCAATCTCAACGGGATCAAAGGCAGGACCGTCGGTGACGGGCAGCATGGCAGCGCAAGGTTTCTCACGAAAAAAGAGCTGCATACCATTTATACTCGCGTGTCCTACACCCCGAAAGCGTGGCGCAGCGCCGCAAAACGCGCCAAAGAAATCCGCCTGCCGGAGGGGATTCTCCTCTCCTGCGAAAAGCGGGGAAAAAAGATTTTCGCACTGCTGGATTCGTCCGATGTGCATACGATGATGGTCGGCGCAGCCGGGTGCGGCAAGACCGCCTACTGGCTGTATCCGAACCTCGAATATGCCTGCGCATGCGGGATGAGCTTTCTGACCACCGACACCAAAGGGGATCTTTATCGAAACTTTGCGGGGATTGCGAAAAACTGCTATGGCTACAAAGTAGCGGTCATCGATTTTCGTAACCCAATGCGTTCAAACGGAAACAATCTTTTGCACCTTGTAAACAAATATACCGATCTTGCAAAAGAGCATCCGGAAACGCTATCTCACCTTGCAAAAGCCGAAAAGTATGCCAAGATCATCGCAAAGACGCTGATTTTCAGCGAAGGCGACGCGGCTTACGGACAGAATGCGTTCTTTTACGATGCCGCAGAGGGGCTTCTGACATCCGCGATTCTTCTTGTCAGCCGCTACGGCGGAGAGGGCGAGCGGCACATTGTGTCGGTCTTTAAACTCCTGCAGGAGATGATCGGAAAAGGAAAAGACGGAAAGAGTGAATTTCAAAACCTGTTAAATCTTCTTAGTGAGGATGATAAAATCCGATGGTTTGCAGGCGCGGCCTTAAACAGTGCAGAGCAGGCAATGCAGTCCGTCATTTCGACCGCGATGTCACGGCTCAATGCGTTCCTCGATTCGGAGATGGAGCAGATCCTCTGCTTTGATACAGAGATTGATATTGAAGCTTTTTGCGAAGAAAAATGCGCGGTGTTTCTTGTCATGCCGGAGGAAGATCCGACCAAGTTTTTTCTGGTTTCGCTTTTGATTCAGCAGATGTACAGGGAGCTTCTTTCGATGGCAGACGAGATGGGCGGAAGGCTCCCGCGCAAAGCCGCCTTTTATATGGACGAACTTGGGACGCTGCCGCGTATTTCCTCGCTGGAGATGGCGTTTGCCGCAGCCCGCTCACGCAATATCATGCTTGTTCCCATCATTCAAAGCTATCAGCAGCTTGAAAAAAACTACGGCAAGGAAGGAAGCGTCATCATTCAAGATAACTGCCAGATCACGATTGCAGGCGGGTTTTCGCCGACATCGCAGACAGCCGACAGTATCGCAAAGGCGCTTGGATACCGGACGGTACTGACCGGCTCGATATCCAGAAGCAAGGACCATCCGTCGCAGAGTTTATCCATGATACAAAGAGAGCTCATGAGCGCGGACGAATTAAAGAGCATGAAAAAAGGAAGCTTTGTCGTCATGAAAACCGGGACCCATCCGTTTATCGCAAAGCTCCGGCTGTATTTTGAGTGGGGCGTGACCTTTGATGAGCCTGTTTATATCATCGAAGAAAAAAGCCGGCAAAAGACCCGGTACATTCAAAAAGATGCCCTGCGTACAAAGATCCTGCTGGAAAACAGCAAAATAGGAAGTACGGAAATCGGGGAAGAGGGAAAGCAAAATGAGAAAAAGGGTGTATCGCTTCGGACCAGTTAAGAGGCGGCATGCCTTGAAGGGAGGTGAGAGATTTGCAGGAAATCAACAGCGGATACCGGATTCGGGACGCAGATACACTGACGCAGAAAGCAAAGACAATCTATCTGTATCTTAGGCAGCGAAGCGGAAGAAACGGTAAAGCATGGCCCGGTGTCAAGACCATCGCAGGCGACCTTGGGCTCAGTGAGAGTACGGTGCGGCGCGGCATTCGGGAGCTTCAGGAAAAGAAGCTCATAACCGTTTGCGCGGCATATCGGGAAAACGGCGGCAGAACCAGCAACCGATATTTTCTTAGCTGACATTGCATTTTCCCGACAAGGGGATACTCTAAGCCTGCCTTGACAGGGGGCCCCTGTCAAAGCTGACAGGGCCGGAAAGAAAAAGAGAAAGGATAGCAGAAAAAAAGAAAATATCTTAGGGGCATTTCTGCAGTATTTCGTTGACAAACCACCCCTTTGCCTCCATAATGTCGGTAAGAAAAACCGAAGAAACCATGAGGGAAAGGGAGGCGAGAGATGAAAAAGATTCTAACCGGACTTCTGGTGCTGGTTCTGCTCACGCAGACAGCTTATGCGGAAAGCCCAAACGAAAGTACAGCGCAGCCGGTGCAGCAGGAAGCGCAGGAAAGCGCAGACATCAAAACGCAAAGGCCTGTGCTGAAAGCGGCAAGCTATGATGTGACAAAGATCAAAATTTCATGGGAAACAGTCCCCGGCGCAGACGGATACATCCTGTACCGCAGGGCCGAGGGCGCTGAAAACTATCGGAAGATCTATACGGCAGCAAGCGGCGAGAGCGGCTCCTACATCGACACCGGACGGACCTGCGGAAAGACTTACCTGTACAAGCTGAAAGCCTATCAGGAAAGCACAGACGGCAAAGTCTATTCGAAAGTATCGCAGGTCAAAAAGGCGCATGCAAGACCGAGGAAACCGGTCATCACAAGCCTTTATGAGAAAAAAGAGCGGTTTGCTGAACTCGAACTACGGTGGAAACCTGTCAGTGGCGCAAGCGGCTATCAGATTGCGGTAAGAGAGATTGGAACAAAAAAGTGGTACACGAAAAACACTGATATCTTCACCGTCTACCGCAGCAAAGATGGTTATGCGCACATCGGATGCAGCACAGACTATGCGTATGAGTTCAAAGTGCGCGCCTACAAAGTGATCCGCGGAAAGCGTATCTACAGCCTGTACTCTGCGCCATATCGCTACCACGAAACATGGACGAATGCGGAGCTGAAACAGGCAATCGAAGAACGGCTGGTAAATGAGTACGGAGTTATTATAAATGACCAGTATTCAACAGGGGAACTGAAAACACCAAAGAATTCTTCATGGAGCACCTGCTGGCCGATGTACTTATCCAAGTATGCAAGCCTCGAAGATGCGGTCGACTATGTCTTCGACCATCAGTACACCCACTTCGGACTCCAAGAGGCGTATATCAAAGTATGGCTGCATGAGGAAGATCCGCTCTACTGCGGGGTATCTTTCCTCGAAGGATAAAAGAAAAAAACAAAAAGAAAACAAGTAAATCAAAAGACGCAAGGCACTCGGAATGATACTATCCGGGTGTTTTTTTGTGCAAAAAAGGAGATGAATTCACATGAGAAAAAGGAAACTCATCAGTATGCTGCTTGTGATCGCCATGATCCTCAGCCTTTTCTCACAGAGCGCGCTTGCAGCACCAAGTGCAAATCGCCCTGCCGTATGGGATGAGGGCAGCGTGCTTGCGACCACCGATGGTGATACCTACCGCTTTCCGTCATCGTGCCTCGGCTGGCATCAAATCTACTGGTACGACAATACAGGAAAGAAACACACCGGGACCGCGCAGGAACTCGCGTCGGCCAAGCGTTCGTATATCATCAAGCAGGGCAGCGAGCAGACGCGCGGCTACTGTATTGAGCATGGCGTGATCGCAGAAAGCGGGAAACAGTATACCGCAAGCAAGCGGGATGGAAGCGAAATTTTTCAAGGCATGAGTGAGGCCATGCGAGAGAATATCGAAAGCGCGCTCCTGTTTGGATGCCAGACCGGAGACAGCTACAGCGATCTTCGCGCCATGTGCTTTGAAGATTCAATCTACTACGGAAAGCACCGTGCAAAGAGCGGCGCAGGATATAACCGGGATGACTGGTATCTGGCCACGCAGGTATTGATCTGGGAAATACAGCAGGAGTTTCGGGTAAGCAGCAGCGGAAAGAACAACCTTGAGCGAAAGGATCCGGGACTTTCCTTCACCAATGCAAGCGGAACGCCAAGCGGCAAGAAGCTCGGAAAATACTTCTATTACCAGCTCATCAAAGACACTCCGGCGCAGGACATTTACGACTTTATGCTGCAGGCGATGAAGTATCAGAAAGTAATGCCAAAAGCGCTGGCATCTGACAAACGAGAGAAAGCACCAACCATTAAACTGACGCAGGATGAAACGGACAAACGCATCTGGCGCGCGGCTGTGCGGGACACCGAAAAGATCCTCAGCGGCCAAAAGCTGAGTAATGAAATCATCATCACCAAAGGCAGCGGCAAAAGCAAGCTGTCGATTACGCCAAAGAAAGACGACAAAGGAAGATACTATGAAGTCGTCTTTCGGGGCGATTCCGAAACCGACGAGCCAAAGTGGGACACCCTCTATACCATGCAGAAAAAACTGCACGGCAAGGAATGCAGAGATGATTTACTCTTTTGGGGCTGGTCATCCGGCGCGGCGCATCGCCAGACCATTACGACAGGCTCTGCAGACCCGATCTTTTTCTACTTTAAGCTAAGTAAGAGTGAGATCCCGCCGGAGATTCCGCCGGAAAGTGAGCGTCCGGAGCCGGAATATTTTCCGGAGATTGAAATCCCGGTCAGTAAGGAAGATCTCAATCCCGGATGGGACGGCGATGTGCATACAGGCATGGGCGATGCGGCGCTGTCGGCAACCTATGTGCTGCTCAGGGACGGCGAGGAAGTAGACCGCATCACGCTGGACGCTTATGGAAACACCGACTCTCTCCGGGATCAGCCGTGGGAAGATGTGATGGCACTTACCATGACGGAAAGCGGAAGCTATACGCATACCACCGAAGACGGTGTGCACTGCGTGGTCAGCCCGACCAAACTCGAATGGACCGGGACGGTAACCTACGAAGTGAGGGAGATCCGCCCGGACGGACGATTCGTAGAGCCTGACAGCGGGACTCGGCACTATGCGATCCGCTATGATGCGGTCAGTACCAACAGCCAGACCTGCACCGCAAATCCGGAAAGCTGGAGCGAGATCACCTATGATGTCCGCTGGCAGACCACAGAAGGAAAAACACCGAGGAAAACAGTGCGCGCGGAACTCTCAGTGAGGTTGAGGGAGAAAACCCGCTGGTCTATCCGGAGGAAATCTTTGTGAACGACTGCTACCGCGGCAAGCTGAACCTGACGAAATCCCTTGAGAATGCGAATGTCTTTGATGAGGAAGGAACCTCCGGAGGGCAAGACAAGTCCACCAAGTCCGAGTGGCGGCTCACCTTAAAATCCGGCGGCTATGAAAACCATCCAAATCTACGGTTTGTCAAGGAAGAAGCATTGAAAAACGGAACGGCTGTCTACCGCGCAGTCCGTGACACCAGCGGCATCGATAACGGAAGCGAAGCACTGCTGATTGGCAAAAATGGAGAACTGTTCATCTATGATATCCCTTACGGAACTTATGTGATGAAAGAAGTACGCGCCGATGATACTTCCTTTGTGCTGGAAGAATTCGAGGTTGTGATCGATGAGCATAGCGGAAGCTATACCCCAAAGGATACCTACGATGACCGCTATGACTATGACATCCGAAACAAAAAAATCGAGAATGTGGTCAAGATCATCAAGACTGACGCGGAAACCGGAAAGAAGGTCGCGCTGAAAGGCACGAAATTCCGCATCCGCTATATGGGAAATCCGCTGCTGGATGATCCGACGAAGTCTAAGAACTACGGAAAACTTCTGCCAAATGCGCAGAATATCAATTCCAGCCTGAAGGCAGACGAGTGGAGCTGCGATGAAAACGGCGAGATTACGATCCCGTACCACTTGGAATTCGGCACCTACCGCTTGGAAGAATTCCTGCTTCCTGCAGGGTACTTTGTCGGACGATACGACAAGGACGGAAACCAGTCTTCCGCAGACTACGGCGAAATCGCAGAAGGAAAAACCGAGGCACCGGAGGGATTTGCCTACGAAGATCTTGTCAGCATTTATGACGAAGAAGGAAACTTCCTTGCATACAAAAAGGCAAAAGAAGTCTTTAACTATTACACCTTTACCGTCGAAAAACAAGAAACACATACAGACGGAAACTTCGGACAGAAAGTCGACTATGAGGGAAACATCAGCCCGGCAGATCCAAAGTATGACAGTGAGGACTATCCGTATATTCACTATTACAAAGTCACGGCCATGACCAATAACCCGGTCAAGGGCAAGATTCGCATCGAAAAAAGCGGCGAGCTTTTCAGCGGATTTTTAGAGGAAACGAAGAACGGCTATACCGTTCTCACCCCGGTCTACCGGGCCTATGAATCGCTGAAAGGTGCAGTGTACGGCATCTATGCGGCGATTGACGAGCTGCTATCCGATGGCAGCGACGGGATCCGGATTTATGACAGCAAGACGGATGAAGAAATTAAGATCCCAAAGGAGATTTCAACCCACAGTCAGAGTGAAAAAACCGAAGTGCTTGACCCGCTGGGAAAGAGCCATCCGGCAGCCATTTACGAAAGCGGAAGTCTCAGCCACGCAAGCGGCGCAAAGCTCTGGTATCTTTTAGAGCGCGAAAAGTCCGAGCAAAACGAAAAGAAGATACTGTATGTATCGCCGGAAGAGCGGGAAACGAAAGCATCGGATCATTTTGAAACGGAAAATGATCATTTGAAGATTTCCTATGACATTCAGACCGCGCTTACATTTGAAGCAGGCGGCAGAAATATTACAAAGGTACGAATCGTCAAGACCGGAACCTTAAAAGAAGAGACCGAAGAAGAGATAGATATGGCATCCCTGATGCAGACCGAGGTGCATACCTATGTCGGCGAGGAGGCAGATGGAAACGACATCGAGCGGCCGCTCGGATCGTTTGAGATCGGCGGCAATATGTTTACCGGAGAGAAAGGCTCGTACCTTGACTATGCGAAAAGCGTAGACGAAACAGAAAACAGCATCACGGAAATCTATGAGGTAAGCTATGTGCAGCAAAAGGACATGGCTGAAGGCTTTCGCCTGAGCTTGGACGGCTTTACCATCGCGGCTAAAGCAGAGGGTGACAGCGCTGTTACCACGATCACCTTCCTGACAAGTACCCCAAGTATTGAAGTCGGTGCAGGCTATACCTATGTGCAGGCAGGACGCACCCTGACCTTTACGGCAGCCGTAGCGAAAAGCCCGGCATATTTCCTGAGCCCGGATGGGATCAAGACCGAGATGTACTATGCAGGCGGCAGCCTGCGTGCCATGCTTCGGATTCCGATGGATGCGGTGGACGCAAACTTTTCCGAGGTTGTTCCGACGCTAAAGTTTTCGCATCAGGACGCAGAGGGCGGCATAGAGAGGAAAACCCTTGACTGGTTTCATGCGCTCAGCTCTGACAATCCCGAATTGACCTTAAACCCATATGACGGCATTACCGTGACGGCGCGCCAGCATGGCGGCACCGCAGAAGAGGTGTATTACAGTCTTGAAATTGTTTCTTCTGCCAATGAAGATGCGCCGGTAGAGATCACCTTTTCCGATGGCTACACCATGCAGTTTTACAGCGCCAAAACGCCGAGCGGAAACCGTGCAGGGGTCATGATGCTGAGCGGCATCTACAAAACCAATCGCGCGCCGAAATCAACACTGATTGAGACCATCACGACCGACGAAAACGGACGCGCGGATTCTTCGCTTCTGCCGCTTGGCAGGTATCTGGTGCGCGAGCTCAGCGCACCGGACGGCTATGTTACGGAAAGCTCCGCGCAGGAAGTCAGCCTCACCTATGAGAATCAGGATACCCCGCTGGTATGGAAGATCCTAAACCTTACCAACAAACGCTATGAGGTGGAAATCGACCTCAGTAAGGTCTTTGAAACCGCATACCAAAGCGGAAGCTATCTTCCGGGAGAGGGTGCGACCTTTGGTATCTTCGCAGGCGAGGACATTAACGCAAAGGGAAGCCTCACAGGCCTTATGAAAACGGCAAAGAAAGACAGCCTGATCGGAAGCATTACGGTAGACCCAAGCGGCAAGGGAAAGGAGCGGATCAAGCTTCCGGACGGCATCTATTATCTCAAAGAATTGTCTACGAAAGCAGGCTACAAACTGAACCAGACTCCATTTTATTTCGCAGTCGGTGAGAGCAAGGAAATCACCTCAGAGCCATGCGAATTTGATTATGCGGCAGACGGCATCAGCGGAAAGCTGATCCTTGCGCGCAGCGGCAAGGTAGATATACAGCTTAGCGTGCTGCAGCGCTATCCGATGCCGGAAATCACGATAGACGGCAAAGCCTATGCGCTGACCGAAGAGCTTACGGACGGACTGATTCAGGTTAGGAGCGAAGAAGAACGTGCGGAGATCACTGTATCGGTACTTGCAGGAAAGGAAAGCACGATCACCTTGCCAAACGGAAAGGAATTAAAAGTATCGGCTTCTGAAAACACCTATACCTATATCCTCGACGGCGTAGAAAAGACCTATACCCCGGCCGTATCCTACACCGGATATTACAGCAACTTTAGCTATGAATTTCCAAAGGCAAAAGGCGAGAGCCTCACAGAAACAAAAACGGAAATCTCCTTTAGCGAAGCAGACAGCAGCCCGAACCGCTTGAAAGGGACGCTGACACACACGCCAAAAACGAAAGAACAAAAACAGGCGGACGGCAGCACAAAGATTGTCGGCATACTTGACAAAGATGGCAATCAAGTCTTTAGCCACCACCTTGATTTTACGATGACAGACGAAAAAGGACAGCAGGCCGTCACAGGAACGCTTTTCCGAACCGGGCCAGATGGCAAGACCAGAGAAGAAATACAAGACACGCCGCTTTCTGCATTTCACATCGATGCAGGCGAGCAGCTGTCGTTTGAAACGACAAGCGGCGCAAGCGTATCCATGAGCCTAAGTGAAAGCGGAAGCCTCACAATCCGCATGGTAAATACGCAGGCAGGCGCAATCACGGATGAAGGAGTTCCGACAGCAAGTATCGACGAGCAGGACGCAAAGGATGCGGTCTTCTTTACGAAAACCGTCACACAGGCAAGAGCGGATCATGTCGAAGGCACGCTTAAGATCAAGGTCAATACCTTTGACAATGTGAACGCAGGGGCGATTCCAAATGACCGCACGCCGGGCGAGCCGGGAAAACCAACCCCATCGTCAAGCACGCCGTCGATCCGAACGACCCTTGTCGATGCGAAAAGCGGTACACATGAAGCGGAGCCGGGGCAGGACTTCCTGCTGGTGGATACTGTTTCCTATTACAACTTGCCGCAGGGCGAGTACCGTCTGGTCGGAACGCTGATGGATAGAGCGACCGGAAAAGAATTTCTTGCGGATGGCAAACCCGTTACTGCAGAGAAACTCTTTACGGCAGGCAGCGCAAACGGGCAGGAAACCGTCGAGTTTACCTTTAGCACCGAAAACATCGAGGGAAAGAGCCTTGTTGCGTTTGAGAAACTGTACAGGAGAGTGAAAAACGCAGACGGCAGCATCACCGAGACCGAGCTCGCAAAGCATGAAGAGTTGAAAGATGACTGGCAGACCGTCACTATCGGTAAGAAGCCGGACGAGCCGGAAAAACCGGAGAAACCCGAAAAGCCTGAAAAACCAGATAAACCGGAAAAACCAAAGAAACCTCAAGAAGTGCCAAAGACAGGCGATGCTGCAAACGCAGCAGGCTATCTTCTGCTTTTTGCAGGGGCGACAGCAGGTCTTGCTTTCAGCACCGGAATGCTCCGAAAAAGAAGAAAAACAAACAAATAACCCATGTGCGGGCGGCAGTATGCCGCCCGCGCACCCAAAAATCCTCCCAAACCCTCTAAAAATTTTTCTCTTTACAATCACCCCGGATTGCGGTAAGATAGGTGTGTAAATTTTGGAAAGGAAATGTACGCGAACATGGTAAATGGTTATA
>OLSK01000158.1_pt1 | contig 63942 bp, 60 predicted proteins | sample 1672781 | NCBI WGS metagenome assembly OLSK01 (sample SAMEA3136723, study PRJEB25190) | human gut metagenome | biome: human gut; feature: human-associated habitat; material: faeces | place: Austria | collected 2013 | reverse complement strand
GACCCCATGCCGAACTCAGAAGTGAAACGCCGTAGCGCCGATGGTAGTGTGGGGTCTCCCCATGCGAGAGTAGGGAACTGCCAGACATCAAATAAAACAAAAGGCTCAGTCGAAAGACTGGGCCTTTTGTTTTATCTGTTGTTTGTCGGTGAACACTCTCCCGAGTAGGACAAATCCGCCGGGAGCGGATTTGAACGTTGCGAAGCAACGGCCCGGAGGGTGGCGGGCAGGACGCCCGCCATAAACTGCCAGACATCAAATCAAGCGAAAGGCCATCCGAAAGGATGGCCTTTTTGCTTTTCGAACTAACATTCAATTAATGGATTACCTGCGATAAAAATGCCCTCGTACGCTCTGATTTAGGATGCGCAAAAAATTCATCAGGTGCAGCTTGCTCCACTATTTCCCCACGATCCATAAAAATTACCCGGTCAGCGACGGTTCGTGCAAACCCCATCTCATGTGTTACACACAACATTGTCATACCCGACTGCGCCAGCCCAATCATCGTATCCAGCACCTCTTTCACCATCTCAGGATCGAGCGCCGACGTTGGCTCATCAAACAACATAATTTTCGGCTTCATACACAGCGAACGCGCAATGGCAACGCGTTGCTGCTGACCACCTGAAATCTGTCCGGGAAACTTATGCGCATGTTCGGCAATTCTCACCCGCTCTAGGTAATGCACCGCCAGATCTTCAGCCTCTTTCTTAGGCATCTTGCGTACCCAAATCGGTGCCAGGGTACAGTTCTGTAAAACGGTCAGATGAGGGAAGAGATTGAAATGCTGAAAGACCATTCCCACTTCCTGCCTGACGCGCTCAATATTGCGGATATCTTCATTAAGTTCGATGCCATCTACCACGATCCGTCCCTGTTGATGTTCTTCCAGATGATTAATACAACGAATGGTTGTCGATTTACCGGAACCTGAAGGGCCACACAGAACGATCCGTTCTCCCGGTTGCACGGTTAAATTTATATTTTTCAAAACATGGAATTGTCCATACCATTTATTGACGTTTTCCAGCGTAATCATCGCGTTAGCAGGTTGCAGTAAAATTTGGCTCATAGTGTCCTCAATGCGGTGTACGCCCGGTGTTAAAACGTTTTTCCAGATACTGGCTATAGCGCGACATGCTGAAACAGAAGATCCAGTAGATCAGCGCGGCGAAAACATACCCTTCCGTCGACATACCCAACCAGGCGGGATCAACGGTTGCCTGCTGAACGCTACTGAAAAGATCGAACAACCCGATAATGATCACCAGGCTGGTATCTTTGAAGAGTGCGATGATGGTATTTACCAGCCCAGGAATTACCAGCTTCAACGCCTGTGGCAGAATAACCAGCCCCTGAGTTTTCCAGTAACCCAACGCCAGCGACTCTGCCGCTTCATATTGCCCTTTAGGCAGCGCCTGTAATCCACCTCGCACGACTTCCGCAACATATGCTGACTGAAACAGGATCACGCCAACCAGCGCGCGGATCAATTTGTCGATACTGGTGCCTTCTGCCATAAACAACGGCAGCATGACCGAAGACATAAACAGAACGGTAATCAGCGGCACGCCGCGCCAGAATTCGATAAAAATGACCGATAAGATACGCACAATCGGCATATGGGAGCGGCGACCTAACGCCAGTAAGATCCCCCACGGTAGCGCCCCCGCAATCCCAACTGATGCAATAATTAAAGTTAGCGTCAGCCCGCCCCATTGCCGGGTTTCAACCCGCTCAAGAGCAAAAAAACCGCCATACATCAGCCACCAGACAATCAGTGGGTAAATCACCGCCCAGGCCGCAATATAGCGACCGCGATGCGGGAGTATTTTCCAGAACATTGGTGCGATCGACACAAGCCCAATCAGTAATGCGAGGTTAATTCGCCAGCGTTGGTCGTGTGGGTAAAGCCCATACATAAACTGACCAAATCGTTTGTGGATGAAGACCCAACAGGCACCGGCTTTTGTGCAGTCGGCACGCGTTGAGCCAACCCAGTTAGCCTGCAAAAATGCCCAGTTCAGCAACGGTGGGATCAGTTCCCACATCAACCATATGCAGCCAATAGTCAGCAGGCTATTGCTCCAGCTGGAGAACAGATTTTTTCGCACCCACACCATCGCGCGGCTTGAGTTATGGCTCGCCGGGCGCGGGGGATGAGACAGCAATACTTTTGTCATCATGACTCCTTAGCGTTCAACGATCGCGATGCGGCGGTTATAGATATTCATCAGCAGCGAGATAGTCAGGCTGATAATCAGATAGACCGACATGGTCATGGCTATCGTCTCGATGGCTTGCCCCGTCTGATTCAGCACGGTGCCGGCAAACAGCGAAACCATATCGGGATAGCCAATAGCGGCGGCAAGAGAGGAGTTTTTGACGATGTTGAGATACTGGCTGGTTAACGGTGGAATAATCACCCGCAATGCCTGGGGAATAATGACCTGGCGTAGCGTAACCGGGTTGGGTAATCCCAGTGACCGAGCCGCTTCATGTTGACCATAAGGCACTGCCTGGATCCCAGCGCGGATAATCTCGGCGATAAATGCAGATGTATAAACCGAAAGTGCCAGCGTTAAGGCTGCCAGTTCAGGAATTAAAACCATCCCGCCGCGGAAGTTAAAGCCTCGTAGGGCTGGGACATCCCAGTGTAGTGCTGCGCCAAAAAGCCATTGCGCCAGTAAAGGCAAACCAATGATCAACACTGCGGCGATCGGCCAGGTGCGGCGCAGTTGTCCGGTCTTTATCTGGTATGTTTTATTAAAGCGGAATAGCCCAACAGAAAGGACTATAGCCATAACAACAGCCAGGATAAACGCAATAAATCCGTCTCCCAGCTGCGGTGACGGAATATAAAGCCCACGATTGCTCAAAAAGGCCAGATCAAACGCGCTCACAGCCTGGCGTGGTCCGGGCAAATTGCGCAACACGGCAAAGTACCAGAAGAAGATTTGCAGCAGCGGGGGAATATTACGGAAGATCTCAATATAAATTGTGGAAAGCTTTCGTAGCAGCCAGTTATCCGAAAGTCTCGCCAGACCGATAAAGAAGCCCAAAACAGAAGCGAACACAATACACAATGCAGAAACCAGTAGCGTATTGAGTAAGCCGACAATAAAAACGCGTCCGTAGGTGTCGCCCTGCTGGTAATCGATCAAATGCTGGACAATACCGAAGCCAGCGCCGCGATCCAGAAAGGCAAAACCTGAAGTAATGCCACGATTATTGAGATTCGTTACAGTGTTGTGAAATAACCAACCAACAATGCCGACAACAGCAACAACGGCAAGGATCTGGAATAACCAGGCGCGAACCGTAGGGTTGGCAAAAGAGAGTGAGCCTTTAACGGTTGAGCGGCGATGAGACATAGAAACCTCGGAAAGCATAACGCTGAAGAGAGCGCCGCCGTAGCGACGCTCGTTACCTCACACCGACTTAACGCACGGGCGGTGCGTACTGAATACCGCCGTTATTCCAGAGATTATTTTGCCCACGTTTAATTTTCAGCGGGCTTTCTGAACCTACGTTACGCTCAAAAATTTCCGAGTAGTTACCCACCTGTTTGATGATGTTATAGGCCCATTTATTATCCAACTTCAGATCCTTGCCGTAATCGCCTTCTTTACCCAGCAGATGTGCCATATCAGGCGTTGCTGGATTAGCCGCTTTTTCATCGACGTTCTGGGAATTGATGCCCATCTCTTCAGCATTTAGCATGGCGAAAAGCGTCCAGCGTACAATCGAGAACCATTCATCATCGCCACGACGAACTACCGGCCCAAGCGGTTCTTTAGAGATAACCTCCGGTAAGACAATCCATTCAGCCGGGTTGCTTAATTTGATGCGCAGGGCATACAGTTGGGATTGATCCGAAGCCAGCGTATCGCAGCGACCAGATTCCAGTGCCTTCGCTGATTCGTCAGAGCGATCGAAAGTCACTGGTGTGTACTTCATATTGTTTGCCTTGAAATAGTCGGCGACGTTGAGTTCGGTATCAGTACCCGCCTGAATACAGACGGTAGCGCCATCCAGTTCTTTCGCGCTTTTTAGCCCCGCTTTATCGTGCGTCAGGAAGCCAATGCCGTCGTAATAAGTGACGCCAGTAAATGCCATTCCCATCCCGGCATCGCGAGATGAAGTCCAGGTCGTATTACGGGAGAGCAAATCCACCTCCCCTGACTGTAAAGCGGTGAAGCGTTCTTTTGCAGTGAGCGGGGTATATTTCACTTTCGTGTCGTCACCAAATACAGCAGCGGCAACACCACGACAAATATCAACATCAATACCTGAAAATTTACCGTCAGCATCGGCATAAGAGAACCCAGGTAATCCATCACTGATCCCGCATTGCACAAAACCTTTTTTCTGTACGGCATCAAGCGTCGCGCCAGCATGCGCCTGATTTGCAACGGCAAGCAGCACGCTGGCGGCAGCCAGTGTGGCTATCATCATCTTTTTCATAATGCTTCCTGTGAGGCGAAAATTATCGTTATAGGACGTTTGGGAAACGTCTTTTACCTGTCTGTGGCCATCCTCTTATAAGCAAAAGTAGTGCCAGCTTTTGCGCACGATTTCGCGTCGCAATAAGCTGAGTGTAGACAGGAAATAATAAAAACAGCGCCCCGCAATGGTGCGAAAATGAAACATGCGCCACATTTTGGCGCAAAATATTTACGCGTGTTTTACTAAGCAGAATAATGATTGTTAGCGTGAGTATATTTCTGGTGGGAAGTGCGAAAGTTAAATTGATGCGTTATTTCGAAAGCAGCGAAATAACGCGATATAACATGCTAAGTCAGCAGAGAATTAGCCAGCAGAATATAGCAATATTTTATCTTATGTAAAGATACTGTATCGTTAAACAGAGCGCGAAACTCCGCGCCCTGTTCAGTTATTTCGACAGAGCGATGATCCCCATCGTCAGGCCAGCAACAGCTGCTGCTCCGCCAGCAATAGCCCCAGCCGTTTCCCAGTTATCCTGAGTTGTGCCTTTCATACAGGTATTGGTGTGAACCAGACGCCCCTGATCGTCATAAACCGGAACGCAGGGCGAATCGTGAGCACAGCCCGCCAGCAATGCGGTGAGCAATGCCACAGGAATTAATCTTTTCATGGTGTTACCTCAGTAATAAACGCTAACGCTTAATAAGTTAACTCTCTTATTAACGAGCTGAATGCCATTTTATCACCGGAGGTTATAAATCTTGCGGAATGAATAATGACAAATTATGTGAATTGTAAAAATAGTGAAGGGAGCGGGAACTATAGAAAGCTTTTAAAGAGTGAGCAAAAGAATATCTTATTAATTTTTATGGGTTTCACTGAAAATAATAAAGGCACCCGAAAGCGCCTTTATGTTTCAGATTTATCCTTTAAAGCAACGGCGGATCACCACAAAGAACACCGGTACGAAGAAGATTGCCAGCAACGTTGCAGAGACCATTCCGCCCATTACCCCGATACCCACTGCGTTCAGCGCGCCACTGCCGGCACCGTTACTGATAGCTAGCGGTAATACGCCGAGAATAAAGGCGAGAGAGGTCATCAGGATAGGACGCAGACGCATACGTACTGCCATTAGTGTCGCTTCAACAACACCTTTACCCTCTTTCTCCATGAGATCTTTAGCGAACTCAACAATCAAAATAGCGTTTTTGGCCGACAAGCCAATTGTCGTTAGCAAGCCCACCATAAAGTAGACGTCATTTTTTTGATTAAAGAGTGTTGCCGCCAGTAGCACGCCGACAATCCCTAACGGCACTACCAACATAACCGAGACAGGAATTGACCAGCTTTCATAGAGTGCAGCAAGGCACAGGAAAACAACCACAAAGGAAATTGCTACCAGAGCGGGAGCCTGGTTTCCCGATAAGCGTTCCTGATACGACATACCCGTCCAGTCATAACCAATGCCCGCAGGTAATTTTGACGCAAGGTTTTCCATCAACGCCATGGCATCGCCGGAACTGGTTCCTGGCGCGGCTTCCCCCTGAATCTCCATTGACGGCAGACCGTTGTAGCGTTCCAGTCGCGGAGAGCCATACACCCAATGTGAAGTGGTAAAGGCCGAGAATGGCACCATTTCGCCGTTGGCGCTGCGGACATAAAGTTTATCGACATCTTCTGGCAGCATACGGAATTTGGCATCCGCCTGAACATACACCTTTTTCACGCGACCACGGTCGATGAAGTCGTTAACGTAAGTCCCACCCAGCGCCGTTGAAATGGTCTGATTGATGTCAGAAAGTGAAACACCTAATGCCTGCGCCTTTTCCTGGTCAACTTCCAGTTTAAACTGCGCGGTGTCTTCCAGGCCATTAGGGCGCACGCTGACTAAGCTGGCAGGATGTTGCGCCGCCATACCAAGCAACTGGTTACGGGCCTGGGTTAGGGCATCGTGACCCAGCCCAGCCTGATCAATTAACTCAAAGTCGAAACCCGTTGCCGTGCCCAGTTCAACAATGGCTGGCATGTTGAATGGAATGACAAAACCGTCGCGGATCTTGCCCAATTCCATTTTGGCACGATGGATTACCGCTTCCGCACTGTTTTCGTCACCACTACGCTCTTCCCACGGTTTCAGACTGACGAAGGCCATACCGGCGTTTTGTGCCTGGCCGCTGAAGCTAAAGCCGTTAACCGTAAAGACACTTTCAACGTTCGCTTTCTCGTTCTTCAGATAGTAATCCGTCACTTGATCCAACACTTTTTGCGTCCGCTCTTGCGTCGCGCCAGCGGGTAACTGAATCATGGTCAGAAAGACACCCTGATCCTCTTCAGGTAAGAAGGAAGACGGAAGACGTAAAAACAACACCACCATTCCTGCAACAATCAGCGCATAGATCAGTAAATATCGTCCTGTGGAACCGAGGATTTTGCCGACGCTGTTGGTGTAGTGGTTAACGCTATGATCGAAGGTAGTATTAAACCAGCCGAAGAAACCGCCCTTATTTTCGTGATGCTCAGCAGAGACGGGTTTAAGCAGCGTTGCACATAACGCAGGGGTAAGAATCAATGCCACCAGAACAGAAAGCGCCATTGCCGAAACGATGGTGATAGAGAACTGGCGATAAATTGCCCCAGTAGAACCGCCGAAGAATGCCATCGGAATAAATACCGCTGACAGCACCATCGCGATACCCACCAGTGCGCCCTGGATTTGCGACATTGATTTTTCCGTCGCTTCTTTTGGCGGGAGCTTATCCTCCATCATCACGCGCTCGACGTTCTCCACCACCACTATCGCATCATCGACGAGCAGCCCGATGGCAAGCACCATCCCGAACATCGTTAGTGTGTTGATGGAGTAACCAAAAGCGGCGAGGATGGCAAACGTCCCTAACAACACCACGGGTACCGCAATGGTGGGGATCAGCGTTGCTCGCATATTCTGCAAGAACAGATACATCACCAGGAACACCAGCATAATGGCTTCGAACAGCGTTTTTACCACTTCGTGAATAGAAAGCTGGACGAATGGCGTGGTGTCATAAGGGTAGAGAACCTTCATTCCCTGCGGGAAGAATGGCTGTAATTCCGCCAGTTTTGCCTTAATGGCTTTCGCGGTATCGAGAGCATTCGCGCCGGTTGCCAGCTTAATCCCCAGGCCCGCCGCCGGTTTTCCGTTGATACGAGCGATAACGTTATAGTTTTCACCGCCAAGTTCAACCCGTGCGACATCTTTCAGGCGTACCACCGAGCCGTCACTGTTTACGCGCAGGGTCACTTTGCCGAATTCTTCCGGATTTTTTAACCGCTTTTGAGCAATAATCGAGGCATTCAACTGTTGCCCTGGTAACGCTGGCGTTCCGCCCAACTGTCCGGCAGCGATCTGATCGTTCTGTACCTTCAACTGGTTAATCACATCAACCGGTGTCAGTTTATATTTGTTTAGCAGATCGGCGTCCAGCCAGATACGCATCGCATACTGTGCGCCGAAAAGCTGTACGTCACCGACGCCATTCAGACGGCTAAGCGTATCTTTAACGTTAGAGGCCACATAGTCCGAGATATCGTCCTGTGTGGTGTCTGGGTTATCAGAGACAAAGCCCGCCACCATCAAATAGCTGCTACTGGACTTTTCAACACTGATCCCCTGCTGCTGAACCTCCTGCGGCAGCAACGGCGTGGCGAGCTGGAGTTTGTTCTGCACCTGCACTTGCGCGATATCAGGATCGGTCCCGGACTGGAAGGTAAGGGTAATTGTCACGCTACCGGCGGAATCGCTGGTGGAGGACATATACATCAGGTTATCGATACCATTCATATTCTGTTCGATAACCTGCGTCACCGTATCCTGCACGGTCTGCGCATCAGCACCTGGATAGTTTGCCGAAACAGAAACCGCAGGCGGTGCAATGGTTGGATACTGAGCGACGGGCAATTGTAGGATCGCCAGTGCGCCCGCCATCATCAGAATAATGGCCAGCACCCATGCAAATATCGGTCGTCGAATAAAAAAGTTTGCCATGTCAGATTACCTTACTTCGATGCAGTATCTGCGGGGGTATCGGTAGTGGCTTTAACCTGCTCTCCCGGACGCGCTTTTTGCAGGCCGCTGACAATGACTTGATCGCCAGATTTCAGACCTTCGCTAATCAACCATTTATCGCCAATCGCCTGACTGGCAACGACAGGGCGCGCTTCCACCTGACTTTTATCGTTAACAATCAGCACGGTTGCATCACCACGCGGTGTGCGGCTAACGCCTTGTTGCGGGATAAGAATGGCGTCAGGTTGGACGCCTTCATCAATCCGTGCACGCACAAACATACCCGGCAAAAGCGTATGTTGCGGGTTAGGGAAGACAGCACGTAGGGTTATGGAGCCGGTGCTTTCATCAACGGTCACATCAGAGAATTGCAGCGTACCTTTCAGGGGATAGGTTTGACCGTTTTCCATGACCAACTCTACGTTGCTGGTGGCGTTTTCCTTATGCAAATTTCCTTGCTCTACGGATTGCTTCAGCCTCATAAAATCGTTGCTGGATTGGGTCACATCAACGTAGATAGGATCGAGCTGCTGGACAGTCGCCAGTTCAGTCGTTTGCCCATTAGTGACAAGAGCGCCTTCGGTCACGGTCGATTTGCCGATACGTCCGCTAATTGGCGCAGTCACTTTGGTATAAGCGAGATTGATGCGAGCGCTTTCGACTGTGGCTTTTGCGGCAATCACGGCGGCATCGGCCTGGCGAGCATCAGCAATGGCCTGGTCGTACTCCTGCTGGCTGATGTATTTCGTACCCACGAGCGGAACGTAACGTTTTACCGTCAAATGCGCGATGGCGGCGGCGGCTTCACTTTTCGCCAGTTCGCCTTTCGCGCTGTCATAATTTGCCTGATAGGTCGCGGGATCGATCTGGTACAGGGACTGGCCTGCTTGTACATCGCTGCCTTCAGTGAAATTACGATTCAGTACGATCCCGCTAACCTGTGGGCGAACTTCGGCTATACGGTAAGCATTGGTGCGGCCTGGTAATTCAGTCTTAACTTCTAACGGGGCCGTTTTCACAATATGAACGGTAACCTGCGGTTCACCGACGTGAGCTTTCTCTTCTCCCTTATCGTTACAACCGGCGATTAAAGCCGCGGAGATCAGAATAAAGGAGGGCAGGAGGAAAAACCTGGCATGTTTCGTCATTACTATTCCTCAAAAAACCAAAAGCGCGTTATTTACCCAGAAAGGCAACGCGTTAACTCGCAGAAAGAAAAATACAGTTTGCTATCCTACAAATTATCATTCGTCGATGTAAGGAATAGTTATGAATACTGGCGTCTCAAGGCACATAAACACAAAAAAAGATTAATATTCTACTGTTTTATTTTGACGCGGGTTGAAAGAGGCAGAATTAAAACCTCGTAAATTGAAATATATATTCATGTGGCGAATGTATTTTAGGTAAATAATATATATTATTTATTTGACGATTTATAGCAACTCAATGTTACCCTCTCGTATAAATACACATTAGATGATAGATTAACCTTCGCTATTTTCTCACCCTGTGTCGAATATATTTATTTCCTGAATAATTAATCATGGCAAAAAGAACCAAAGCCGAAGCTCTGAAGACCCGGCAAGAACTGATTGAAACTGCCATCGCCCAGTTTGCGCAACATGGCGTAAGCAAGACGACGCTCAACGACATTGCCGATGCCGCTAACGTTACGCGTGGCGCTATCTACTGGCACTTCGAGAACAAGACCCAACTGTTTAATGAGATGTGGTTGCAACAGCCTTCATTGCGGGAGTTAATCCAGGAACACTTGACGGCTGGATTAGAGCATGACCCGTTTCAACAATTGCGTGAAAAATTGATTGTCGGCTTGCAATATATTGCCAAAATTCCCCGCCAGCAGGCGTTGCTGAAAATCTTATATCACAAATGTGAATTTAATGATGAGATGCTGGCCGAGGGAGTGATACGCGAAAAGATGGGCTTTAATCCGCAGACTCTCCGCGAAGTATTGCAGGCGTGTCAGCAACAAGGTTGTGTAGCAAATAACCTCGATTTAGATGTTGTGATGATTATTATTGATGGTGCCTTCAGCGGAATTGTTCAAAACTGGTTAATGAATATGGCGGGTTATGATCTTTATAAACAAGCACCCGCGCTGGTCGATAACGTATTAAGAATGTTCATGCCAGATGAAAACATAACGAAATTAATTCATCAAACGAATGAATTAAGTGTCATGTAAATTCACATTCTGTCCTGAAAATTCAGTTCGTCACAGTTAACCAGTTTTAGTGGATTAACTGAGTTCATATTACGGCATTTGTCTGTTTCTGTTGCCAGCAGTTCAATCCACTGCATCAGTAAAGTATCAAACAGAAAAACGAAGACAGCGAAAACGACGAGCCACCAATACTTGCGAATCATTACCTGAGCCTGTGCATGTTTAACCAAGTCTGGCAGGAAATATACACGAAATGAATAATCTGAAAACCAGGCTTACACTTCCTTTACTTTGCAATGAGATCGGGGTCAACTTCGCTAACCCGGCATCGTTTTGACCGGTTGCCCGTCTTTCTTTTTTTCACTTTCGCCAGTTCTTCCGCGGAGTAATGCGACGCGACATCCAGCCGTCGAAGCCCCATTTTGATGTACTCGCTGTTGATCTCAATACCAATGAATTTTCGTCCGCTGGCGATGGCTACGGCACCGGTAGTAAAGCTACCGGCAAACGGGTCGAGAACGATATCGCCTGGGTTGGAAGAGGCGAGAATAATGCGTTTCAGTAAGGCTTCCGGTTTTTGCTTCGGGTGGTTCTCATATTCATCCATTAAATAACGCACTCGCGGAAAATCCCAGACGTTACCCGGTACTTTTTGATGATTGTATGGCTGTGGAGGATTTTTGCGATAATCGATCAACGCGCGCTGCGATCCGGTTTTGGCTTCTACCAGAATAGCATCACCGTTGAATGTGTAGTTCTTTGCGTCTTTCACCATCATCAGGATGGGTTCGTACATGGAGCCGTAGTGTTTTTTCGCCTGTACTCCAGAACTGTCATATGACCAGACGATGCGACTTTTGATGGTAAAAAGCTTGCGGCACTGGAGATCGATAAAGGGCATGTTTTCCGTACTGTTCATAATGTACATGCTGCCCTGCTTTTTCAGAACGCGGTGGCACTCTGCAATCACTTCAAACAGCCAGTCGATAAATAGATCTTCTTTCCAGGCTTCGATCAGACCATCAAAATTTTTACCGATGTTATACGGTGGGTCGGCAAAGATCAGATCGACGCTTTCAGTAGGTAGCTTTTTAAGTTCGGCAAGGGCATCACCGTGAATAATGGTCTTAGCTTCATTACCAAACCGGGTCGGTTCACATCCTGTTCTCATGGTCACTCCCTTTGTGACACCTATAAAAAAGGCGCTTCCCCATGCCGAGTAGCGCCTTTTTAATCAAGCATTTAGCTAACCTGAATTAGTTCATGCCGTACTGTCATATTAGCTGTTTTCATGCTTTTAGATGATTTTAATATTCATATAATAATCAATGTGTTGTATAAATTCATGCCTGTATATTGTTCCAGTGTTTTTCTTTGTTTATGCTATTATGCAAGCAATTCTGTATAAACATTTGTATAAACACTTTGGGCTGGGTGGTCTATGGCTGGCGAACTTAACAAACTGAGCGACAGGAAGTTAAAGGGATTACATGGTATCCCGGCCAGTAAGATTGAGTTCTATGCTGATGGTGCCGGGCTGAGCGCCAAGGTAACGAAAGCTGGTGGTATTAGCTGGGTGTTTACTTACCGACTCGACGGGCAGAAGCTGCATCGTCTTACTCTGGGACGATACCCGGATATGAGCCTCAAAGAAGCCCGTTCTTCGCGTGATAAATGCCGCCAATGGCTGGCCTCAGGTAAAGATCCAAAGCACCAGTTGGCGCTGGCCACTCAGGAAACGCTTAAACCGGTCACTGTTAAGGAAGCTATAGAATACTGGATACGCGAATATGCAGAAGAGAACCGCGCGAATGTTGAACGGCACAAAGCGGAGCTGCGAAAACACATTTATCCTTATATAGGGAAAATGGCGCTCGCTGACTGTGAAACACGATACTGGCTTGACTGCTTTGACAGGATGAAAAAGAAAACTCCAGTCGCCGCAGGTTATGTGTTCCAGATGTGCAAACAAGCCCTGAAATTCTGCCGGGTTCGTCGCTATGCTGTGAGTACCGCGCTTGAAGATTTAACAATTCCAGATGTCGGTAAAAAACAGGCAAAAAAAGACCGGGTATTAAACGATAAAGAGGCTGGCGATTTATGGGCTGCCATTTCCTCTGGCACTTGCTTCATGCCTTACTACACCAGGCTACTGACAATCTTAATGGTGTTTGGGTGCCGAACGCAGGAGGCCAGGCTATCAGAGTGGAGTGAATGGGATATGGATGCCTGGGTCTGGACAGTTCCCAAAGAGCACAGCAAGGGCGGCGAGAAGATTGTAAGACCTGTGCCGGATGCCATGCGCAAATTCATTGAAATACTGCATGATGAAACGAAACTATCCGGTCTTTTGCTTGGGTCGGTTAAAGGCAGTGAAGCGGTAAGCCAGTGGGGCCGTAGCGTTTATAAAAAGCTGGGACATTCTGAACCATGGACACTGCACGATCTAAGACGAACATTAGCAACGCATATGAATAATATGGGTATAGCACCACACGTTGTTGAACAGTTGCTGGGGCACTCAATGCCGGGAGTCATGGCGATTTATAATCGCAGCCTGTACTTGCCTGAGAAACTGGATGCGCTGAATAAATGGTATGACCGTCTCGATATTTTGGCGGGTAATCACTCGAATATTGTTATTTTAAAGGCTGGTGAGAAATGAAAAAGATAAATAAAATGACCGATTTGCCGAAATGGTTTTCATTGGACAATTACAATTCTATCAATGGGCTGAGTGATCTTGATTTAATTAATCAGTTAGCTATGAGAATGGAAGTTGCTAATGATGATTTTGAATGGCTTGATACCTATCCCGGAGCAAGAAATGAGTTCGCTTCATTTATGGAAGAAAGATTTAGTAACCCAATTCGGCCGCTGAGCGGAAAATTATTTGCAGAAAAAATAAAAAGAAAAAAATATTCTGAATGGCAAATGGATTCCGTCGGAGGTGTTGAGCCTTTAAGATTAATTGATGTGATGCAGTTGTCTAAGAAAGCCGCTCATTATATTGATGAAAATAAAATTAATCGCTCATTGCGTGGACAAAAAAGGTCTGTAAGTAAGACCATAAGCGATAATGATCAAATGCACATTACTTTAGATTTGTCTTGGCCTGATGAAATTTTATTAAGCGATTTGGCTGCATTGTTGCCAATATGGCGAATGGATCTTGAAAGGAAAAGTGAAAATAGTTGTAAGTTAAGTAATAGCTGGAGTGTAATCAAAAAGAAAATATTCGATTACAAGATATTGCCAATGTTAGACCTTATGGAGTGGGCTAAAATTAACAATGCAACAATCACTAACAGAGTTTTATCTTTGGCCCTATTTCCTAATGCAGAGTATGACGCCATTGGTATCGCTCAAACGATCAAACCGTTCATTAGAAATTTTTCCGCAGATTTTTCTATAGAAATATTAAAGCGCAAAGCTATGGATTCATTTTAATCGGGAAATCCATATAGAAATAATTAAAAATTATCTAATAGTGAACCATGCTTTTTAATAGCAAATAATAGCCTCCACAAAACGTAGAAACAGTGGAGGCAACATGCAAAATATCACCTTTACCCCGCCAAATCCTGAGCAGCGCCGCACCCTTTTAGAAGAGTACGGCTTTAAGTTCGACCGTCGAATTCGTGAAGAAGAATGTAGCGAGATCACCAGCCTTTCCCGTTCCAGCCGCTGGAAAATGGAGCAGCAAGGTCGATTCCCGCCACGCTGCCACTTTGGTCGTAACAGCTGCGCCTGGCTTCTTTCTGATGTGCTCTGGTGGGTTCGTAATCCGCCTGCAGTAGAGAACGTCAATAACCCGTACAGCCGCAAATCTGCTTAATTAACTACAGGTAATAGAATATGGAAAAAATAACTGCCTTGGCTGGCAGCGGCCAAACTCAATCCGAAACCAGCCAGAAAGATATTTCCAGCGATAATTTTGCTGCGCGAATCCCTGTAACCATGAGCAAGATTGGCGGGAAAGAAACCCAGTCTGTAAGCGGACGTAAGCTGCATACGTTTCTGGCTGTAGGGCGAGACTTTACCACCTGGATGAAAGCACGCATCAAACAGTATGGGTTTGTTAAAGGGGTTGATTATGTAATTGTTGAAGATTTGAGCACCCCAAAACGGGGGAGCGCAAAATCTCGCCAACAAGTCGAGCACGATTACATTGTTAGCCTGAATATGGCTAAAGAGCTTTCTATGGTTGAGCGCAACGCGCAAGGCAAGATGGCCCGCCAGTATTTCATCGACTGTGAAGAACGTCTGCGCCGCGTAGCACCAGAGGAACATGAGGCGGCGTTGTTGGGCTGGCGTAAAAATCGTGTAGCTGCCTGCGAAGATCATAAGAGTATGGCCGATGCAATGAAGGGCTATATCGAGCGCACCGGCGACAGGCAGCACGGCTTTGCCTACAGCAATGAATGCTCGTTCCTGAATAGCCTTGTGCTGGGTATGCACCCGCGAGTGTGGGCGAAACAGAAAGAAATCCCGGTTAAGCAGGTGCGTGACCATATGAACGCCGATCAGCTCGCGCTGCTGGCTTATCTGGAAAGCCGTGATTGTGCTCTGCTGGATCTTGATACCCGTACAGCAACCCGTAAGGCGAAACTCACCGAACTGGCACAACGCTGGCTGGTGAATCGTGTTGGAGGTGCTGAGTGATTTTGCATAACTCAATCAGGGTTGCGCAGAATTTGAGCAGGCGAAATTCGCACGCGCAAATCAAGCTCGGTGATATGCCGAGTTTGAACAACCGCGTACGTTTAACGTACGGACATCGCAACCCATTGAATCAATTTGATTATAACGAACCGTTAGAATTGGCGAGCAACAAACACGAACAGTATTCGGGTTCGCCTGAACATCAACACTGCTTAGGTTCGGCAATCATCTTTAAAGGATGTATCAAGGAAAATCAACAACGTGCAGTTGAGGTTCCAACGAATAACGTAGAGAGCTGCAATGGCAGCGCATTTTTGCTCTACGAGGGAAATCAACAACGTACAGTTTTGTACCGTAATCCAAATTTGGCTTACGAGAGGGTAGTACCTCAAAGCCACCAGGTTAACCACGCCGCCAAAAGATATGCGGAAAACAAACCCTCTTTAAGAGGGGGAGTCCAGCGTTTGTGCGGGTCATTATGTCCTGCGCAAAACAACCCCGAAATTATCGGGGCAGTCCACAGCATTACGGGGAGTAACCCTGTTCAGCCTTTTGGCTCGATGCCTTGTCGCAAAAGTTCTTTACGGGCAAGAGCCTTTAGCCAATTGCCAAGGCTCACGCCTTCCCGGCTGGCAGCCTCATTTAGCTGCTGGCGTAGTTCGGGTGTTATGCGGATCTGGAAGGTCGGTGACAAACCTTCACCTTTCGGAGTTTTATCTCTTTTGATAGTTGACATGTACGTACGTAATCTCCTACTATGGATTCTGTTATGTACGTACGTTATCACGGCGCATGTAACAAAAGCAACGCCCCGGAGTGCGGGAACACTGCCGAGGCGTCTAACCACCAACGTTAATAGGAGTAACGCTATGGCTATGCCGCAGTGTAACCAAACTCATCCTAAAAATCGCGTATTTATCTTTTTGGCTTTAAATCGTGCCGACATGCAGAGCAGGCCACATCGTGAAGTTATTACCGCCGTCAGTGAGCGGGAAGCACGTAAGCTGCTAGTTGGCCGTTTTATTTTGGTTTTTGCAGGACGCTTACCAGCCAAGGAGATTTATCATGGCTAAATTAACCAATAAATATTTAAAAGAAATTTTAGAATACAGCCCAGAATCTGGGGTGTTTATTTGGAAAGTTTGTCGTGGTACTACAAAGGCAGGGGATATAGCTGGCAGTATCAAAGTAAGAGGGTATTTAGATATTAAGATTAATAAGAAGCTATATAAGGCTCATAGGCTCGCATGGTTTTATATGTATGGAGTTTGGCCCGCTAATCTAATTGACCATATTAATGGTAATCGCAGTGATAATCGGTTGTGTAACTTGCGAGAGGCCACTCACAAAGAAAATTGCAGAAATCAAAGGATGTATAAAAATAACAAGTCAGGAGTAAAGGGAGTTAACTGGAATAAAACAGGAAGAAAATGGCTGGCTGCGTGTGCTGTTGACGGGAAAAGATATCACCTAGGAATGTTTGAAGATATTTCAGAAGCAGAGAAAACTATTAAAGATTTTCGTGAGAAATATCATGGGGAATTCGCCAAGCATGAAGTGACCGGGGAGTTATAAAATGCGTGAGCCAATCTGTCTGGAGCAGGCCGAATATAAATCAGCGCTGGCTTCATCACTTTACGAAACCATCCTGGAAAAAGCCTCTGCTGAATGTTCAGAAACGCTGCTGAATCTGATTTCTATTGCGTGTGATTTTAATCAGGAAATTCACCGGGCATTAATCGCCGAGCTGCACATGGGAGAGACAAAATGAGACAGGTTCCTTTTGAGGTCCTGATGCACGCCGAAGACGCACTGGCATACAGCAATCAGGCTCTGGCTATGCTGGAAATCTGGATGGACTCCCTCGGCGAAGGTGATGAACACGAATCTAACTGTGTGGCCGCCATTTTCAGCCTGGTGCATGAGTCCAAAGATCGTCTACAGAAAGCGCGGGAGGCTTCCAGTGCAAAATGACTTTGTAAGCGATGCGCGGCACGGGAAGCGCGGAGAGTTCAAATTGCCGCTGTTTTGTGAACTGACTGCAGAAGGGCAGAGTCACATCACCTTTGCCCTAAAGTTTGCCCCCGAGTCTGTGGCTGTGTTCCATCCCGATTCGGGAGAAATATCTCACTGGCTCAGCCGCGGAAACGAGATTATCGACATTTACGGTTGCTATGCCGTCTTTCCTCGCAATGGCATTAGGGAGGAACAGCAATGAGCCGCGCAATTGAGATTATCCGTGAAGTTAAGCGCCGAGCTGCCGGAAGCTGGGAAAGCCTACTTCCTCAGTGCGGGGTGACGGTTCCGCCGAAAGGCCGTCACGGCCCATGCGCCATCTGTGGTGGATCTGACCGATTTCACTACATTGACGACCACGGCGGCGGCGAGTGGCATTGTCGCCAGTGTGACGAGCCAAATCACGGCGACGGTCTGGATCTCATTGCCAGATCTCAGGGCATTACCATAACCGCTGCGGCGCAGAAAGTATCCTCTGTGCTGGGTGTTGATGCCCGGACACCGGAACCGAAGCCAGCCAGAGAGAAGCCTCAGACGGATATCGCCGGGAAAGTTGCGGCGCTGGTTGCTAAAGCCTCTCCGGGGCAGTCTGCTTACCTTGCATCAAAGGGGCTTCAATGCCCCTTCCCGATGCTGTCCGATGGGTCGCTGCTGCTGGTGCTGAAAAACGGTGCTGGCGCGACGACAGGCGCACAGGTGATTAAGCCAGATGGCAGTAAGCGGCTGGTGGCCGGAACGGTAAAGAAAGGCTCTTTTTGCGTGGTTAATTCCGGTGAAACGCCGGAGACGGTGATTATCGCCGAAGGACTGGCAACGGCGCTTTCGGTTCAGCAGTTTCGCCCAGATGCGACAATTATCACAGCGATTGACGCCGGGAATTTGCTGTCAGTTGCGCAGGTGATGCGACAGCGTTACCCGGATGCGCAGATCATCATCGCCGCAGATAACGATATTAAGCCTGGCGAACCAAACACGGGTAAATCAGCCGCAGAAAAAACCGCTAAAGCTGTCTCTGGCTGGGTAGCTTTACCTCAGTCTGAGGAAAAGGCCGACTGGAATGATTTTCACCAGCAACACGGGCTGGAAGCAGCCGCAGCAGCATTTAATGATTCGATGTACCAGCCGGAGGGCGAAAAGGTGGTGGTAAAACTTAAGTCTATTGACGGCGGTAAAAAAGAGCAAAAATCAGCTCTGCAAGGTGACGAACTGAAACCACGCGTGGAGAGCCGTAACGATGGCTTGTACTGGATTACGCCAAAGGTGGACAAGGACAGCGGAGAAATCATCAATAACGAAGCGTGGCTTTGTTCGCCTCTTGAGGTAGTTGGTTCAGGTAGTGACGGGGCAGAACGCTATCTTGTTTTGCGCTGGCGTTCGCCGCGTGGCCACGAAGATATTACCAGGGCGATCCCTTGCGCTGATGTTGGAGAGCGTGAGGGATGGCGCTCACTTAAAGCTGGAGGGGTTAACGTGACCACTAAAAACACCTTTCGTGCCATTCTGGCCGATTGGCTGCAGCAGTGTGGATCTGGTCAGGAATGGATTATCACTCATACCACTGGCTGGCATAATGGGGCATATATCATGCCTGATGGCGAAGTTATTGGTGATCCAGAGACACCCATTCTCTTTAATGGTCGCAGCGCTGCATCTTCCGGTTATGCCGTTTCTGGTACGGCTGAGGGCTGGCGGGATTCAGTGGCTTATCTGGCCGGTGGCAACCCATCAATGATGCTGGGAGTGGCGGCGGCATTATCCGCGCCGCTTATTGGGCTGGTGGGTGCTGATGGTTTCGGTGTCCACTTGTTCGAGCAGTCGAGCGCCGGTAAGACCACTACAGCTAATATTGCGAGCAGTCTGTGGGGAGAGCCGGATGCTCTGCGCCTAACGTGGTACGGTACTGCGCTTGGTATCGCTAACGAAGCGGAGGCGCATAACGACAGTCTGTTACCGCTGGATGAAGTGGGGCAGGGGAGCAGCGCCAAAGACGTTGCCACTTCGGCATACACCTTGTTTAACGGTGCTGGAAAGCTGCAGGGAGCCAAAGAGGGCGGCAATCGGGAGTTGAAACGTTGGCGCACTGTAGCAATCAGTACCGGGGAAATGGATATCGAGACGTTTCTTTCTGCTGGTGGGCTAAAAGTTAAGGCAGGCCAGTTGGTTCGCCTGCTGAATATCCCTATGGAGAAATCGACGGCCTTTCATGGCCTGCAGAACGGCAAGGCTCATGCTGATGCACTGAAGCAGGCATGGATTGAAAATCACGGTGCAGCGGGCCGAGAGTGGGTTAAATGGTTGGCGGCTCACCAGAAGGAAGCTAAACAGGCCGTACATGACGCCCAGACGCGCTGGCGCGGACTCATTCCGGCTGATTATGGCGAGCAGGTGCACCGCGTGGCAGAACGCTTTGCAATCCTTGAAGCTGCGCTGGTGACTGGTGCATCAATCACCGGATGGGATGAACAGGCCAGCCGTGATGCTATCCAGCATAGCTTTAATGCCTGGGTGAAAGAGTTCGGAACGGGAAATAAAGAGCACCAGCAGATCATCGAGCAGTGCGAGGCGTTTCTTAATGCTTATGGTCTGAGCCGGTTCGCCCCTTTGCCTTATGATCCTGCAAGCCTGCCAATCAGTAATCTTGCCGGGTATCGTAAGCGTAAGAGCAACCATGATGATGCGCCCATGGTGTTCTATACATTCCCTGCAACGTTTGAGAAGGAGATAGCGCAGGGATTTAATGCTAGGCAGTTTGCCCGTGCGCTTGCCGCTGCCGGTTTGCTCTCTGAGCCATCAAGTGGGAGAGGATATCAACAGAAATCACCGCGAATTGATGGGCGCCAAATCAACGTTTATGTACTTCAACAAGTTGCAGAAGAAGGGGCGGAATAAAATACACATGTGAGGATTGTTATTGTTGGTTCAGTTGGTTCAATGATTGTTAATTACATTCATGTTACTGTTTTACATAGGGTTTATGTCTAATAATTGAACCAACACTGAACCAACAAACGGCTATTTTGAACCAACATGTTCCGCTATTGAACCAACCCCCTTTTCTGGCTGGCCTGTAAATATTTGCCACTGAACCAACATAAAAATAGCATTTGTTGGTTCAAAAAGGGGCTTTGTTAGTTCACTTAATGAAAATAATGCCTTTAAAAACAATAATCTTTACAAATTGAACCAACTGAACTGACTGAACCAACATAGTTTTGCATCTATACACAAAAAATAGAGGATGTTATGGACAAAAAAAGCAGTGATGACCTGGTATATTCGAAGGTGCTGATCCAGAAAGTGGTTGAGCACAAAGATATGTTTGGGGTTCCAGACAGCAAAACGGATTTGCAGCTTATGCCGCTTAGCGAATACCGGGAACTGGTGAAGCGAGAAGCTTTCTTTTTTGTGGATCACAATGGTTTCCTGCGCCATCAATTTTCTGGTGATGTTATGGCTGCCAGCAAAGAACAACTGGATATCCTTATCGGCGAATTGAAAGCGAAGCGTGAGCTGCTTGATGATGCTCTGGATTGCGCTAAGGAATAATTTTGTAAATTATTTGTACTCATGTTTACCCGTGATTACCCCTGTCTCTGATGGGGGTTTTCTTTATATTTTTCATGTATATCTTGAAGAGTGGCACTCAGACGTGAGCCGCCACTGGCCGTTAAGTCAAGCTGTAGCGAGTACAGCCTGCGAGAGGCAGAAAAAGATTTAACGGCCTCCCCTCCAAGCGCTGGTTTCACGTCTCTACGTTAATTGATACGGAAACCACTCCATGAAGAAACTACTCGAATTACGCCAGCAGAAAGCCGCACTCAAAACACAGATGCGTTCCATGCTGGACAAAGCCGACACCGAAAAGCGCAGCCTGAACGAAGAAGAGGGCAAAAAGTTCGACGAACTCCGCGCCCAGGCTGATGCGCTTGAAGTTGAAATCACCCGCCTTGAAGCCGTCGCCGACGATCAGCGCAATCTGCCTGGTACTTCCGTCGAAGGTGAGCCAGTAAGCAACGACGAGCTGCGCCACTACATCATGACAGGTGATACCCGTTCTCTCTCCACGCTGGTGCAGGCTGACGGCGGTTATACCGTTATCCCTGAGCTGGACAAAGAGATTATGCGCCAGTTGCAGGATGATAGCGTGATGCGTTCCATCGCAACGGTGAAGACCACCAAAACCAACGAATACCAGAAGCTGGTATCTGTGGGCGGCACTACTGTTAATCGTGGTACCGAAGGTGAGGCACGTACCGAAACCAGTACGCCGAAGATGGAGCGCGTTGATATCAAACTCAACCCGATCTACGCCTACCCGAAAACCACTCAGGAGATTCTCGACTTCTCTGAGGTGGACATTCTGGGCTGGCTGTCTTCTGAAATCGCCGACACCTTCACCGCTACCGAAGAGAGCGACTTTGTGAACGGCGACGGTGATAAAAAATCCAAAGGGTTCCTGTCTTACCCTCGCGCTGTCACTGCCGACAAAACCCGTCCGTTCGGTACGCTGGAGAAGATGGAGGCGGCTGACGTTTCCTCTGATGGCCTGATCGACCTGCTGTATAAGCTGAAAGCCAAATACCGCAAAAACGCCGTATGGGTGATGAACTCCAACACCGCCGCCAAACTGCAAAAGCTGAAAAACGGCAACGGAGATTACATCTGGCGCGATCGTCTGGTTGCCGGTTCTCCCGATACGCTGCTGGGCCGTCCTGTTCAGTATCTGGAAACCATGCCGGATGCGGATGCAGGTAAAGCGTTCCTCGCGGTAGGCGACTTCAAGCGCGGCTATTTCATCGTGGATCACACCACTGGCGTGCGTACCCGTCCTGACAACATCACCGAACCGGGTTTCTACAAGGTGCATACCGATAAGTACCTGGGCGGCGGTGTGGTGGACTCCAACGCCATCAAGGTGCTTGAGCTTTCAGGCTCCGGTTCCTGATTTGACGTTTAAGGGGCTGCGGCCCCTTTTTGCCCTCTGTGGAGTCCAGTAATGAAAACAATTGATTTTGAAATCCGTACTTCCGAAGTGAGCGCCAGCAACAAAAAGCTGGTGGGCTATGCCGTGCGCTGGAACAGCCTGTCAGAAGTTATCTGGGATGAGTTCCGCGAACAGTTTGCGCCGGGAGCGTTTAAAGACAGCCTGGCATCCGGTAGCGATGTGCGTGCGCTGTATGAGCATAACTATACCCAGCTGCTGGGCCGCACTAAATCCGGCACGCTGGTGCTGTCCGAAGACGATACCGGGCTGCGCTTCGAGCTGACTCCGCCGAATACCCAGCTTGGCAACGATGTGCTGGAGCTGGTGGAGCGCGGGGATATCTCCGGCATGAGCTTTGGTTTCCGGGCGCTGAAAGAGGCGTGGGATATTGCTCAGTCTCCATATCTGCGCACTGTTACCGCTGCCGAACTGCGGGAGATTACCGTTACCTCTATGCCTGCTTATCCTGAGTCTGGCGTGGAAATCGCGCACCGTTCGCTTTTCTCCCAACATCCTGAACTGCGCCGCGCTGGCGATAACCGTCGCCGCTGGGCTGATTTAGCGGGGCTCTGATATGTGGAATATCTGGCCGTTTGGCCGTAAGTCTGAACCCTCAGAGCAGCGCAGCATGACCATTGATGAATTTCTGGCGATGGCAGGGATTCCAAATACCGGATCAGGCGAGTATGTGTCTGCGGGTACTGCGGAATCTCTGCCGGCGGTCATGAACGCCGTATCAGTTATCAGTGAGGCGGTGGCAACAATGCCCTGCTATCTCTACCGCGTCCGTAATGATAATGGTCGTGAGGCGCGAGAATGGCTGAGTAATCACCCGGTGGATTTTCTCCTGAACGAGCAGCCGAACGACTGCCAGACGCCTTATCAGTTTAAACGCACGATGATGCGCCATTGTCTGCTGAATGGTAACGCCTATGCGGTGATCCAGTGGGGCCGCGACGGCCAGCCGCAATCCCTGCACCCGTATGCGCCGGGGGCGGTTGTTCCTGAGCGTATCGGCCAGCATAAGTACAAATACACCGTTACAGAGCCGTTTACCGGGGCTGTGCGCACCTATCTACAGGAAGAGATTCTGCACCTGCGTTACTCCACCGATGATGGCTTTCTGGGGCGTTCGCCTATTACTACGTGCCGTGAGGCGCTGGGGTTAGGTCTGGCCCAACAGCGCCACGGTGCCAGCATTATGAAAGATGGCATGATGGCGGCGGGCGTCGTCACTACTGCTGAATGGCTCGACAGCGTGAAGGGTAAGCAGGCTCTGGACGCACTGGAGCGCTACAAAGGTGCCAGAAATGCCGGGAAAACGCCGATCCTTGAAGGTGGCATGGACTACAAGCAGCTTGGCATGAGCAATCAGGATGCCGAATGGCTGGCGTCGCGCCGGTTCTCCATTGAAGACATTGCCCGCATGTTCAACGTGTCGCCCATCTTCCTGCAGGAATACAGCAACAGCACCTACAGCAATTTCAGCGAAGCGAGCCGCGCCTTTCTCACCATGACCATGCGCCCGTGGCTGGCGAACTTCGAGCAACAAATCAAATCTGCTTTGCTGGTGGCCTCTCCGGTTCCGGGAACCCGTTATCAGGTGGAGTTTGACTCTGCTGACCTTCTCCGTGCCACACCTACCGAGCGTTACGCCACTTATGAGCGAGGCATTAAGAACGGGATCATGAACCCGAACGAAGCCCGTGAGCGCGAGGGGATGCCGCCGCGTGAAGGTGGTGACGAATTCAGCCAGGCATGGAAGCAGGAAGTGAAGATCAGCAAAGACGGCAAGGAAGGTGACGCATGAGAGCCGGGGGGCTGAGAAGCCGCGTCACTATTCGGGTATTCACTACCCACAGGGAGCCGTCCGGTCAGGTTGTTCAGGTCTGGGAAGACGGGGAAACCATATGGGCTGAGGTTAAGGGGATCAGTGGCCGAGAGTTAATGGCGTCAGGTGCCGAGGTTGCCGAAGCGACGATCCGCGTTTGGGTGCGTTTCCGCCGTGATATTACCGCAGCCAACCGTCTGAAAGTGCTTACTGGCCCGTTTGCTGGCAGCACTCTCAATATTATCGGGCCTCCTATTCCTGATTCGGAAGGTACCCGGCTGGAAATTCTCTGCAAGACAGGAACGGAAAAATGACAGCAGAAATCACCCTGGAAGAAGCAAAGCTGCATTGCCGTATTGATGATGATTATGAAGACACGCTGATACAGGCGTACATCGATGCGGCGCTGGAGGTTTGCCAGAAGCATATCGGCAAGCGGTTTGATAACGGGCTGGAGTTTACGCCAGCTATCAAGATTGGCTGTCTGATGTACGTATCTCAGCTGTACGAGTACCGCACGATGATTGGTGATACCGACGCCAAAGAGATACCGATGGCTGTCTCTGCGTTGTGGTCTGTCTATCGTGATGTGGGGGTGTACTGATGCCGTGGCAACCACTACGCCGGTGCAATGAGCCGGGATGTAATAAACGGGTGAAGTCTGGCAAGTGTGACGAGCATAAGCGGGATGCCCGCCGACAAAGCGACAGCCGAAGAGGTACGCGAACAGAGCGTGGTTACTCCAACCGCTGGGGCGAATACCGTCGTCATTTTCTAAAAGCTAATCCGCTGTGTGTCCATTGTCTCAAGGCTGGCGTCTATGCATCGGCAACTATCGTCGATCACATCATCCCTATCGAGGGTGAAGCTGATGTGCTGTTCTGGCCCGCCAGTAATCACCAGTCGTTATGCGCTGCCTGTCATGGACGGAAGACAACCACAACAGACCCGGTGACGAAGCAGCAGCGTAAAGCCGGTAAGTTCCGCGAGCAGGAAGAAGCAGCACGTCATCGCACCGACTGGATCTATGAGGCAAACAATGACTGAGCAGGAACAGCAGCGGCTGATTAGTGGGCTGATAAAGCAGCGCGAGGCATGGCAACCAGCCAGACAGAGAGCGCATAAGAAGCCCGTAGCAAAGCGCATGAGCCAGCGTGACCGGGAGCTTATGGAATGCTTTCGCAACCGCTGACAGGCCGAATGGACGGGGTGGGGGAGGTTTTCAGGACAAACCCCTCTCAGCGAGGAACCACCCGCCCCCTCAAATTTTTACGCACGGTGATTTTTTTGAAAATAAAACAGACAGGAAAACAGTAAGTTATGGCAAGACCACCCAAACCGCCCGCCTACCTTGATGAAATCGCGGCGCAGCAGTGGAAAGCAAAGGCGAAGCAGCTGGCGGAGCGCGGTGATCTGACGCCTGCCGACTGGAACAACCTTGAGCTGTATTGCGTCAATTACTCGATGTACCGCAAAGCCGTGGAAGACCTTGCCACGCGGGGATTCAGCATAGTGAACAGCCAGGGCGGTGAGAGCCGTAACCCGGCACTGAGCGCAAAAGCGGATGCCGAAAAAATTCTCATAAAAATGTCGTCGCTGCTGGGCTTTGATCCGGTAAGCCGCCGCCGTAATCCGGTAGAAACGGAAGAGGAGGACGAGCTTGACCGTCTGGAATGATTACGCAAACGCCATTAAATCGGGTGAAATTCCGGCCTGTAAGCGCGTAAAACAGGCCGTCGAGAGGTACTTTTCAGACCTGAATGACCCCCGTTATGAGTTCGATACGGCGACCGTGGAGCGGTTTATTGCCTTCTCCCGGCTCTGCCCACACGTCAAAGGCCCGCTTAGGGGCCAGCCAATAGAGCTGGAACCGTGGCAGCAGTTCGCCTTTGCTAACCTGCTGGGCTTTAAGGTCAGGGAGTCAGGCCGCCGTAAGTACAGCAGCGCCTTTATTGAGGTGCCGCGCAAGAACGCCAAATCAACCGTAGCCGCCATGCTGGCTAACTGGTTTCTGGTAATGGAGAAGGGCCAGCAGGATATCTACACGGCGGCGGTAAGCCGGGATCAGGCCCGAATCGTGTTCGACGATGCCCGCCAGATGTGCCTGCTGTCAAAACCGCTGAAAAAGCGCGTCAATATCCAGGCGCATAAGGTCATTTTTCCGAAGAGCAACAGCCTGTTAAAGCCGCTGGCGGCGAAAGCGGCCACCATTGAAGGGACTAACCCCAGCCTGGCGATTGTCGATGAATACCACCTTCACCCGGATAACGGCGTTTATTCCGCCCTCGAGCTGGGTATGGGCGCACGTCCGGAGGCGATTTTGTTCGCTATCACTACCGCCGGGAGTAACGTTGTCTCTGCCTGTAAGCAGCATTATGACTACTGCTGTCAGATTCTGGCCGGGGAGGAGGGCAACGATTCGCTGTTTGTACTGATCTACGAGCTGGACGACGAAAGCGAGGTTGAGCAGCCTGAAATGTGGATCAAGGCTAACCCTAACCTGCATGTGTCCGTTGACGCAGCGAAACTAGAATCCACTATCCAGAAAGCCCGGGGTATACCGTCGCAGTGGGTGGAAATGCTGACCAAGCGTTTCAATATCTGGTGTCAGGGCTCCACTCCGTGGATGGGAGCCGGCGCATGGGATGCCTGTGCGCTCGAATATACCGAAGAAGATCTGTCCGGGATGGAGTGTTACGCCGGATTTGACCTGTCCTCAACCAGCGATATTACCAGTGTGAGTTACGCTTTCCCGTTTGAACGCGAGATCAGGCTTCTTACCCGGCACTATCTGCCCGAAGCACAACTACTTAACGTTGCTAACAAAAACCGCGCCATCTATCGGCAGTGGGTAAAAGCGGGCTGGATACGCACCACCCCCGGCGACTGTATTGACTATGATCGCATCCGTGACGATATCCTGCGCGACGCTGAAATATTCAATATCCGGCTGGTGGGCTTTGATACGTGGAACGCGACACACTTGCGAACCCAGTTACAGGGGGCTGGCCTCGATGTGGAGCCGTTCCCGCAAACCTATCTGAAATTCAGTCCGGTAGCGAAATCTTTTGAGGTTTTTGTTAACCGCAAGGTGGTGCGCCATCGTGGCGATCCGGTTCTGGCCTGGGCGATTGGTAACGTGGTGATGGAGTCCGATGCCAACGCCAATATCAAACCTAACAAAAAGAAATCCTCCAACAAGATAGACCCGGCGGTTTCTGCACTCATGGCGTTCGGCACATTCCTGGCAGAACACGAAGATTTTGCTTTCGATATGAGCGACAGTCACAAAGAGCGACTGGCTTTATTTAATGGGATTTGAGCATAAAGCGTAAAGGCAGAATTATCTTGAGGTTATCAGGAATATAAAATTGCTCTAGATCACTACATTGCTGTCGTGGAATAGGAAGAGTCTGTTTTGTTGTTTATAAATGTATTGCAGGGCTTTTCCTGTTCAAACTTCTGGTGAAATATGACTGATAAATGGGCTGATTACCTTATTTCTAAAGTCCGATATAACGATAAACACACTCACATTACCCATGTGTATGTGCATGTCGATAATGGCGATACTGTTGGAGAAGGGACATCAGAAACACGGCAGTGGGTAGTGAATAAAATCGATAGCGGCTATACCTTTTACACCATTTTCAAAGGTGATGACGGTAAGTGGAAGAAAGGTCAAAAAGTGGTTAAGGACCGTGTCAACGGTACTGATTACATTACTACTAGACCTAATGGTACATCCAAGGATAACTTAGAAAACCTTCCTGAGTACTAAACACTTTGGTTACTAAAGGCATAAAGCATCAGAATTGTTCTGGTGCTTTTTTGTTTGTTCAGCCAAAGCTGTATAAACATCTGTATAAACAATAATAAAAAAGGCGCATCCCCATGCCGAGTAGCGCCTTTTTATTCAATAACATAGCTGAAATGTATCAGTTCATGCCGTATTTTTTCAATTTTTTACGCAGCGTACCACGGTTGATGCCCATCATCAGCGCAGCACGGGTCTGGTTACCACGGGTGTATTGCATCACCATGTCCAACAGGGGCTGTTCTACTTCAGCCAGTACCAGCTCATAGAGGTCATTCACATCCTGACCATTCAGTTGAGCAAAATAGTTCTTCAGTGCCTGTTTAACCGAGTCACGCAGGGGTTTTTGGGTTACCTGATCCTGAGAGTTAACGGTAGAAACGGTCAGTACGTCAGAATTTACGCGTTGTTCGAACATAGTTCTGTCAGCTCTTTATTTCTGTTTACGCAAAATTTTCGAAGTATGCCTCCAACGCCTCCAGCTGTTCGCTGGCATCCTCAATGGCGTTGAATGTGCGCCGAAACTGGTCATTTGGAGCGTGTTCCTGGAGATACCAGGAAACGTGTTTACGTGCAATTCGGTACCCTTTTGCCGGACCATAAAAGTCATGCAGTTCCCGAACGTGCGCGCAAAGCAAGCGCTTAACCTCTGCCAAAGGCAGCGGGGGCAGCAACTCCCCAGTGTCCAGATAATGCTGGATTTCCCGAAAGATCCAGGGTCTTCCCTGAGCTGCGCGGCCTATCATCAGGGCATCCGCCCCTGTATAGTCGAGCACAGCTCTGGCTTTAAGCGGGTCAGTAATGTCGCCATTCGCGATAACCGGAATGGAAACTTTCTGCTTAACTGCCCGAATACTGTCGTACTCAGCTTCTCCATTGAACAAACAGGCGCGTGTACGGCCATGAATGGTCAGAGCCTGAATGCCACAGTCTTCAGCCAGTTGGGCAATCTCTTCGCAGTTACGGTGTTCCGGTGCCCAGCCGGTGCGAATCTTCAGGGTAACAGGAACGTCCACTGCATTGACGACCTCGGTAAGGATCGATTTAACGACATCCGGGTACTGCAAGAGGGCTGAACCTGCGAGCTTGCGATTCACTTTTTTAGCCGGGCAACCCATATTGATATCAATAATCTGGGCACCGCTTTCCACGTTAATACGTGCTGCATCTGCCATTTCTTTCGGATCGCTACCAGCAATTTGCACGGTGCGAATACCGGGTTCATCAATGTGCACCATCCGTAAACGAGATTTGTCGCTTTCCCAAACCTGTGGGTTAGAAGACATCATCTCGGATACTGTCAATCCGGCTCCCATCTCGTAGCACAACGTCCGAAAAGGTCTGTCTGTAATGCCAGCCATGGGCGCTGCGATCAGGCGATTTCTGAGCTGATATTGTCCGATGCGCATGAGTTAAGAAATGACCATACTGTGACTGCAAGGCGGCGTATATTACGCATTTTTTGCACGAGATGAAAGGCCAAACTTTGACCAATCCTCTGAGATGGATCAAAGAATTGCATTTAAAATGAGCGTGGTGCGATAATTACTCATAAAAATCATCATATTAGAAAATAGTGACTAAAATTTACACTCAAAGAAATTTGAGTAAGTTCTCAATTTTTCTTTATGAATGAAAATTTTGGCACGCAAATTTGCGTAAATAATCGGCAAATTTACGTGCCTTTTGTGAGCTTGCTCGCACTTCGCCCCGCGTCACCCTACGGCGATGCGAAGGTTAATTCTTACGACCGGTAATACGGCACCACTCTTCTTTTTCCACGACCGGGTCCAGTGCGAAGCTATCGGCATAAGCTTCACAAACGCTCTCTGCCTGGCTTGCCAGAATACCGGAAAGGCCCAGCAAACCGCCTGAAACCGGCAGGACGCTGATTAACGGTGCCAGTTCACGTAATGGGCCTGCAAGGATGTTAGCGACCACCACGTCGGCTTTCATTTCTTCTGGCTGATCTTTCGGTAAGTAGAGTTCCAGACGGTCAGAAACGCCATTACGTTCGGCGTTATCGCGGCTGGCCTGAATCGCCTGCGGATCGATATCAATACCAATGGCTTTTGCTGCACCCAGTTTCAGCGCCGCGATCGCCAGAATGCCGGAACCACAGCCAAAGTCGATGACTGTTTTACCGGTTAAATCGAGGCTGTCGAGCCATTGCAGGCACAGAGAGGTGGTTGGATGGGTACCCGTACCAAACGCCAGCCCTGGATCTAACATCACGTTGACGGCGTTTTCGTCCGGCACATCACGCCAGCTAGGGCAGATCCACAGTCGTTCACCAAAGCGCATCGGGTGGAAATTATCCATCCATTCGCGCTCCCAGTCTTTATCTTCTAGTTGTTCGATTTTATGCGCGAAGCCTGCGCCGAGCAGCGGATGGTTTTCCAGAATCGCCACCACGTCGTTCATATCGGTTTCAGCGTCGAACAGACCAATCACATCGGTGTCGCCCCACAGGCGCGTTTCGCCCGGCAGCGGCTCAAATACTGGCGTATCGTGGGTATCCTGAAAAGTGATAGAAACGGCACCCGCTTCCATCAGCGCATCGCTAAGATCTTCCGCGTTCGCGCCGGTGGTGTTCAGTTTCAGTTGGATCCAAGGCATGGCAAAACTCTTTATTTATCAGTAGTCAAAACGGTAGCTTGCGGGACGGATGTACCGAAACGGTTTCCGACCAGGAAAGCCAGCAAACTTAGTAGTAACGAGGGCACGATAGGGTGGAAGCCCAGGTACTGAATATTCAGCGTCGCGAGTACGGCATACAGCACGCCGCCAACGATCATCGCACTTAGCGCGCCTTTGGCGTTGGCGCGTTCCCAGTAAAGACCCAGCACCAGCGGCCACAGGAAAACGGCTTCCAGCCCACCGAAGGCCAGCAAATTCAGCCAGATGATCATTTCTGGCGGCTTCCAGGCGGCAAGCAGCAGCAACGCGCCGAGAACTAACGTAATTACCGCCGACATCCGCTTCAGACGCGTCTCGTTTTGCATTTGATCCGGACGGATATTCAGATAGAGATCTTTAATGATCGTAGCGGAACTTTGCAGCAGTTGGGCGTTAATTGTCGACATGATCGCAGCCATCGGTGCAGCCAGGAAGATCCCGGCGGCAAACGGTGGCAGCACTTTTACCATTAACGTCGGGATCACCAGATCCGGTACGGTGAGATCGGGGATCACCGCCCGACCTAACGCTCCGGCCAGGTGCATACCGAACATCAGGATTGCGACTACAATCGTACCGATGATGATCCCCCGGTGTACTGCTTTGCTGTCTTTATAAGAGATACAGCGCACCGCAGTATGCGGCAGGCCTATAACGCCAAAGCACACCAGTACCCAGAACGACGTCATAAAGGCAGGCGACAGAATATCGTCAGCGCCTTGTGGCGTAACCAGTTGCGGATCGATGGTTTGCAAGGTCTGTACTGCGTTGCTTAAGCCGCCAGCGGCATGTACCACGCCAATAAGCAGCACAACGGTGCCAATCAGCATCACAAGCCCTTGCATGGTGTCGTTCAGCACGCTGGCGCGAAAGCCACCAAAGGCGGTATATAACGCAATGCTGATACCAAAAATCAGCAGCCCGGTTTCATAAGGAATACCCGCCGCGGTTTCCAGCAGGCGCGCACCGCCGATAAACTGCACGGTCATCGCACCAACGAACGCAACCAGCAAACTCAAACTCGCCAGCCACACCAGAAGACGACTCTGGTAGCGGGCAAACAGCATATCGTTCAGCGTCACTGCATTGTAGCGGCGCGCAAGAATCGCAAACTTCTTGCCGAGAATACCGAGTGAAAGCCAGACTGCAGGAAGCTGAATCATCGCCAGCAATACCCAGCCCAGCCCGTATTTATAAGCAGCTCCTGGCCCGCCGATAAACGAACTGGCACTGATATAGGTCGCGGTGAGCGTCATCGCCAGCACAATACCGCCCATAGAGCGGCTGCCGAGGAAATACTCATTAAGGAAGGTGCCGGTGCTCCGTTTACGCATCGCATAAACCGAGATACCGAACACCACCACCAGATAGGCGACCAGCGGTAGAATTACTTCAAGCTGCATCGTCATCCTCCAGTGGGATATCGCGATAGATAAATTTCACCATCGCCCAGCACAGTCCAATAAACAGCAGCGGCGTCAGGATGCAGGCCATCTCAAACCAGCGCGGAAAGCCGGTAAAACCGGGGGCAACGCCAGATAAGTAAGCGGCTACTAACCAAACTGCCAGATACAAAAGGGTCAGCCCCAGCGCCCAGCGCGCCTCTTTATGGGCCTGAACAAAACGAGTGTCCATTTTTTGTCCCTGATGGGTGAAGAAAGCGGGGATTGTACCTTATGGGGGTTGTCGATCCCCAGTAATAAAAAAGGCCGGAAAATCCGGCCTTTTGACGCTTTAGCAGTCTTATTTTTCCTGAAGACCGAGTTTTTTCTCCAGATAGTGGATGTTAGTGCCACCATGCTGGAAGTTCTCGTCATTCATGATGCGGATCTGCAGATCAACGTTGGTTTTGATACCGTCGATGATCAGCTCCTGCAGCGCATTCTTCATGCGGGCAATCGCCACGTCACGGTTTTCACCGTAGCAAATCAGCTTACCGATCATTGAGTCATAGTACGGCGGTACGGTGTAGCCCGCGTAGATATGAGACTCCCAACGTACGCCAAAACCGCCAGGTGCGTGGAAACGGGTGATTTTGCCCGGACTTGGCAGGAAGGTGTTCGGATCTTCGGCGTTGATACGACATTCCACCGCATGGCCGCGAACGTGAACTTCTTCTTGCTTGATCGACAGCGGTTGACCGGCAGCGATACGCAGCTGTTCTTTGATCAGGTCAACGCCGGTGATCATTTCTGTAACCGGGTGTTCTACCTGAATACGGGTGTTCATTTCGATGAAATAGAACTCGCCGTTTTCGAACAGGAACTCGAAAGTACCTGCACCGCGATAGCCGATATCAACACACGCTTTAGCGCAACGTTCGCCGATGTAGCGACGCAGTTCCGGGGTAATGCCCGGTGCTGGCGCTTCTTCGACCACTTTCTGGTGGCGGCGTTGCATGGAGCAGTCACGTTCCGCCAGATAGATAGCGTTGCCCTGACCGTCAGCCAGTACCTGAATCTCGACGTGGCGAGGATTTTCCAGGTATTTCTCCATGTAAACCATATCGTTGCTGAAAGCAGCTTTCGCTTCCGCACGGGTCATGGAGATGGATTGTGCCAGTTCAGCGTCGCCGCGCACTACGCGCATACCGCGACCGCCGCCGCCGCCGGAGGCTTTGATAATCACCGGATAACCAATGCGTTTAGCAATGGCACGGTTTTTATCCATATCGTCGCCCAGCGGGCCGTCAGAACCCGGTACGCAAGGGACGCCCGCTTTTTTCATCGCCGCGATTGCGGATACTTTGTCGCCCATCAGGCGAATGGTGTCTGCTTTCGGGCCGATGAAGATAAAGCCGGAGCGTTCAACCTGCTCAGCAAAGTTGGCGTTCTCGGAGAGGAAGCCGTAACCCGGATGGATTGCTACTGCGCCGGTGATTTCAGCGGCGCTGATGATTGCCGGGATGTTCAGATAACTTTTTACTGACGGAGCAGGGCCGATACAGACCGTTTCATCTGCCAGTAATACGTGTTTTAGATCGCGATCCGCGCTGGAGTGCACAGCGACAGTCTTGATGCCCAGTTCTTTACAGGCACGAAGAATACGCAATGCAATCTCGCCGCGGTTGGCAATAACAATTTTATCCAGCATGTTCGCCTCGTTACTCGATGACGACCAGCGGCTCGTCAAATTCTACCGGTTGTCCACTTTCGACCAGAATTGCTTTCACGGTACCGGATTTGTCCGCTTCGATCTGGTTCATCATTTTCATGGCTTCAACGATGCACAGGGTATCGCCCACGTTGACTTTCTGACCCACTTCGATGAACGCTTTTGCGTCCGGGCTTGGGGTGCGGTAGAAAGTACCAACCATCGGGGAGCGTACGATGTGACCACTGATTTCCGCTGCTGCTGGCGCTTCCATGGAAGGAACGGTCGCCGGAGCGGCTGCGTTAGATTGAGCTGGCTGCTGCATCATTGGTGCAGCGTAAGCTTGTTGCATCACAGGGAAACTTGCGGCAGGAGCTGCACGGCTAATGCGTACTGACTCTTCGCCTTCAGAAATTTCCAGTTCGGAGATGCCTGATTCTTCAACCAGCTCGATCAGTTTTTTAATCTTACGAATATCCATGAGTGGGTTCCGTACTCTTTGTTTAGTGTGATTGTGACAGGCGTTTCACCGCCGTCTGTAAAGCGTATGCCCCGACAGCTGTATGCATAGCGATAAATTCCAGCAGGCCGGGACGCCGGTCTATTTTGCCCCAGAGTGTCAATGTTAGACTTGACGGACATTGTGCAGCGATCTGCTGCTATCCTCCGGCAAAAAACAAAATATACCTTCGTTGCGCCAATGTCACCTTTTCCGCAGCGCAAAAACTGCGTCAGGGAGGACGAGGTCGCACATTATAACGATTTCGTAGCAATTGGCAGCTAAATACTGGTCTTATCAGGGAAGATAATCAACAGCTAACATGTAAATAACCTTCAACACCGTGTAATTTGCAACAAGCCGCACAATTCACGAAATTAGCGCCATCATCGACGGAACTTCTTATAACGTAAGGTGAAAAGCTGTAAGGCCAGCCCTGCGAAGATGAGGGGCTGCAATGAGATAATCTTCACAGACCACAAATAATGTAGGGATGCCAGGATCGCGACAAGATAGACGACATTACGCAGCGGTTGCTGGGGATTACCCAATTTTCACTGCATCGTCTGGATAGATGTGAATGCTAAAGCACGCAAAATTAACCGATTGACAATGCTCAGCATTAAATAGGTTCGAGTGATTAATTTGTAGTCAAACAAAATCAGATTATTCACCCCATGGTACCAGAAATAAGTAAGGGGCTAAGCGTAGCGTCGCCCAGGCAAAGCACCATAAACCTAACAGGCGACGGAGGCGTATCAATAATAGCTGTTTAGTGGAGTATCAATGCGCATCAATTTGTGGTCAGTCGAAATCATGACTTTCCAGTTTGGATGATGTTGTATAACTTCCTGACCAAGGTGTTCGACGAAAGCTGTCCGGCTAACCGCTTTTCCCGTTAACCGATTGAATAATGATTTCAAAATGAGTTCCCTCTCTTATTATTCCCTGCTAAATGGTTAGTTAACCTTCACCAGCGTGCGACCCTGGATCTGGTTATTAATGATGGCCTCGGCAAAGTTCGGTGCCTCTGACAGAGATATCTCTTTTGCCGCCTGGGTATAGAATGATTCCGGTAAATCGGCGACCAGTCGCTGCCAGGCTTGTGCGCGGCGTTCTGGTGGCGTCATTACTGAATCCACCCCTTGCAAACGGACATTACGCAGAATAAATGGCATGACCGTGGTTGGCAGAGTAAAACCACCCGCCAGACCACAGGCCGCCACGCAGCCGCCGTAATTCATTTGCGCCAGCACTTTTGCCAGCACTTTGTCGCCAACGGTGTCAATTGCCCCAGCCCAGACTTGTTTTTCCAGAGGACGGGATTCGGCAAACTCATCACGAGGGAGAACACGGCTAGCACCTAAACTTTTCAGATATTCATGGGTACTTTCGCGACCGGAAACGGCAACGACCTGATAACCCAACTTATGCAGCAGCGCCACGGCGGTACTGCCGACGCCACCACTGGCACCCGTCACGACAATCTCCCCGTCCTGCGGGCGAACACCGGCATCTTCCAGCGCCATCACACACAGCATGGCGGTAAAACCGGCAGTACCGATAATCATTGCTTTACGCGCGTCCAGCCCTTGCGGCATGGCAACCAGCCAGTCACCTTTCACTCGCGCCTGCTCCGCCAGCCCACCCCAGTGGTTTTCACCAACGCCCCAGCCAGTGAGTAACACCTCCTGACCGGCATGAAAACGCGGATCTTCGCTGGTGCGTACAGTTCCGGCAAAATCGATCCCAGGAATCATCGGAAAATTACGGATGATTTTTCCCTTACCGGTAATCGCCAGCGCATCTTTATAGTTCAGGCTCGACCAGTGAACATCGACCGTGACATCGCCCTCCGGCAGGCGACTTTCGTCCAGAGTCTGTACTGATGCGAGAGTTTTGCCGTCCTGCTGTTCTAAAAGTAACGCCTGCATAAGTGGTCCTCATGTGCATGATGGATTGGAAAATAATTTCTGAAGACTATACTCGCTAATGGAAAAGCAAAGCCGATGAAGCGCAATAAATTGCGAGATAAATCTGATTTGCTAGTATGCCCGCTTCCTCACTATCGGAGTTAACACAAGGATGAGATTAACGACGAAATTTTCGGCCTTTGTTACGCTGCTCACCGGGTTAACAATTTTTGTGACTTTGCTGGGCTGTTCGCTAAGTTTCTACAACGCCATTCAGTATAAGTTTAGTCATCGCGTTCAGGCGGTGGCGACGGCGATTGATACCCACCTTGTGTCGAATGACTTCAGCGTATTAAGGCCACAAATTACCGAATTAATGATGTCGGCAGATATCGTTCGTGTAGACCTGCTCCATGGTGATAAACAGGTTTATACCCTGGCCAGAAATGGTAGTTATCGTCCAGTTGGCTCCAGCGATCTGTTTCGCGAACTGAGCGTTCCGTTGATAAAGCATCCGGGGATGTCGTTGCGTCTGGTTTATCAGGATCCGATGGGCAACTATTTCCATTCGTTGATGACCACCGCGCCGCTCACGGGGGCGATTGGCTTTATCATTGTTATGCTCTTCCTGGCGGTACGCTGGTTACAACGGCAACTTGCCGGGCAAGAATTGCTGGAAACCCGGGCTACTCGTATCTTAAACGGTGAGCGTGGCTCTAATGTGTTGGGAACCATCTATGAATGGCCGCCCAGAACCAGCAGTGCGCTGGATACGCTGCTTCGTGAAATTCAGAACGCACGCGAACAACACAGCCGTCTTGATACGCTGATCCGCTCTTATGCCGCCCAGGACGTGAAAACCGGCCTCAATAACCGACTCTTTTTCGATAATCAGTTAGCAACGTTACTGGAAGATCAGGAGAAAGTAGGTACCCACGGGATCGTGATGATGATTCGTCTGCCGGATTTCAATATGTTGAGCGATACCTGGGGGCACAGCCAGGTTGAAGAACAGTTCTTCACTCTGACGAATCTGCTGTCGACATTTATGATGCGCTACCCTGGCGCACTGCTGGCGCGTTACCACCGCAGTGATTTTGCTGCGCTGTTACCGCACCGGACGTTAAAAGAGGCAGAGAGCATCGCCGGTCAGTTAATCAAAGCCGTTGATACCTTGCCGAACAATAAAATGCTCGATCGCGACGATATGATCCACATTGGTATCTGCGCCTGGCGTAGTGGTCAGGATACCGAGCAGGTAATGGAACATGCAGAGTCTGCCACGCGTAATGCGGGATTGCAGGGCGGCAATAGCTGGGCTATTTACGATGACTCGTTGCCTGAAAAAGGACGCGGTAATGTTCGCTGGCGTACGCTTATCGAGCAAATGCTCAGTCGCGGCGGCCCGCGCCTTTATCAAAAACCGGCGGTTACTCGCGAAGGTCAGGTTCATCATCGCGAACTCATGTGCCGCATCTTCGATGGTAATGAAGAGGTTAGCTCGGCGGAGTATATGCCGATGGTCTTGCAGTTTGGCTTATCGGAAGAGTATGACCGTCTGCAAATCAGCCGTCTTATTCCACTATTGCGTTACTGGCCAGAGGAAAATCTGGCGATTCAGGTTACCGTTGAGTCGCTGATTCGCCCGCGTTTTCAGCGTTGGCTGCGCGATACGTTAATGCAATGTGAAAAATCACAACGAAAACGCATAATTATTGAACTTGCAGAGGCCGATGTAGGTCAACATATCAGTCGTTTACAACCTGTTATTCGTTTAGTGAATGCTTTAGGGGTACGGGTAGCCGTCAACCAGGCTGGTTTGACGCTGGTAAGTACCAGTTGGATCAAAGAACTTAATGTTGAGTTACTCAAGCTCCATCCGGGGCTGGTCAGAAACATTGAGAAGCGAACGGAGAACCAGCTGCTGGTTCAAAGCCTGGTGGAAGCCTGCTCCGGGACCAGCACCCAGGTTTACGCCACCGGCGTGCGTTCGCGAAGCGAGTGGCAGACCCTGATTCAGCGCGGTGTTACAGGCGGGCAAGGGGATTTTTTCGCGTCCTCACAGCCACTTGATACTAACGTGAAAAAATATTCACAAAGATACTCGGTTTAACCTGCCGTTTAATCTGTTTTCACGTAGAATAACGCGCGCTGCGTCTCATGGGAGTGTGCTTGTCTGCTCGCCAGATTGTTGCAGCACATATGCAGATGAATGACCTTACGCGGTTGCAAACAGGCGAGGAATGCTGCTGATGCATTAAGCCTTTCTGGACTCAGGCAGAGATTTGTAACAAAGGAAACGAACTGCACTAATTTTCACCGTAGCAGATGATTTTTGCGCCTTGTCGCTGCTGCGTGTGGTTGGTAAAGTAAGCGGATTTTCTTTTCCGCCCCAGCTTTCAGGATTATCCCTTAGTATGTTGAAAAAATTTCGTGGCATGTTTTCCAATGACTTGTCCATTGACCTGGGTACTGCGAATACCCTCATTTATGTAAAAGGACAAGGCATCGTATTGAATGAGCCTTCCGTGGTGGCCATTCGTCAGGATCGTGCCGGTTCACCGAAAAGCGTAGCTGCAGTAGGTCATGACGCGAAGCAGATGCTGGGCCGTACGCCGGGCAATATTGCTGCCATTCGCCCAATGAAAGACGGCGTTATCGCCGACTTCTTCGTGACTGAAAAAATGCTCCAGCACTTCATCAAACAAGTGCACAGCAACAGCTTTATGCGTCCAAGCCCGCGCGTTCTGGTTTGTGTGCCGGTTGGCGCGACCCAGGTTGAACGCCGCGCAATTCGTGAATCCGCGCAGGGCGCTGGTGCCCGTGAAGTCTTCCTGATTGAAGAACCGATGGCTGCCGCAATTGGTGCTGGCCTGCCGGTTTCTGAAGCGACCGGTTCTATGGTGGTTGATATCGGTGGTGGTACCACTGAAGTTGCTGTTATCTCCTTGAACGGTGTGGTTTACTCCTCTTCTGTGCGCATTGGTGGTGACCGTTTCGACGAAGCTATCATCAACTATGTGCGTCGTAATTACGGTTCTCTGATCGGTGAAGCCACCGCAGAACGTATCAAGCACGAAATCGGTTCGGCTTATCCGGGCGATGAAGTCCGTGAAATCGAAGTTCGTGGCCGTAACCTGGCAGAAGGTGTTCCACGCGGTTTTACCCTGAACTCCAATGAAATCCTCGAAGCACTGCAGGAACCGCTGACCGGTATTGTGAGCGCGGTAATGGTTGCACTGGAACAGTGCCCGCCGGAACTGGCTTCCGACATCTCCGAGCGCGGCATGGTGCTCACCGGTGGTGGCGCACTGCTGCGTAACCTTGACCGTTTGTTAATGGAAGAAACCGGCATTCCAGTCGTTGTTGCTGAAGACCCGCTGACCTGTGTGGCGCGCGGTGGCGGCAAAGCGCTGGAAATGATCGACATGCACGGCGGCGACCTGTTCAGCGAAGAGTAATCGGATGCAGGCAGGGGAAGTGTCTGTTTACCCTGCCTGGTCTGATACGAGAATACGCATAACTTATGAAGCCAATTTTTAGCCGTGGCCCGTCGCTACAGATTCGCCTTATTCTGGCGGTGCTGGTGGCGCTCGGCATTATTATTGCCGACAGCCGCCTGGGGACGTTCAGTCAAATCCGTACTTATATGGATACCGCCGTCAGTCCTTTCTACTTTGTTTCCAATGCTCCTCGTGAATTGCTGGATGGCGTATCGCAGACGCTGGCCTCGCGTGACCAATTAGAACTTGAAAACCGGGCGTTACGTCAGGAACTGTTGCTGAAAAACAGTGAACTGCTGATGCTTGGACAATACAAACAGGAGAACGCGCGTCTGCGCGAGCTGCTGGGTTCCCCGCTGCGTCAGGATGAGCAGAAAATGGTGACTCAGGTTATCTCCACGGTTAACGATCCTTATAGCGATCAAGTTGTTATCGATAAAGGTAGCGTTAATGGCGTTTATGAAGGCCAGCCGGTCATCAGCGACAAAGGTGTTGTTGGTCAGGTGGTGGCCGTCGCTAAACTGACCAGTCGCGTGCTGCTGATTTGTGATGCGACCCACGCGCTGCCAATCCAGGTGCTGCGCAACGATATCCGCGTAATTGCAGCCGGTAACGGTTGTACGGATGATTTGCAGCTTGAGCATCTGCCGGCGAATACGGATATTCGTGTTGGTGATGTGCTGGTGACTTCCGGTCTGGGCGGTCGTTTCCCGGAAGGCTATCCGGTCGCGGTTGTCTCTTCCGTAAAACTCGATACCCAGCGCGCTTATACTGTGATTCAGGCGCGTCCGACTGCAGGGCTGCAACGTTTGCGTTATCTGCTGCTGCTGTGGGGGGCAGATCGTAACGGCGCTAACCCGATGACGCCGGAAGAGGTGCATCGTGTTGCTAATGAACGTCTGATGCAGATGATGCCGCAGGTATTGCCTTCGCCAGACGCGATGGGGCCAAAGTTACCTGAACCGGCAACGGGGATCGCTCAGCCGACTCCGCAGCAACCGGCGACAGGAAATGCAGCTACTGCGCCTGCTGCGCCGACACAGCCTGCTGCTAATCGCTCTCCACAAAGGGCTACGCCGCCGCAAAGTGGTGCTCAACCGCCTGCGCGTGCGCCGGGAGGGCAATAGTGGCGAGCTATCGTAGCCAGGGACGCTGGGTAATCTGGCTCTCTTTCCTCATTGCGCTGTTGCTGCAAATCATGCCCTGGCCGGATAACCTGATTGTTTTCCGGCCAAACTGGGTGTTACTCATCTTGTTGTATTGGATCCTGGCCTTGCCTCATCGCGTAAATGTGGGCACAGGTTTTGTGATGGGTGCCATACTGGATCTGATCAGCGGCTCGACGCTTGGCGTACGCGTATTGGCGATGAGCATCATTGCTTACCTGGTGGCGCTGAAATACCAGCTTTTCCGCAACCTCGCATTATGGCAGCAGGCGCTGGTCGTCATGTTGCTTTCGCTGGTGGTGGATATTATTGTTTTCTGGGCAGAGTTTTTAGTGATTAACGTCTCTTTCAGACCGGAAGTGTTCTGGAGTAGTGTAGTCAATGGGGTGCTCTGGCCGTGGATTTTCTTGCTGATGCGCAAAGTCCGTCAGCAGTTTGCAGTGCAATAAAGGTTTCTATGACTTCTCTGTATTTAGCTTCCGGTTCTCCGCGTCGTCAGGAGTTACTTGCGCAACTTGGCGTGACCTTTGAACGTATTGTTACGGGCATTGAGGAGCAGCGTCAGCCGCAGGAGAGCGCGCAGCAGTATGTTGTGCGTCTGGCGCGCGAGAAAGCACGGGCAGGTGTCGCGCAAACGGCGAAGGATCTCCCGGTGCTGGGTGCGGATACTATCGTTATCCTGAACGGAGAAGTGCTGGAGAAACCGCGCGACGCAGAGCATGCGGCGCAGATGTTGCGCAAATTATCGGGTCAGACCCATCAGGTGATGACGGCAGTGGCGTTGGCCGACAGCCAGCACATTCTCGATTGCCTGGTGGTCACCGATGTGACTTTCAGAACGTTAACAGACGAAGACATCGCGGGCTATGTCGCCAGCGGTGAACCGTTAGATAAAGCAGGTGCATACGGTATTCAGGGGCTGGGTGGCTGTTTTGTCAGGAAGATAAATGGCAGCTATCACGCCGTAGTCGGCTTACCGCTGGTTGAAACGTATGAATTATTAAGTAATTTTAACGCACTGCGTGAGAAAAGGGATAAACATGACGGCTGAATTGTTAGTAAACGTAACGCCTTCGGAAACGCGAGTGGCGTATATTGATGGCGGTATTCTGCAGGAAATTCATATTGAACGTGAGGCGCGACGCGGAATAGTAGGCAATATCTACAAGGGTCGTGTAAGTCGTGTACTTCCGGGTATGCAGGCGGCTTTTGTAGATATTGGGCTGGATAAAGCCGCGTTTCTTCATGCATCCGACATCATGCCGCACACCGAATGTGTGGCGGGTGAAGAACAAAAGCAATTCACGGTGCGCGACATCTCGGAACTGGTCCGTCAGGGGCAAGATCTGATGGTGCAGGTGGTGAAAGATCCGCTTGGCACTAAAGGTGCGCGCCTGACCACCGATATCACGCTGCCTTCTCGCTATCTGGTGTTTATGCCAGGGGCTTCTCACGTTGGGGTTTCCCAACGTATTGAAAGCGAATCAGAACGTGAACGCCTGAAAAAAGTGGTCGCAGAGTATTGCGACGAGCAGGGCGGGTTTATCATCCGTACCGCAGCGGAAGGGGTTGGCGAGGCTGAACTGGCCTCCGATGCCGCTTATCTGAAACGCGTCTGGACCAAAGTTATGGAGCGTAAAAAACGCCCGCAGACCCGTTATCAGCTGTACGGCGAACTGGCGCTGGCGCAGCGTGTTCTGCGTGATTTCGCCGACGCCGAACTGGACCGCATTCGCGTTGACTCACGCCTGACTTACGAAGCATTGCTGGAGTTTACCTCGGAGTACATTCCCGAGATGACCAGCAAGCTGGAGCATTACACCGGACGCCAGCCGATTTTCGATCTCTTTGATGTCGAAAACGAAATCCAGCGAGCGCTGGAACGCAAAGTAGAACTGAAATCCGGTGGTTATCTGATTATCGACCAGACCGAAGCGATGACCACCGTGGACATCAATACCGGAGCGTTTGTCGGTCATCGCAATCTGGACGACACCATTTTCAATACCAATATTGAAGCGACGCAGGCTATCGCTCGCCAGTTACGGTTGCGTAATCTGGGCGGGATTATCATTATTGATTTCATCGATATGAATAATGAAGATCACCGCCGCCGCGTGCTGCACTCGCTGGAGCAGGCGTTGAGCAAAGACCGGGTGAAAACCAGCGTTAATGGTTTTTCGGCGCTGGGGCTGGTGGAGATGACGCGTAAACGCACCCGCGAAAGCATTGAGCACGTACTGTGTAACGAATGCCCAACCTGCCACGGTCGCGGAACGGTGAAAACCGTGGAAACGGTATGCTATGAAATCATGCGCGAGATTGTTCGTGTCCACCATGCTTACGATTCCGACCGTTTCCTGGTCTATGCTTCTCCGGCAGTAGCCGAAGCCTTGAAAGGCGAAGAGTCACACTCGCTGGCGGAAGTGGAAATTTTCGTTGGTAAACAGGTTAAAGTACAAATTGAACCGCTCTATAACCAGGAGCAGTTTGACGTCGTAATGATGTAAACAGATGCTGGGCCGCCATCCGGCAAAGGGTTTTTGAGTCACATTTTTAGCAGACAAGGAGTGACGGGTGAGGCGATTGCCGGGGATTTTACTGCTTACTGGAGCCGCGCTCGTTGTGATCGCTGCCCTGCTGGTTAGCGGCCTGCGTATTGCTTTACCGCATCTTGACGCCTGGCGTCCGGAAATCCTCAACAAAATAGAATCCGCGACTGGCATGCCGGTTGAAGCCAGTCAGCTCTCAGCCAGCTGGCAGAATTTTGGCCCGACGCTTGAAGCACACGACATCCGTGCAGAACTAAAAGATGGCGGCGAATTTTCGGTTAAACGCGTTATTCTGGCGCTGGATGTCTGGCAGAGCCTGTTACATATGCGCTGGCAGTTTCGCGATCTCACTTTCTGGCAGCTGCGCTTTCGCACCAACACTCCTATCACCAGCGGTGGTAGCGATGACAGTCTGGAAGCCAGCCACATCAGCGATCTGTTTCTTCGTCAATTTGACCATTTCGATCTCCGCGACAGTGAAGTCAGTTTCCTGACGCCATCCGGTCAGCGCGCCGAGCTGGCGATCCCACAACTCACCTGGCTGAACGATCCACGTCGACACCGTGCGGAAGGTCTGGTAAGCCTCTCCAGCCTTACCGGACAGCACGGCGTAATGCAGGTGCGCATGGATTTGCGCGATGATGAGGGCTTGTTAAGCAATGGTCGCGTCTGGCTCCAGGCGGATGACATCGACCTGAAGCCGTGGCTCGGTAAATGGATGCAGGACAATATTGCGCTGGAAACGGCGCAGTTCTCCCTTGAAGGCTGGATGACGATCGATAAAGGCGATGTAACCGGTGGCGACGTCTGGCTGAAACAGGGCGGTGCCAGCTGGTTGGGCGAGAAGCAAACGCATACGCTGTCGGTGAATAATCTGACCGCGCATATTACGCGTGAAAATCCGGGCTGGCAGTTCTCTATTCCCGATACACGGATCACGATGGACGGCAACCCCTGGCCGAGCGGAGCATTGACGCTGGCCTGGATACCGGAACAGGACGTTGGCGGCAAAGACAATAAACGCAGTGACGAACTCCGGATTCGCGCCAGTAATCTGGAGCTGGCAGGCCTGGAGGGCATACGCCCGCTGGCCGCGAAACTTTCACCTGCACTGGGTGATGTTTGGCGCTCCACACAACCGAGCGGCAAGATTAACACTCTGGCGCTGGATATCCCGCTTCAGGCGGCAGACAAGACCCGTTTTCAGGCATCGTGGAGCGATCTGGCCTGGAAGCAATGGAAATTATTACCGGGTGCGGAACACTTCTCCGGGACGCTTTCCGGCAGCGTTGAAAATGGTTTGCTTACCGCGTCGATGAAGCAGGCAAAGATGCCTTACGAAACGGTATTCCGTGCGCCACTGGAAATCGCCGACGGCCAGGCAACTATAAGCTGGCTGAACAATGACAAAGGTTTCCAGCTGGATGGGCGTAATATTGACGTTAAAGCCAAAGCCGTCCATGCGCGCGGCGGTTTTCGTTACCTGCAACCTGCTAACGATGAACCCTGGCTGGGTATTCTGGCTGGCATCAGTACCGATGATGGTTCACAAGCCTGGCGCTATTTCCCGGAAAACTTGATGGGTAAAGACCTGGTTGATTATTTAAGTGGTGCGATTCAGGGCGGTGAAGCGGATAACGCGACGCTGGTTTATGGTGGCAATCCGCAACTCTTCCCCTATAAACACAACGAAGGTCAGTTTGAAGTGCTGGTGCCGCTGCGCAACGCGAAGTTTGCCTTCCAGCCGGACTGGCCTGCATTAACTAACCTTGATATTGAACTGGACTTTATTAACGACGGTTTATGGATGAAAACCGATGGCGTTAATCTGGGCGGCGTGCGCGCGAGTAATCTCACCGCAGTGATCCCTGACTACTCAAAAGAAAAACTGCTGATTGACGCTGACATTAAAGGTCCGGGTAAAGCCGTTGGCCCTTACTTTGATGAGACACCGCTGAAAGATTCTCTGGGTGCGACCCTGCAAGAACTCCAGCTCGACGGCGATGTGAATGCTCGCTTACATCTTGATATCCCGCTGAACGGCGAACTGGTAACCGCGAAAGGTGAAGTGACGCTGCGTAATAACAGTCTGTTTATCAAACCACTCGACAGCACCCTGAAAAATTTGAGCGGTAAATTCAGCTTTATCAATGGCGATCTGCAAAGTGAACCACTGACAGCAAGCTGGTTTAATCAGCCGTTGAACGTGGATTTTTCCACCAAAGAAGGGGCAAAAGCCTACCAGGTTGCGGTGAATCTCAACGGTAACTGGCAACCGGCGAAAACCGGCGTTCTGCCTGAAGCGGTGAACGAAGCATTGAGTGGCAGCGTGGCGTGGGATGGTAAAGTGGGCATTGATCTGCCTTATCATGCTGGCGCGACCTATAACGTAGAGCTGAACGGCGATCTGAATAATGTGAGTAGTCACTTACCTTCACCGTTAGCCAAACCTGCGGGTGAACCACTAGCGGTAAACGTTAAGGTTGATGGCAATCTCAACAGCTTTGAATTAACCGGACAGGCTGGTGCGGATAACCATTTCAATAGCCGCTGGTTGCTTGGTCAAAAGCTGAAGCTCGATCGTGCTATTTGGGCGGCAGACAGTAAAACGCTCCCGCCGTTGCCGGAACAAAGTGGCGTTGAACTCAATATGCCGCCGATGAATGGTGCCGAGTGGCTGGCCCTGTTCCAGAAAGGCGCTGCGGAGAGTGTCGGTGGTGCAGCGAGTTTCCCACAACACATAACGTTACGTACGCCTATGTTGTCACTGGGAAATCAGCAATGGAATAACCTGAGTATTGTTTCGCAACCGACGGCAAATGGCACCCTGGTTGAGGCGCAGGGGCGTGAAATCAATGCCACGCTGGCGATGCGTAATAACGCGCCGTGGCTGGCGAATATCAAATATCTTTATTACAACCCGAGCGTGGCGAAAACTCGTGGTGATTCAACGCCGTCATCACCTTTCCCGACAACGGAGCGCATTAACTTCCGTGGCTGGCCGGACGCACAAATACGATGCGCAGAGTGCTGGTTCTGGGGGCAAAAATTCGGTCGTATTGACAGTGATCTCACCATTTCTGGCGATACGTTAACGCTGACCAATGGACTGATTGATACTGGTTTCTCGCGGCTTACTGCCGATGGTGAATGGGTTAATAATCCGGGGAATGAACGTACCTCGCTGAAAGGAAAACTGCGCGGGCAGAAAATTGATGCCGCCGCAGAATTTTTTGGTGTCACGACGCCCATACGCCAGTCGTCATTTAATGTGGATTACGATTTACACTGGCGCAAAGCACCGTGGCAGCCGGATGAGGCGACGTTGAATGGCATCATTCATACTCAACTGGGTAAAGGCGAAATTACCGAAATCAGCACGGGACATGCCGGGCAATTGCTGCGCTTATTGAGCGTAGATGCCCTGATGCGTAAGCTGCGTTTTGATTTCAGAGACACTTTTGGCGAAGGGTTCTATTTTGACTCTATTCGCAGCACCGCGTGGATTAAAGACGGCGTTATGCACACCGACGACACGCTGGTGGATGGCCTGGAGGCGGATATCGCCATGAAAGGGTCGGTAAATCTGGTACGTCGCGACCTGAATATGGAAGCGGTTGTCGCACCAGAGATTTCTGCGACGGTGGGCGTGGCTGCGGCTTTTGCGGTTAACCCCATTGTTGGCGCGGCAGTGTTTGCCGCCAGTAAAGTGCTGGGGCCGCTGTGGAGCAAAGTCTCCATTTTGCGCTATCACATTTCGGGTCCGCTGGACGATCCGCAAATCAACGAAGTGTTGCGCCAACCGCGTAAAGAAAAAGCGCAATGATTTGACGAGGGCGCGTAATTGCCCCAATCTCATATGATAATCGTTGCCAAAGGCCAACGAGCCAGAACATAACCGTAGGCTGGATAGGGCGTTCACGCCGCATCCGGCAGCCGTAAAAAATCCTCTACTGCAGTAACTAACGAGTAGCAAAAACGATGAGTCTTAACCTGGTAAGTGAACAATTGCTAGCGGCGAACGGCCTGAAACATCAGGACTTGTTCGCGATCCTCGGTCAACTGGCCGAACGTCGCCTTGATTATGGCGATCTCTATTTTCAGTCGAGCTATCACGAATCCTGGGTTTTAGAAGACCGCATTATTAAAGATGGTTCTTACAACATCGATCAGGGCGTTGGTGTGCGTGCAATCAGCGGTGAAAAAACCGGATTTGCTTACGCTGACCAAATCAGCCTGCTGGCGCTGGAACAGAGTGCGCAAGCGGCGCGCACCATCGTCCGTGATAGTGGTGATGGTAAAGTACAGACGCTGGGCGCGGTAGAGCATAGCCCGTTGTATACCTCGGTAGATCCGCTGCAAAGCATGAGCCGTGAAGAGAAGCTGGATATTCTGCGTCGCGTCGATAAGGTTGCCCGCGAAGCGGACAAGCGCGTACAGGAAGTGACTGCCAGCCTCAGTGGTGTCTATGAATTAATTTTGGTTGCGGCCACCGACGGCACGCTAGCGGCGGATGTCCGTCCGCTGGTGCGTCTTTCCGTGAGCGTTCTCGTCGAAGAAGATGGCAAACGCGAACGCGGTGCCAGTGGCGGCGGCGGTCGTTTTGGTTATGAATTCTTCCTTGCCGATCTCGACGGCGAAGTCCGTGCGGATGCATGGGCAAAAGAAGCAGTGCGTATGGCGCTGGTCAATCTTTCTGCCGTTGCTGCACCAGCGGGCACCATGCCGGTAGTACTTGGCGCAGGTTGGCCGGGCGTGCTGTTGCATGAAGCGGTTGGTCACGGTCTGGAAGGCGACTTCAACCGCCGTGGCACTTCAGTATTTAGTGGACAGGTCGGGGAGCTGGTGGCTTCAGAACTGTGTACCGTGGTTGATGATGGCACGATGGTCGATCGCCGAGGTTCGGTGGCGATTGATGACGAAGGTACGCCAGGCCAGTACAACGTGCTGATTGAGAACGGCATTCTGAAAGGCTACATGCAGGATAAACTCAACGCGCGTTTGATGGGGATGACGCCGACTGGCAACGGTCGCCGTGAATCCTACGCCCATCTGCCCATGCCGCGTATGACCAACACCTATATGCTGCCGGGTAAATCGACCCCGCAGGAAATTATTGAATCCGTTGAGTACGGTATCTATGCACCGAACTTTGGTGGCGGTCAGGTGGATATCACCTCCGGCAAATTCGTTTTCTCCACTTCAGAAGCATATCTGATTGAAAACGGTAAAGTAACGAAGCCGGTGAAAGGCGCAACGTTGATTGGTTCCGGTATCGAAACCATGCAGCAGATTTCGATGGTTGGCAACGACCTGAAACTGGATAACGGCGTGGGTGTCTGCGGTAAAGAAGGGCAAAGTTTGCCGGTTGGCGTGGGCCAGCCAACGCTGAAAGTTGATAACCTGACTGTTGGCGGTACTGCGTAATAATTTCAGTATTTTCAGAAGGATAATTAATCTTTCTACGTGCACGAACGGTCCCCTCGCTCCTCTGGGGTTAGGGTGAGGGGAACCCGTTGGCACAGGTTTGTACAACGTAACAGTACAATATGAATTACTTCTCTTTCCCGCGCCCGTGCATCTCCTGAAACAATTTACCGACCTCAACAAAATAATCCGTCAGCGAGTTGATCACGACCTGTACCTTCAGCGGCAGCTTATCTTTTTCGGTATATAACGCATAAACCGGGCGTGGATCTGACTGATAACGCGGCAGCAGGATCTCCAGCTCCCCACGATTGATCTCGTTGATCACCCACATCAGCGGCACATAGGCGATCCCGGCACCCGCCGTTAGCCAGCGCACCAGCGTCATCGGATCATTAGTCACAAATCTCCCTTGCGGGATCAGGCGAGTCGAGATCCCTTCCGGTGCAATCAGTTCAAATTCATTGTCGGGCCGCACGCTGTATTCAAGCCATGAATGGCTACTTAAATCGGCGGGTTTTTCCGGTATGCCGTATTGTGTGAGATAGCTTTTCGCGGCGCACACCACCATTGGCATCGCGCCAAGACGGCGGGAAAACAGGCTGGAATCCTGCAACGCGCCGACGCGGATCACCACATCCAGACCGTCGGCAATCAGGTCGGGGGCTGGAATTCCGGTAACCAGATTGACGCTCAAACCTGGGTATTCTTTCAGCATTTTGGCTGTCAGCCCGGCGAGAACATTTTGTGCCATAGTTGAAGAACAGCCAATGCGTAGCGTCCCGATGGGGGTGTTATTGAAGGCATACAGTTGCTCATGAACATCCTGCACTTCATGAAGCATACGACGGCAGCCCTGGTAGTAAATTCTACCGGCTTCGGTCAGGCCAATGCTGCGTGTGCTACGGTTTAACAGCTTTACCTGCAACTCATCTTCCAGTTTTGACACCGTCTGACTGATGGACGAAACGCTCATCTGTAGCTGTCTGGCGGCGGCGGTAAAAGAGCCAAATTCAACTACTTTGGCAAACACCGACATGCGTTTTAGTCGTTCCATTATTCACTCTGACTTAAAAGTGATTTAGATCACATAATATAGATAACAGCATAACAGTTACGCTAATATATTAAATATCAATCTACAGCAATGTTGCTCTCGCCCGGCTTTCCATGCCCTTCTCTGCGGCGACAGATGCTGAAAATAATAACGCCTGCTCTCTCTATACAACCAAGGTCAACATGAGTCTGTTTCCCGTTATCGTGGTGTTTGGGCTGTCCTTCCCACCGATATTTTTTGAATTGCTTTTATCACTGGCGATTTTCTGGCTGGTGCGCCGGGTACTTGTGCCAACAGGTATCTACGACTTTGTCTGGCATCCGGCGTTGTTCAACACCGCGCTCTATTGCTGCTTGTTTTATTTGATATCGCGACTGTTCGTTTGAGGTTGAAGTGAAAACACTAATAAGAAAATTCTCCCGTACGGCCATCACGGTCGTATTAGTCATTCTGGCCTTCATCGCAATTTTTAATGCCTGGGTCTATTACACCGAATCCCCGTGGACGCGTGACGCGCGCTTTAGCGCTGACGTCGTTGCGATCGCGCCGGACGTTTCTGGACTCATTACCCAGGTGAATGTTCATGATAACCAGCTGGTGAAAAAAGGACAGGTACTGTTCACCATCGACCAGCCGCGCTATCAAAAGGCGCTTGAGGAAGCGCAAGCCGATGTTGCTTATTATCAGGTACTGGCACAGGAGAAACGCCAGGAGGCCGGACGTCGTAACCGTCTCGGTGTGCAGGCGATGTCTCGCGAAGAGATCGACCAGGCCAACAACGTACTACAAACGGTTCTGCATCAGTTAGCGAAAGCGCAGGCGACCCGCGATCTGGCAAAACTGGATCTTGAACGCACGGTGATCCGCGCGCCAGCGGATGGCTGGGTGACCAACCTCAACGTCTATACCGGTGAGTTTATTACTCGTGGATCAACGGCGGTTGCGCTGGTGAAACAGAACTCTTTCTATGTACTGGCCTATATGGAAGAAACTAAGCTGGAAGGGGTGCGCCCTGGGTATCGTGCAGAGATCACGCCGCTTGGCAGTAACAAAGTGCTGAAAGGGACTGTTGATAGTGTTGCCGCTGGGGTCACCAACGCCAGCAGCACGCGTGACGACAAAGGGATGGCGACTATCGACTCTAACCTTGAATGGGTGCGTCTTGCGCAACGTGTTCCGGTTCGTATTCGTCTCGACAACCAGCAAGAGAACATCTGGCCTGCGGGCACCACTGCTACAGTGGTGGTCACTGGCAAACAAGATCGCGACGAAAGCCAGGATTCGTTCTTCCGTAAAATGGCCCATCGCCTGCGTGAGTTTGGTTAATCACGATGGGTATTTTCTCCATTGCTAACCAACATATTCGCTTTGCGGTAAAACTGGCGACCGCCATTGTACTGGCGCTGTTTGTTGGCTTTCACTTCCAGCTGGAAACGCCACGCTGGGCGGTACTGACAGCGGCGATTGTTGCCGCCGGTCCGGCCTTTGCTGCGGGAGGTGAACCGTATTCTGGCGCTATTCGCTATCGTGGCTTTTTGCGCATCATCGGCACATTTATTGGCTGTATTGCCGGACTGGTGATCATCATTGCGATGATCCGCGCACCATTATTGATGATTCTGGTGTGCTGTATCTGGGCCGGTTTTTGTACCTGGATATCCTCGCTGGTACGAATAGAAAACTCGTATGCGTGGGGGCTGGCTGGTTATACCGCGCTGATCATTGTGATCACCATTCAGCCGGAACCGCTTCTTACGCCGCAGTTTGCCGTCGAACGTTGTAGCGAGATCGTTATCGGTATTGTGTGTGCGATTATGGCGGATCTGCTCTTTTCTCCGCGATCGATCAAACAAGAAGTGGATCGAGAGCTGGAAAGTTTGCTGGTCGCGCAATATCAATTAATGCAACTCTGTATCAAGCATGGCGATGGTGAAGTTGTCGATAAAGCCTGGGGCGACCTGGTTCGACGCACCACGGCGCTACAAGGCATGCGCAGCAACCTGAATATGGAATCTTCCCGCTGGGCGCGGGCCAATCGACGTTTAAAAGCGATCAATACGCTATCGCTGACGCTGATTACCCAATCCTGCGAAACTTATCTTATTCAGAATACGCGCCCGGAATTGATCACTGATACTTTCCGCGAATTTTTTGACACGCCGGTAGAAACCGCGCAGGACGTCCACAAGCAGCTCAAACGCCTGCGGAGAGTTATCGCCTGGACCGGGGAACGGGAAACGCCTGTCACCATTTATAGCTGGGTCGCGGCGGCAACGCGTTATCAGCTTCTCAAGCGCGGCGTTATCAGTAACACAAAAATCAACGCCACCGAAGAAGAGATCCTGCAAGGCGAACCGGAAGTCAAAGTAGAGTCAGCCGAACGTCATCATGCAATGGTTAACTTCTGGCGAACCACACTTTCCTGCATTCTGGGAACGCTTTTCTGGCTGTGGACGGGCTGGACTTCCGGTAGTGGTGCAATGGTGATGATTGCGGTAGTGACGTCACTGGCAATGCGTTTGCCGAATCCACGCATGGTGGCGATCGACTTTATCTACGGGACGCTGGCCGCGCTGCCGTTAGGGCTGCTCTACTTTTTGGTGATTATCCCTAATACCCAACAGAGCATGTTGCTGCTGTGTATTAGCCTGGCAGTGCTGGGATTCTTCCTCGGTATAGAAGTACAGAAACGGCGACTGGGCTCGATGGGGGCACTGGCCAGCACCATAAATATTATCGTGCTGGATAACCCGATGACTTTCCATTTCAGTCAGTTTCTCGACAGCGCATTAGGGCAAATCGTCGGCTGTGTGCTCGCGTTCACCGTTATTTTGCTGGTGCGGGATAAATCGCGCGACAGGACTGGACGTGTACTGCTTAATCAGTTTGTTTCTGCCGCTGTTTCCGCGATGACTACCAATGTGGCACGTCGTAAAGAGAACCACCTCCCGGCACTTTATCAGCAGCTGTTTTTGCTGATGAATAAGTTCCCAGGGGATTTGCCGAAATTTCGCCTGGCGCTGACGATGATTATCGCGCACCAGCGCCTGCGTGATGCGCCGATCCCGGTTAACGAGGATTTATCGGCGTTTCACCGACAAATGCGCCGCACAGCAGACCATGTGATATCTGCCCGTAGCGATGATAAACGTCGTCGGTACTTTGGCCAGTTGCTGGAAGAACTGGAAATCTACCAGGAAAAGCTACGCATCTGGCAAGCGCCACCGCAGGTGACGGAACCGGTACATCGGCTGGCGGGGATGCTCCATAAGTATCAACATGCGTTGACCGATAGTTAAGTCAAAACCGACGCCAAAAGCGTCGGTTTTTTCATGGCTATACTTAGCGATGCACGGCAGAACTCGCCGCGAAACGTGACGGTGGCAACAGATGAATATTTATACCTTTGATTTTGATGAGATTGAGAGTCAGGAGGATTTTTATCGTGACTTTAGCCAAACCTTTGGTCTGGCGAAAGATAAGGTACGCGATCTCGACTCACTATGGGATGCGTTAATGAACGATGTCCTGCCGCTACCACTTGAGATTGAATTTGTTCATCTGGGAGAGAAAACGCGTCGCCGTTTTGGCGCGTTAATATTGCTGTTTGATGAGGCAGAGGAAGAGCTGGAAGGGCATTTGCGTTTTAATGTTCGTCATTAGCGCAAAAAAAAGCCCCCGAACCGGGGGCAATATCGTCGGACAAGACGATGAGGGTTTATTTGTACAGTTCAGCCGTAGCGTGCCAGGTGTCACCGCTACGAGCTTCAGTAATCTGGTAGGCCGTTGCGCCTTTCTCTTCCGCTTTTTTGTTCAGCATTTCACGCATATCCATTGGCGAAGACGCCACACCACTTACGGATACGGTCCCGATTGCTTCACGATTTTGTGCTTGTGCAGCATCAATGGAGTCGGCAGCGAATGCACCGAAAGAGAGAACAGAAAGTACGCTTAATGCAGCTACAGTGGTTTTGATTTTCATGATTTTTACCTCGACATAATCTTTTAGCTGGGCCTTTGTTTCGTGACCCATATCACAAAATCAAGTATACACTAATTATTGAGCTAATTAATACCGCGCTAACTGTTTCAGTTGATACTAAGTGTTAAAAATGTGAATTTTAATAACAAAAAAGTATTAAAAACACGGTTATTTATTATAAATACCAGTCTTTTCAATCAGATAATGAATTTTGCATAATGTGCTTTTTTTACCGCATGTATTCATTGCGTGAATGATATGTCGCGGTAAAACGCACTATTCGTTAAATGAATCGCAGGGGAAAGCAGGGGATTGAGAGGGATAAGCAACATTTTCCCCGCCGTCAGAAACGACGGGGCAGAGATTAAAGCTCCTGGTCGAACAGCTCTAAAATCGCTTCGTACAGGTCTTTGACTGTGAAACCGTTAGCAGGGGTGGTAAAGATGGTGTCATCGCCAGCGATGGTGCCCAGAATACCTTCTGCTTTGCCCAGTGAGTCCAGCAGGCGAGCAATTAACTGCGCCGCGCCAGGGCTGGTATGAATCACGACAACGGCATCGTTGTAGTCGATATCCAGCACCAGATTCTTCAATGGACTGGAGGTGGTTGGTACACCCAGTTCAGCTGGCAGGCAGTAAACCATTTCCATTTTGGCATTGCGTGTACGTACAGCACCAAACTTGGTCAACATCCGCGAGACTTTAGACTGATTAATATTGTCAAAGCCTTGCTCCTGCAACGCGGCGACGATTTCGCCCTGGGAGCTAAATTTCTCTTCTTTAAGTAATGCTTTAAATGCTTTAACTAGTTCTTCTTGCTTAGCCGAGCTTCGCATAAGTCACCCGATATGGTGGTTGATACAACATTATTGTGCATACAGATGAATTTTTATGCAAACAGTCAGCCCTGAAGAAGGCTGAAATAATGTTATGAAAGAGCGGGATTTTATCAAATTTCGTTATTGAGAAACATGCCTGCGTCACGGCATGCAAATTCTGCTTAAAAGTAAATTAATTGTTATCAAATTGATGTTGTTTTGGCTGAACGGTAGGGTATATTGTCACCACCTGTTGGAATGTTGCGCTAATGCATAAGCGACTGTTAATTACGTAAGTTAGGTTCCTGATTACGGCAATTAAATGCATAAACGCTAAACTTGCGTGACTACACATTCTTGAGATGTGGTCATTGTAAACGGCAATTTTGTGGATTAAGGTCGCGGCAGCGGAGCAACATATCTTAGTTTATCAATATAATAAGGAGTTTAGGATGAAAGTCGCAGTCCTCGGCGCTGCTGGCGGTATTGGCCAGGCGCTTGCACTACTGTTAAAAACCCAACTGCCTTCAGGTTCAGAACTCTCTCTGTATGATATCGCTCCAGTGACTCCCGGTGTGGCTGTCGATCTGAGCCATATCCCTACTGCTGTGAAAATCAAAGGTTTTTCTGGTGAAGATGCGACTCCGGCGCTGGAAGGCGCAGATGTCGTTCTTATCTCTGCAGGTGTAGCGCGTAAACCGGGTATGGATCGTTCCGACCTGTTTAACGTTAACGCCGGCATCGTGAAAAACCTGGTACAGCAAGTTGCGAAAACCTGCCCGAAAGCGTGTATTGGTATTATCACTAACCCGGTTAACACCACAGTTGCGATTGCTGCTGAAGTGCTGAAAAAAGCCGGTGTTTATGACAAAAACAAACTGTTCGGCGTTACCACGCTGGATATCATTCGTTCCAACACTTTTGTTGCGGAACTGAAAGGCAAACAGCCAGGCGAAGTTGAAGTGCCGGTTATTGGCGGTCACTCTGGTGTTACCATTCTGCCGCTGCTGTCACAGGTTCCTGGCGTTAGTTTTACCGAGCAGGAAGTGGCTGATCTGACCAAACGTATCCAGAACGCGGGTACTGAGGTGGTTGAAGCGAAAGCCGGTGGCGGGTCTGCAACCCTGTCTATGGGCCAGGCAGCTGCACGTTTTGGTCTGTCTCTGGTTCGTGCACTGCAGGGCGAACAAGGCGTTGTCGAATGTGCCTACGTTGAAGGCGACGGTCAGTACGCCCGTTTCTTCTCTCAACCGCTGCTGCTGGGTAAAAACGGCGTGGAAGAGCGTAAATCTATCGGTACCCTGAGCGCATTTGAACAGAACGCGCTGGAAGGTATGCTGGATACGCTCAAGAAAGATATCGCCCTGGGCGAAGAGTTCGTTAATAAGTAATTGATTAGCGAATAATAAAAAACCGGAGCACAGACTCCGGTTTTTGTTTTGAGCACTCGACTTAATTGGTTGCCGGATATTCCTGAATGGTGACCTGCAGCGTTAACTGCTTATCATCACGCATCACTACAACCGGGATCACCGAACCAGGGCGAATTTCCGCCACCTGATCCATCGTCTCCAGAGCAGAGATGGCCGGTTTGTTATCCACCGAAATAATCAGATCGTTGACCTGAATACCCGCATTCGCCGCCGGGCCGTCAGGTGACACTTCATTAACCACGATCCCTTGCAGTTGATCTATACCACCGCCCTGCGCGTGCAGTGGTGCGATCTCACGTCCGCCGATACCAATGTAGCCGCGGATCACGCGACCATCGCGGATCAGCTTATCCATAATTTTGGTTGCTAACTGGAAAGGAATCGCAAAGCCGATACCTTCCGGCGTTTCGCCATCGTTACTCTTATCAAACGACAGCGTATTAATGCCCATCAGTTCGCCCAGCGAGTTCACCAGCGCGCCGCCAGAGTTACCGTGGTTAATGGAAGCATCGGTTTGGAGGAAGTTTTGCCGCCCGGTCGGGTTCAGACCGATTCGACCCGTGGCACTAATAATCCCCTGGGTAATGGTCTGCCCGAGGTTGTACGGGTTACCGATCGCCAGTACTACGTCGCCAATGTGCGGTACGCGACGTGCATTAATTGGAATGGTAGGTAAACCGCCAGTGGCATTAATTTTAAGTACCGCCAGATCGGTTAGAGAGTCAGATCCCACCAGCAATGCTTCAAATACACGTCCATCCTGTAAGGCGACGATGATCTGATCGGCGTCGTTGATGACGTGTTTATTGGTGATGATATAACCGCGTTGATCCATGATTACACCGGATCCCAGGGTGCGGATCTCAAGCTGGTTGTGAGAGTTGGTGTTCAAACCACGGTTGTAAACGTTAACCACCGCTGGCGCGGCGCGGCGAACCGCCAGATTATAACTGGCAGGCGTCTCATCGGTACTGTCAAATTGCGGAGTGGAAAGCGGGTTAAGGCTGCGCAGCGAAGGCATGGCAACCAGCAGAATAGCGCCGACAATTAATCCAATCGCAACGGAACGTAAGAGCTTCACAAACATGATGGAGGCGTCATTAAAAAAGGGAACGGCAGCAGCATACCACGAGTTAACCGGACATCACACGTCAGCCTGATGCCCGGTTTACGACATTAACGCATCAGCAGATAGATGCTTTCATTGCCGCGTACAATTTGCAGGGCGATGATGGCTGGTTTTGCCGCCAGCACTTTACGCATTTCAGCAATCGAGTTCACCCGATCGCGGTTGACGCCAATGATCACATCGTCTTTTTGCAAGCCAGCCTGAGCAGCTGGGCTTCCTTTGACAACTTCATCGATTTTAATACCTTTGCCGCCATCTTTTAGCTGACCATCGCTCAACGTTGCACCTTCCAGCGCTGGCGTGATCATTTCAGCGCTGGCCGACGAAGAGGTGCTGGTATCGAGCGTCACTTCTACTTCCAGTGGTTTGCCGTTACGCAGCAGGCCAAGTTTCACTTTTGTGCCCGGCTCGGTGGTCGCGATACGAGAGCGCAACTCAGCAAAGCTATTCAGCGGTTTGCCGTTGAGGCTGGTAATAATATCGCCCGCTTTGACGCCCGCTTTCGCCGAGCCAGAACCTGGCAACACTTCGCTGACAAACGCGCCACGCTGCACGTCAAGGTTGAAGGCTTTGGCGATATCGGCACTCATCTCGGTGCCTTTGATGCCTAACAAACCGCGTTTGATTTCACCAAAGTCGATAAGCTGCTGCGCCAGTGTTCGCGCCATATTACTGGGGATGGCAAATCCAATTCCGACGCTCCCGCCGCCAGGCGCAAGGATTGCAGTGTTGATGCCAATTAACTCACCGTTAAGGTTTAACAGTGCACCGCCGGAGTTACCGCGGTTAATGGAAGCATCTGTCTGGATAAAGTTTTCCAGACCTTCAAGATTCAACCCGCTGCGTCCTAATGCGGAAACAATGCCAGAGGTGGCGGTTTGCCCAAGGCCAAACGGGTTACCGACCGCCACGGCAAAATCACCGACGCGCAATTTATCGGAGTCGGCAATAGCGATTTGCGTTAATTTGCTCGGGTTTTGAATTTGCAACAGGGCGATATCGCTCTGGTCATCGCTACCAATCAGTTTTGCATCAAACTCGCGCCCATCATTGAGCTGAATACTGATTTTCTGTGCCTGATTAATCACATGGTTGTTGGTCAGCACATAGCCTTTACTGGCGTTGATGATGACACCGGAGCCTAAACCTTCGAAGGGTTGTGCAGGTTGATCCGGTAAATCATCACCAAAAAACTTTTTGAATTCTTCCGGGATTTTCTGTCCCTGACTGGCCGTTCCTTCCACCCGTACGCTCACCACTGCCGGAAGCACTTTTTCCAGCATTGGAGCCAGACTGGGGAGGGGGGCCTGATCGGCAACCTGGCCTGGAATCGACGCGACGGCCTGAAATGACGCCGAGAGAGTTAACCCGACACTTAACGCTAATGCACTCAACAGCTGGGTTTGTTTTTTCATTATTCCTGCTCTCGTACCTGAATGATAAGAAAAGAGATTCAAAACAGTTTGATGTTATTGAATTTTCAGACGGCTAACAATGAGACACCAGATTAAATGATAGTCGGGGAGGGAGAGAAGAGGTGGGCGCAATGGCTGCGCCCGAAAAATAAATTAGTCGCGTTTTGCGCCACTACGCAGCAGGCCGGATGCGCCTTCAGAATAGTCGCGAGGCATCTGCACCGGTGCCTGATCGTTGCTGGCTTCAGACTCTGCCAGACGATTACGGAACGGGTTTGCTTCAGCAGACAGTTCCGGCAGCAGGCTGCTGGAGCTTTTCGCCATATGCTGATAAAGCTGGCGATAGTCGTGCGCCATGGTATCCAGTAATTCCGCGCTGCGGGCAAAGTGGCTAACCAGCTCTTCGCGATACTCGTCCAGTTCAGCTTTATTCTTTTCCAGTTCGTACTGCAACGCCTGTTGCTGGCGTAGTTTACGATTACCAAAACGCATGGCCACAGCACCAATAATGATGCCGACGACTAACCCAATTAGCGCATATTCCCAGGTCATGAACATCTCCCGTTGTCTTTTGTTTCCGTAGGGTGTTGGCTTCAGGCTCCATGCCTGCGGCTGATTATGCCACTATAACCGTTAATTCCACAGAAGTGGAATCCCGACTGCATATCGCGTAGTGTAGAACGGCCTTTTTTTCGTCAACCGTGAACAACGGCGCACCGATTATTCAAGGAATAACAATAAGATCATGCAAAGCGTTACCCCAACATCGCAATACCTGAAGGCGCTCAATGAAGGCAGCCATCAACCCGACGACGTTCAAAAAGAGGCCGTCAGCCGCCTGGAAATTATTTATCAGGAACTCATCAATAGCACGCCACCAGCCCCCAGGACGAGTGGGCTAATGGCGCGGGTCGGTAAGCTGTGGGGTAAACGCGAAGACACAAAGCATACGCCAGTGCGTGGCTTATATATGTGGGGCGGTGTAGGACGCGGGAAAACCTGGCTGATGGACCTTTTCTATCAAAGCCTGCCGGGAGAGCGGAAACAGCGCCTGCACTTTCACCGTTTTATGCTGCGGGTGCACGAAGAGCTGACCGAATTACAAGGCCAAAGCGACCCGCTGGAAATTATTGCCGATCGCTTTAAAGCAGAAACTGACGTGCTCTGTTTTGACGAATTTTTTGTTTCTGATATTACCGATGCCATGCTACTTGGCGGTCTGATGAAAGCCCTGTTCGCCCGCGGTATTACCCTGGTAGCGACGTCAAATATTCCGCCGGACGAACTTTATCGAAATGGCCTGCAACGTTCGCGTTTTCTGCCTGCAATCGATGCCATTAAACAGCATTGTGATGTAATGAACGTGGACGCTGGTGTTGATTATCGACTGCGTACACTCACTCAGGCGCATCTGTGGCTTTCGCCACTCAACGGTGAAACCCGGGCGCAAATGGATGAACTATGGTTGGCGCTGGCGGGGGTGAAACGAGAAAATTCACCGACGTTAGAAATCAACCATCGGCCATTGGCGACAATGGGCGTCGAGAACCAGACACTGGCGGTCTCTTTTACTACCTTGTGCGTCGATGCCCGCAGTCAGCACGACTATATTGCGCTCTCACGCCTCTTTCATACGGTCATGTTGTTTGATGTACCAGTTATGACGCGGTTGATGGAGAGTGAAGCGCGGCGCTTTATTGCGCTGGTGGATGAGTTTTACGAGCGCCATGTCAAATTAGTGGTGAGTGCAGAAGTGCCGCTGTATGCAATTTATCAGGGCGAGCGGCTGAAATTTGAGTTCCAGCGTTGCCTGTCACGTCTGCAAGAGATGCAAAGCGAAGAGTATCTGAAGCGCGAGCATTTAGCGGGTTAAAACCTGCCACAAATCACAAAAAGGGGTCGATCTTTGACCCCGACTTCTCTATAATCCTGCGACCCCACGTTACAAGAAAGTTTTTTTCCCAAAACTTTTTGTGTGCTGGCATAGGCTATTCGAAGGGGTAGGTTTGCCGGACTTTGTCGTGTGAACCTCAACAATTGAAGACGTTTGGGTGTTCACCAACGTGTAACTATTTATTGGGTAAGCTTTTAATGAAAACTTTTACAGCTAAACCAGAAACCGTAAAACGCGACTGGTATGTTGTTGACGCGACCGGTAAAACTCTGGGCCGTCTGGCTACTGAACTGGCTCGTCGCCTGCGCGGTAAGCACAAAGCGGAATACACTCCGCACGTAGATACCGGTGATTACATCATCGTTCTGAACGCTGACAAAGTTGCTGTAACCGGCAACAAGCGTACTGACAAAGTGTACTATCACCACACCGGCCACATCGGTGGTATCAAACAAGCGACCTTTGAAGAGATGATTGCTCGCCGTCCTGAGCGTGTGATTGAAATCGCGGTTAAAGGCATGTTGCCAAAAGGCCCGCTGGGTCGTGCTATGTTCCGTAAACTGAAAGTTTACGCGGGTAACGAGCACAACCACGCGGCACAGCAACCGCAAGTTCTTGACATCTAATCGGGATTATAGGCAATGGCTGAAAATCAATACTACGGCACTGGTCGCCGCAAAAGTTCCGCAGCTCGCGTTTTCATCAAACCGGGCAACGGTAAAATCGTAATCAACCAACGTTCTCTGGAACAGTACTTCGGTCGTGAAACTGCTCGCATGGTAGTTCGTCAGCCGTTGGAACTGGTCGACATGGTTGAGAAACTGGACCTGTACATCACCGTTAAAGGTGGTGGTATCTCTGGTCAGGCTGGTGCGATCCGTCACGGTATCACCCGCGCTCTGATGGAATACGACGAGTCCCTGCGTTCTGAACTGCGTAAAGCTGGCTTCGTTACTCGTGACGCTCGTCAGGTTGAACGTAAGAAAGTCGGTCTGCGTAAAGCACGTCGTCGTCCGCAGTTCTCCAAACGTTAATTGGCTTCTGCTCCGGCAGAAAACAATTTGCGAAAAAACCCGCTTCGGCGGGTTTTTTTATGGTTAAATTCTGAATCAGCGTAAAAAATGGAAAGTTACTTTTTGCTGCCGTCTGACAGACAGGCAAAATAAAAACCACATCGCCAATAAGGGACTAAGTCAACTATTTCAGACTAAAGCGCATCTCTTTTTCCCCATTTCCGGCATCGACTCACCACAAAGGTCGCAAAATCTGGTAAACTATCATCCAATTTTCTGCCCAAATGTCGGGTATTGCTCATTTTTTGTTTGATTTTCGAACAAAGAGAGTCGTTCCTTACTGGGTAACACAACTTCTGACTGGCCACCTGGTGGCTGGTAGCAGTAAAAATTCTGACTATACCTGGAGGTTTTCATGGCTGTCGCTGCCAACAAACGTTCGGTAATGACGCTGTTTTCCGGTCCTACTGACATCTATAGCCATCAGGTCCGCATTGTGCTGGCTGAGAAAGGTGTAAGTTTCGAGATCGAACACGTGGAAAAGGACAATCCGCCTCAGGATCTGATTGACCTCAACCCGAATCAGAGCGTTCCGACCCTGGTGGATCGTGAGCTGACCCTGTGGGAATCTCGCATCATTATGGAATATCTGGATGAGCGTTTCCCGCATCCGCCACTGATGCCTGTTTACCCGGTAGCTCGCGGTGAAAGCCGTCTGTACATGCATCGCATCGAAAAAGACTGGTACACGCTGATGAACACCATCATCAACGGTTCAGCTTCTGAAGCAGATGCCGCACGTAAGCAACTGCGCGAAGAACTGCTGGCGATTGCGCCGGTCTTCGGTCAGAAGCCGTACTTCCTGAGCGATGAGTTCAGCCTGGTCGATTGCTACCTTGCTCCGCTGCTGTGGCGTCTGCCGCAACTGGGCATCGAGTTCAGCGGCCCGGGTGCGAAAGAGCTGAAAGGCTATATGACCCGCGTCTTTGAGCGTGACTCTTTCCTTGCTTCTTTAACTGAAGCAGAACGTGAAATGCGTCTGGGCCGGAGTTAATCTGTATGGATTTGTCACAGCTAACACCACGTCGTCCCTATCTGCTGCGTGCATTCTATGAGTGGTTGCTGGATAACCAGCTCACGCCGCACCTGGTGGTGGATGTGACGCTCCCTGGCGTGCAGGTTCCTATGGAATATGCGCGTGACGGGCAAATCGTACTCAACATTGCGCCGCGTGCTGTCGGCAATCTGGAACTGGCGAATGATGAGGTGCGCTTTAACGCGCGCTTTGGTGGCATTCCGCGTCAGGTTTCTGTGCCGCTGGCTGCCGTGCTGGCTATCTACGCCCGTGAAAATGGCGCTGGCACGATGTTTGAACCTGAAGCTGCCTACGATGAAGATGCCAGCATCATGAATGATGAAGAGGCATCGGCAGACAACGAAACCGTTATGTCGGTTATTGATGGCGACAAGCCAGATCACGATGATGACACTCATCCTGACGATGAACCTCCGCAGCCACCACGCGGTGGTCGACCGGCATTACGCGTTGTTAAGTAATACAAAACAGGCCCTGGTGGCCTGTTTTGTCTTTTAATGGCTTAATAAAATAGCGTGATTGTGGCAATCATATTCACCACGAAACCGACTGCCATGGGGATCGCTGTCCGCTTCACCACCGCAAAAGGCGAAACGCCTGCAATTCCTGACGTAACGACCACCACCGCAGTAATCGGCGAAACCGCGCGCGCTAGCGTCGTGGCAAAATGCATCGGCATAATCATTACAACCGCTGGTACATGTAGTCCGGCTGCGATATTCGGAATAAGACTGGCAAATGACATAAACGGCGCATTGCCTGAGCCCATCACAATGGCACAAATGGCAATGACCAGCGCCATAATAATCATCACGCCAATACCGCCCAGACCAGAATGCTCCGCACCCCTGATAACCGCATCGACAGTGCCAATCGTCGTTAAGCCTTTCGCAAATATTTCACCCGCGACCACCAGCGTTACCACGTTGGCAAACTGCGTACCCATGCCGTCAAAAAACGCCTGCACATCGTCCATTGTTTCGCGCAAGTTATGCTTGCGGAAGAACTCAACAAACATCGTCACCGTCAAACTCAGTAACATCACCACCACCAGATGCAGTTCTGACTGCATCAGCCCGATGTGGGCAAGGAATAGCGAGCCGAGCATCAAGATTAACGGCATCACAGGTAAAATGGCGTAATAGAGCGGCGGGACATTATCGAGAGTTTTTTGCTCTGCCTGTTCGTGATTGATATTTTTATCTTTTTTGTCAAAAGCGCGGGTAATGACTCCAACTTATTGGTAGTGTTTTATGTTCAGATAATGCCCGAT
>OLSK01000150.1_pt1 | contig 66479 bp, 75 predicted proteins | sample 1672781 | NCBI WGS metagenome assembly OLSK01 (sample SAMEA3136723, study PRJEB25190) | human gut metagenome | biome: human gut; feature: human-associated habitat; material: faeces | place: Austria | collected 2013 | reverse complement strand
GTGTTTTGTTTGTGTACTATGGTTTTCTATGGGAATTTCATTTCGCTGCAAGCCTTTTTCTATTACATTACTTACTTATTTTTTAATATTTTTATTTTATCTGTTTTTTTTATTTCATGATTATTTTGTCTGCGGTGATTTTATGAATATTAAAATATTGGACACTACTTTAAGAGATGGAGAACAGACTCCTGGTGTATCTTTAACTTCATTGGAGAAATTAAGAATTGCAACTAAACTTGATGAAATTGGTGTTAATTTTATTGAGGCAGGTTCAGCAATTACTTCAGAAGGGGAAAGACAGTCTATTAAAGATATAACTCAACAGAATTTTAATGCAGAGATTCTTAGTTTTTCAAGACCTCTTGAAATGGATATTGATTATTGTTTAGAATGTGATGTTGATGCAGTTAATTTAGTTGTTCCTACTTCTGATTTGCATATTTTTGATAAATTAAAAATTACTAAAGAGGAGTTACTGGCAATGTCCAACTCTGCAGTTGATTATTGTAAGGATCATGGGTTAACTGTTGAGCTGTCTGCTGAAGATGCATCCCGAACAAGCATTGATTTTTTAAAGACAGTTTATGTTAATGCTATTGAACATGGTGCTGATAGGGTTTGCTTATGTGATACTGTTGGTATTTTAACACCTGAATCTTCTTTTGAAATGTTTAAGCAATTAAAAGAAGATATTGATGTTCCAATTAGCTGTCATTGTCATAATGATTTTGGTTTGGCTGTTGCCAATACATTTGCCGCTTTGAAAGGGGGAGCATCTGAATTCCATTCTACCATAAATGGTATCGGTGAGAGAGCAGGCAATACTTCTTTTGAAGAATGTGTTGTTGGCATATACAAATTATTCCCTCAGTTTTCAACAGATATTAAAATTCATGAGATTTACACCATTTCAAAATTAGTGGCAAGATTGACTGGTGTTTATATTCAGCCTAACAAAGCAATTGTAGGTGAGAATGCTTTTGCTCATGAATCAGGAATTCATTCTGATGGAATTATTAAAAATGCCGCTACTTATGAATCTATAACTCCTGAACTTGTTGGCCGTAAACGCAGGTTCGTCATTGGTAAGCATATGGGTACTCATGGTTTGGATGTTAGACTAAAAGAGCTGGGAGTTAATGTCAGTAAAAATCAGCTTAAAAAGATTTGCGACAATATTAAAGTTCTTGCTGATAAAGGTAAAACAGTTACTGATGTTGATTTGCAGGCAATAGCTGATAATGTTTTAGAAATTAATCATAAAGACAGGATTAAGTTAAATGAGGTTACTATTGTATCAGGTAATAAGGTTATGCCTACTGCATCTGTAAAACTGACAGTTGACGGTGAGGAAGTTTTAAATGCTGGTGTAGGTATTGGTCCTGTGGATGCTGCAATCAATGCTGTTAACTCTTTGGATATCTTTGATGATATTGATTTTATTGAATACCATGTAGATGCAATTACCGGAGGTACTGATGCACTTATTGATGTAATTATTAAACTTCAAAAAGGAGATAAAATCATATCTGCAAGAGGAACTGAGCCGGATATTATTAATGCCAGTGTAAAGGCATATATTTCTGGTGTTAACCGCTTACTTTCTAATTAGGGTGTTTTTATGGAAATTAAAGTTTTAGGATTTAAAGGAAATATTGATTCTGTCAGCAAAACACTGGATAAAATTAACAGTCTTAAAAATAGTGATGATGAAATTATCCAGCTTTTGAATGCTGATGCAATAGCAGGTTTAAGGCATGTGGAACATGGTGTTAATCAGGCTTTTTTAGCTTTCAGAAGACATGAAAACCTTGCCCATGATTTAAGTGTTGAGATTTGTTTAAGATGTTCCGCTCAAAGACAGATTTCCAAAGCTTTTGAAATTCTTGGCCTTAAGGAAGGAAAAATGAATTTGTGCGCTATCTTAATAAACTGTTCTGATGAAAGTGTTGATGAATTATCTTTAATGTTTGATAGAGATAATAATGTTTTAATAGCTGATGAATTAAAATTAATGAAGATTTATGATATTGATAAAAATGAGCTGGCAAACATGCATATTGAGGATATAATAATTGATAAGATAACCAAACTCATAGTTGATTATTAACAACTTCAATTATTTTATCAAGATTTTCTTTTTTTAAACTGCTGTAATCCAAATTTTTAACTTCAATTACAAGTCCTTTTTCTTTCAGACGATTATAGTTCGGACATTTTGTAATGAAAGCATGATGATTTATCGGCAATTCCTTTTTCACTTTCCAGATTATATCCTTCGGTTTGTCATGTTGGATAATTACATTAACGCCTCTTTTACTTGCATGAAATGTATTATTTATATGTTTTTTTAATATGTTTGTTGCATTTATTGTTTGTTCCAAATTACTTTTTACAAAATCAAGTTCTTTATCTATACCACTGCATATTATTTCATTAGTTTTACTTAATTTTTGAGGCAGTTTGGTATTTTCAAAAATTTCAGGTTTATTTGAGCTGATAAAGCCGCCGCTTCCAACATTTATGATTTTTGGAGATCCTGTTGAAGCAATTATGATGTCTGATAAATTTCCATTTCCCAACTTCTGTTTTTCATCTCCAATTCCTGCAGAAGCATCTTCAATTGTTGTGATTCCATTGTTTTTACAGTATTTTGAAATGCTTTTTGTATCCTGGTTTGCACTATATCCTGCAAAACTTGTAAATATTAGAGCGGAGTTTTTAGGAATATCCATTTCATTTAAATAATCAGTGTTTATCAGTCCTAAATCTGTTTTGAGGGTTATTATTTCCTTATTTAAATAGTTGGCAATTTGCTTAAAACCATTCCATCCTCCCTGGTCTGGTATAATGACTGAACCTTCAATAGCTGACAGTGCTATAAAAATACTGTTGTTTCCGCTGCTGGTTATTTCGCAGTATTCATGTCCTGTAATTTCTTTTACTTTTTTTTGGCAGTTTTTTTCAAAACTGTTGTTCCTGTCATTTAAATAAGGATTTTCGCCACTGGCTACTTTAGCCATAGATTCCCTAGTTTCTTTATGAGGTTCTTTAAATTTAAATTCCATATTATCACTATTTGAAGTATTGATCCAGTGTAGTCTGTTTTGTGTGAAGCATTTCATTTAACAGGGTTCCCTGCTTTACATATTTTTTAACCGGTATTTTTAGTTTGCTTCCGCAGTATAACATAGCATCTTTTAAGGTTTCAAATTCTTTATATGATTTTTTCATAGCTTCTTTCATATTTTCTCTAACATTAAATACTCCTAATGGCACATAACCTTCGTAAGCTTCTCTTAAAACAAGTAATCCTGCCTGTTTTTTCTCTTTAAATAAACTGTCAAGAACTGCCATTTTAGCTGTGTAATAACATCCGCCAACTCTTGAGTATTCCTTTTTTCCACCATTTGTTTCATAGTCTGAGAAAATAATTTCTTCTTTACCTATTATTTTAATAAATGCTTCATACCATTCATACTGCCATTCTGTCGGAGTCAATATGATTACATAATAATTGTTCAGGCTTCCGAATTCATAAACCCTGTATGTATCAATCTTTTCAAATTTTCTGACTTCTTTTAAGAATTGGTCTGCCAATGTGGTATCACATGCTGTAATTGACCATCTTGTCGGAACCAGTTTTCTTTTGTTTTTTGTTCCAAAGGCACCTACTGAAAATGCTTTTTGCATAGCTGTAAATGGAACATCTTTATTGTGCAAGTTTAGAACAGCTTCACTGGCTTTCAAATCAGTGTCATAATAGGTTTTTTCCAATTGTTTGTCCCAGCGGACTGCATCTATATCAAATTTTTCAATAACTGCACTTGGACCATGAGGCATACTGTCTTCAGTCAGCAGTGCTCCTGTGGGACGTTTGCCAAAAGTGGCTTCACTGTCAATTGCTTTGGAAGCCAGGGAGATGTCCTGTAGTTTTTCAACAAAAGGATTATCTAAATCATCAATTTTAATTAGTTGTTTTCCTCTTACGAGACTCATTCTGTATTTAATTATATCTTCCTGATTTTTATGCTCTCCAATCCAGGATTCCGGAGAATCCATAATTGCAGTATCTCCTAATTGATTTGCCATCATAGGCCCTGCATAGACTTTGGGATATGACCATCTTCCAATAAAAACAGACGGTGGTGTGCTTCCCTCTAAATTTTTTCCAACTTTAACAGATTTCATCTGTATTTGTTTGGTTAATTTTTCAAGGTATGCATTTTTGGTTGTTTTCATATTTGCCATTTTAAATCTAGTGAAAATAAGTATTTAATTAAAAAAAGATTTGAAAGTACCTAAATTTTTTTCATTTAAGTACTGATTATTTGTTTTTAAGCGAATTCGATTGTGCTAGGTGGTTTATCACTTATGGATAATGCAACATGTGTTACTTCAGAAATTTCAGAAGTTATTCTTTGTGACATTGTTTGAATAACCTTCCATGGTAATTCAGGAACATATGCAGTCATAGCATCAACGGAATCAACGATTCTTAAAACAACCAAATAACCGAAGTCTCTTTGGTCTCCTTTAACTCCGGTAACTTTACTGTCAGTTAATACTGCGAAATATTGCCATACATCTTTGTCAATACCTGCTTTTTCTATTTCGTCAGTTACTATTTTATTTGCTTTTCTGCAAATATCAAGTTTTTCTGGTGTAAGTGAGCCAATAACTCTAACAGCAAGACCCGGGCCTGGGAACGGTTGTCTGTGAACTACTTTTTCAGGTAAGTCTAATAATAAACCAATTTCCCTTACTTCATCTTTGTACAAATCACGGATTGGTTCAACTAACTCAAGAACCATGCCGCTAGGGAGTGCTAAATTGTGGTGGGATTTGATTTTACCTTTACTTTCAATCCAATCAGGAGCTATGGTACCTTGTACTAAGTATTTTGCATCTGTTTTTTCAGCTTCTCTTTCAAAAACATCAATAAATACTTTTCCGATGATTTTTCTTTTTTCTTCAGGATCTTCTACTCCTTCAAGAGCGTTTAAGAATTCTTCAGAAGCATCAACATAATTAAAGTTTAATCTATCTTTAAAAGTATTAGTTACTTCTTCCACTTCCCCTTCTCTTAAAAGACCATGATCTACAAATATTGCTATTAAATTATCTCCAATAGCTTCTTGGACAAGAACAGAACATACTGAACTGTCGACTCCTCCGGATAAAGCAATAATAGCTTTTTCATCACCTATTTGCTCTTTTATCTTTTGGATAGCATCTTTAATAAATTCTTCTGGACCTAACATTGTCTCAACCACAAATGATTATTCTGCTTCTTCTTCGTTTTCTTCTTCATAATCTTCAATGATTTGTTTAACCATTGCTTCCAAACCGTTTTCATTTCCAGCTTCAAGTGCTTCAAATATTTCATCATATTTGACATATTTTTCTAATTTTATAGCTTTAGCACCAATTCCGGAGATTCTGAACCCGTATTCTTCATCTCCTACAGGAATATTGACATACTGTCTTCTTAAACCTGGTTTATTTGCAATTGCTTTTTCTTTTAAGTCTTCTGGATTATCAATCATTATTACACCTTTTTTTACAAATTTCATAGAAATTTTCGAATATAGTTGATCCTTTAGGAGTATGATGTACTTCAGGGTGGAATTGTATTCCATAAACATCTTTTTCGGTATGTTTAAAGGATTCAACATCGCATAAGTTTGAATTAGCCAAAATTTCAAAATCATCAGGGATACTTTTCACTTCATCTTTGTGGGAAGACCAGACTTCCATTTTAGGAGCTAATCCTGAAAATAAGTTTTCATCATTAACAATATTGATTTCAACTTTAGCATAGCTTTCAGTATTGGATGTGTCTATTTGTCCACCGTAAGCCTTGGCTATTAGCTGGTGTCCTAAACAGATTCCTAAAATAGGTATATCAAAATGTTTAATATATTCTTCACTATTTCCAGCACCTTCAATTGAAGGTCCGCCACCTAAAATCAATCCAATTGGATTTTTAGCTTCAATTTCTTCGATACTTAATGTATTTGGAACTAATTCGGTTGGAATTTTAAGATATTGTAAGCTACGTTGAATTCTATGATTATATTGGCCTTTATTATTAATAACTAATATTGTCATTTTTTACTCCCTAATCTAATGTTATTATTTTAGTTTTTTTTATTTATTATATGTTTGTACTAAATTTTGGGAATAATTTTTTAAAAAAAGAAAAATAGGTTTTCATAAATTAATTTCAATGTTTTTGAAAATTTTGAATTTGAATTTTGTTGTTCAAATTTTGTATCTGACGAAACAGTCATTGTAAATGCTCTAAAATCAGCACATGGTCTTTATTTTATTTGAAAAAAATTATTGATGTAGCCACAGTAAATCTGTGCCAATTACAAAAATAACGCTGCATAAAAGTATTTTAATTTAATAATGTAAAAAAAGATAAGGGCATTTTTGCCCTATTATTTGTTTTTTATTGTAGGTGTTATCTGTTTTAGCAAATCCAAATCATAGCTGCCGATTATAATGATGTGGCTTGGGTTATTATTATTTATTGCAATGTATGTTTCATTTTCAAATCCTATGATATTATTTTCATCTGTTATTTGGTAGTATGTGATGTTGTTGGAAGTTTCCACAATTCTTGAAGAGTTGGTTAAATTTTCAATGCTTGTCTGTTCCAATATATGATTTAATTCATTCTGATTTTCATAAAATGTTTTGTTAATTTTTATAACTTGAAAATTGTCTCCAACATATACACTTAATGATAAATCAGAACCTGCTAATTTAACATTGCTGTCTTCAGGTATTTCCATGGTAAACTCTCCAAAGTCATAGGTTTCCATTTCTGGAGGTGCTGTAGATTCACTAATGATATATCCATATCCCCCTGCAGATAATATGATCATTGCTATGAAGAATATGATTAATTGCCATTTTCTTTCCATTTTTCCACCATTTGCTTAAACTTTATATATAATATTAAATAAATCACATTGTCATGGAACTTAGAGATTTAATTTATATTATTATTGCAATTTTAATTGCAGTAGTGCTATTAAAAATATTCATGTGGTTATTGCCATTGTTTATAGTATTGGTTATAGCATTTTTCATATATGTGTATTTATCTGAGCGTTTTTAATTTATTTGTGATTGTGTATGTCTTCATATGCGGAAGTTGCAGCTATTGCACCTTCTCCACATGCTACAATCCATTGCCTTAACCCGCCACATATATCTCCTGCAGAATAAACATTTTTAATATTTGTTCTTTGATGTTTATCTGTAATTATTTCTCCGGATTCACTTAATTCAACATTTAATTTTTTGGCTAATTCATTATGTGGTTTATATCCTATGCCAACAAAAACTCCCTGTGTTTTAAATTCACTGTATTCATTAGTTTTAACATTTTTTAGAATTACAGAATTTACAAGAGCATTTCCTTTTATTTCTTCAACTGTTGTATCGTAAATAACATCAATATTTCTTTCCTTAATTTCCTTTTGCAGATATTGCTGAGCTCTTAGTTCATCTCTTCTATGGATAATGGTAACATTACAGCCGACATTGTCCAGGAAAATAGCTTCTTGCAGTGCACTATTTCCACCACCAATCATTATGGCATCTTTGTCCTTAAAGAATAATCCGTCACAGGTAGCGCAATAGCTAACTCCCTTGCCTAAATATTCTTCTTCTCCGGGAATTTCCAGATGCTTATGTGAACTTCCAGTAGCTAAAATTATTGTTTTTCCGCAGTATTCATCTTTATGTGTTGTAACAAGGAAGTTATCATTGTTTTTTTCTATGTTTTTTACAATTTCATTTTCATGCAATTCAATATATTTCATACACTGCAATTTCATTTTTTCAACTAATTCAAAACCTGAAATTGTGTCAAATCCAGGATAATTTTCCATTAGTGGAACTTCACGACCAATTCCACCAGCCAGTCCTTTATCCAAAATTAATGTTTTTGTTCCTTGTCTTCCTGCATAGATTCCAGCAGTTAATCCTCCAGGACCTGCTCCAACTATGATTATATCATAAGTTTTCATGTTAATAACCTCAATATTTAGTTAATTTAATTATATTGTTTGGGATTATTTAAAATTAATGAAAGTATTATTTTATTTTGATAAGTTTAAAAAAAGAAAAAAGAGATTAATTATTCGTTTTTCTTATATCTGTAATAACCAAAGATTAAAACAGCAAAAACAATAATTAACACGATTATAAAAGGTATTGGATTAATTTGTGTTTGTTTTGAAACATCTTTGTCAAGAAGTTCATGAACACTTTTTTCAGAGTCACCGGTTTTTGCTTCCTGTGAAGAGTCTGTTCCTACATTCACATTACTTTCAGTAGAGTTGCTGACAATTTTATTTTCATTGGAAACAATTTTATTAACTTCATTGCTTATGGCTGAAACTATATTGTTAATAATGTTGTCTGTATGATTGTTGCTGCTATTTGTAGCAGGTTTTGTTGTATTAGTTTCAGGATTTGCAGGAGTGTTTGGAGTTACTGGATTAGTTGGTTTTGGATTAGGAGTTATTGGATTTATACTGATGAATTTAGTTGGTATTTGGAAGGTGCCTGTTTTGTCATCAACTATTATAGTTGTATTGGTAGTTCCAAAATCATTTCCATCAATATTGGAATCTTTTGCTGTTGACTGTTCAATTACAAAGATTTTATTGTTCTTCGCATAATTGTCCATTATAAGATTATTGTGGAATATTACCTTGGAAGGTATATTTGGTGTTTCTTCATCAACATATATGACTCCACTTTCACCGTAATTGTTAGCAATAATTGAATTGGTTACTTCAAGAGGTCCGGATGTAATCATCCTTTGTTAGTAATTTTTTTCCAAGTTTGTAAAATTGTTCTCCTGCTACTGAAATAGCTCCGCCATTTTCATTTGCTTTATTGTCTTTAAAGATACATGTATCTGCATATACCTTACCACCGTGTTCACTGTGGATTGCGCCACCGTAATCATGACCATCACCGTTTATAAAGGTTATATTAATAAATTTTACTGTTGAAACAGAATTGATTAATATAATGCTGTCTTTATGCTGCCCATCTATTATGATGTCTTCAGCATTTCCCTTTCCTTGAAATGTTAAGTTTTTATCAACTTTTATTCCGTTTTGGTAATAAGTTCCGGGTGTTAGATAAATGGTGGCTGAGCTATTTGCATCATTTACTGCTGTTTGTATTGAATCTTCGGGACCAATAGTTATCGAGTTATCAATATTATCGGATGTAGCATTTTATTCAGCAGAAACTGCAGGAATAACGATTACTAAAAGTAAGAATATAAGAAGAATTGATAGTTTCCTTATATTTTCACCTCCATTTATAATATTTAAATGGGTTTAAATATAAAGTTTTTTCCTGTTTTGAAAATAAGTAATATCGTAAAAACATCGTTAAACAGCTAAATTAGCTATTTAAATAGATAATTATAATTTTTATTTTATGGATGTTAATCAATAGTATTATTGAATTTTAAATAAAAATAAGTAAAAGAGTTATTAACTCTTTTATAACATTTTTTGAATGGACTCTTTAACTATTCTGTTAACAATACTTCCGTCAGCTTTGCCTTTAAGTTCTTTCATACTCATTCCCATTAAAGGACCCATAGCTCCCATCTGGCGTTCTTTAACCATAGCTTCATTTTTATTGACAATGTCTTCTATGATTTGAGTAACTTCTTCATGGCTAAGCAAAGTCAGATTATTGTTTTTAGCTGTTATTTCGATTTCCTCATCAGGTGATTGTATTACGCAGGTTGTTAATTTGGTAACACTATCTTTAGCTATTTTGGAATCTGCTAAAAGTTGGAAAATATCTTTTAAGTGTCGAGTAGTTAAAATATCAATGTCAAGACCTTCCCTTTTAATTTCTCTTAAATCATAAGCAAGAAGGGAAGCTACTGGTGTTGGGTCTACTTCAACATCAGTTAATATCTCTTCAAAGACATCAGCTTCTAATCTTTTAACTAGCTGGCTGGCTAAATCTTCACTTAAATTGTATTCTTTAATAATTCTTTCTTTTTTAACATCAGGAAGTTCTGGTAAGTTGTTTTTAATTGGTTCGACCAGTTCATCAGTTATTTTAAATAATGGAATATCTGTTTCCAGATACATCCTGTTAGCTGTAGGAAGAGGTCTCATATATTCAGTATTTCCATCGTCTAATGATTTACGTGTTTCTTCAACAACTCCTTCAAATCCGAGATTAGCTCTTCTTTTAACTTCTTCCAGTGCTGAAATAGCTACATTTTCATCATGTGCAACAATGATGAATGCATCCTGAGAACCAACATTCAAATAGTCTTTCACTGAATTTACTTCGTCCTGTGTAATACCGTATGCAGGTAGTTCGTCACTGTGGAATATTCCTGAAACTCCACGTTTTTTAGCATAACTTGCTATTTCAGTACCAAATCTTCTTCCAGGCTGAACTTCTTTTCCGATAAGTCCGTTGAAACCTTTTAATACAACTGCTTTTATGGATTCTGCTGAAGATAATATTTTGGACTTGGTATTTTCAAATAAGCTATCTAAATCATGAATTTCTTCAAGCACTTCAGCATTTCTTTTGTTCAATTCTTCTTTTATTTCAATTAATGCAAGCTGTCTTTGAACTTCATTTTCTACAATTTCGCTCATTAAATCAAGGTTTTGAACACCTTTAATTTCAACACGGGCTCCTTTTTCAATTGAAATATTTAAATCCTGTCTGATGGTTCCGAGACCTCTTTTTACATTAGTACTTCTTAAAACCTGACCGATCATATATGCAACTTCACGGACTTGATCAGGATGGTGCATAGACGGATCTGTTGTAATTTCTGCAAGAGGAATACCTAACCTGTCTAATCTAAATTCAGTGTAATCTTCAGTAGTTTCAATTCTTCTGGCTGCATCTTCTTCAAGACCTAAACTTTCAATAGCCACCCTGCCGTAAGGAGTGTCAAGATAACCGTCAGTTGCAGCAAGTCCTGTTCTTTGGAATCCTCCGGTGTTACTTCCATCAATAACCTGTTTTCTCATTGTATGGAATTCATCTACAATATGCATATTCATCAATGCAGCTATTGTAATACAGATTTCAAGAGCTTCTTTATTTAAGCTGTGAGGAGGTTCATCATCACTTTCAACAAGACAAGTGTGGTGGTCATAAGATTCATATTTGAAGTTTAAACCACGTAAAGACTCCTGAAGAGCAGCCCTGTCAATTTCACCAAGTTCACTTTGTGTTGGCCTTAAGTTTCTCTCAACAATTTCATTGTAATCTTCATCAACTAACTCGGTTTTACAAGGACAAAAGAGTTTATGTTTAGTATTTAATTGCTGATGAATTTCAAGTCCCATTTTAAGTCCTAATTTTTCCCAATCCATTTTCACACGACCTTAATTTAAGAAATATTTGATTGAAGACTTTTCATTAAATTCTCCAGCTATATTTTTATTCATTAGTTTTGCAACTTCTCCAATATCATTAGTTTGACCTAAAACCCAGCTTAATTTAACATAAGCGGTTTCAGGAGTCATGTCTCTTCCAGATATAACTCCTGCATTTAATATTTCTCTTCCGGTGGAATAAACATTCATATTTACTCTACCGTATAAACACTGGGAAGTCATGACAACAGGAATATTTTCATCATGTGCTCTAGCTAAAGGAGTTATTAATTTGTCTGGGACATGTCCAAGACCGGTTCCTTCAATAACAAGACCTTTATATCCTTTATCAATATGATATTCAATAAGCTCTTCACAGATTCCAGGAAAACTTTTGATAAGCCCTATTTTTTCTTCAACAGCACTGTTGACTTCCAATTCATTTTCATTTCTTTTAGTGTATCTGTAATTAGGGTTAATGTCAACAGAATGATTTTCAATTTTAGCTATTGGTTCATAGTTAATGCTTCTAAATGTATCTCTGCGGCTGGTGTGCATTTTACGGACTTTAGTACCTTTATGAAGATAAGTGTAGGAATCATTTAAACTTCCATGCATACAGACGCTGACTTCAGCAATATCTGATTTTGCAGCTACTACAGAATCAATGAGGTTCATATTAGCATCACTGGATGGCCTGTCTGAACTTCTCTGAGCTCCTGTTATTACAATTGGAACCGGTGTTTTTAACATGAAACTTAATGCAGCAGCAGTGTAGTGTAATGTGTCAGTACCGTGAGCTATTACAATACCGTCAGAACCATCAGATATGTCATTAGCTATTGATTCGGCAGCTTCAACCCAATATTTAGGTTGCATATTTTCACTTAAAATATTGTACAGCGCTTTAACATTATAATTGGCATAATCTAATAATTCAGGGTTTGCTTTAATTAAATCAGCTGCTGTAAATTTAGGGTGAACTGCTCCAGTTCTATAATCAATAATTGAAGAAACAGTTCCTCCTGTAGATATTATTGAAATATTTTGTTTTGAAGGGTCGTGAGCTATATCTTCAGCCCCATAACCAATTTTCGGTTTGTCACCTTTTTGAATCAGTTCAGCTTGTGTATTTTCAATAGCTACACCGACATTGTATCCACTGTCTAGTTTTAAAACTAAATATCCGTCTTCACTATCTTCAGATCTATCTAATAAGATACCTTCATATGAGATATCCTCTTTATTGATTTTAATGGTATCTCCTATGGTAATTCCATTATTTTCCAAGTATTTTTTAGCTATTTCTTTATATGTCATGAAACCACATTTAATTTAAGAGTTGTCTTTTACCCATTGCGCTCCAGCTTTTAAAACATCAATATTTATATCAATGACTTTAGGTTTGGATGCAAACATATGTTTAATAGCATTTTCATAGGATTCTGGTGCTAAAGTTTTCTTCAATTCCATTAAAACACCAATTAAAGCAGTATTTGCAGTTCTTGTGTTTCCAAATTTTTCAGCTATTTCAATTGAAGGAACTTTGATTATATTGACGTTTTTATCAACTTCAACATCACCTATACGGGAATCATAGATAATAGTTCCGTTTTCTTTAACATCTTTGGCAAATTTCTCTAAAGACGGTTTGTTTAGAGCAATGAGAATGTCAATATCTTCTACAACTGGAGTTCCTATGGTTTCATCAGAAATTACAATGGAACAGTTTGAGCTTCCTCCCCTTTGTTCTGGTCCGTAACTTGGATACCATGAAACATGTTTGCCTTCACTGCAGGCAGCCTGAGCTATTGTAAGACCTGCACTTAAAACACCTTGTCCTCCAAATCCGGTTACTTTTATGGTTACAGGTTCCATACCAGTACTTTCACAGTAAGCAGAGTCTCCGCTTCTGTCTACATTGAATATTTTATCTAGGGAATCGATGGTGTAATCATTTTCAGGTCTTATAATTGGTTTTCTGTCTTTCAATTCATTTCTGAAGTTTTTGACTGGAAACTCTTTTTCCATCTGATTTTCAAGGAAGTCTTGAACACCTTTTGCATCTTGTTTTAAGTTGGTAGGACATGGGGATAAGATTTCTACAAATGAATATCCTTTCCCTTCTTTTTGAATGGTTAATGCCTGTTTGATGGCATATTTTGCAAGTCTGATTTTTAAAGGAGTAGCTAGTGAAACTCTTTCAATAAATACTGGTGCCTTTAAGCTGTCAATTAATTCACACATATGGGTTGGATATCCTGCATAATCAGGATCTCTTCCTGTTTGACAGGTAACAGTTTTTTCTCCAACTAAAGTTGTTGGTGCCATTTGTCCACCAGTCATTCCATAAACTGTATTGTTTACAAAGAATACTGCTATTTTTTCTCCTCTGTTTGCTGCTTGTAATGTTTCATTTAAACCAATGGATGCTAAATCTCCGTCTCCCTGGTAACTCATTACAATTGCATTATCTTCTGCTCTGGAAATACCTGTAGCTACTGCAGGTGCTCTTCCATGAGCTGTTTGTACATTTCCGCAGTTGAAGTAGTAATAAGCAAATACTGAACATCCTACAGGAGAAATCATGACACATCTTTCTTGTATTCCAAGTTCATCCATACATTCTGCAATTAATTTATGGATAATTCCGTGTCCACATCCTGCACAGTAATGTGTAGTGGTTTGGTTAGTTTCACCTTTTCTTGGAAAAGATGGATAAATTGACTCAGGACGTTTACGTATTGATAATTCATAATCTTCTAGGTTTTTTGGTGCTAAACTTTTTTCATCCATTTTTTCACATCCCTAATCAATAATATATTTTCCTGTTTTTCCTTTTTCGGAAGTACCTTTTGGTAATTCTTCATCAATTTCAGCTATTTCGTAAATCTTTTTAAGAATCTGTTTAAGTTCAATTAAGTTTCCACCCATCCTGTTGACAAGGTAAGTATTTTCTTTTCTTAAAGCAGCTAACTGTATATCTTCCAATAACTGACCGTTACTCATTTCTACAGAAACGAAACTTACTCCCTTATCACCAAGCTCTTTAATTTTTTCTTCTGGGAATGGTGATAATGTAATAGGTCTTAAAAGTCCTACTTTTAATCCTTTTTCACGGGAAACATCAACTGCACTTCTGGCTACTCTACTACTAATTCCATAAGATACTAAAACAATTTCAGCATCGTCAAGTTTGTAATCTTCGTATTCAACTTCATTTTCAGCTATTTTAGCATATTTTTCCTGAATTTCAAAGTTGAAGTCTTCTAACTGGTCAAAATCAAGGAAAATGGAAGTGACTAAATTTTCCATTGTGTCTTTGTTTCCACGTACTGCCCAGGATTCATCTATTGTAGGGTCAACAGCTTCTTTTGGGAATTCTAAAGGTTCAGCCATTTGTCCAAGAGTACCATCAGCAAGCACAACAACAGGATTTCTGTATTTATGAGCTAATTCAAATGCTTTCATAGTTAAATCGCACATTTCCTGTACACTGTTTGGAGCTAAAACTATATTTTTATAATTTCCGTGACCTCCACCTTTAACTACCTGATTATAATCTCCCTGTTCAGGTCCAATATTACCTAATCCTGGTCCTGCCCTCATAATGTCAACAATTACTGCAGGCAATTCTGCACCAGCCAGATAAGTAAAGCCTTCCTGCATTAAACTTATTCCAGGTCCGGAAGATGCAGTCATAACTCTGTGTCCTGTTGAAGCTCCTCCATATATCATGTTGATTGAAGCTTCCTCACTTTCTGCTTGAACGAAGTTTCTGTTAACCATTGGGAAGTATTTGGATGCTTCGTGAAGAATTTCACTTGCAGGTGTAATTGGATATCCAAAGAAACAGTCGCATCCAGCATACATTGCTCCAATGATAACTGCAGTATTTCCTTTTACCATTTGATTAGTCATTGTCTTCCTCCTTTTTAGTATATACATAAACTTCGAGAGCTAAGGGTTCTGGGCATGTAAGGAAACAATCCCTGCATCCGCTGCAACCTTCTCCGCTGTAATATGCATAGCGATATCCTGCTTTATTAAGCTCACTACCTATTTTAATAACATTTTGGGAGCATCCTAAAACACATCTCCCGCAGCCTTTACATTCTTCTTTGTGTATTATTGGATATGATACATCAGCCATTTTACCATCTATTCCTTTTTGTTATCGTTGTTTCTGATTTCTACTCTTCTTATTTTTCCACTTATTGTTTCTGGAATTTCATCCACAAATTCAATTAATCTTGGATATTTATAAGGAGCTGTAACTCTTTTTACATGATTTTGAATTTCTTTTTTAAGTTCTTCGGAACCTTCGTATCCTGGTTGCAATATGATTGTAGCTTTTACGATTTGTCCTCTTATTTCATCAGGATATGCAGTAATTGCACAGTTACTTACTGATTCATGGGATAATACTGCACTTTCTACTTCATAAGGTCCAATACGGTATCCTGAACTTTTAATAATATCATCATTTCTTCCTATGAAATGGATATATCCGTCTTCGTCCTTCCATGCGGTATCTCCGCAATGGTAGTAGCCGTCATGCCATTGTGCAGCCTGTTTTTCAGGATTTTTGTAATATTCTTTAAATAAACCCGGACTTATACCATGAGATACATCAATACAGATTTCACCTTCCTGACCTATGTCAACTTCTTCATCATTTTCATTTAATAATTTAACATCAAATAACGGGCTTGGTTTTCCGATAGAACCTAATTTTGCATCTATCCAGTCAAAAGTTGCAATAGTCAATACTGTTTCGGTTTGACCGAATCCTTCCTTAATTCTCAGTCCGGATATTTCTTTAAATCTTTTTGATACTTCAGGAGGTAATGGTTCTCCAGCTGTTGTTACATGATGTATGTTTGAAAAGTCATATCCTTTGATGTTTTCTTTAATTAAGAATCTGTATATTGTTGGAGGAGCACAGAAAGTGTTTACTTTATTTTCAATAACTTTTTCAAGTAATTTAATACCGTTGAATCTGTCGTAATCATATATGAAAACTGCAGATCCTGCAATCCATTGTCCGTAGAAGTTTCCCCAGACTGCTTTTCCCCATCCGGTATCTGCTGCTGTATGGTGTATGCCGTCTTCTTCTACTTTATGCCAATATTTAGCTGTTGGAATGTGTCCTAATCCGTAAGTTTGTTTGTGAGCTACCATTTTAGGAAGTCCGCTTGTACCTGATGTGAAATAAATTAATGAAATGTCATCTGCAAGCACTTCATCGTCTCCGGTCGGTCTTTCAAATTCATCGCTTTCCTCTTCGATAGCTTTATTAAAATTAATCCAGCCGTCAAGATCCCTTTCAATTACACATTTTACCAAATCAGTGCCAAGTTCCTTTTGAGCTTCTTCATAATCTGGAATTAATCTGTCTTCTTCAACAGTTACGATAAGTTTGACATTGGCATTTTTTATCCTGAAATCAATATCATGAAGTTTTAACATGTGGGTTGCAGGAATAGCTACTGCTCCGATTTTATGCAATGCAACCATGGTAAACCAGAATTCGTATCTGTTTTTTAAGGTAAGCATTACTTTATCGCCTTTTTTAATGCCTTTTTTAGTAAAAAAGTTTGCAATTTTATTACTATACTTTTTAACATCTGAAAAGGTGAAAGTGTGTTTTTCATCTTCATCGTTTGTCCAGATTAAAGCGATTTTTTCAGGGTCTATTTCAGCATATTTGTCGATTACATCAAACCCGAAATTAAAATTGTCAGGATATGTTATTTTAAAATTTTTGTGAAAATCTTCATATGAGTCAAAATCAACTCTATTTACATAATCTTCAATTAATGATGTCATATTATTAACCTCTGTGGTTTTACATTATTATAGCTAAAAATTTAGCTTTTTTATCGTTAAGTGCAACCATAGCATGTCTATGGCTGGAATCAAAGAAGATTGAATCTCCTTCGTTTAATGTAATTTCATTATTGTGGATATAAAATTTTAAAGAGCCTTCAAGAACATAGTTAAATTCCTGTCCCGGGTGACTGTTTAATGAAGGAACTGCGTCTTCTTTAGGATCCACAGTTACAATAAAAATTTCAGCTTTTTTGTCAATGAATTTGGTACATAAATTTTCGTATTTGTACTCTTTTCTTCTTTCTACTGAAATACCTTTATCTGCACGGGTAACATCGAAAATATTCATTCTGGTTTCTTCACCAGTTAAAAGTAAACCTAAATCAACTTGAAATTTATTTGCAATTTCGCATAAGAAACTTGCTGGTATGTCTACTTCACCATTTTCATATTGTTTATACATTGTTTCATCAATATCTAATTCCTCTGCAAAGTCTTGAATGGTAATATCAGAGAGTTCTCTTAATTCTTTTACTCTATTACCAATATTTTTATTATATTCGTTCAAAGTAAACACCTCAGTTATATGTTAATTTATATTAAAATTATTAGTGTATTATTATAATATAACAATAATTATTATAATGATGTAAGTATGATTTTTAATTTATATAAACCTTATTAAAAATCGTGATAATTCGTTATGAATTTTGAAAAATTAATTTTTTATGAAAGAATAGTTTATATACTAAAAAAAGTTATAAGTAATTTTTAGTTAAAAAAAATATTTTGGGGGAATTCAAATGGCATCTTCAGACATATCTGATATTGTAATTTTTAAAAAGAAATTAGGATTAAATTATGAAATAAAACAAAAATATGTTGGACTTAAAATGAAAGAAAATAATATACTTTCATTTAATTTCAGAGTACCTTCAGCTTTAAGAGATGAAGTTCTTGAATATTTCAACAGATTTCAGATGGGTGAACCAACTGCTGTAGATATTGGTGGAACTGGTGATATTAAATGTATTTTTAAAGGTATCTCTCCGGTTTTAAGAGAAGAAAATGCATCCGAAGATTATTATGCATTGTCTGTGTTATTGCAGGAAACTGGAAAAACCGTTCCTTCAGAAGAAGAATTATGTGAAACCTGCTCTCATTGCGGATTCCACTAAATTTCTATTTTTTAATTTTCTTTAAACCATTGTATGGTTTCATTAATCTGTTTTTCAAAGTTGGATGAATCAGCTTTGAAATTAATTTCACTCATTTTGTCAATGTCAGCTATTGAATGTTCAATATCTCCTTTTCTCTTATCAACATATATAGGTTCCAAATTGCTTTCCATAGAATCTGCAATTATTTCATATAATCTGTTTACTGTTAATTTTTCACCTGTAGCTATATTTACAGGCCCGGTATAATTTGATTCTGCTGCAGCTATATTTGCTTTTGCAACATCTTTTACAAATATGAAATCTCTTGTTTGCTGACCGTCTCCGTAGATTATAGGATGTTCATTATTGAGTATTGCATCAATAAAATTTGGAATTACTGCAGCATACTGAGAGTTTTTATCTTGTTTGGGGCCGAATACATTAAAATATCTTAAAGCTATTGATTTCAAACCGTAACTTTCTTCAAATGCCTGCAGATATAACTCACAATTTGCTTTGGATGCCGCATAAGGTGAAGTAGGCATCATCAATTCACTTTCTTTTAAAGGCATGTTTGCATTGTTTCCGTAAACTGCTGAAGATGATGAAAATATTACTTTTTTCACGTTCTGGTTTTTTGCAGCTGTCAGTAATTTGATAGTTGAGTTTACATTATTGTCATTGCATTTGATGGGGTCATTTACACTTAATGGAACACTGGCCATAGCTGCAAGATGGAATATGTAGTCTGTATCTGTAAATGTTTCATCTAAATTCATATCATTTAAGTTATTTTTTATAATGGTTAAATTTTCATGAGCGGGGTTTTTCAAGTTTTCTACTTTTCCTGAAGAAAGATTATCTATTATTGTGATATTATTGTCTTCGATTAGTTCATCTGCAATGTGTGAACCTATAAAACCAAGTCCTCCGGTTATTATTATATTTTTATTTTTCATTTAGACCACTTAACATTCTATTATTGCTGTATAAGCTATTTTTAAGTAACAACATTTATATATTTTCATTTGTAATAATTAATAATTATAGAGAGGAATATTATATGTTTAATCTTAGTATGGTGCATTCATGTGTTTATAGTGGTGCTTATGGCCTTGCAAATATTAATATTTCTAGTTTTGATGTTGCATTATGTTATATTGTAGCAATTGCAGTATCAATTGTAGTTGCTTTAATTTTACGAGTTCCATTATTACCAAGTAAACCATATATGTATTCTTTTGATGTAAGTGCGTTATATCCTACTCCAGTAATAGCTATAGGTATTCTTTCACTTTTTTTTGTTTTAGGTTATACATTTATCTACAATGGATTAGTGTTGTCTGTAGTTATTGGTGTATTAACTGCATTATTTGTGAAATATTTGTTTTATGAAGTATTTCCAAAACCTTTACAAGATAATGAAGAGGAGGCCGGCTAATGAATGAGATAATTGGTATTATAGTAGCATCTGTTATCTGTTGGTTAAACTTCGTTATTATTGATACTTATTTTGGACTTCCACAACAGCCTGGAGTTAAAGGGGTTCAGACTGTTGGAGATTCAATTGAAAAACGAAATGGAGATATTGCTGGTGGATTTTTCCAAGGAAATATTTTATGTTCTCCTGATGCTTCTGCCGGTACATTAATAGCGTCTATTGGATATATGATTTTAGGAATTCCTGGAGGTATACTGGCCGCTTTCTTTGTATTTATGGGAAATAGATTGTGTGCAGATCCAGGTTATGCCGGAACTACTGGTTCTTTAACTATAACTGTTATATTGTTTGTATGTTCATTTGTAGGTTTGACTCCTGAAATGTTTATAGCAGGGATATGTATAGCTATTTTAACAATTCAAGGAATTGATCAAGTCAGAGCATCTATTATCCTGGGTAAAATAGCTAAAAAGTTCAATAGGCATGCTAAAGAGTGATTATATGTATGTTGAAATAATAATTGGGATAATATTAATATATGTGGCATTAAGGGCTTTAATAACTGAAAATAGAGTTTCAAAATTGCTTTATTTAAATGTCATTGGCTTTGGAGTTCCTGCATTAATAGCTTTGGTAATTAAAACACCATTTGCATTTGTAGTTGCTGCTGCATTTTTCATATGTTCTACAATTAGTGCTAATGCTATTGCAACAAGTTTGGATAAGCTTGATGATGAAATAATTCTTGATTGAGGCGTTGAAATGGAATTTGTTGTATCAATTATTGCAATAGCTTTAATGTTAATCGGAGCATTTGGAGTAATATTATTGAAAAAACCATTAGACAAAGTAATTATGTTTTCCATAATGGATGCAGGTTTTTTACTTGTTGTGGTGCTATTTAGATATTTGGATGTTGCAATGTTTGTTGCATTGTCTGATCCTTTATGCACTTTAATTTTTATTATGGCTATTGTTAAAATTAAAGAAATTAGACAAAGAAAAGTTAGAAGTGGTGAGTTACATGATTGATGTTAATCTGTTCTTTTATGTTGGTATTTTTCTAGCTATTGTAGGTAGTTTAGCTACTGCATGGGGTCCAGGTGTAAAAGACCCTATTATAAGAACATTCAATACAGAAGTGGCTTCTATTGGAGTTTGTTTGGTGCTGTTAACTTATAATCATGTTTTAGCTTTATTAACATTACTTGCAACAACTGTTGTTATTACTTTTGTTTTGTTTAGAGCAATTATTCGTTTAGAAGAAATGGGGGCAGACGTATGAGGATAGGAGCTTTATGGAATAAATTGGCTAATCCAAAAAATGTTCCGAGGATTTTTGCTTTTTCATTGGGAATAATCCTTTTAATAGGTTTTATTGTTCCGATGAGTTTAAATCCTGATCAAATTTATCCCAGACCTGAACCTCAAGAACAGATAGATGCTGGATTAGCTGTAGCACCTTATGATAGGGGAGGAGAAATTTTAAAAACTCCAGGTATAGTTATGGCTCAGTTTCCTCAAAATGCTGAAGAAATTGGTATGATTACATCATATATGTCACCAGTAGCTTTATGGGTTTCTCAGATTTCACCATATTTCGGTACATCTATTTATTCTTCTCCTGGTGGATTAATTGACGAAATATTGTATTATACTCGTGGTTTTGATACAATATTGGAATCTTCCATATTGATGATGTCCTTTATTATAGCTTCATGGCTGTCTATGAATTATACAATGAATAGAAAAAATGATGAAAACGAAATAAGAGATAATGTTAAGAAGGCTATAGGGGATTCAGTAAAAGTAGCTAATGAAGTTAAAATAAATGATGCTAAATCCAGAGCCAGGCAATTAAGGAGGGATAATTAATGGTATTGGTTCCTGAGTTTGTTCCTCAAGCATTTATATCAATGTATTTGCCGGCAATTTATGCAGGTTTGATTATCGGATTTATAGGATCAATAGCTATTGCTATGAAAAAAGAAGAAATTCATATACTTATTCTTACAGATTTAATTGGTCTTGCAATGATTTTTGTTGTTTCTGCTGTAGGAACTGATTTGGCTGAATCTCTGATTTTACCTGGTTTGGTAGTTGAACTGGCTGAAACATTGGCTATTTCAGAGATTTTACTTTCAAGGGAAATGCATATTATTGAACAGAATCCTAAAAGAAGTCTGCCTGAAGGCACTTCATTATTCCCGATTCCGTTTAATTTGGATTTGGAAATTATGACTACAGCACCTAATTTCATTGCTTTGGCTTTAATAGCTTATGGTATCTTTTTAACCGGATTTACTGGTGGTGCAGTAGCTGGTGGGGGAATTTTATTATATGCGATTTCTAAAAAAGCAAGAGGTTTGCCTGTTTTCACTTTAGAAGGACTTGGTGGAGTTTCAGGTATTGCTTGGTGTTTATGGATTATTGGATTTGCATTATTCTTTATAATGCCTAAGTTATGGTTATTAAGTTTATTCTTAGCGGCTTGTGGATTGTTATTAAAAGTAGCTTCAAAAGTTGGTTTAATTGGAGTGCTTATGAGAGAAGATATGAATAAGGAGTAAGTAAATATGGATTTTAGTACACTTGGTGGAAATTTATTGGGTACAGTTCCTTTTGGAGATATTGTATTGTACTTCACACCTCTTAATTTGTTTTTATTTGCTGTAATGTTGGGGTTTACCTTATTGATAGCTGTAAGTAAACCAGAAACACAAGTTGAAGCTACTTTCATGAAACTTGGAAATACAGATGTGAAAGTAGGTCCAAAAGAGTTTAAGCAAAGAAGATTTTTATCTGTAATCTGCGGTATAGCTTCTGCAGGGGCAATGATTACTGGAGATTTGTTTAACTTTACTTTGTTCATGGCATTAATTGGTATTGTGAATATTGGTATTGTTTCAGCTGTAAGGCAGGTTAGTGTTTTAAACTCTGCTTTTAATTATGGTTTAATAGCTATGATGTGTAGTTTGCCGTTATTTGGTGGAGCAGCTATTGTCCTTGCTTCTTCTGGAACATTGAGTTTGCTGGTGCTAAATCAAATGCATGCAACTCCGATGATGATTTTTGGTGCTTTACTGATGCTGCTTGGAATTTTGGGAGAGTGTGGTGTTGCACCATTCTTTGCAAGTAAGGCAGAAATGTTTAGAACTCCAGGTTCTCCATTTTTGGTTATTATTCATTTAAGTTCATTATTTGTTATTATTAGAGCAGTGGAGATATTATTATTAGTTTTATGGTAGTGAGAGTATGGATATTCAAAAAATTATAAGTATTATATTATTGGCAATCTCTACATTGGCTATATTGGCTGCTTTAATATTTTATATGGCCAGCTGGGCTGTGTATGTAATAGCTATTTTCGGAATTCCGTTTTGGGTTTTAGGTTTAGGTTTGTTGACAATGGCCAAACCGAGAAAAGATGATAAGGAAGAAAGGATAAAAGAACCATTTACAGGATATTAGTGGTATTATGAATTTGATGGCAGATATTTTAATTAATGTAATAATCGCATTCCTTGCAGGCAGTTTGCTTTTAGGTTTGCACAGAAAAGTCATTGCTCGTGTTCAGCTTAGACCGGGCCCTCCAATTATTCAGCATTTATTACATTCTTTAAAGTTCTTTTTTAAAGAATCTTCATTTCCAAAAACTGCTTCAATGCCATTTTATGTTGGTATTGTTGTTATTTTGGCTATAATTTGGGTTGTTGGTGTTATTGTAGGTCCTGTAGCTCATGATTCATTACTTATCCTGTTTGGTGTTTATGCAGTTTACAAAATTGTGGAACATAATTCCGGATCAAGTTCTGGTTCTCCTTATGGTAAACTGAGCTGTGTAAGGGCAGTTTTATCTGCAGCTACTGAACTTCCATTATTTGCAGCTATTGTTCTTGTTTATTTAAAAACAGATTCCATGAATATTGGAAAAATTATAGCATATCAGGGAGTTCATGGCCCTTTGGCATTTTCCATTCCTTTAGCTGCTCTGATGTTCTTTATGCTGATTATATCCAAGTCTCCGTATTCTCCATTTGGAATTACAAAAGGTAAAGATTTAATTTCAGGATTTGAAACAGAACACTTTGGATTCTTAAGAGGATTTATAATGTTTTCAGAGTCTGTTTCATGGTATGTGATGCTTTGGGTATTTTTAACAATATTCTTTGGACCTTTATCTCCGGTTTATTATGCTTTGGGAATGATAATTATAACATTTATTACTGGATTTATTAATGCTGTAACTCCAATGTTAAATCCGAACCATTCTGTTATGACTCAGATAACAATTGGTGCGGTTTGTTTTGTTGGAACACTTTTAATGATATTTGTATGAGGTTGAGATGATGAATGATAAAGCTACAATATATTTAACTTCTTTAGTTGGATTTGGTGCAGTGGTTCTTACTTTAATAACTACTTTCCTTCATACAACTTTAATTGGATATATGGTTATTTTAATGTTATTTTGTACTGCATTAATTATTTTAACTCTTAAAGGGCATTTTTCTCACCATATTGAGAATTTGGAAAAGTTATTTTTTGTCATAACTTTTATAGTGATTATATGTTTATTTATAATAAGATTTAGACCAGTTTAGAGATGATATTATGTTGGAATTTTTAATTTATTTACTTGCATTTATTATAGGGTCAATAATTGGATTATTATACAGTTATAAGCAGCATGGAGAACCTTTCATTGTTAAAGGTTTAAATGTTGTAATGTGTGTGGTTTCAGTTATTGGTTGGATGCTGGCAGTTAATTGTCAATTTTCTCAAGGTTTGATAGCTGTCGGTCTTCTTTTGGCTGGTTTTGTAATTGGTGAAAGACCGGGATATGGTAGGATAGAGACTTTAATAGGAATAATTGCTGCTGTTATTGTTTATTTGATAATGCATTTAATCTAGTTGTGATTGTATGGATAATGAAGCTAAACTTAATTTAATGAAAAAAAGAGTGATTGGAAGTTTTAAATGGCAGGAAGATATAATAATTCCTTTTTCAAAAGAATTTGGATGCACAACTGAAGATTTGGAAGATTTGTTTATGGATTTATTGGATATGTCTTCTTTAGAAGCATTACATGGAACATTGGAAATTGCCAATCACAAATGTTTACTTGAAAGATTGGATGCTGATTTAAGGTTGCCCTGGTATGTGGATGTATTGGAGTTATTGTCTGTAGAACAGGGTGATGAACTTAAAAATAAAGTGGCTAATGAGATTATTGATGGGAAATCTTATGATATTGCTTTAGATGAGGGTAGAAAGGATTTATTTAATTTATTAAAGAATATAAATAATGAATAGTATAAATATAATAATTAATAATTTTGAGAGGCTTATAGATGTTAAATGCTATTAAGGATGTTGTGAGGAAAAGCTCAATTCATGTTTGTATTGTGAATTGCGGAGGATGTAATGGGTGTGATGTTGAACTGGTTGCATTAACTTCTCCAAGATATGATTTAGAGCAGTATGGTATTTATGTTCATAACAATCCTCGTGAAGCTGATGTTTTATTATTGACTGGTGCTGTTACCGAGCAGTGGGTTGATAATTTAAAGAGAGTTTACGATAAAGCTCCTGAACCAAAAATTGTAGTGGCTGTTGGAAATTGTCCTCAATCAGGAGATGTATTTAATCAGGAAGGTGGAAAAGTTTATGCTCCGGCTTCCGATTTTATACCTGTTGATGCAGAGATACCTGGTTGCCCACCTAGACCTAGTGAAATTTTAGAGGCAATTTTAGCTGTAGGTCCACAGGCCATTGCTAATCGTGGGAGGGAAAAGAAATGATATTACCTATTGGTCCGATTCACCCATATTTAAAAGAACCGATAAGGCTAAAACTTCAGACTGAAGGAGAAAGAGTTGTTAAAGCTGAAATTGAATATGGTTATGTTCATAGAGGGATTGAAAAGATAATTGAAGGTAAAACTTGGCAAAAAGGTATTTATTTGGCTGAAAGAGTTTGCGGAATATGTTCTTATGAACATACTCAATCATTTGCAGAAACTATTGAGAGAATCTCCGGAGTTTATGCACCTTTAAGAGCTCAGTTTTTAAGGGTTATTACAAATGAATTAGACAGGATTCAAAGTCATTTGCTTGGTAATTCTACATTTTTCAAATCTATTGATCATGAAACATTATATATGCAATCTTTGGATATAAGGGAATATGCAATGGATTCTATTGAACTGTTAACTGGAAATAGAGTTAATATGGGTTGGAATGTAGTGGGCGGAGTTAAAATGGATGCTGATGAACGTCATTTCAAACCGATTCTTGATAATCTGAAAATTATTGAAGAGAGAATTCCAAGATTAAGAGAGATTTATGCAGAAGGTCCTGCTATTGGAATGCGTTCCCGTAATGTTGGAGTAATGACTAAAAAAGAAGCTATTAAAGGAAAAGCTGTAGGTCCTATTGGAAGAGGATCCGGATTAAAGCATGATTTAAGGGAAGACCATTATACTTACAACGACCACTTTGATTTTAAAACCATCTGGAGAAAAGAAGGGGACAATTATGCAAGAACCTTAAACAGGATTGATGAAATACCTGAGTGTATCAGTTTAATCAGGCAAGCTATTGAAAACATGCCTAAAGGAGATATTCGTGTTCCTGTTGATATTAAATCAGGATATGCTGAATGGAGAAATGAAGCTCCTCGTGGTGAAGTAAGTTATATGATTGAAACCAACGGTAATTTAATTAAACATATTTCCATTAGGACTCCAAGTATTTCAAATATGGATTCCTGTGCAAAATATATGATTAAGGATGTTGCTACTGTTGCAGATGCAGTATCCACTTATGCATCAAGTGATCCTTGTGTTGCATGTGCAGAAAGAGTTGCTATTACTGATAAAAAAGGCAATACAACTACTAAAAATATTTTTGAGGTAAGGTAAAATGTCTTCTTTGATGTGGTATATTTATGATTTTGCCAGAAAAGCATGGGCACAGGGATTTACTAATGCCAAAACCAGTCCGGAAATTGTAGAAAAACCATCAAGATTTAGAAACTTTCCAAATGTAATTAAAGAATATTGTATTGGTTGTGGTGCTTGCATTTCTTCATGCCCGTCTCCAAATGCAATTAAATTAGTTCGTGATGAGGATGATGAAACAAAGGAAGGCGTTACTTATCCGATAATAAATAAATCTGCCTGTATCAGATGCGGTTTTTGTGCAGAAGTCTGTCCGACTGAACCTAAAACTTTAGAATGTGGGGAAAATCATTTATTGAAGCCTGAATTTAATATTATTCCTTCTAAAAGACAATTTATCATTGACGATTATCTTTGTATCAGATGTAAAAAATGTATGAAACAATGTCCTGTCGGAGCAATCCATGTTGAAGATGACGGCAAGGTTGTTGTAAATCCATTTAAATGTATTTCATGTGGAGAATGTCTTGATGTTTGTCCGGTAAACGGTGCTATGAAAGGAGTTTTCGTTGACAATATCCAAGATCAAAAAGAGCTGATAGCTCAGGTTGTAACTTTTCTTGAAAAATACATTAACAATAAGGAAGAAGATTTAAGGTCCCTGAAAAAAGACAGGCTTTTACAGTATAATTTCCCGCTTTCTGATATTTTTGATAAAGCATTGGAAATAATATCTGATGAAGAGATAGCTTTAGAAATATTAACTAATGCTATTAACAGACTTAAAATTAGAATTATTGACTGGGATAGTGAAACCTGCAAGAAATGTCAAATGTGTATTCCGGATTGCCCTACTAAAGCAATTTCCTTTGATGAAAAGAATGACACTATTGTGAGAAATGAAAATAAATGTTTACGCTGCAGTATTTGTTATCAGTCCTGTCCGTTTTCAACAATTAAATATTTCATTTCCAAATTCTCTTTAGAAGAGGATGAAAATGGTGAAAAGATAGTAAATGTTACAGTCAAAGCTTCAAATTTAAATGAAGAGGTAGTTATGGGTTGAGTGTTATGATTGATAGTTATACTAAAACTCCAAGACCTTTAAGGGATGTAGATGTTGAATCTTCAATTAATCAGAGCAAATGTGCAAATTGTACAGACAAGCCATGTCTTGAGTCCTGTCCGATTGAAGCAATATATGTTGATCCTAATGACGGTTTTACTAAAATAAAAAGTACCTGTTTTGGTTGTGTATTATGTCGTAATGCTTGTCCTTATGATGCAATACATATGGATGTGGATATTGCAGAACCAATTAAGGAAAACGTTCCAAATATCAACACAAAATTATGTAAATCCTGCGGGGCATGTGTTCAGGCATGTAAAACAGGTTCAATTAAAATTCATGCAGTTGACACTGGAGAAGCTTACAGTGTAATAAATCCTGATACCTGTGTCAGATGCGGATATTGTTTTAGAGTCTGTCCGACTGATGCAATTAAATATGGTCAGCTTCTTCCAAAAACAGTTAAAGGCGGAAAAGTTATTATTGTTAACCAGGATGTTTGTATCGGTTGTATGACTTGTACCAGAGTTTGTCCGGCAGCAGGTGCAATCAATGTTTCCAAAACTAATAAATTGCCTTATATTAATCCGGGATACTGTGCAAGATGTGAGGAGTGTATGCATTCTTGTCCGTCAACAGCTATTAAATATTCTTCACGTAAAAAAGCATTTAAATTATATAGTGAGATTAAATCTTATGACATGGTTTCTGAAATTGTAGATAAGGATATGAAAAGATTATCTATTGATTTAATTGGATTAAACGGTTCTCTTAAGAAAATATCAAAAACATTATCTTTGGAATTTGATGATGCTGATTATGAGGGATATATTCAATATAATGTCAATGACATGATGAGCAGAGAGTTGAATTTAAGTTTAGGGGAAAATATTGAAATTAAAAAATTCGGCAAGCTGTTTGAATCTTATTTGATAAACCGAGGCATTGAAGTATTTGACAAAAAATGTATTGCATGTGGTGAATGTTTAAACAGTTGTCCGACTGGTGCAATATCACTTGATGCTCCAAAACCAATTGTCATAGATGAAAATAAATGTGTTTACTGTGGAAGATGTGTTGGAGACTGTCAGTTTGGAGCAATCCGAGCTTATGATGATTATTTCCATAGTAAAGGATGTGATTTGTTCTTCAGCAGGTCTGATCTGAAAGGCCAAAGGGAAGCTGACTTTTCATTGGCCAGTGAGAAATGTCAAAGCTGTGGAATTTGTGTTAAAAATTGTCCGACTGATGCATTGATACTTGAAGGGGATAAAGTTACTTTTAATGAGGAAAACTGTATTTATTGCAGACAATGTGAGGCAATTTGTCCTGTAACTGCAATAAAATTAGTTAATTTCAGGTGATTATGTGTTTGAAAAATCATTTATTACAGACTGTGAAGGTCCATTAACTTTAAATGACAATGCTTTTGAGTTATGTGCACATTTCATTGAGGATGGAGATGAATTATTTAAAATTCTTAGTTTATATGATGATTATCTTGTAGATGAAGTTAAAAAAGATAATTATAAAGCAGGCAACACACTGAAATTAATCTTGCCCTTTTTTGCTGTTGAAAATCTTAAAAATGAAGATTTGATTAATTTTTCACGGGAACATATCTATGTAGTTAACGATTCAAGATTTCTATTAAAATACCTTCAAAATGCTATGAATACTTACATAGTTAGTACTAGCTATGGTCAATATATTGAAGCAGTATCTAATTTTATGGAATTTCCATTTGAAAACACATATTATACTGATGTTGATATGGATGAGTTAAATCTTATTGATGAAGAAATACTTAAAATTGCTGAATTTAAAAAGCAGATACTGGAAAATCCTAAAAATTATGAGCTGTTCGATGATATTTTCTTCAGTGAAATTCCTAAAATGGGGATTTATGAAAATATTAAAAATATTGATGTTATTGGCGGTGAAGGTAAAAAATTAGCTATTGATGACATAATATCTCGTGACAATATCAATATTAATGAAATTCTCTATATTGGAGACAGCATTACGGATGTTGAACCATTGAGATTTGCCCGTGAGCATGACGGAATCAGTATATCTTTTAACGGTAATGATTATCCGTTAAGGGAAGCTCAAATAGCTATCGTATCTCCAAGTGCAATTGCAACAGCAGTAATAGCTAATATTTATGCTAACAATGATAAAAAAGCAGTTTTAACTTTTATTGATGATTATAATAATTCAGATAATATTAAAAAGTTATTTGAAGATTATAAAATTGATTCACAAATTAATGAAGAATTTTTTAGAATATTTAAAAATATTAAATATCCACTTATTAAAATAGTTGATTCGGATAATTTTGAAGATATATTGAAAGAAAGTATTGAAATGAGAAATCGTATCCGTGGCGAAGACGTTGGTGGATTAGGTTAATAATTATTAAGAAGGTAATATAATGAGTTATGAAAAAGTAGAAAATACATTTTTTGAAGCTTTTGAAGGCCAATATGTAAGAGCTTTAATAACCGGCCCTACTAAAGAATTAGTTGAAAGAGCAGCTTATGATTCAACATCCACTCCAAGTGCTGTAATCGGAAGAGTTGAAGGTGGAGTTGAAGGATTCTTAGCAAAAAGCGAAACTCCTGACGGCAGATACGGTGCAGTAGTACAATACTGGCTTGGCGGAGATAATGTTGAAAAATTCGCATTTGAATTATCTTACAGGATTAGACAGGATATTTTAGTCAAACCATTTATGAGGGTTTTTGATTATCCTGATGAAAAAAGCGATGAATATATAGAAATGATGGATATTGTCGGACATTGTGGTGACGGCTATGAATGGACTGTAGAAGAATATGGTCGTAAATTGATTAATGTTCCAATTGCAGTACCTGATTTCCAAATTGAAGAAAAATTATCTTTAAACAAAGGTACTATGGGGGGCAACTTCTGGTATTTGTGTGAAACTCAGGAAGCTGTTTTGGAAGGTGGAAAAAGAGCTCTTGATGCAATTCAATCAGTTACTGGAGCTATTGCACCATTTGACATATGTTCTGCAGCTTCAAAACCGGAAACTAATTATCCTGAAATCGGACCTACTACAAATCATGTTTACTGTCCTTCTTTAAAAGAGCGTTTAGGCAGTGAATCTAAAGTTCCTGGTGAAGTTAATTATATTCCTGAAATTGTAATTAATGCAGTAAGTGAAGATGCAATGAATGAAGCTGTAAAAGCAGGAATTGATGCTGCTTTGGAAGTTGATGGTGTAATTAGCATATCTGCAGGTAATTATGACGGAAAACTTGGAGACAAAAATATTAATTTATTAGATATTTTAAAATAAGGTTTTAAAATGGAATTTTTAGACAGTGACATTAATGTTGATGTAATAGGTTTTGGAGCTTTGAATGTTGACAAATTGCATACAGTAGAAAATATTGCATGTAAGGATGAGGAAAGTTTCATTAAATCTCAAAAAGATACTCCTGGAGGATCTGCAGCAAATACTGTAATCGGGCTGGCCAGATTAGGATGTCCAACATCCATAATTGGTAAAATAGCTGAAGATGATGACGGAGATTTGATTGAACTGAATTTGGCCATGAATGAAGTTTATACTAATAATTTGATTTATGCAGATAAAGGCAACACAGGTAAAGTATTAGGTTTTGTTGATGAAAAAGGCGAACGCTGTCTTTATGTTGATCCTGGAGTTAATGATGAAATAGTACTGGATGAAATTAATTTATTGAATCTTTCAAAATGTAAAATAATGCATTACACTTCCTTTGTTGGCGATTCATTCAAGACTCAAATCGAACTGCTGGACAAACTTAATGATAATACTTTACTGAGCTTTGATCCTGGAATGTTATATGTTCAAAAAGGATTAAAAGAGTTAAAGCCGATTTTGGATAAAACAGATATTTTGTTAATTAATGAAAATGAATTAAGATTATTGTATGAAGATTATTACAAAGCTATTGACTGTGCTGATGAATTGTCTGTAAAAGAAATAGCTGTTCATATTTTGGATGAAGGTATTCAGACTGTTGTTGTTAAAAAAGGTTCCGAAGGTGTTTTTGCAATTACTGATAGTGAGGAATGTGATGTTGGCACCTACGAATGCAGTGTTGTTGATACAACAGGTGCCGGAGATAGCTTTAACAGCGGATTTTTATACGGTAAATTAAATGGTTATTCTCTTGAAGAATCTTGTAAAATTGGAAATTGGGTAGCTAGTAAGGCAATTGAAGGTTTTGGAATGGAAAAATTCCCTAATTTAAAAGATTTAAAGGAATTTATAAATTAAATAATCTTTATTAATTATTAAAAACAAAAATTAAATTTAAATAAAAAATTATTCAGTTGGTAATAGTATGAATATATCTTTTGATAAGCAGATAAGTAGTTTGGAGCGTGAAATTCTCTTAAAATCTGTGGAAATACATGATAGTGGGGATGATTTTCAGTTTGAGTTAAATAAATTCTTTTCTCAAAAAGAAATCATTGCTATAGCACCACGTTGTATAAGATGTAATATGTGTGTTGACCAATGTCCGGTTGATGCTATTGAACCAGCTAATATTTTTAAAATAGCTAAAATCACTCCTGATTGTGTTAAATGTGAAATATGTGTTCAAACATGTCCTGTTTCAGCTATTAAATTAATAGACAATAAAGTTTCATATAATCATGATGAAGGTGATGAGGCTATTGAATATAATTTAGCTAGTATTAGTCGTCCTCATAGAGTAGTTAGAATGAATGATATTTCTATTGATTATTCTGATCTTGCCAATTACGATAACTGTGCTAAATTTTGCCCAACTGATGCTTTCACATTGGAGTTCAAGTCCTATTTTGAAGAATTAGGCATTGATGTTGATATTGAACTGGAAGATGATGTATTGTATCCGGTCATTAATAAAAAGTTATGTATTGGATGCGGGGCCTGTGTTCAATTTTGCGAAAATGACTCTGTTAAATTAGACAGAACTATTGGACCGATTGTTCACACTAAAAATCTTGAAATTAATCAGGACGAATGTGTTAACTGTTATTTGTGTGAAGAGAACTGTCCTGTGGAAGCTATTTGGTTAGACGAAGAGAAAGTGGTATTGAATAATGATAAATGCATAAGATGTATTAATTGTACAAGTCACTGTCCTGTTGGGGCGTTGAACTTTGTTGAAATTGACTAAAGGGGTTGTTTTATGAAAGCTAAAGAGTTAATGGATAAAAAATTTGTATATATAAGTCCTGAGGACAGTGTTAAAGATGTTTCTATCACCATGGAAAAAATACGTAGGTTCACATGCCCTGTTGTAGATGATAATAAACATTTGGTTGGATGGGTAACTTCTTTTGAAATTACTAAGGGGTTGCGTGAAGGTAATGATAAAATTAAGGAAATCATGAGTTCCTATGAAGAAATAACTACTATCAATGAAAATGCACCTTCAAGACTTGCAGTTATAGAAACAGCAAACAATAAATTTGTTACTGTACCTGTTTTAAATGATGATAATCAGGTTGTGGGAATGATTCGTGCTTGTGATATTGTAGAACTTTTGTCTGCACTTTATGATATTAAAGTTTACAAGTTATATGTTGCAATGTGCAAACAGTTAAAAGGTGTAACCTGGGATGAATTAATGGCTGCAGCAGCTATTGTTTCTAAAAGGGCAACCGGTAAAAAAGTAAAACCTGAAGATTATGAAGCAACAATAAGGGAAGCTACTTTTGGTGAGGCTATTTGGGCAACCAAAGGTCTTGAAAATTTCTTTGCAGGATTAATATCTGTTGGGGAATTGGTAATCGCCCGTAAAGTAGGAAAAGCTAGAAAATAAGATATTAATAGTTTAAATATTATTAATATCTTTTAAATAAATTTTATCATCACAAATGGTATCGATTAAGTCTAAGTCATGACTTACAATAAGTAATCCCATTTTTCTTTTTTTAATAATTTTAATAACTGAATCCAATATTTGGACCTGTGTGACTGCATCAAGCATTGTTGTCATTTCATCAGCTATTAAAAACTTTGTTTTTGGATTCAGTGATCTTAAAACAGAGTATCTTTGCAGTTCTCCACCTGAAAGCTCACTTGGATATCTGCTCATCCATGACTGCTGAATACCAAATTCACTTATTAAATCATCACTGACATTCCAGGATTCTTCTAAAATATCTTTCATTTTCCATTTTGGATTCATTACTTTTTCAGGGTGCTGAAAAATTAATTGAACCGGGCAAAATCCATTTTTAGGAAGTATCTGATTATCCAGATAAACTTCTCCATCATATTTTGGAATATAATTAGATAATATTTTACACAATGTTGATTTACCCTTTCCGCTTTCTCCAATTAGTCCAGTAATTTTATCGCTGTTTAATGTGATATCCACATCTTTTAAAACATATTTTTTTGAAGAAGGATATTTGTAGGTTATGTTTTTTCCAATTAATTCCATTTTATTCCTCCTGATTGTATTTAAAACATCTGATGTTGTTAATTAAGTTAGGTCTTTTTTCATTACAGTATTCTAAAGGAGAATCACACCTGTCATAGTATGGACATCCGTTTGGAATTTCTCCGTGTAATGGCTGATGCCCTTTAGTTAGTTTAAATCCATTTTTAGGTAATGCTTCATATAATGCCTGAGTATATGGATGTAATAAGTTTTTACCTTCTTTAAAGTCTTTTGTATCAACTATTTCAATTACAAAACCGGAATAAAATATACAAATTCTGTTGGCAACTTCTAAAGCTGCATAAATGTCGTGAGTAATTAACAGTACCCCTACATTGTCATCAGCCATCTGTTTTAGATAATCTAAGGTTTCTTTAACTGATTTTTGATCTAATCCGGGAGTTGGTTCATCAGCAATTATTAATTTAGGGTTTGAAAGAAGAGCTGTTGAAATTAAAACACGTCTTGCCATTCCTCCGGATAATTGGAATGGATACATATTGTCAACATCTTCACTTAATCCGTATTTTTCAAATATTTTTCTTTGTTTTATTTGCTTTTCACGGCATTCCTCTTCAGTTTCACATTCTCCAATAACCTGATCAGCTATTTTCATTAATGGGTCTAGAAAATTAACGGACTGTGGAATTAATGAAATTTCTTTTCCTCGAATTTCTTCTTTTGCTTTTTGATTTAAAACATTTCCGTTATATTTTATTTCTCCATTTAAATCAGCATTATCAGGTAAAATGCCTAATATTGCATGTGCTAATAAACTTTTTCCAGATCCGCTTGAACCTAATACTGCTAAAATTTCCCCTTCTTCAATATCCAAGGTTAAATCTGTAATTACTTTGAGATTTTGCTGTTTTAATCCTTTTGTGTATTGTATAAATGAGATTGATACATTATTAACATCTAATAGTTTATTCATTTTGACACTTCCTAGTTATTTGCACTTGCCGGATTAAGTAATTTTTTAATATTTTCTCCAACTATATCAAAGAGCAATACAATTATTAATAAAGATAAACCAGGGAATAGTGCTAACCACCAGTTTCCAGTTGCAAGATATTTCATTGATTCAGATAAGATAACTCCAATAGCAGGTTCGTGAGGAGATAATCCGAATCCTAAAAATGTAACACTGGCTTCGTGCATAATTGCATGAGGGAAAATTAATATAGTTCCAACTATTATCTGACTTACAATTAAAGGCAATATCTGTTTTGTAGCTATCCAAAGTTTAGATTTTCCAAGATTTTTAGATAGTTTTACATATTCTGAAGTTTGAATCTGTTTTATTTCAGCTCTAAGAACTCTTGTTAGGGATGTCCAGTGTGTCAATGCAACACCGACAGTAACTCCAAATGCCCCGCCTCCTAATGCAATTGAAATAAGAATTATTGCCAATAGGTGAGGCACAGACAGGAATAAATCTACAATCCATGAAACAAAAGAGTCAAAATATTTGTTGAAACTGGATAATAATCCAAGAATCACTGCTATTATACTACTTAATATTGATGCAACAATTCCAATCTGGATACTTAATCCTAATCCTTTTAATGTACGGGTAAACATATCTCTGCCTATCCAGTCAGTACCGAATAAGTGTTCAAATGACGGAGCCTGGTTCATTAGCTGGAAATTTGTTTTAATATCTCCAGGATTTATGGATAAGCTAGTAATTATTACTAAAACTAAAAGTAATACTATTAAAGATATAGTCAATAATGTTTTTGTTCTTAGATTCATATTTAATTTTGATGTTTTTTTGTTTTTATTGACCATCCTCTTCACCTTCTTTAATTCTAGGGTCTACAAAGTTGTAAATAATATCTGCTATTAAATTACCTACATAAACGAATATTGCACTGAATATGACAATTCCCAATAATAATGGAACATCACTTCTTAAACCTGCTGAAACTGCAGCCTGTCCAATTCCAGGATATGTAAATACCTGTTCTACAAGAACTGCTCCTCCAAACAGTTCACTGAAACTTAAAAATTGCAGTGTAATTGCTGGTAAAAGAACATTCCTGATTCCGTGTCTTTTAATAAGTGACCATCCGTGTTCTCCTCTTGCTTTTGCAAATAAGAAATAATCACTGTTCATTTCTTCAATTAACTTATCTCTGGTATACAATGCAATTTGAGCTACACCTAAGATACTTAATGTAAATGCCGGTAAAATTAAACGGTTTAACCATTCCCATATAGTTACATCCTGACTTAAACTTCCAATTGGAACTCCAAGTCCTGAAGGGAACCATCCAAGCTGAATACTGAATACCATTAATATAATTAATGCAATCCAAAATGTTGGAGCAGACTGTAAAATGTAACAGTAAACTTTGATTGCTTTGTCAATCCAGGTATCTTTTTTATACCCTGCAACAATTCCCAATAAAAATCCAAGAACTCCTGATATTGCCCAGGATGCCATCATTAAGATTAATGATGCGAAAAATTTTTCTTTAATAACATCTATAACAGGTATTCTAAATATTAATGAATTTCCTAAATCACCATGAATAATATTACCTAACCAATTCATTATTTTGGCAGTTATAGGTTCATTAACACCCCAATAGGCTTCCAATGCGGCAACTTGTTCGGGACTGACAATCATATTACTGATATAAGTCTTTACAGGATTTATTGGTGATAAATCGACCATTATAAAACTGATTATAATAATTGCAATAAGTAGAATGATAAATCTTACCAACCGATATCCTAAAAATTTGAGTATTTTTTCATAATTTGACATAATATCGTTGTCCAAAAAAAGTAATAAAATGATTTTAAATGATTTGAATCATTTAAATCATTTTTCTATTGATGAAACACGTTTCCAGTCATATATGTTTCCAAATATGTCTCCTCCGTGAGGTTGTAAAAGAGCAGTGTCGTTGGATATGTCTAAGCTGTCATCTACGAAATATCCGTATTTGATTTCACCGATCCATAACCATGATGCGTCACCTTGTGGTGAAATACCATGACTGCCGTCCCAAACTGCTTTAGACCATTCGGAATATGAACTTTCACGTGATAATTTAAATGCATTGTCAATATGTTGATCAATAACACTGTCGTTTATATATGCTGGGTTATTGTATCCAATACCTGCCTGGGAACTGTGGTATTCTGACCAGATTGTTGACGGGTCAGTACTTCCGAATCCCCAGATAATTGGCTGTGAATTTTTAACTCCATCCATTTCGTCCCAATTAGAACCAATAGCTTTTACTTCAATACCCATTTCTTTTGCTTGTTCAGAAACAGAAACTGCAATTGCTTGTCTTTCAGGAGCATCAGATGAGTAATATAATTCGAAGGATGCTTTGGTTCCGTTTTTCTCACGGATTCCGTCACCATCACTGTCAACCCATCCGGCTTTTTCTAAAGTTTCATTTGCTTTTGCAATGTCTCCGTCTTCAATAGCAGTTGCATTGTTTGCCCATGGCAATTGGTGAGCAATTCCGTCGTAATTAGGATATCCTATTCCGTTTAATGCACCTTCACAAAGGCTGGTTCTGTCAATACCATAGTTTAGAGCTTTTCTAATTGCGATATCTCCAGTTACATTGTTACCTACATCTCCACCGTCAGGATTCTTTTCACCAGTATTCATTTTAGTTGGTAGGGAAATTCCTCTTACATCAAGACTGTCCATGAGATACATAGTGTATCCGTCAACATTTTCTTTTGCATAAGCTAAAGGTACAGCAGATATATCCACTTCTTTATTTTTAGCAGCATTAAATGCGGCTTCATTTTGAGCGAAAAGAATAGTTATTTTTTTGAATTCCGGTTGGTCTCCATAATAATTGTCATTTTTTTCTAAAATTACTTGCTGACCTTTATCCCATTGAGCAAATTTATATGGTCCTGATCCAACAGGGTTACTTCCATAAGTTTCATTGTTGTAGGAATCAGAAGGTACTATACCAATATATGCTAATTTATCTAGGAAAGTGGAATCTGATTTGTTTAAATCAAACTGTACTGTAGTTGGGTTTACTGCAGTCGCATTATTCATATTACTTAAGTCTAAGTTAGCTCCAGTTTTTTTAGCTTCATTATATGTAAATGCAACATCTTCAGCATCTAATGGTGTGTTGTCGGTAAATTTAACATCCTCTCTTATTTGAACAGTGTATGTTTTATAATCATCACTTATGGTATAATTAGTGGCTAAATCATTTCTATAAGTCATGTTTCTGTTCATTTTTAATAAAGTACTTTGTATTAAAGGTTCTGAATAACCGTTCCAACCTAAAATCGGATCAAAACCAGCTTCTGGTTCTCCTCCGTGACTGTAAGCTGCGGCTACAAGTTCGTCATCAGCACGTTCTACATGTGACTGTCCGAAATAAACAGCACATCCTATAATTATAACAATAATTACAAGTATTGCACCTATAAGATATTTTCTATCCATTTTTTTCACATTTCGTTTTAATTATTAAAAAAGTAGCTTGTTAGTAATATCAATATAATATTTAGTATGATATAATAACAACCTAATAATTTTTATTATCGTAATAATTAATAAGGTTTACTAAAAAAAGTATTACTAAAACGCTTTATTCTGCCTAAAAGTATTAAGTATTACTTTTTTTTATTTTATTTATATATTAAGTATTATTTTTTAAAAAATAAGGAAGTATTACTTTTATAAGCTTATTTTAACCATAAGTATTACTTTTAAAAAAAGAGTTATAATGAATAGTCACATTCACTGCATTTTTTAGTTTGAAATTTAATTACTCCGCCGCATTGTGGACAGGTCCATTTTTCACGGTCTGAATCTGTTATTTTGCCAATACCCATATTTTTTATTCTTTTGGCACTTTCAAGTGTATTTAAATCATATCTTTTGATGTATTTTTTGCTGTGTTTTTTCATTTGAGGGCATGGAAATTCACTGCACCTTCCGCAATAGCTAAAATTCTTTGTATCAAAGCAGGATTTTATTTTGCATTTCAAACTGGCTTTAGTTTTTCCGTCATCACCTATTAAACATCCTGCACACGGATTTTGATATCTCTCACAGCTGATGCAGTTTATTCCGCAGGGAGCCAGCAGTTTTGAATCTAATTTATCAGGCATTTTCATACTTTTCATCCTCATTAATATTTATATGGGATTAATTATAAATAATTCGTTAACACTCAATACTAATTTTTCTTTATATGTTTAACCATAACTTTATAAATAAACAAAACAAATATTTTATTATCGTTGATTTATTGACGATTACATAACTTTTTTCGAGACAATGTCTCATGGATGTGGCTTTTTAAAAAAGCTGAACAAAAGGTGTTATTATGTATAAATATATTAGAGATGCATGGAAAAACCCAGATGAATCCTATGTAAGGGAATTAATGTGGGAAAGAGCTCCTAAATGGAGAAGACAATCAGCAGTTCAAAGAATTGAAAGACCAACCAGGCTTGATAGAGCTAGAAGTTTAGGTTACAGAGCTAAAAAAGGTTTCGTTTTAGTAAGAACCAGAGTAAGACGTGGTGGAAGAAGGAAATCTCGTTTTATCGGAGGACGTAAACCTAAAAGAATGGGTGTAAACAAAATTACCCAAGCTAAATCCATTCAAAGGATTGCTGAAGAACGTGTAGCTAAAAAATACCCTAATTTAGAAGTATTAAACTCTTACTGGGTATGGGCTGACGGTAAATATAAATATTATGAAGTTATCTTAGTAGATCCACAAAGTCCTTCTATTGTTAATGATGAAAAAATCAATTGGATTTGCTCCAAAAAACACACTAACAGAGCTCTCAGAGGCTTAACTAGTGCTGGAACTAAAGGACGTGGATTAACTTCCAAAGGAAAAGGTAGTGAACAAGCAAGGAGAAAAAAATAAATCTCCTTTCTTAATACCTTTTTTGATAAAATGATTCATAATATCAGATTTAGAGAGTTTGTTTATGAGAGTGAAAATCTCGATGAATTAACTCAGGCCATCTACAACATATTTCCAGATGCTGAAATTGAAAGTGAAGATGCAGAAGGATTAATGGAAGATAAAATCATTATACTCTCCGGTGTTGTAGATAAGAAAAGACAAACAAAAGCTTTTTTTAATTTACTTTTAGAATTAGACCAAAATCAACTTGATAAATTAAATAATGATTTGGAACGCAAAGTTGATGATAAAGGAAATTTATTTTTACGATTATCTAAAGAAGATGCAGTTGACGAAAAAATTACAATTGTAGATTCTGGAGATTCAATTCATCTTAAAGTTAAAATAGCAGCATATCCGGCTAAAAAGGAAATAGCTATTAAAAAAGTTCGTGAAGCTATTGAAAATAACTGATTACAGTTATATATAACTTATTTTTTATATAATAACCAATCAATTAAGGGAGTGGTTATATGAAAGGATATGCGAAAGTTGTATCACTTATGTTCTCTCTACACTTATTTTTATAGAATTTTTAATAATTAAAGATTTTCATTCGTATAAAACATATAAAAAAGTTCTGATACTTATCAATTCCAGCACTAAAACTCTGATATGGAATTTATTTTTTGATGATTATAAAATTTTTGGAAACCTTTCAAAAGTTAGAGAGGTATTGTTATGAAACCAAAAATCTAAAAAAGGCTCAGAAGAATTATAATCTGCATAATTTATACTCCCTCCTATTGATTAGAAATGTTAAAAATGGTAATATTGTTAAAGAATTTACAGATCCAAACTATATGGATAACAGCAAAAACTGATTTAACGGTCTATTTTTTGAGGGTTTATATGAGTTATTTTAAATGAATCGATAAGTATTGACATGATTTAAGAGTTGTTTTTTAATAATCTAATAATTCCTGTTTTAACTGATGTTAACCATGAAAACATCAAGTTCGACTACTTAAATAAATCAATTTTAAAATATTTATTTTACTAATGCTAAATATATTTCTATGAGTAAAATTTTTTCACCTTTTGCCGATGGAAGTATTGTAGAACCTAAAGATTTTGTAGGTCGAAGAGATATCATTGAAAAATTTGAACCTTATTTAAAAGATTCTATTAATGGAAATCCTAATTATTTTTTAATCACTGGTGAATATTATATTGGAAAATCTTCTTTTTTGAAATATTTATCTTTTTATGCTAAAGAAAAATATAAAATAATTTCTTGTTCTTGGCTTATAGAAAATACTATTGAAGAAACAATAGAAGAATTAATATCTCTTTTGTTGTGGGATATTAAATTTTCTCAAGAGAATTGTTATAATAAAATTATTGAAGATTTACATGACCATATTATAAAAATAGTTTGGAGTAAAATAAAATTCACAAAAGAATTTTTGATTCATGTTAAAGAAAATTTTGTAGAATTCTTTAAATATTTATATGATAATATTAATGATGGTTTATTCTTTAAAAAATATAAAGGACTAATGATTCAATTTACTGCATATTGGGGGTCTAATCTTAATCTGTTTTTTGAATGGTTCAATAATATAATAGATTATTGTAATAAATCACATGATGAAATACCATTTATATTCACTCTTGAATTATCTAAAGAAGAATATAATGAATTTATTGATGATGAAATTGCCAAATATTTTATTTGTAGTGAACTTAAACGATTATCTGATAATGATGTCAGAACATATTTTAAAAATTCATTCAACAAATTTGATTGGGAAATATCAGATGATGTTTTGGATTTACTTGTTGAACATTGCCAAGGAAATCCCTGTTTAATGCAACATGCGGGAAATAAAATTTATTATAGTATTTCCATGGGAGCTTTTGATGAAGAGGAGAAAAAAGGTTATAGAGTTTATGGTTATGTAACTAATCAGAAATTAACTGATCCAAATTTTGTACGTGAAATTCTTCGAAAATAAGTTGAATATTACGATTGAAATATTCAAAAGTGGAAAGGGAGTGAAAAAATTACTAATTTACCTAAAATAAAAATAATTAATGAAAAGAAGATTTTTAAAAGAAAAAATGATGATGATTCAAAATTTAATTTAGAATATCTTGAAGATAGATTAAGTGAAAATAAAATTTCTAAAATTCAAAGTTTATCTGATTTAACAAAAATTAAAATTATTATCCATTCAATAACTAAAGAGATTGGAACAATGCAACTAAGTATAGGTAATAATTCTTATCTTTTCCAAGACAATGGCGAAATTAAAATTAAAACATTCAATAATTTCATTGATGTAAATAAATTTGAGACAAAATATGGTTTAATGATAAACTGAAGACAATGGTGAATGGGTAAGCTACTTATATAATGTTACTGAAAATGGTGCAGAAGAAGTAGCTTATGGAAATTTTCAACATGTCTTTGAATATAACAATAAAGTTTATGCAATTTCCAGTTTAAGTCATTTAACTAGCCATCATTCTGGTTTACATGAAATAAGAAAATTTGATGATAAATTTGTAAAAATAACTATTTTCAGAACTGAAAAATCAAGGATTTCTGCAAATAACTGAACGTTTCAGTAACTTCAATATATATGACTTGGCAAAAAGTGAAATTGCACATATCAGCTATAATCTAAAGCATAGGCGATTCCGTATATGATGATATCCGATATGAGATTGGCGAATGGATAGTAGACCTTATGAATGGCGATATGTTTGTTGAAGGGTTAAGCATTATGAACTTTGACAGTGAGGTGGAAAAACCTGTTTGGGTAAAAACCAGAAAGACTAAAAAGACTTTTAGAAAAGTCTTTGAAAAGCCCTTATTGGAAAAAGATTGAGAATTGTTTTTAAGTTAATTGAAGTATTATTCGATGTTTTTCTATAGGGTTTGTTAATGTGGAAAACTAAAAAAGACCATAATTCAGGACAAGTGGGGAGGACTTTTAAAATTCCTCCCACATACTTTCGAAAGTGTGGTCTTTTTAAAAACATGTTTTGATTGAAAAGGCATGAGAACTGTTATTTTCATTGTTAAAGACTTTTGAAGAGTTTTTTAAAAAGACCGTTGCAAAAGTCTTTGCGGTCTTTTTGATCTTTTTAAATCAGTGATGTTATGAAATCCATAAGACAACAGATAATCAAAGCCAGAAAGGAAAAGACAGAAAGGGAAAGTGAATTGTGGTTTGTAGATTATTGCAACAACTGCAAGACAGGTTTGGCCTTTAAAAATGATGTGCCCTGTCATCATCCATGGTACTGCGGGCATGAAGGAGAACCAGCTATTGTTCAATCAGACATTGTCAGAATTGATGAGTTTCGAAGATTACATGGACACATCACAGCACAGATGTATGTTGAATATAAGCAATTGAGAAAAAGACAACGCCAATTGGTTTGGAAAGGTCGAAAAAAACTATTGAGCGAGTAATATTTGAATTTTGCCTTAACTTGTTTTTTAGGCATTGTTTCATTTGGACAGCAGTGATTTTTTAAAAAAATTGAATGCCCATATTTTCTCGAACCCTGTTCTATTTGTTTCATATTGAAAAATTCGATTTGATTAAAAGCCTGTAAAAACTAATCTACTTATTTAAATCTTGATTTAATGGTGGATTAAAGTTTAAATAATAAATATTTATGTATATAGTTAACTAACAGCGCAAAATTAAAAATTTATATTGACACAACTTTAAATTCCATATATTGAATATCTGACTTGTTACATGCTTCCAATATTGATATTACTCTTTTAAATATTTTATCAATAATCTACAGAATGTGAAACCTGAATCAGATTTCTTATGAATGTACCATCAAATTCTTCAGTTGCATCAGAATTATGATGCAAATAATGGAAATTTTCAAAAAGTAGCTATTAGAATCAGGTTGAAATCTGACTCATCAAATAGCTAATCTTCAACACTACCTCATAGCTACCGTCAGTTGAGATTGTGAAACATTTGGAACGATGTGTTTTCATTGCCAAATTATTTTTTCTTTTTAATATGGTCTTCCAATTTTGCACTAAAAACTTCATTAACATGGTCTGTTACTTTTTCTAAGCATTGCCAAGTTCTTTTCTTAAATGAACAATTAAAACAATCATAAGCATACCAAAGAAAGTTGTCTTGATAATCTAATTTAACATTACATTTTTCACATTTGGTTTGGGAGGTATATCAAAATTATTATAGACATTAATAAGATTTACAGGTTCATCTTTAAGTATTTCAACATTCCATTTCATATCAAATGCATTTGCAAAACATACTTTCTTATAAGGAACAATATGCCAATGTTTAAAGATGTCAGTTTTACCTTCGTTCATTTTTAATCTAATTTTAACTACAATTGCAATTATTACAAATAACAAATAAATGTACCAAGGTATGTCAAACAATATTTTTTCAAAAGAGGATGTTGTAAATATTGAAGAAATCCCTGCATAAATAACTGGAATAAATGCTATGATAATATTAAAAAATCCTCGTATAGATTCACTTAAAATTATCTCTTTATATTTTTTATTAACCATTTCACTACCTTATACCTTTTCTGCCTGATCTTCATACAATAAATCCAATAAGTAATTTTTCAATTCATTCCTTAATTGGGAATTAGAATTGATTTTACTAAAGAACTGTTTATTATTTTTACGTACAGACATGAGTTCATCATTAAAGTAATCATCAAAGACAGCTCTTAAGTTTTCTTTCTTATTCTTTTGTGCTTTAGCATTCAATTCTTCATTACCCCTGATTCCATCAGCTAATTGTTTTAATATTAGCTTGTCAGATTCTTGGAAATCTGTTTTAAACATTTCATTTAATTTATCAAGAATTATGGATAATTTTTCTTCCTCATCAGGTTTGTATTGTACATCAATGCTTATGATTGGATCTAATCCACATTCACCGTCATCTAATGTTATCTTTGTACCTTCGTCACGAGTATCAATTTTATATGAATCCATATCCACATCTTCTAAAACATTGTATGGAAGAGGCTCATTTATAGTAGGTAACTTCTTGGACAGGAATTTAAGATATATGAAAAGTTTTTCAAGTCTTAAATCACTAAATGGAAGCAATTGTGACATGAAAGAATAAACACTTTGATATTTGCGTATTTTCTTTTTAAACTGAACTTTATATTCTTTATCCAGTTTCTCAAATTTCTGTATTGGAATAACATTCTATATTATATTGATATAAAATTACTATACTATAAAATTTTCGGATATAATGAAAAATATCAGATATATTTATATCCTATTATAGATAGATAATATAATATATTACCTAAAACCGATATTTTTCCAAGAGGTGAGAAACATGCTCATATTAGCTACTAGTAAAATTCAAAGCAATTATCAAACCACAATTCCAAAAGAAATCAGAAAAAATTATGATATCGACAATGACACAGTTGTAGAATGGGCCATCAATGAGAAAGGAAACCCTGAAATAAATTTCAGAAAAAAAAGAAGGTTTAAAGATTTAGTTGGTGCCTTTAAAACTGAAGAAAAAACTAATGCAGTAGAATTGAAAAGGAGTTTGTACGAATGAACAATGTATTCCTGGACACTTCATTTATACTGGCATATGTTAATTCAAATGATGATTTACATGAAAACGCTTTAAGATTAGAAGAAAGTGAAAATATATTATCACAGGACTGTTACATCAACAATAATGTGTTAAATGAAGTCTTAACATTAACTGGCAGAAAAATCAACATTGACGCTGCTGAAGAAATCTACTACAGTCTTATTGATAGCTTTGAAATATTAAACGAATACAATATCTTCAACTACACTGCCAAAACCTTTGATATCTTCAAAAGGATTATTGGGCCGAACAGTAAAAAGACAAAATTAAGCTTTACCGATTCAAGCATCATTTTAACAATGCAGGAATCGAACATTACTGATTTAGTCAGCTTTGATCAGCAATTTGAAAATTTTGATGGAATTAATCTTATTGGTTTAGATTATTTATAGAGAATAATTTGAACTTAATACCCAATGATTATTAAAATGAAATTATATTGATGCAAAAAATAAACATTTGACATTAATTGTAGTTCAGACAGTTAATTACACTATTCAAATAATTCTCCTAATGGCGTTGTATATGAAAAAAATTGGTAGAAATAAACCATGTCCCTGTGGCAGTGGAAAGAAATATAAACATTGTTGTTTTAAAAAAGATAATTATTTGAAAAATCTTCCTGATGATGCATTAAAAAGATTAAAAGGAGAATTTTCCAAATATGACCAGAAAGATTTAATTAAAACTTTATCAGCATTATCCATCTGTCCTGAAAATCAATCACAACAAATTCTGATTGAAATAGCAACTCAAATAGCATGTTCCAATATTAATTGTGGAAATAAAATAATTACCTTACATGAACTAAATGAATTATTTTTAAAATACCTTCCTTCAGAAGGACCAATAGGTTCGCTAGAAGACCCTTCCGACAATTTATTTACAAATAATATTTCCTTCTTTAAGAATAATATTATATTTACTGGACCATCTACTTCTGAGTATTATATATTACAAAAAATACTCAATTGCATCCACTTTAACTCTTCAAGTTTTTCTGAAAAATATCTAAATAATTTCTATCAAAATTCAATGTTTATTTTATCTTTAAGCGATTATGTTGCTAAAAAAACAGGGCATGATCGTTATGAAATTTATGAAGATAGATTTATGCAAGAAATATTTTTTCCAAATATCCATGAATTAAATGCTCTTAAAAAAAGCGTCACATTAAATGTTAATGAGTTGAAAGAGTTTAAAGACTTCTTAAATATTGATAAAAATATAGGTAAGGATTTTATTATTGAAGTAGGTGATGATAATTTTAATAGTATTCTATTAGTTGAAAACAAATTTAAAGAAGAAAATAATTTTAAAGATTCTTTTAGTAAAACAATTAGGTATTCTGAATCAGTAGATGATAATCCCTTATTAACATCACCTTTAATAAAAATTGAAGATAATTATATAATTTTTCCTCCATCATTACCTATTTCTTTAAGACATAACATTTTATCATCTATAGTAAAATTTAATGAAAAGAATAATTTTATAAATAATTATCAAAAAGAGTTATGGTCTAATATTTTATTTAATTTAAAGAATAAAATGCATTTTGAAGACTTTGATTATGAATTGCCAGAATGGGAAAATACAATATTTAAAGATGAAATTTTTAAAATTGATACTGATAAATTAGTTTATTGTATTCTCATTAACGATAATTTAAAGAATTATGGTAAAAATGGACCTTGTGAAAAAATAGATTTAAAATACGAATCAAAATTAAAAAACAGAATAAACTTTATTATTAGTAATTTTGATTCTAATGAATCAATTAATGACATTCTTATAATTTTATTTATTGGTCAAAGTGGACGGCAGTTTTATACAAATATCCCTAAATATCATAATTTATTAATAATCAATTGTGAAGAATTTGAAATCCTTATCAATTCCGGCAATTATGATAGTTTGACTCTTTTTAAATTTGCAAATTTATTAGAAAATAAAGATATTATAGGAAATGGTTTTTTAGATAAGTTTAGTATTTATATTGAAAAAAACCATTCATTTTATTTAGACGATAGAAAATTTGATTCAATCTTATTAAGCTTTGATTCGACGTCAGAACATACTAAAAAATTAAGAAAAAAAGCAATTAAAGACAAAGACCCTCACTTAGAAATTTATGGTGATAAATTAGTTTCAGTTAAAAAAAATAACGAGTTTATGTATGTAGCAGGTTCAAATTTATTTTTAATCAAAACACATAATCAAAATATTTGGATTAATTTTGAAAATTACTTTGAATCTGCAATTGCTGAAGCAATATGTTATTGGGTCTGGCAATTTAATGATGAACTTCAAATTGATTTAAACTCATTGAAAAACCATCATATTTTTATTTCAATCAATATTGAAGAGTATGATGATTTAGATCTGACAATTGAAATAACAAATGAGATTAAAGAAAATTTAATTATTTCAAGTAATGTATCTGAAAAAGAAATTAATTTAAGGATCAGCAAATATTTAATATCCATAGCAAATCAAAAAGATAATGAAGCCGATAGGCTTTTAATGAATGAAATCTTAAAATTAATGGGAATTTTATTAGAAAAAAATAGATTACAAAATACACTAACCAAAGAGCGAAGATGTGAAATTATCAATAAAAAAGCACCTTTAGGTTTAAAAAAATATATTCTAATTTATACTTCAGAAAATATTATGAATATTCCTGTAAAAAATCAAATACGATTATTACAAGAACATAATGTCCAATTAGTAATGGATGACTTAACAAATAAAGTTCAATGTGATTTTGACTATAATCAAAAGTTAAACAAAAAGCAATCTCTTGAATTGACCCATCGAATTGTAGATTATTTGCTAGATTGTATTAAAAAAGAAATAGTAAAATATGATTGGGAGGATCTTATCCAAAAATTAATTTTAAATTATGAAAATATACTATTTAATAGGTTTTACCTTTCATCCACTAATATATATTCTTTAAATAGTTATGACAACCCGTCCAACATTTTAAAAGATATTGTAACTGATGACCATGAATTAGATAAACTGGGATTACCAACAAGGACTTTAATAGAAATTTTATCTGCAGAACAAAACTTTACTAGTGTAGTAAAAATATCAAATGAAAGCTTTGATAATTTAATGGCTTTATCATATGTTTATATTGAATGGACACTTGGCAGTGACTATATTCATTATGAAAATGTGGATTTTGAAATTACACCATTAAAATCAGGTCGTATTGGAACTAAAACAGAATTAGATGATATTCTTGATACTTTTAGAACAAACAGGACATTAGAACATATGAATAATTTATCTACAAATATTTTTCATGAAAGTAGTGGTGGAGAAAAACCAAGTGATAAAGAAGATGCATTTAAATCTGAATTTGGTATCACTTTAACCGATTATGCTAAGTTTATTTCAGTGCTAATAAGTTTAGCTATATGTGGCGAAAAGGATATTGTTTTTATTCATAAATCTAAGTTAGTAGATACTTTGAAAGATGAGTTAGATTGGGAATATAATAAATCAGTGCAAGCGATAGAAAGTTTTTCAATAAGTCATCGTGGAGACTGGGAAACCCCTCCTGAAGGTTTTAGTGAAAACGATATTAATCCTTGGGTTTTTAGAAGACCATACTCCTATTATTTGAAACCTTTAATTATTAAAAATAATGCTGATGAAACATTGATTTATGGTTTTAGAAATGTTTATCACTCTGGTTTAAATTTACTGAAGTTAATTTATAAAGGATTATATAAAACAAATAATTCTTCAAAAAAATTTAAGTCATTTAAAAGTAAAATGCTTGATGTTAAAGGAAAAGAGTTTAACGAAATGGTTTTTGAATGGTTAAAAGACAATTTAGACACGTTTAAAAAATTTTATTTAAGATCTAATGTAAAAATAGACAAAATAATTAAAAATAATCCTCAATATGGAGATATCGATGTCTTATTATTAGATAAAGAGAAAAAACATTTATTTTCAATTGAATGTAAAGATATTGAAAGTGCAAAAAATCCTCGTCAGATTAATCATGAAATAAAAAATTTTTTTGGTGAAAACGGTTGGATAAAAAAACATCAAAAAAGAGAGGTGTGGATAAAAAATAATTTAGATAAATTAGGTGATAAAATCGGGCAGGATATAAAAGATTATAAAGTCTTCTCAATTTTTATAGTATCTCAGGTGTTACCTACAATTTATTTAAAGAAATCTCCTATTGACATAATTCCTTTTTCAAAAATAAAATATGACGGGGTAACTTTCTTAGACAAATACAATTAATTTTTTCAAATTTAATGAGTATTTATTACTCAAAAAAATAATCATTTATAATTTTACTGAATTTAACTTATTAATTTCAATTTTATTAAATCTTGTTAAATGAAAAATATAAATATAATTTATTCTACCCGTAAATTCAGATATCTTATCTTTGCTATGTTGTAAAATCGAAACATAAATAGAATCATATTTAATATTAAAATTTTCAGATGAATCTTTAAGATTAATATCTGTATGATTGCACAAGATTTCATGAGTATTGGAACTTGTACTATACCTCGAAAATCCATTATCCGATATGATTAGAATTATTTTTTCGCTGCAACTTGCAATATCTACATATTTTAATTCATGGTGATTAAGTAAATGTTTTTGTAAATAAATATTTTCAAGATTATCCAAATCAATATAATCAGCCATTACAATATTATTAACTTCCTGATTTCTTTTTTCCAGTTTCATTAACTCTTCTTCGTAAGATTTATAAACATCAGTATTTTTAAATTCAGCAATTGATTCTTCACCCATCACTTCCAACAATTTTTCATTGAATGGATAAGTCATAATATTTGGGCTGCGGTAATATATCTCTTCATCTGCCAAAAGTAAAGGAAATGGATCGATGACTAATCTCATTATGGCAACAATTCTAATTGAAGAAATTAGATTATTTTCAAAATCATCTAATTGTTTTTTATGAAAATTCTCATTATAATAATTTCTAATACCATAAAAATTATCAAAACCTGTCTTATGGACAAAACTATTTAATTTTATGCAAGTATTGTTAATTTCATTTACAAAATTTGGCATTTTATTAGCTACATCCCTAAACTCAATTCCATTCTCTTTTAAATATCTTAAAGTGCTGGCTCTAAAATTTCGGTATTCTTTGTTTGAAAAAAGATTCATATTATTTACCATCTTTTCATATTCATTATCTCCAACATCCAACATTATTGTTGCCAGTTCAATTGCAGATCTCATTGAATAATAAGCATCATCAAAATATCCTAATTCATATAATCTTATTGAATTGGCTAATGATTGGCATGCTTCTGTAATAATCATGTTAATCTTATTGGAATGGAAAAGGTCAACGATTATGCCGCTGGTTAAGGATTCTGAAATTTCATATATTAAACTGTAATAGAATTCTTTATTCTCGATTTCTACAGGTTTTAAATATCTTTCTAGTAAATTTTTTTCATAATTATTAACCATACTATTTCACCCTTTCTTTTATATTAAAATTATCATCAATATGGTCAATGAAATATAATATATTCACGACTTGTTTATAAATAAATTCACTTTCAAATTGATTCAAGATTGGATTATCATGTGCATATGTATTATTATTTCTAATTTCGTTAAACTGAGACAACAATGTGCCAATATTTCTAAAAATGGTTTTAGACATTTTTGATTCTATAAAATTATTTTTCTCCAAAAATTGAACATATTTTTTGAATATGGAGTCAATGCCCTCATGTTTAGTGTAGGAGATATTATGGGAATCACAAATTTGTCTAAATATGCTATGTGTCAATGTATGTAATTTATCTAGTGCAAAAACAGGTTGTCTTTCATTAATTATATGATTAATCTCATTGATTAAATCAATTATTCTTTTTTCATCTGAAAAGTCATCTTTAACCTTAACTGAATCATAATACCTATTTAAAATTATTTTGGCTTCGGCAACTTTATTTTCCTCACCGTAATATTCAGATTCATAATAATCAACTAAATCACTAATTAATTTTAATGTTTTATTAAAATCCTCAGTTTCCCAAAAATATTTTAAGACATTAGACATGGAATCCGTTCCAAATCTCCTTTTAACATAATTTAAATAATCTACAGTAAAAACATCCAAATTTACTGAATCCCGAATAAAATTCTTTAATCCATCTCTTGAAAAATCTAACACATAACCCGATTCCATTTCAAATAATTTTTCAAAAAAACTTAATTTCCTTGGTGAAAACAAAATTAATCCTCCTATAATTTTAATAAATAAACAATATTATAAATAACTATAGAGAGCAATTAAAAAGTAACATTTTATAAAAAAATGTTAAAATTAATTAATAACCAAATAAATCTAATAGAATACAAATATATAATATGAAATGATTAAATAAAAAAAATTGGAATCAATTCAATTTATATCATCAAACAATCCATAATCTTTAAATTTTTTTAATTTCATTAATTAAACTTTTTGAATTAGAATCATTATTTTTTACTAATTTATCCAAATTATTATTAATATTATGTAATGAAGAATCTATATCATTGGGTACTTTTAAAAATAAACCATTTAAATAACTAAAATCTATTATAAATTTCTCTTCAATAATCTCTCCATAAATATCAATAAATGATATATAAACATCATATCGTAGATTCTCTTCTTCATTTAATAGATAAATTGTATCATTAAATGAACATTTTATTTCAAAACCTGGAGGGAATGACGGAATAATATTTTTAAAAATTGAATCAAAATTAAACTTTTCAGGTTCATCAGTTTTAAATTCAGGATTGGATCTTATTTTAACATTGTGCGCCATCGTATGCCCAATATTTTTAATAATAAAATTAAGATTATGTTCTTTTTGTTCAACATAGAATACAATATTTGCTTTATTTGCTTCTTTTCTTGAAATTTTCATTTCATCAATAGATTTCTTTGTATAAAATACCATAATTACAGTTGCAATAGCCATTGAAAAATTTGAAATTTCAGAAAGATGTTGAGTAATAAATTCAAACATAAAATCACCAATAATTAATTTTATAAGATTTACTATTTAAAAACATATTTCAGCATATAAATACATTTTATACTACTCTCAACATTTATATGGTTAACACAATCCAAAATATACGAAGAATACATTATATTAAGTATAAAATTCAAATTTGGTCATATGTTGCAGATATGTATAACCTCTTCTTTACTGAATATGAATTCAATTGCACTATTAATATTTTATTACTTGTTTAATCTTGATAGCATTCAACACAAGTCAAATGCTATCACTACTAATTTTATATCTATCAGGACCCTTCACTAACCTTATTTATGATACCTAAAAGTTCTTTTTTCAAACCTCTCATTTCCTCAAGTTCATTTCTCATATCCCCAACTTCTGATTTTAATGCTTCATTTTCCTTTTCCATTAGAATAAACTGTGGTGATTTGACAGACAGCTTTTCAACATCAGTGTTTATAGTAACGGCCGGCAAGTGCTGGATATATTCATATTTCAAATCGTCAGGATTTGTCATGAAATATGCTGCATCGGTTTTGTTTTTGGCCTTTCCCTGCAAATCATTGACCTTGTCTATGCTCATACCGTCATTATATAATGCTGAAGCATGAAAATTGCGAAGCATATGACTTCTGAACCTGAGGTACCTTCCAACTCTACCAAGGCCTAAAGTGTCATTAATCATCTCAAATGACTGCACCATATATGTCCTGCTGATTTGAAAGAGCGGACTTTCATCAGTTATTGGCTTATCACGTAGCAATAAATATGCATTGATGGCTTTAACAGCCTCAGGACTGCAGTATGTGAGGTAGTACTTGTTTGTCTTTTTCCTTAGAATGCTGAAGGTCGGAACAACATCATCGACATCATTTAAGTAATCAATAACATCAAAGATGTCTCTTCTGTTGTTAGGAAGATATTCAGACAAAGTCTTAATATAATTCCCGATTGTCAGGCTCAGTGTCTCTGTCCTGGCACATCTGCTGGAACAGGAAAACAATATGATGGCTTTCATCAGAGGAGATGCAATCTGAAAAGCCTCCCTTATCACTTCCTTATCCGGCATTTCCTTAAAATAAATAGGAGCAGGCTTCTGAATGCTTTTGTCATTGACTTTAGGCAAATCCCATACTTCTATGTCATAGAACTTATAAAAAAAGATGATGCAGTTCATTTCTTTTCTTACGGTTCCAGCAGCATAGTTTTGAAACATGTGATGCCTATATTCAACCAGTTTTGATTTCAACCTACTGTGTTTCCATTTCACACATTTCATCTCATCTTCTTCAGCTTCCTCAAGAAGTTCTTTAAGAGACATATCAAAATAGATGCAATACTTTCTCAAAGATAGCTCCTACCTTTGTGTTGTCCCAATTGCATGGTTACAACTTATCGTAAAATTTTTAAATAGCCCGTCATTCATCATACTAATCACTTTTATTCTTCGTTGATAAAAAATATTGAGAGAGAGCGCTTGAAGAGTAATAAGTATCTGAACTTTTGAAACATTTCGTATAAAACGAAACTTATTCTCAAAACTTTGATTTGCTGATGTGTTTTTGACATTAACACTAATGATATATATCTTGAAATTTAAAATATTAATTAATTAAAATTATTCGGAGAGGAAGTATATGAAAGATGAAGTTTTTTATGGGAAAGGAATTCATGAACTTGAAGGGGAATATCCTGACCTCTACGAGCTTGTTAAAAATATAAGTGATGTAGTTTACGACGGATATGCACTTGATTATAAGACTCAAAAATTAATAGCTATTGGAATTACAGCTTCAAGAGCAGATTCAAGAGCTACTAAAAAACAAATAAAAAGCGGAATGAAAGAACTGGACATTACCAAAGAAGAAATAATGGATGTTTTAAAAATTGTCCTTTTAACTTCTGGAATGCCTGCTTTCAGTAAAGCTGTTCAAATTTTAAATAGTGTTATCGAAACACAATAATTTTATTTTTCAAGATTTATTCTCTGCGGTGCGCTGTAGAGATTAAATCTGTTATTTCTAACAAATCCAACCATTGTTATATTGCCTTTTTTAGCTATTTCATATCCTGAAGCTGCAGGTGCTGCATTGGATATGATGATTGGAATTCCTACTCTTATTACTTTTATAAGCATATCTGCAGGCATTCTTCTGCTGTATGTGATGTATGATTGTGTCAAATCATATCCTGATTTTAAAGCAGCTCCAATGACTTTGTCTACAGCTACATGTCTGCTTACATCTTCTCTTATGATGCTTTTATTTTTATAAATTAGCTGAGCTACATGAACACTGCCGGTCTCCTGCCAGATTTTAGCATTTTCTTTTAAATTATCTATATCTTTTATAATCTGTGTTGCATCAATTTTTAAAGTGGAATTGTTTGGAGTTACTGTTTTTAACTGGGTTCTGATTCCTCCGGCATTGTCTGAATTTACTCCCTGATATTCAAGTAATCTGCAAACGCAGGCATGTTCGCACTCTCCTTTTCTTTTTTGAACTATATCGTCCTGTTCAAAATCCTCTTCAGGAGTATGGTTAAGACGAGTTTTAACTAATACATTTGTTTTACTTACTTTAATTTCTTCTATATCTTCATTTATTTTTATTAAACCTTCTCCAAGACAATATCCGATTGCAAATTCATCTAAGTTTTTTGGATAAACTGAAAACTTTCTTGGAGGTAGGCAGTCAATAAATAAGTAAGCATATTAGTCTTCAACAGTTTTTTCTTCTGTTTTTTCATAATTTCCGTCTTTCCATTTAATTGCATCTATTGTTTTGGTAAATTCCATATGAACTCCCTCTTATTAGATATTATTAACAATTGTTATATTTTAACTTATCTGTTTTCATAATTGTTTTTTTAGGTATACCTAACATTTATATAATATAACCAATATATATTTTAGGTAGACCTAAATAATTTAGGTTTTAATTAATAATATTTTATAACGGAGGAAATAATATGGAAGAATACATTGATAAAGTAATGGAACATAAACATGCATTAATTTTTGTTGGAGGAATAGCTGCAGCTATTGCAGGTAAAAAAATCCTTGAATCTAAAGCAGTAAAAGAAGGATGTACTAAGGGTATGGCTGCTGTTTTAGCTGCAAAAAAAGATGCTGAAGAATGTTACCAGGACATGGTTCAAAATGCAGAGGACATTGTTGTTGATGCTAATAAAGATGATAAAAAAGCAATTTATGTTGAAGATGATGAATAAGGTTTAAAACATGAAATACCAAGTAATGTATAATAACGGAACTCGTATCAGAGTTCGTTCAGGCCAGGCTGCCTTCACCAAAAAGGAAGGTTATGGTATTTCTTCATTGCTTTTAGAAAATAATTTTATTAAAAAAGTTTTCACATCTCATAGAAACGGAAGTATTTTAATCTATTATGATGATGTTAAAAACAGAGACAAAGTCTTTGCAGCACTTGATAAAATAACTGAGGATGATTTGGTTGAAGTTGAACCTGACATGTACATGAGTTCAAATGAGTTAACTAATAATTTTTGGGTTAGTTTATCAGGTATGCTTGTGAGGAGGGTATTAGGTAAAATTGTATTGCCTATTCCAATTAGGAATTTATTGATTGTTTATAGAGCTACTAAGTATATGTGGCATGCTTTAGACAGTTTAACAAGTTTCAGAGTGGATGTTGCTCTACTTGATGGTGCAGCAGTTACCGGATCACTTCTTAAAAGAGATTTTGATCCGGCAAGTTCCATGATGTTTTTATTATCAATTTCCGATTTGCTTGAAGACTACACATTACAAAAAACAAAAAACACTTTAAAAGAAAGTTTAACTTTAAATATTGATACTGTATGGGTAGTAAATGAAGATGGTGAGGAAATACAACAACCTATATCCCAAATTAACAAAGATGATAAAATTAAAGTTCATATGGGTGATGTAATACCTGTAGACGGTAAAGTTGTTGACGGTGAAGGAATGGTTAATGAAGCAACCATGACTGGAGAACCATTGGCTGTCCATAAAATGCCTGGAAAAACAGTTCATGCAGGTACTGTTGTTGAAGAAGGTAATCTGATTGTTCAAGTTTATTCTTTTGATAAAGAAACCAGATTAAATAAAATTATAAATCTTATTGAGAATTCAGAAGAATTAAAAGCAGATGCTCAAAGTAAAGCTGAGGAATTGGCAGACTCTATTGTGCCATACAGTTTCCTTACAACATTCCTTACTTATCTGATAACAAGGGATACTACAAAAGCATTGTCTGTTTTAATGGTTGATTTCTCATGTGCACTTAAATTAACAACTCCATTATCTGTTATTTCAGCAATGAAAGAAGCTTCAGATAATAGGATGATGGTTAAAGGTGGAAAATTTCTTGAAAAATATGCAACTGCAGATACAATAGTGTTCGACAAAACAGGAACTCTTACTAATGCAACTCCAAAAGTTGTTGATGTAATTTCTCTTGGAGATTACTCCAGAGATGAAATTTTAAGAATGTCTGCATGTATTGAAGAGCATTTTGCACATAGTATTGCTACGGCTATTGTAAAACAGGCTGAAGAGGAAGGTCTAAAACATGATGAAGACCATAGTGAAGTTGAATATATTGTAGCTCATGGTATTGCAACAAGTTATAATGGCAAACGTGCTGTTATAGGAAGCAGACACTTTTTATTTGATGATGAAGGTGTAGAAATATCCAAAGAAGATGAAAAACTCATTGACGAAAAAGTCTGTGAATATTCGGTTGTTTATTTGGCTATTGATAATAAACTTGAAGGTATCATATGCATTAACGACCCTGTAAGAAAAGAAGCTAGGGATGTTATTGAAGAGCTTAAAAAATTAGGTATTGAAAATGTTATCATGTTGACTGGAGACAGTGAAAGCGGTGCAAAAAGCAGCGCTGAAGCATTGGGCATAACTGAATACCGCTCACAGGTGCTTCCTGAAGATAAGGCCAGTATTGTTGAAAGTTTAAAAGAAGAAGGCAGAACTATTATTATGGTTGGAGATGGAATAAATGATTCTCCTGCATTGGCTGCTGCTGATGTGTCTGTTTCAATGAAAAACTCTTCAGATATTGCCAGAGAAGTTGCAGATGTTTCTTTATTGTCTGATAATTTATATGATTTAATAACACTTAGAAAATTGAGTGTTGGTATGTTAAATAAAATAGATACTAATTATCACAGTATAATTGGCATTAACGGTTCTTTAATAGCACTGGGTATGTTTGGAATTATAACTCCATCAACATCTTCATTGATACATAATTTATCAACTATGCTTTTAGGAGCTTTAAGTACACGTTCTGTATTAAAAGAACCAAGGGAAATAGAAGTTAATGTAGTAGAAACTGCATAAACTTCTTATTTTATTTTTTAAGCTATTGATGTAAATATTGTATATGACATCAGTAATATAAAACAGATTATCCCTGGATTTAAAAGGATTGTACTTACTGGATTTTTTAGAATTATTTCTTTTTCGCTTCCGTCAAACCGGCTTTTATCGAAATACTTGATGGAATAAATCAAACCCATAACTGTTAATCCTAAAGTTATTAATATGTATAAAATAACACCAAATGTGCTTGTTGGTGAAATCACACTTCCGTTAGCCAAGTCCATTAATGGTTGTGAGACAAATAGACTGACAACTGATCCTATGAAATTTATAATCATATGTAATCCTATTGTATATTTGATTTGTCCTGTTTTTATATAGATTATTGCAAAAAATCCTCCAAGAAGGAATGCATAGAAAAACTGATTTAAATTCCCATGGAAAAATGCGAATAATAATCCTGAAAGAAGTACTGAGATTGTACCTCCGTATTTTATAGTTCTGTCAATTAATAACTTTCTGAATATAAGTTCTTCAAAGATTGGAGCTATTGTGGTTATTATAATCAAGTTTGCAACTAAACCGGAATTGTTTATCACATCATTAATAGGATTGGCTACCTCATGCTGTATCAGTGAGCCGATTCCTGAAGTTATAATAACTCCCATTATATTTCCGATCCACATTAAAAACATTGTAATTGATATGCATATTACAAATGTTTTAACGGTCATTTTATGTTTTTCAAGAGTTTTTGCTTCTGTTTTTCTCATTATATAAATAAATATTGGTAAGGGTAAGAGATAAGTCCAAATAGCTGAGAAAAATGTCATCATTGTTTGATTAGATAAAAGATTCGGATTAATTATGCTTATAAATAATCCGATGAATAGATTTAGCACCAATACGATTATTCCAAGTGCAAAATAATTAAATCCAATTTTTGAAAAAAATCTTCTATTTGCTTCCAAAGCTACACCTCACTTTTATTTTATGTAACATTTATTTTACCTTTTGCAATATATATACCTTTGGATACAATTTTGATTTGTGATTATCTACTTAAAATCATGTGAAATATTTATATAAAAATACAATCAATATTAATAATTGTAAAAAAAATTTTATGTAAGTGATTTAATGAATAAAGATAAGTTCACACCGATAATTTTACCAATTTTAATTATAATTATCTGGTATATCATAACTTCTGTTTTAGAGTTAGTTAATCCTTATTTCTTACCAAGTCCAGGTAGTGTCTGCAATTCTGCATGGAATATAATACAATCTGGAAAACTTTTTGTTGATACTATGGATACTTTATTTAAAGTATTTGGTGGTATGATTCTTGCATCTGTTGTAGCTATTCCTTTAGGAATATTGCTTGGATGGTATAGCAAGTTGGAAACTTTATGTAGTTTTGTAATCAGTATATTAAGGCCAATACCTCCGATAGCTTGGATTCCATTTTCAATATTGTGGTTTGGAATCGGAACAGCTCCTGCTATATTTATTATTTTCATAGGCTGTGTTTTCCCGATTCTTATTTACACAATTGATGGAGTTAAAAGAACCGATAAAGTTTTAATTGAATCTGCACAAACACTGGGAGCAGATGATAAAACAGTACTTACACAGGTTATTTTACCTTCTGCAGTACCGCCTATAGTTTCCGGACTTAAAGTTGGTGTGGGAATAGCTTTAATGTGTACTATTTCTGCAGAGATGATAGGTTCAAGTAGCGGTTTAGGATATTTAATTTTAACAGCTACAAATTTATTTGATACAGGTACTACTGTTGTAGGTATGTTGGTTATTGGTTTGATTGGTTTAATCCTTGATTATGTCTTCGGACTTATAGAAAAAAGAGTATTCTGGTAGGTAGTTTAAAATGGCAATTGAAATTAAAAATATAAATAAATCTTTTCATGGCCGCGGTTTGGATCATGATATAAAAGTTTTAGATGATGTTAATTTAAATATTGGAGATGGTGAATTCGTTTGTCTTTTAGGCCCTTCCGGTTGCGGTAAAACAACTCTGCTTCGTTTGATAGCTGGTCTTGACCAACCGACTTCAGGGGAAGTTATAGCAGATGGTGAAGTTGTTAAAAAACCGTCTGGTGATAGGGCAGTTATTTTTCAGCAATATTCATTATTTCCATGGCTGACAGTTTTGGAAAATGTGATGTTCGGTCTTAATCTCAAAAAAGACAGAACTAAAGAGGAAAATCTTAAGGCTGCAGAAAGATATCTTGAAAGTGTTGGGTTAATTGACTTTAAAGATAGTTATCCTCATGAACTTTCAGGTGGTATGAAACAAAGGGTTGCAATTATTAGATCCTTGCTTAACCATTCACCTATTTTGCTTATGGATGAACCATTTTCTGCATTGGATATGCAAAATAGGCACATGCTTCAGGAACAGCTGATTGGAGTTTGGAAAAGATTTAAAAATACAATTGTTTTTGTAACTCATGATGTTGATGAAGCGATTTATCTTGCAGATAAAATTGTTATAATGGATAAAAATCCGGGTAAAATTAAAGAAGTCTTTGATGTAGATATGCCAAGACTTAGAAAAAGAGAATCCGAAGAATTTATTAAAATTCAAGAAGAAGTACTTGATAAATTAAATGTGGAAGATTTCTAATAGCTATAATTTAGCTATTAAAGTTCCATATTTTCCATTTTTTATACTTTCGTAAGTATACTCTGAAGCTTTTAAAATACTTGTTTTCAAATCGTTTTTTTGACTTAAATAACTTACAATAGCTGCTGAGAAATTACAGCCGCTGCCATGCACATTATCTGTTTTCAGTAATTCCTGTTTAAATGTACTGATTTTTCCATCAATACAGGTGATATTTGTTCCGTTTAGATGTCCGCCGGTTATAATGTTATTACAGATTTTTCCTAATTTTTCACAGGCTATTTCAGCTTTTTCTTCATCAGCAATTTTAATCCCGGTTAATTTTTCAGCTTCAGAAACATTTGGAGTTGTTAGAATGGCTTTCGGAAGTAAATACTTAAGCAGATTTTGACTCAAATCATCTTTGGCTAATTCTCCTCCGGATGTTGCCACCATAACCGGATCAACAACAGCTTTCAGATTATATTCTCTGATTTTTTTAGAAACTGTTTTGATGATATTTTTTGAATATAACATTCCTGTTTTGATATATTCAACATTGTAGCTGTCTAAAACTGCATCAATTTGCTCTTCAACATAGTCAGTTTCAATAGCTTTTAGGGAGTACATCCTTTGGGGGTTTTGGGCAGTAAGTGCAGTTACAATTCCGGTTCCGTAAACACCAAGCGCCTGAAATGTTTTGATGTCTGCAAGGATACCTGCTCCTCCTGAAGGGTCTACTCCAGCTATTGACATTACAATCATTTAACTGCCTCTTGTGACTTTCAAACGTTCGCTGCCGTGTACTGATTCAACATTTATTTTCAGTTCTTTTAAATAACGTCTGGTTTCAGTATTTTCACCATGAACCATTATTTCCCCTAAATCTTCAGTTGTATTGACGTCCAAAGCCATAAATAATGAGTCATGAACTTGTGGATTCAAGTTTTTCCTGTCAGCAGCATTTACATGTTCCTTATAGCTGAAATCTCCGAATTTGGTTCTGATAGCCAGTGGTTTCATAATTATAGTGTTTGTTCCCCCACCTTTTGAAGGAATAATAATGAAATCAAGCTGTTTGCTTGAATCAATTACCATTTTAAGGTTGGTTTTACCGATGAGTGGAATGTCGGACGGCATTATGATTACTTTTTTGGTTTTGCCTTTACAATATTCCATAGCCTGTTTTAATGCTTTATTTAAATTTGAATTGTCATTTTCTTTCAAAACACTTAAATTTAAGCTTTTGGCATAATTTAAAACATCTTCATCAGCACTGATTATAATTATTTTATCAGTATATTTTCTTAAAGTATCAGTAACATCTTTAAGCATGACTTTTAGAAGGTTTTCCCTTTCTTCCTCACTTAAAAATGGAGATAATCTGGTTTTACATTCTTTAAATTTACTGACAGGTATTATTCCATAAATGTCATCCATAGTTTCATCTCTAGTATGTTTTAGCTATTAATGCAACATATTTTGCATCTTCGTCACTGAGTATACATTTTTTGCCTGCTTCTTCAAGCTCTTCATAGATACCTAAAACTGAATAACCAGTGATTTCTTCTATTTTCTCTCCGCAGTCAGTGTCTCCGCACCAGTTAACTGCTACAACATTACCTTCTTCAATTAGCTTTCTGACTTCATCAATATCAGATGCAAATTTGATGTGGTCTGTGTGGAATTCTTTTGCACTTTCAGCGAGATTTTCATTTAACTCATCAATTAAACGGATTACATTGCTTACGAGGTTTTCATCTAAATCAAGTTCGATTTTTTCCAGCTGGTCTCTACGCATAGCTATTGTCTTGTTGTTTTCCAAATCTCTAGGGCCTAATTCAAGTTTTATTGGAGTTCCTTTTAATTCCCAGTCATAGAACTTTTTACCTGGCCTGATGTCTCGATTATCAATGTTTACACGTAATCCTGCAGCTTCAAACTCTTTTTTAAGCTCTTCACATTTAGCTAAAACTTCTTCTTTTCCTTTTTTAAATAAAATAGGAATTATAGTTATTTGTTTTGGTGAAATTTCAGGTGGAAGACGTAATCCTTTTTCATCTCCGTGAATTCCAATTGCAGAAGCTATTACTCTATCAGATAAACCTGCGCATGTTTGATAAACCAGTTTATGTTCTCCGTCTTTATCTTCAAATGTTATATCAAATGTTTTTGCAAAGGTTTGGCCTAAATTGTGGATAGTACCGATTTGCAGGGTTTTTCCATCAGGCATAATTGCATCAAATGCCATTGTATAGTCTGCCCCGGGGAATTTATCCCATTCCGGCCTTTTTGTTAAAGTATATGGAATACCTAATGTATCAAAGATTTCTTTATAGTTTTCAATATGTTCCTGAACCTGAATGTCTGCTTCCTCTTTACTTGCATGAGCAGTATGTGCTTCCTTAAATGTAGTAATTTCACGAACACGAATAAGTGGTCTTGTATGTTTTGTTTCATATCTGAATGTATTTACAATCTGGTAATATTTCAACGGCAAATCAATATGGGATCTAATCCATAGTGAATACATTGGATAGATTGATGTTTCACTAGTTGGTCTTAGGGCTAATTTTTCATTTAATTGTGTTTTACCTCCATGAGTAACCCAGTAAACTTCATCTTCAAATCCTTTTACATGTAATCCTTCTTTAGCCAGTTCTGCTTCTGGAACAAGAAGTGGAAATAAAACTTCTTCATGATCACGGTCATATACTTCTTTTATTAAATTTGTTGTATATTTTCTTATTTGGAAACCGTAAGGCATCCATACAGCCATTCCTTTAATAGGATATCTTGAATCAGTTATGTTAGCTTCTTCTAATATGTCATGAAACCATTCACTAAAATTTTCCACCATATCACCTTAATTAAATTTTTATAATAATTATATATCAGTTGTTAATGCCTATTAAATCTATTTAAAGAAAATTTTTTACAGCCTAAAATAATAAGTTATTTATAACTACTAATTAAAGATATACAAATGTATATTATGTTTAGGAGATATTATGAATACTAGAAAAATACAAATGCCTCGTGAAGTATACATCGGACCTGATGTTATATATGAAACCGGCGAAATCTGCATGGATTTGCATTTGGACAATAAAGTTTTGGTTCTAACAGGTCCGAATACATATGATATTGCAGCAAAACATGCTATTGAAAGTCTTGAAAATCAGGATATTGAAGTGGATGTTAAAATTGTTGAAAAAGTATCATATGATTCAGTAGAAGAAGTCAGTGAAATGATTACTCCGGGCACTAATGTTTTAGGTGTTGGGGGAGGAAAAGTTATTGATGTAGCTAAATTAGCTTCATATGATAAAAACGTATTTTTTGTTTCAATGCCAACTACTGCTTCACATGACGGTATTGTATCTCCTTTAGCTTCAATAAAAAATCCTAAAACTTCAACATCTGCTAAAGCCCATGCACCGATAGCTGTTATTGCAGACAGTAAGATTATTGCAAATTCACCTTTCAGATTATTGTCTGCAGGATGTGCTGATTTAATCTCAAATTTCACAGCTATTAAGGATTGGCAATTGGCTCACCGTTTAAAAAACGAGTCATATAGTGAATCTGCAGCTTCATTGTCTATAATGTCTGCAAAAATGATTACTGACAATGTTGACAGTATTAAACCTGGTTTGGAGGAAAGTGCACGTCTTGTTGTTAAAACTTTGTTTAGCAGTGGAATGGCTATAAGTATTGCAGGTTCCAGCCGTCCTGCTAGCGGATCAGAACACACATTTTCCCATGCTTTGGATAAAATTTTAGATAAACCCTGTCTGCATGGTGAACAGTGCGGTGTTGGAACTATATTGATGATGTATTTATATGGTGGAGACTGGAAATTTATTAGAGATAGTTTAAAAGCTGTTGGAGCTCCAACATCTGCTGAGGAATTGGGAATTAGTGATGAAAATGTCATTGATGCATTAACAATGGCACATACTATTAGACCTGAAAGATATACAATTTTAGGTGATAACGGTATATCTGAAGATGCAGCTTATGAGTTAGCTCTAAAAACTGGGGTGATAAAATGATTACATTAATTGGTAAAGATTTGGCAAAAAAGGGTAATGAGTTTATTTTTTATGGTTCTGTAGATGAATGCGAAAATTGTAGATTTAAAGCATCATGTGTTGACTCTTTAGAAAAAAATAGGAAATATAAAATCATTGATGTTCGTGACAATGAACAAAAGTGCCCGGTTCATGCTGAAAATACAGTTATTCCAGTGGAAGTTGATAGATCTAACATAACATTACTTTCTTCATCAAAAAGTATTTTTGAAGGATCTACATTTTCCTATGAATCTGCCGACTGTGATGAAGAATGTGAATATTATGATTACTGTTTCCCTGAAGGACTGGTAGACGGAGACAAATGCATTGTTTTGAAAAATCATGGGAAACATAAAGGTGAATGCAAAAAAGGATATAAACTTAATAAACTTACATTAGGTTTTGTTATTTAAAAAATAAGGATATGATAAATATGAATCTTAAAAAAGAAGCAGGTTATAAAGCAGCAGAATATGTTACAGACGGAGACATTTTAGGACTTGGAACCGGATCTACAACTCACTATTTCATTGAAGCAGTAGGCAAAAGAATAGCTGATGAAGGAATAAATGTCATGGGAATTCCTACTTCATTCCAGTCATTACTGCTTGCTAAACAGTGGAACATACCGGTTACCAGCTTGGAAGAGCATGACATTGATTTGGCTGTTGACGGTGCAGACGAAGTGGATAAAAACCTTAACCTTGTTAAAGGTGGAGGAGCAGCTCACACCAAGGAAAAAATTGTGGATTACTCTGCAAAACAATTTATTGTAATTGTAGATGAATCAAAATATGTTGAAGAAATTGGAAACTTTCCGGTACCTGTGGAAGTAATTCCTGATGCATCACGTGTGGTTATACAAACTTTAGAGGACATGGGTGCAGAATGTGAAATAAGAATGGGTGAGCGTAAGGACGGACCGGTTATAACAGATAATGGAAATTTTGTCATTGATGCCAAATTTGAAAAAATAGAAAGCCCTATGCATTTGGAAATAGATTTAAATTCTATTCCAGGTGTTGTTGAAAATGGTATTTTTACTCAGATGGTTGATAAAGTCATAATTGGTACTTCTGAAGGTATAAAAGAATTGTGAAGGTGTTATAATGCCAATACCAAGTGGAATTCCATATGATTTTAGGGAAATAGCTAATAAAATGGCTATGCTTCTGGGAATTTTAATTGTAGTTTATGCTCTTTTATGGATTTTAGCAGAATTGAAATTGATTCCGGTTGTTTTATTTGCAATATTTCCACAAATAGTTCTTCTTTTAATAGGAATATTCATTGTTTATATAGCTTATTCTAGAAGAAACAGTTACTAATTTTAAAATTATTTTTTTAAAAAAAGAAAAAATTAGAGGTTTTTAACCTCTTTTTATGCTATTTTTATTGTGTTTCCTGTTTGGAAATTGTTCCAGTAGGATGTTATAATGTATTCTCCACTTATTAATCTGATTCTTAGGCTTGCAATACCGTCTTCATTAGTGATTCTGTGATAGA